>WNGA01000092.1_pt1 | contig 110027 bp, 99 predicted proteins | sample 5400061 | NCBI WGS metagenome assembly WNGA01 (sample SAMN13153366, study PRJNA577476) | soil metagenome | isolation source: 100 cm soil or saprolite under grassland replicate 2 | place: USA:California | collected 2016-06-15 | reverse complement strand
GACCTTCACGCCGCGGTGGAGTACGCCCTCGCCTCCAAGGCACCGAACACGCTGCGCGCCTACGATGCCGACTGGCGCCATTTCGCCGACTGGTGCGACCGCCGCGGCGACACGCCACTACCGGCAGCGCCTGGGACAGTCGCCGCCTACCTGGCGGCTCATGCCCGGGGGACCGGCGGCGTCCGCAAGCTCCGGGTCGCCACCCTGCAGCGGCGCCTGGCCGCCATCGGCGCCTATCACAGCGCCAACCACCATCCCAACCCGGCCAAGGCTGCCGAGGTCCAGACCACCTGGCACGGGATCCGCCGCGAGCACGACTCGATCCAGGACCGCGCCGCACCCGCGGTCACTCCAGTGCTACGGCAGCTGCTGGCCACCTGCGACCCGCAGCGCTACATCGGCCTGCGGGACCGGGCCCTGCTCCTCATCGGCTTCTCCGCACTGCTGCGCCGCTCCGAGCTGGTGGCGCTCGACGTGGCCGACCTCGAGCTGGTCGACGGAGGGCTCGAGGTCCATCTCCCCCGCTCTCGGACCGACCGGGGCGGCGACGGCAAGGTCCGCCCCGTGCCATACGGCCGCAGCGCCGAGACCTGTCCGGTCAAGGCGTGGGTGGCGTGGCGCGACAGTGCCGGTCTCGCCGAGGGGCCAGCCTTCCGCCCCGTCCACCCCAGGCTCCGCGTCGCCGGCCCCGCCGATGCGGCGGCGGCCAGGCGGCGTGCCGCCATCCAGGCAGCGCCGCGCCTCACCGATCTCGCCGTCTACCGGGCGGTTCAGGCCGCCGCCCGGCGTGCCGGGGTGACCTCACCGGGCAAATACCGGGGCCACAGCCTGCGCGCAGGTGCCGCCGTGCAGGCCGCCCCGGTCGCCAGCGACGCCGAGCTCGCCGCGGCCGGCGGTTGGAGCACCATCGACGCCGTGCGCCGCTACACCGCCGGTAGCCGCATCTGGGAGAACCCCGTGGCCGGCCGGCTCGGGCTGTAGGGTCCCGAACGTCACCGCGCATGCGAAGCACCTCAAATGGGAGGTCGAGGGATGGAGCAGGTGGACGCAACGGCCGGGGCGACCAGTGAGGGCGACGAGCAGGTGGACCTGATCGATGAGCACGACCGGGTGATCGGGCAGGCCGGGCGGCGCGAGGTCCGGCGGGCTAATCTCCTTCATCGCGGCGTCGGGGTCATGTGCCGCAACTCCGCCGGCCAGATCTACCTGCACCGCCGCACCGGCAGCAAGGACGTCTTCCCTGGTATGTACGACGCCAGCGTGGGCGGTGTGGTGGCGAGCGGCGAGCGCTACCAGGACGCCGCCCGCCGCGAGCTGGCCGAGGAGCTCGGCATCGTCGGCCCGGAGCTCCGCTTCCTCTTCAAGCACCGCTACCAGGGTCCGCAGGTCGACACCTGGAACGTCGTCTTCGAGGTGGTCTGGGACGGGCCGATCGTGCACCAGCCCGAGGAGGTCGCGTGGGGCGCCTTCGTCACCGAGGAGGAGCTGCGCTCGCGCCTGGAGACGGAGACCTGGGCTTTCGTCCCCGACGGCCTGGAGTTGCTCCGCCGCTACCTGGCCCTCCCATAGCTTCCAGCGGCAACCAGGTCGAGACGCCTTGGCCCACGCTCAGGCTCACAGGCGCACGGTCAAGAATCTCCAAGGCCGCGCGCGCGACCTGCTGGCTGTGCCACCACACGATTGTCGGGAGGATCAGTGCGGGTGGGCTTCCTCCAGCGGCTTGCCGGCCAGGCGGGCGGCGATGACGCTGGCGAAGGTGGGGCATGTGGCGATGTCTTCGTGTTGGCAGCGCAGCGCGTGGGTGATGGCTTCTCGCGCGGTCTGGGCCTTGGCGATCTGGTCGTCGAGGTCGGCGAGCTTACGTTGGGCGAGCTGCCGCCACCCGTCGACGGTCTGTGTTCGCGATGCGAGGAGGGCCTTCGACTCGCGGAGCGAGAACCCGACGTCTCGAAGGAGCAGGATCACCGCGAGGAGCCCGACTGCGGACTCGGGGTAGCGCCGCTGACCCGAGATCCTGACAGGCGCCGGCATCAGGCCGAGTTCCTCCGGTCGCGGGCGGTCGATGGGCGTTGTCGGCCATCGCCTCCAGGACGACCGCCCTGGTGTTGACGGCGTTCATGGCTGGACCTCGCGCAGGGTGGGGACCGCCGCGGCGAGCGTGGCCAGCCGTTCCGGCTTCCAGGGCCCGGGGGTGATGACAGCCACGTGCTCGATCCCGAGCGCCGCGGCCGCCCGGCAGCGGCGCACGAACTGGTCGCTGGACTCGCCGGCTTCCAGCCGGGTGCCCAACGTCTTCTCGATCGCCTGGTACGGTCGGCCGACGTCGGCGCAGTGACCGGCGAGGACCGCCAGCTTGTGCCGGACGGTGCGGCCACCGTCGGGGATGTCGGGCAGGCTGCACGCGTCGGCGTACCGCGCGACCAGGCGCAGGGTCCGGCGCTCGCCGGCGCCGCCGATCAGGATCGGCGGATGGGGGCGCTGTGCCGGTCCGGGGCTGTCGACCGGATGCCGCAGCCGGTAGTGCTTGCCCTCGAACGGCGTCTCGTCTCCCGCCCACATGCGGGTGGCGATCTGGAGCGTCTCCTCCAGCCGCTCGAATCGTTCGGCCATCGGAGGCAGCGGCAGGTCCAGGGCCTGCGCCTCCTCGGCGTGGTACCCCGCGCCGATCCCCAGCCAGGCCCGCCCACCGCTGAGTACGTCGAGGGTGGTGACGGTCTTCACCAGCAGCGCCGGCGGTCGCAGGGCCGCAGGGCTCACCATGGTCCCCAGCCGGACCCGTTCAGTCTGCGCGGCGAGGAACCCGAGCGTGGTGTAGGCCTCGAGCATCTCGGTCTCGTCGGGCCCGGCGGTCGGGTCCGCCTGCAGCAGGTGGTCCGCGACCCACACGGTGTCCACGCCCGCCTGGTCGGCGGCGCGGACCAGCCGCACCAGCTCAGCACCGAGCCCGCCCGGCCACGAGAAGTTCGTCACGCTGATGCTGACACGCATCCTCCGCGCCTTCCTCTCCTGTTGTTGGTCATCACGTATCCGGTCGGGTCAGCCGCCCCGCATGATCTGCGAGTGTCTGGGGTAGTCGCCGGCCAGCTCGGCGCTCACCGAGGCGGTGGTGGTCAGCGTGATGCCCACCTGCTCCATGCGCCGCAGCGAGATGTCGTGGCCGATCGCGGTCGCCGAGCCACAGGCATCGGCCACGAAGACGACCTGGTAGCCGTCGCGGTGGGCGTGCAGGGCGGGGGCCACGCCGCACACCTCCGTGCCGATCCCCGCCGTGATCAGCTGGCGCCGGCCGGTCGCGGCGACCGCCTCCGCGACGGCCGGGTCGGCCAGCGAGTCGATGATCCCGTGCCGGTCGATGCGGTTGGCGTAGGCGGCGGGGAGGATCTCCTCGAGCGCCGGCAGCAGCGCGCCGTTTGGGCCTTCCTCCTCGCTGGTGGTGAAGATCACGGGCAGGTCGAGGATTGCCGCGGCGCGCGCGAGCCTGACCACGTTGGCCTCGACCTGGCCGCGTGGCGGCGCCTTGACGACGCGCTCGAACACGCCGGTCTGATGGTCGACCAAGAGGAACACCGCGCCGTCCCGGGACAGTGGTTCAGCGGTCATCTGCTGGCTCCTTCCGACGGCTTGGACCCGTACCCGTTGCGAGCTGCGCATAAACTGAGTATAAATTTTTACTAGGTGTAAGATGGTCGCCATGGATGACCAGCCAGGGCTCCGCGAGCGCAAGAAGCAACAGACCTGGGGCTTGATCGCGCAGACGGCGCGCCGCCTGTTCCAGGAGCACGGCTTTGACGCCGTCACCGTCGCCGACGTCGCGCGCGAAGCCGACGTCTCGCGCAAGACGGTGTTCAACTACTTCCCGACCAAGGAAGACCTCTTCTACAGCGGCCTGGAGTTCTTCCAGACGCGGCTGCTCGAAGCCATCCGTGAGCGCAAGCCCGGCGAGTCGATCCTGGCGGCCTTCGAGCGCTTCGTCACCGAGCCGCGCGGCCTGCTGGCCGCCGACGACCCCGACGCCGGCGAACGCCCGCTCGCGGTCATCCGCCTGATCACCGACAGCTCCGCGCTGCTCGCGCGCGAGCAGCAGATCTACGCGGGCTACGCCGCCGCTCTGGCGGCGCTGATCGCCGAGGAAACCCGCGCCCGCCCAGACGACATCGCGCCCTGGGTCGCGGCGAACGCCATGATCGGGCTGCACAAGGCGCTGGTCGACCACGTCCGCCGGCGGGTGCTGGCGGGTGAGCGCGACCGGGCGCGCATCGCCCGCGGCCTGCGCGCGCAGGCCAGGCAGGCGGTCGCGCTCCTGGAGCATGGGCTCGGTCACCTCGGCGCCGCCGGCCCCACGGCGGGGTGATCGTCACCGCAGCCCTGCCCGCGTCCGTTCAGTCCAAGTTCAGTAGGACGACCCCGCAGGCGACCAGGGTCGCGGCGATGACCCGGCGACGCCCGAAGGGCTCGTGGAGGAACAGAGCACCGATCAGGGCGGCGACAATCACGCTCGTCTCGCGCAGCGCGGCAATGGCCGCGAGGGCACCGCGGGTCTGCGCCCAGATCACGAGGGCATAGGCGATGAGAGAGAGCAGGCCAGCGAGAACCCCGATGGGCCATACCGGATGCAGCTCCGCGAGCAGAGCACGACCACGGCGGGCGAACGCGAACAGCGGGATCACTGGGCTTTCGAGGGTGAACAGCCAGGTACTGTAGCCGAGCGCGGTCCCCGAGCGGCGCACGCCGATGCCATCGACCACCGTATAGGCGGCGATGAACAATCCTGTGCAAATTGCATAGAGGAGCGCGGGCTGCTGATCCAAGCTGGGGCGACCACCCACGAAAACCAAGCTCGTAAGACCGACGCAGACCAGCAGGACGCCGCCGAGGCGCAGAGGATCAAGGCGCTCATGCACGGTGATGGCGGCGACCACCGCGACCAGCAGCGGCGAGATGCCTCGGGCGAGCGGATAGACGTGGCTGAGGTCTCCGACCTTGTACGAAAGCATCAGGGTCGTGCCGTAACCCACATGTAGCAACGCCGAGACCACGATGAACGGCCGACTGGCCGTTGCTGGATGGGGAACGAACGGGACGAGCAGCGCCACCAGGAGGCTGCCGAGACCGATCAACGTGAACGCGGCGAGCTGATCCTTGATGCCTTTGGCAATCGCGTTCCAGGTTGCATGAAGGACAGCAGAACCCAGTACCACCAGCGTGATCGTGAGCTGTGGGCCGGAGCGGGCGGCCGTCGTTGCGAGCACCACGGATGTGACCACCAAGCGGTTCCTTCCCGCACTGGAGGGCTTGAGGGCGGGCGCCGCGTGCGGCGGCGATGGGTCCTCCCGGTGGGCGATGGGTCGTCGTTAGCTCGTGAGCCTTGCCAGGCGCTCAGCGGCGAGCTGGAGCGTCTCCAACCGCTTGGGGAACGCGAAGCGGATCTTGCGGCGCCCCAGCTCCTTATTGGTGTAGAAGCTCGACCCCGGCACGGCCGCGATCCCCACCTTGCGGACCAGGCGGTCGCAGAACGCGACGTCGTCGCCATCGGGGTCGAAGCGGCTGGTGTCGCACATGACGTAGTAGGCGCCGTCAGGGACCATCGGTGCCAGGCCGATCTTGTCGAGCACCGGGCACAGCAGGTCGCGGCGCTGCCGGTAGCCCTCGGTGAGCTGGGTGTAGTAGCTGGCCGGCAGGTTCATCGCCGCCACCCCGCCCTCCTGCAGCGGAGCCGCGGCGCCGACGGTGAGGAAATCGTGGACCTTGCGGATCGCGTTGGTCGCGGCTGGTGGGGCGATGGTCCAGCCGACCCGCCAGCCGGTCACCGCATACGTCTTCGAGAGCGCGTTCACGGTGACGGTGCGGTCCTCCAGCCCAGGCACGGTCGCGGGCGGTATATGCCCGCCAGGGCCAACGAACTGCAGATGTTCATAAATCTCGTCGGTGATCGTGTAGGCGTCCCAGTGCTGGCACAGCTCGGCGAGCAGGGCCAGCTCCTCGCGGCGGAACACCTTGCCGGTGGGGTTGTTGGGCGTGTTGACGATGACCGCTCGCGTCCTGGGCCCGAACGCGGCACGCAACTCGCCCTCGTCGATCGACCAGTCCGGCTCGTGGAGAGTGACGAACCGGGGCACCGCGCCGGAGATGACCGTGTCCGGCCAGTAGTTCTCGTACCACGGCTCGAAGACGACCACCTCGTCGCCGGGGTCGAGCAGCGCCAGACAGCTTGCGACCACGCCCTCGGTGGCGCCGCAGGTCACCGTCAGCTCGGTCTCCGGGTCGACGTGCCAGCCGGGGTAGGCCCGTGCGACCTTGGCGGCGATCGCGTCGCGGAACCGCTTGGCGCCCCAGGTGATGGCGTACTGGTTGACGTCGGCGTCGATGGCGGCCTTGGCGGCCTGCTTCAGCTCCGGTGGGCAGGGGAAGTCGGGGAACCCCTGGGCGAGGTTGATCGCGTCGTGCTCCAGCGCCAGCCGGGTCATCTCCCGGATGACCGACTCGGTGAACGATCCGACCTTGCCGCTGACCTTCATACCGGAATCCCCCGTCCGTCGTCCCACATGCCGAGATCGACAACGGTACCTGACCGGGAACGGTACCGGGCCGGACGGGTCAGAGCCGGTGGAGTGCGCGGATCCGGCGGGCGCTGACGGAGTTGCCCTTCTGCTCGTACAGCTTGACGGCCTCCTCGGCGGCGGTGCCGGCCTGGTCGGGGTGGCCGGCCCGCTGCAGCACCTCGGCCAGACAGGCGAGCGCCTCGGCGCGGGAGTCGGTCTGCTGCGATTCGCTGGCCAGCGTGACCGCCTGCCTGGCGTGCCGCTCGGCCTGATCCGCCTCGCCCCGGCGGGCCAGCAGCACCGCGCGCAGGGCGCGCCACCTGATCTGGCTGTCGAGCTGGCTGGCACCGGCAAGGCTCTCGCAGTCCAGCGTCATCTGCTCGGCCTCGTCGTTGGCGCCCTGGTCGGCCAGCGCCCGGGCGAGCAGGGCGGCCACCCCGGCCAGCAGCCGCCGGCCACCCAACCGGCTGAGCTCGCGGTAGCCGGGACGCAGCGCCCACTCGGCCCGGGCCGCATCGCCGGCCAGCAGCTCCACCCGCCCGGTCGTCATCAGGCTGTCGACCCACACCAGCAGGTCGCTTGGGTGCGCGGCAGCCTCGGGGACCTCGTCAGCCACCCCACCGCGGCCGTTGCGCAGCAGGTGCGCGCGTGCGCGGCCCAGCAGCTCCCGCGCCTGCTCGAAGCGTCCCTGCATGGCGGCGGTCTGGGCCAGCACCCGCAGCACCGCCGCCTCCAGGCTGGCGATGCCCCTGGTCCTGGCCCACCCCAGCGCCTGGTTGCAGTAGCGCTCCACCTCCTCCACCGACCACGGTCCCGCCAGCAGCACCGAGCAGTGCATGCTCACCCCGGCGGCCTCCAGGCGCTCGTCGCCGGCCTGCCGCGCCAGCTTGATCGCGGTGTCGGAGGCATCCCGCGCGGGCTGCAGGTGGCCGATCGCCCAGTGCACGTGGGCCCGCAGCCGCCACGCCTTGGCCAGCCCGACGTCGTCGTCGGCGAGGTCGAACACCTGGAACGCGTGCTCCATCTCGTCCTCGGCCTCGGTCGCCTTGCCGGCCAGGCCGTTGAACCACTTGACCTCCAGCCGCCCGAGCCTGGCGCGGGTGGTGGTGCCCAGGTCCTCGGCCTGCTCGGCGGCGGCCACCACCTGGTCATAGACCTCGACCGCCCGCGCCGGGTCGCCCGCGGCGGCCAGCGCGTCCGCCAGGCCGAGCAGGGCGCCGCGGCGCACCTGGTCGTTGCCGGCCAGCAGCCGCAGCGCCCGCTCCAGCAGCGAGACCGCGACCGCCGGGATGTCACCGCGGGCGGCCGCGCGCTGCCCGGCGACCGCCAGCGCCGCGCCCGCCCGCCGCGCCAGCCCCTCGCGGCGCTGCTCGTGGCCGCCGACCTGCTCCAGGTCGTGGTGGGCACGCTCCAGGTGATGGCCGACGAACTCGTCGACCTTGGGCAGGTCCTGGCGCGCCTCGGCCTGCAGCCACGCCGCGTAGCGCTCATGCAGGCCGGCGCGGACCTCACGGGGGATCCCCTGGTAGGCGGCCTCCCGGACGGGGCTGTGCGGGAAGCTGTAGGTAAGGTCGCGGCCCAGCGGGATCAGCGCCCCCCTGGCGGGCACCACCAGCTCCTTGCGGGTCAGTGCCCGCAGGCAGGCCCGCACCCCGCGCCGCTCGTCGCCTTCTGACAGGTCGATGACCGCGTCGACCGAGAACTGCCGCCCGATGACGGCGGCCCGCTCGATGACGCGCTTCTCCTCGGGCCGCAGGTTGGCGATGCGGGCCTGCAGCACCGCCTGCATGTCGGGCGGCGCCGGCAGCGCGGCCAGGTCGGTGGCGGCCTGCCACTGGTCCCTGGCGTCGCTCAGGCGCAGGCGGCGGGCCTCGCGCAGGGTGGCGACCAGGCTCTGCACGAACAGCGGGTTGCCGCCGGCCAGCTCGGTGATGTAGGCCTGCACCTCGGGCGCGGCCGGCACGTCGCCGAGCAGCGAGGTCACCAGGCTCCTGACGTCGTCGGGGCCCAGCGGTGCCAGCTGCATCGAGGTGGCGCCGACCTTGCCGCCGGCCCAGCGGCGCCGCTGGTCGAGCAGGTCGGTGCGGGCCAGGCAGACCAGCAGCAGCGGGGTGGTGTGCAGCGACTCGGCCAGGTCCTCGACCAGGCCGAGCAGGGTGGGCTCGGCCCAGTGCAGGTCGTCCAGCACCACGATCAGCGGGTGCTTGGCGGCCAGGATCTCCAGCAGCCGCCGCACCGCCCAGCGGGTGTCCTCGGCCGGGCCGGTGCCGCTGCGCAGCTCCAGCATGTGCTCCAGGCGCTCCACGATGCGGCTGGCGTGCTCGTCGCCGGCGACCAGGGCGGCCAGGCGCTGGCGGACCTGCTCGCGGTCGGCCAGGTCGACGTCGGCGGCCTGCGCGATCACCTGGATGATCGGGTCGTAGGCGGCGCCGCCGTAGGCCAGGCAGCGCCCGCGCAGCACCAGCGGCTGGCCGTCGACCTTGCGCAGGAACTCCTCCACCAGCCGGGACTTGCCGATGCCGGCGGCACCGAACACCGTCAGCAGGTGGGAGGTGCGCGTCTGCACGGTGCGGGCGTGGAGCTTCTCCAGGATGGTGCAGTCCAGATCGCGGCCGACCAGCGGGATCTCCAGGTCGCGGGCCTGCCTGGAGGCGTCGGGCAGCAGCAGCAGGAGCCGGTGGGCGGCGACCGGCCCGCTCTTTCCCTTCAGGTGCAACGGCCCGACGTGCTCCACCTCCACCAGTTCGCGCAGCAGGCCAACGGTCGCATCGCCGAGCAGGATCTCGCCCGGGGGCGCCGCCTGCTCCAGCCGCGTGACCACGTTCATGACGTCGCCGGTGAACACCAACTGGCCGGAGTCGTCCCTGCCGGCGACGATCTCGCCGGTGTCGACCGCGAACCTGACCCCCAGGGCGATCCCGTCGCGCTGCAGCCGCTCGCTGAAACCGCCGAGGCGCTCGCGCAGCTCGACGGCGGCGCGCACCGCGCGGACCGCGTCGTCCTCGCGGGGCATCGGAAATCCGAAGATCGCCATGACCGCATCGCCGACGAACCGCTCGAGCATGCCGCCAGAGCGCGCCACGGTCTGGCGGGCGGTGTCGGAGTAGGTCGTCAGGATGCGGCGCACCAGCTCGGGGTCGTGGCGCTCGACCAGCGGGGTGGAGTCGACGATGTCGCAGCGGACCACGGTGACCGTCCCGCGAAGGTCGATGCGCTGCAGCTCGGGCGGCACCTGCGACAGTGACAGCGCCGTGCCGCAGCTGCGGCAGTAGCGCGCTGCCCGGTCTTCCTCGATCGTCCCACATTGACCGCAGGTCGGCATGTTGGGACTATAGGCATATCTTGTCACTAGCGCACGATCAACTACGCGACACCAGCACTGTCGCCTAGCTGTCGTTCAGTGCCCGCTCTCGATCCCCAGGCGGGCCGCCACGCGCTTCTTGACCTCTTCGGGCGCGAACGCCGCGGCGAGCGCCGCCTGGTTACAGCGACGAAAGTCCTCCTGCCGCCAGCCGAAGCTCCTCGTCAGCCGCTCGTACTCCCCGCTCAGGGTGGTGCCGATCATCGTGCGGACATCGGTGGAGATGCCCAGCCGGACCCCGGCGCGGTACAGGCGGTCGACCGGGTGGTCCTGGTAGCGCTCCACGACATTGACGACCACGTTCGAGGACGGGCAGACCTCCAGGTGGATGCCCTGCTCCCTGAGGTGCTCGACCAGCGCGGGGTCCTCGATGCTGCGGACCCCGTGCCCGATACGCGTCGGCCGCAGCCGGCGCAGCGCCTGCCACACGCTCGCCGGGCCCGACGACTCGCCGGCGTGGGCGGTCCGCGCCAGGCCGTGGTCCAGCGCATAGCGGAAGGCCGCCTCGTGCGCATCGAGCGGGAAGCCGGCCTCGTCGCCGGCGATGTCCAGCGCGGCGACCAGGCTGCCCTGGAACTCGCGCACCAGCTCGGCGGTCCGCATGCTCTGCGCAGCCGAGAAATGGCGCAGGGTGCAGAGGATCAGCCGCGCCTCGATGCCGGTGGCCGCGGCAGCCGCCGCCGCGCCGCGCTCGACCTCCTCGACGACTTCCTCGACGCGCATCCCCGCCTGGATGTGCTGGTACGGCGCGAAGCGGAGCTCGGCGTAGGCGACCCCGTCCCGAGCGAGCTGATCGAACAGATCCTCGGTGATCAGCCGCAGGCCGCGCCGGTCCTGCATGAGGGCGACGATCCGTCGCGGGCGGGTCAGGAAGTCGGCCAGGTCGCTGTACCTGGCGGGCCCGACGAAGTCGCGGCGGTACTCCGCAAAGGTGGTCCCGGGCGCGAGCGCCGCGACGGCCGCATAGCTGGCGGCGCAGTCCAGGTGCAGGTGCAGCTCGACCTTGGGCGCCGTCTCCGTTTGCTCGAGACTCACCAGCGCGCGCCGACCGCTCGCAGGATCGCGGCGGCGGCGCTGGCGCCGGGCGCGAGCGGCGCGACGACCGGGATCGTGATGCCGGCGTCGACGTAGTCGTGCAGCCGGGCGACGACGGCGCCCGCATCACCGATGACGAAGAGGTCCCGCGCCATGCGGTCGGTGAACGCCGCGGCCATCGCGTCGCGATCCTTCACCGCGGCGGCCCGTGCGATGGCCTCCGCCTCCTCTTGGTAGCCCATCCAGCGGTAGAAGCGGTTGTACACGCTCGTCGCGACGTAGACGGAGAACATCCGCGCGGCGGCCGCACGGGCAGCCGGCGCGTCGTCGGTGACAGCGCAGAACAGCCGCGCCATGACCGGGAAGTCACCGATCTCACGACCGGCCCCCCGCGCGCCGTCACGCACCTCGGCGAGCATCGCCGGCACGTGATGCGGCGCGATCTGGTTGACGCACAGCCCGTCGGCCAGCTCGCCGGCGAGACGCAGCGAGCGCGGGTTCAATGAACCGAAGAACAGCGGCACCGGCGCCGGTGGGGGTATGGGCGTCTTGTACCCACCGATGCGCACGTACCGGCCCTCGAAGGTGGAGCGCTCGCCGCGCAGGATCGGTCTGAGTGCGAGCGCCGCCTCGCGGACGTATCGCAGCGGCCGGTCGAACGGCTGCCCGCCGAAGCGGCTGACCAGGACCTCCGACGACGCGCCGATACCGAGCACGAAGCGCCCACCGCTGAGCTGCGCCAGCGACACCGCCGTCATGCCCAGCGTGAAGACCGTGCGCGTCTGCACCGGAACCACCCCGACCCCGAGGTCGAGATCGGTCGTCGCCGCCAGGGCGCCGAGGAGCGTGAACGCGTCGGGGCCGTCGACCTCCGAGCCCCAGACGGCGCGGTAGCCCCAGTCGCGGGCACGTTGCGCGATCTCAAGGCTCTCACGCGCCGTGCATCCCGCGAGCGGCGCCGTGACGGCAAGCGGCACGCCGGTCATCGGCTCCATCCTCGCGTAGCCGAGCGGTCCACCAGGCGGCGCATGCCGGCGAGCCAGCGGTCGGGGTCCCCGGCCTTCTGGCGCAGGAAGGTGGCGACCTCGGGGTGCGGCAGGATCAGGAAGCGCTCGGCGGCGAGGCCCTCCACCACCGCGCCGGCGACCTGCTCCGGCTCCAGCAGCTCGCCGGCGGCCGCGACCACGCGGGCTGCGGGGTCTCCAGCCTTGAGCCCGCCGAGCAACATGTTGGTCCTGACCCCTTGTGGACAGAGCACGCTCACTCGTATTCCCTTGTCGCCGTAGGTGACCGCGAGCCACTCCGCGAATGCGACCGCGGCATGCTTGCTCGCGGTGTACGGCGCGTCGCCCGGAGCGGTCAGCAGCCCCGCCGCCGAGCAGGTCTGCAGCAGGTAGCCGTGGCCGCGCTCCAGCATCGACGGCAGCACGGCGCGCGCCGCGAACACGTGCGCCATGACGTTGACCGACCATGCCGCTGCCCAGTCCTCGGCGGTGGCGTCGATGCCCCGTCCGAACGCCACGCCCGCGTTCGAGCAGAGCAGGTCCACCCGCCCGAACCGGTCCAGGGTGGTCACCACCAGCGCGTGGACGTCGTCCTCGACGCCGACGTCGCAGCGCGCGGCGAGCCCTTGGGCACCGTCCCGCGTGAGCTCGTCCGCGAGCGTTCGCGCCGGCTCGGCGTCGCGGTCGGCCACCACCACCGCGTGCGCCCGCTCGGCGGCGAAGCGGCGTGCCATGGCCGCGCCGATCCCTCTCGCCGCACCGGTGACGACCACCACCCTGCCCTGAAGGTCCATGCTCTACAGCCCGCCGCGGACCCACAGGAACGCCCCGACCGCTATGGCGAGGACGAACAGGAACACGGCGAGCTTGACCAGCTTGCGCGCGGCCCACAGGCCGATGAGCACCAGGACGGCCACGGGCACTGCGTTGAAGACGGCCGGCGTCTTCGCCAGGGTCGGCGGCTGCAGCATCATTCCCCCCATTCGTGACCTTGTTCAGACCCTTGGGACAAGCGGGGCCGGAACGTACCACAGGCTCGTGCCGGACAGACCCGGTTGCAACCCCAACCTGACCGAGAATGGGCAGGCCAACGGCCTGATCACAGCGAGGCGCAAGCCAGGATGCGGTCGCTCGTCGCAACCTCTGGACAACTTGAAGTGTGCATTCTTAGACTATCCATAACTAGCTCTCATGCTCCTCTAAGGTCCCGGCAGTACCTCAAAGCCCTGCCTCGCATGCGGCAGAGTTCAAACCTATCGAGATCGCGCACGGGGTGGTCGGGGATCCGGACCACCGGGCACTCGCGTGCGCCCTGATCAGGAGGTCCCAGTGCGGCTTTCCAAGTACGCACGACATTTCAGCAAGCTCGCGATCGTGTGCGCGATCTCGCTCGTCGCCGCGGCCTGCGGCGGCGGCGGGGGTGGGGGTGGGGGAACGACCCAGAGTCAGGCCAAGCAGGGCGGCAGCATCGTCATCGCCGCCGAGCAGTGGCCGGAGTGCCTGAGCCCGATCACGTCCTGCGCCAACGCGTCGTGGCTCGGGTGGACAGCGTGGAACCACGTCATGCCACGGCTGATGGAGGTCGACACCAAGGGGAACTACATCGCCTCCGACCTGCTGACCGAGGCACCGACCGAGCAGAACGGCGGCATCAAGGAGAACCCGTTCACGATCACCTTCAAGCTGCGGCCCGAGGCGGTCTGGGACGACGGCTCGCAGATCACGTCCGAGGACATCAAGTTCACCTGGGACGCGATCATGAAGTCCACCGGGTCGATCGGGACCACCGGGTATGACCAGATCCAGTCGATCGACACCAGCGACCCGAAGACCGCGGTGATGACGTTCAAGGCGCCCTATGCCGCCTGGGGAGACCTCTTCGGCAGCACCAGCGCCAACGGTGTCGTGCTGAAGAAGGCGGCCTTCCCCGGCAAGGTCGACCTCAAGGACGAGATGCAGACCAGCTACCCCTTCTCGGGCGGCCCCTGGAAGCTGAAGAGCTACTCCCAGCAGCAGATCGTGCTGGTCCGCAACGACAAGTACTGGGTCAAGGACAAGATCCCCAACCTTGACCAGGTCACCTTCGTGCCCCGCACCGACCAGAGCACCGAGCTGAACGCCCTGCGGACCGGTGAGGCGCTGGCCGCCTACCCGCAGCCGAGCCCCAGGATCACCCAGCAGCTCAAGCTGCCAGGGATCAAGTACACGGGCGCCGCCGGCGCGAGCTACGAGGGCCTCTGGATCAACATGTCCGTCTTCCCGTTCAACGACGCCAAGGTTCGGGAGGCGTTCGCCTTCGCGGTGGACCGGCAGGGGGTCATCGACAGCCTCTACAAGGCCGACTTCCCCGACCTGAAGGTGCTCAACTGCGCCGGCTGGGTGCCCACCATCAGCGACTGGTGTGACGACACCGGCTTCGCCGACCTCAGCTACCAGCCTGACAAGACCAAGTCCATCCTGCAGGGCAGCGGCTGGACGCTCGGGGGGGACGGGATCTTCACCAAGGGCGGCAAGCGGCTGTCGATCCAGTACTCGACCACCGCCGGGAACAAGACCCGCGAGAACACCCAGCAGCTGCTCAAGGAGAAGGCCAAGGCCGCCGGCATCGAGCTGGTGATCAAGAACTTCGCACCGACCCAGCTGTTCGAGGACAAGCTGCCAAAGCGCGACTTCGTGCTGGCGGAGTACGCCCAGGTCGCCACGCCGGACCCGAGCGTCACCTCGATCCTGGCGGCTGACCAGATCCCCAGCAAGGCCAACGGCTTCAGCGGCCAGAACTTCCTCGGTTGGGCCAACCCGGAGGCCACCAGGCTGATGAGGGAGGCCGACAAGACCATCGAGCACAACCAGCGCAAGGACCTGACCAACCAGATCAACAAGCTGGAGCGCCAGGACCTCCCGTGGATCCCGATGTTCCAGAAGCCGCTCATGACCGTCTGGCACGACGACCGGCTCACCGGACCGATCGGCACCTACACGTCGACGAGCTACAGCGGCTTCTTCAACATGTACGACTGGTCACTGAAGTAGGCCCTCTGGCCTGGCGGGCAGCGACTCGCTGCCCGCCAGGCCGTTTCGACAGGAGCAACCGATGTTGCGCTTCACTCTCAGGCGGCTGCTCATCTCGATCCCGTTGCTGCTGGTCGCCAGCGTGCTCGTGTTCACCGTGATGCACCTGACGACCGACCCCACCGCCGGGTTGCGGGTCAACCCGCGCATCAGCACGGCGGACATGGCACGCTACCGGCACGACCTGGGCCTGGACCGCTCCGGGCCGGCGCAGTACTTCGCCTGGCTGGGCAACTTCGTGCAGGGGAAGTGGGGGACGTCGCTGTTCTCGAGCATCTCGGTCTCCTCGCAGATCCGCGACGCACTGGGCAACTCGGTCGTGCTCGGCCTCACCGGGTTCGCGCTGGCGCTGGTGCTCGGGGTCGGCATCGGGGTGGTCGCCGCGATCAAGCAGTACTCCGCCTTCGACTACACCGCGACCAGCGGCGCCTTCCTCGCCCTGTCGATCCCGGTGTTCTGGTTCGCGCTGATCCTGCAGCTCGTGTTCGGGGTCTACCTGGTCCGCTGGCTGCATCTGAACGAGCCGATCGTGTTCACCGCGGGCATGGCCAAGCCAGGCTCGGTCGGCTTCGACCTGATCGACCGGCTACGCCACTTGGCGCTGCCGGCCATCGTGCTGGCGGTGCAGCTCATCGCGGTCTACAGCCGCTACATGCGCGCCAGCATGCTCGAAGTGCTCAGCTCCGACTACCTGCGCACCGCCCGGGCGAAGGGTTTGCGCGAGCGCCGGGTGGTCATCAATCACGGCATGCGCAACGCGCTCATCCCCCTGACCACGCAGGCGGCGATCGACATCGGCGGCCTGGCCGCCGGGCTGATCGCCACCGAGGCGATCTTCCAATGGCCGGGCATGGGCGCCCTGTTCGTGCGGGCCATGGTCGACGGGGACTATGCGATCGCGCTGCCGTGGGTCATGCTGACGATGGCCTTTGTGATCGGGTGCAACCTGGTGGCGGACCTGCTCTACGCCGTCCTCGACCCAAGGATCCGCTATGCCTGACGGGATCATCGACCACCAGCCAGGGTCGGCCCTGGCGACCAGTGCGGTCGCGACCAGGACCGAGGCGGCACCGACCGCCGAGTCGCTGGGCATGGAGGAGCACGGGCTGTCGCAGCGCACGCTTGCCTGGCGCCGCTTCCGCCGCCACAAGCTCGCCATGGGGAGCCTGCTGCTGCTGGCGCTGATCGGGCTGGCAACGGCGCTGGCACCCGCGATCGCCCCCTACGGCTTCAGCGACCAGCACCTGGACCAGATCCTGCAGGGGCTCAGCGCCAAGCATCTGCTGGGGACCGACTCGCTGGGGCGCGACGAGCTCTCGCGGGTGCTGTACGGCGGCAGGGTCTCGCTGGTGGTCGGCCTCGGCGTGGCGTTCTCCGCCGGCGTGATCGGCACGGTGATCGGCGCGGCAGCCGGCTACTACGGCGGTCGCCTCGACAACGTCGTGATGCGCGTGACCGACCTGTTCCTGTCGATCCCGCTGCTGGTGGTGCTGATCATCGCCTCGCGCGTGGCCGGCGGCAGCGTCCTCGCGATCGTGTTCGTGCTCACGATGGTGCTGTGGATGCCACTGGCCCGTATCATGCGCGGGCTGTTCCTGTCGCTGAAGGAAAAGGAGTTCGTCGAGGCGGCGCGGGCGATCGGTGCCTCCAACGGGCGCATCATCGCCCGGCACCTGCTGCCCAACACGCTCGGCGTGATCATCGTGAACATCACCCTGACGGTGGCCCAGGCGATCCTGCTCGAGTCGCTGCTCTCCTTCCTCGGCTTCGGCATCCAGCCGCCGACCCCCACGTGGGGCAACATGCTCGACGACGGCCGCGGCCTGATGACGATCGCCGGCTGGCTGGTGTGGTTCCCCGGCCTGATGATCCTGCTCACGGTCCTGTGCGTGAACTTCCTCGGTGACGGCCTGCGCGACGCGCTCGACCCGACCCAGCGGCGGGTGCGGGCATGAGTCCCGCCACCACGCCGAGCGGGCGGCGGACGGCGGAGCCGCCGGAGCCCGCCTCCGACGCGTTGCTCGAGGTCGAGGACCTCAAGACGATCTTCCACACCGAGGCCGGCATCGTCCACGCGGTGGACGGCGTCAGCTTCGAGGTCCGCCCCGGCGAGGTGCTCGCGATCGTCGGCGAGTCCGGCTGCGGCAAGACCGTGACCGCCCTGTCCGTCATGGGCCTCATCCTTGCCCCGGCCGGCAAGATCGTCTCGGGCAGCATCCGCTATCGCGGCAAGGACCTGCTGCGCCAGCACAGGGAGGAGCGCCGCGCGATCCGCGGGGACCGCATGGCCATGATCTTCCAGGACCCGCTCACCGCCCTGAACCCGGTGCACCGGATCGGCGCGCAGATCGCCGAGGTGATCCAGGCGCACCGTAACGTGTCCCGCAAGGAGGCGTGGGCGCGGGCGGTGGAGCTGCTGAAGCTGGTCGGCATCCCGGGCGCCGAGGAGCGCGCCCGCCAGTACCCGCATCACTTCTCCGGCGGCATGCGCCAGCGGGCGATGATCGCCATGGCGATCGCCCTCGACCCGGACCTGCTGATCGCCGACGAGCCGACCACCGCGCTCGACGTCACCGTGCAGGCGCAGATCCTGCGGGTCCTGCTGGACGTGCGCGAGCGCTTCGGCATGTCGATCATCCTGATCACCCACGACCTCGGGGTGGTCGCCGGCATCGCCGACCGGGTGATCGTGATGTACGCCGGCAAGAAGATCGAGGAAGCCGACGTGCACACGCTGTACGGCAACCCCAAGCACCCCTACACGTGGGGGCTGCTCGGCTCGACCACCCGGGTCGACCGGCCCAGGCTGGAGCAGCTCACGCAGATCCCGGGCGCCCCGCCGAGCCTGCTGAAGCCGCCGCCCGCCTGCCGCTTCGCGCCGCGCTGCGCCTACGCCCAGCCGCTGTGCCGCAACCAGTACCCGGAGCTGCGCCAGGCAACCGCCGCCGAGCACGTCGCCGCCTGCCACTTCGCCAACCTCGAGGGATGGGAGCCGGGCCTGCCCGCCAAGGAGCTCGCCAGCCGGCTGGAGGAGGCGGTCCCATGAGCGTCGCGACCGAGGCGGCGGCGGTCCCGCAGCGCTCCGGCCAAGAGCTGGTCCGGGCCACCGACCTGGTCAAGCACTTCCCCATCACCCAAGGCCTGCTCGTTCACAAGCAGATCGGCGCGGTCCGCGCGGTCGACGGGATCTCTTTCAGCATCCGCAAGGGCGAGACCCTGGGCCTGGTCGGCGAGTCAGGCTCGGGCAAGTCGACCACGGCGCGGCTGCTGCTGCGGCTGCTCGACCCGACCTCCGGGCGGCTGGAGCTGGAGGGCCAGGACATCACCACGGTGGGCGGCTCGGAGCTGCGCGCGGTGCGCCAGGAGATGCAGATGATCTTCCAGGACCCGTACGCCAGCCTGGACCCGCGCATGACCGTCCGCGACATCGTGGGCGAGCCGCTGGTGGTCTGGAACCGCTGGAGGAACGGCGGCGCCCTCCAGGTCGTCGAGCTGCTGGAGCGTGTCGGCCTCAACCCGGACCACGCCGGCCGCTTCCCGCACGAGTTCTCCGGCGGGCAGCGCCAGCGCATCGGCGTGGCCCGGGCGCTCGCGCTGCGGCCAAAGCTGATCATCTGCGACGAGCCGGTCTCGGCCCTCGACGTCTCGGTGCGCGCGCAGATCCTCAACCTGCTCGCCAAGCTGCAGCGCGAGTTCGACCTCACCTACCTGTTCATCTCGCACGACCTGTCGGTGGTGCGGCAGGTGGCCGACCGGGTGGCGGTCATGTACCTCGGCAAGATCGTGGAGATCGGCGACCGCGACGAGCTGTACAAGCGACCGGTGCACCCGTACACCCAGGCGCTGGTGTCGGCCGCGCCCATCCCCGATCCCGTCAAGGAGCGCAAGCGCGAGCACATCGTGCTCGGCGGCGACATCCCGAGCTCGGTCAGCCCGCCGAGCGGCTGCCGTTTCCGCACGCGCTGCTTCAAGGCCCAGGACATCTGCGCCACCGAAGAGCCCGAGCTGGTCGACCGCGGCCACGGCCACCCTTCGGCGTGCCACTTCGCCGAGCCACTGGAGCTCATCCCGTAGCGGCGTGAGGGCCGGCACCCACGATCCCGCTGCGCGTGGCCGCTGGGCGGTGCTGGCGGTCGGGGTCGGCGCCCACGGCGCGTTCTCCGCGTACAACCAGGGCCTGCCGGCGCTTGGGCCGGCCCTGCAGTCGCGGTTCGGGGTCGGCCTGACCCAGACCGGGGTGCTGCTCGCAAGCGCAAGCGCGGGTGTGGTGGTGACGCTGCTCGCGTGGGGCCTGCTCACCGACCGGATCGGGGAGCGGCCGGTGCTGGTCATGGGTCTGACCGGAGCCGCGGGGGCGCTCGCGGTCGCCGCCTTCGCGTCGGGCTTCTGGCCGCTTGCGGGCGCGCTGGTCGTGGCCGGGATGCTCGGCTCCTGCTCCAACGCGGCCACGGGACGGGCCGTCATGGCCTGGTTCGGCCGCCGCCAGCGGGGCACCGCGCTGGGTGTCCGGCAGATGGCCACCCCGCTCGGGGGCGGCGTGGCCGCGCTGACCCTGCCGACGCTCGCCGCCCATGGCGGGCTGCGCGCGGCGCTGCTCGCGCTCGCCGGGGGCCTGCTGGCCGCCGCGGCCGCATCGTCCCGCTGGATCAGGAACCCGCCGGCGCCGCCCGCCCCGCCGGCGCCCGCCGCGCCCGCGAAGGTCGCGGAGGCCGCCGCAGGGGGCACGGCACCCGCCGCGCCCGCCCACGGAGCCGAGGCGGACCCTGGACCGCGGCCGCCCGCCCCGATGCGGGACCGGCGCATCTGGCGGCTGGCCACCGGCGGCGCGCTCCTCGTCGCCGGTCAGCTCAGCCTGGTCAGCTACCTCACGCTGTTCCTGGCGGGCGAGCGCGGCTGGCCGGCCGGGCAGGCCGCGATCGTGCTCGCGGTGGTGCAGTTCGGCGGGGCGGCCGTGCGCGTGGCCGCCGGGCGCTGGTCCGACCGGCGCGGCGTGCGCATCGCGCCCATGCGCGAGCTCGCCCTGATCGGCGTCTGCCTGCTCGCCGTGACCGCGCTGCTCACCGGCGCGCCCGGAGTGCTGCTCCTGCCGGCGCTCACGCTCACCGGCATCGTCTCGATGAGCTCCAACGGCCTCGCCTTCACCGCTACCGGCGAGATCGCCGGCCAGGCCCGCGCCGGCAGCGCCATGGGCCTGCAGAACACCGCTCTGTTCACCGCCGGCGCGACCGGCCCTGTGGTCTTCGGCGCGATCGCCGAGCACGTCGGCTGGCCCGCCGGGTTCGCGCTGCTGGCGCTGCTCGCCGCCGCCGGGTGGTGGCTGCTTGGCCCGCTGCAGGCGCAGGAGCGCGCCGGCTGGGAGCCGGTCAGCGCCTCGCGCTCGACCACAACGTTCGGTCGCTGAGGTTGGTCCTGGTCAGCGTCGCGCCACCCGCGGCTGCGAGCGCCGGCACGCCCACCACGATCGCGGCCAGACCGCCCCACGGCACCACCAGCGGCACCGCGGCGGGCGACGCGACGTAGATGGCGGCGAGGGGAAGCAGGCCCGCGGGTACGGCGAGCACCCCGCCGAGCAGGGCGAGCAGCCCCGCGGTCGCCGCCGCCGTCCCGCGCAGGACCGATGGCGAGGCGCCGACCGCGAACAGGGTGCGCCGCTCCGTGCCCGCCTCGGCCTGGGCAAGGCCGACCATGGCCGCGACCACGGCGAGGGCGACGGCAGCGCTGACCGCGAACATCAGCAGCAGCAGCGACGTCGAGACCGACCGCGGCGGCGTTCCCGGCCCGGCGTCCGCTGACAGCTCGGGGTACGGTGCCAGGGCGGCCTGGGCCGTCGCGAGCTCGGCGGGTGTGATGGTGTGGGGGGCGCGCACGAGCGTGCCCTGCGTCGCGGTCACCAGTCCCAGGCGCTGGGCCGTGGCCGCGCTGATGACGTAGCGGATGGTGAGCAGCGGCCGGCCGTCGACCTGGACGGCCGGCAGCACCCTGGCCTGGCGATCCAGGAAGGATCCGGCGCGGCCGTCGTGGAAGTCCGCGCGGTGCAGCGCGACCTGGCCACCGCTGACCGTCCCGTGGCCGATGCCGACGACCTTGCCGGCGGCGAGGTCTGCCGCGGCGCTTTGGGCGCCGAGGGCTGCCAGCAGGTCGTCGCCACCGACGTACAGCAAGCCCGGCTCCTCTGCCTGGGTGACCAACTGCCGGGAGGTGACGGCCATGGGCATGGGGGGGGCGCCGGCCCCGCGCTTGCCGGGTGGGAGCTGCCCCGACCCAGCAGCGCCCGGGACCGGGACGAGCGCCGCTCGCAACGGGGCGGCCACCGCGCCGGGAATGGCCGCCAGCACGGCGCGTACCGCCGCGCTCGGTAGTTGTTCAGAGCCGGGGTCGCGGATCTCGATCTGGCGCGAGCCACCGCCACCGGGGCCGACGTGGCTGATCTGGAGCTGGTCGGCGCCCAGCGCCGGGAACCAGTGTGCGCGGTCGTCGCCGCGGGTGGTGAGCGCGACCGAGGAGACGAACACCGGGACCGCCAGCGCCACGGCGATGGCGGCCACGGCGGGACCGGCGCGGGACCGGTTGCGCGCCGCCTGGCGCGTCGCGACGCGACCAGCCAGGGGAAGGTGACGCGCCAGGGGCTCGACGGCCGCGACCAGCGCGGCGCTGCACGCGACAAAGCCGCCGAGCAGGAGCGCCAGGCCGGCGAGGCTCACCGCGAGGTTGTCGATCGGCTTGACCCCGACGGCGGTGATGACGCACCCCAGGACGATCGCGAGGATCCCCAGCCGGGAGACGTGCCGTGACGGTGGGCCGCCGGGCACGCGGGCGTCGAGTGCCTCGACGGGCGGGACCCGGGCGGCGAAGCGGGCGGGAAACCACGCCGCCGCCGTCCCCGCCAGCACCGCCGCCGCGACCACGCCCACGAGCGGGAGCGGGGGCAGCGAGATCGGGCGCGGCAGGTGGCCGACGATGCCGCCAAGCGAGGGGTGCACGGCGACCGCGGCGAGGGCGCCGAACGCCAGGCCAGCCAGGCCACCTGCCACCCCGAGCGTGGCGCCGCGCGCCAGCACCGCTGCCCGGAGCTGGGCGGGGCTGCCGCCCGCGGCGGCGAGCAGGCCGAGCTCGCGGATCTCGCGGCGCACCCCGACCGCGAAGGCGGCGGCCGCGACCAGCGCGGCGATCATCAAGGTCAACCCGGCGACGATCGGGACGGGGTCGAGCACGCCGGTCCGCGTCCGCACGGACCTGGGGCTGGTCGACGCCTGCTGGCGGGTCGTGACCGTCAGCCCGCCCGCGTCGCGGAGCACGCCCTGGCCCCCGGCACCCGCCGGCAGGGCGATCAGCCAGCTCCGCGACGCCCTGGGCCCGAGCGCACCCCGAGGCGCGACCGCCAGGAAGGCATCGGTGTCGGCGGGCCGGATCACGCTGCCGGTGATACGCACGGTCCGGTCGGTGCCATCGAGCTGCACCAGCTGCAGCGTGTCACCGACCCGCCGGCCAAGCTCGCGGAGGACCGCGGTGCTGACCGCGACCTCGCCCGGCCCGCGAGGCGGTCGGCCGGCGCGCAACCGCAGCATGCCGGCCGTGAGCGGGTCGTCGACGGGCAGGTCGGTCAGGCTGATGCGCCGCACGTCCCCCGGGCCGACCCGGAGCAGGCCCCCGTCCGTCGAGAAGGCGAGCGTCCTGGACCCGGCGGGCAGTGCCGCCGCGTCCAGGCGCGCCTGCGGGCTGGTGGCGTCCACTCTGAGGGTGGCCGCGCCGAGCACGTCCGCGGCCCGCTGCGCGCCCGTCGGGCTGGCCGCGCGCAGCAGCACGATGCCGGCCGTCAGGCCCGCGACCGGCAGGGCGACCAGGGCGACGATCAGCGCCGAGCGGCGGAGGTGGCGTCGCAGGTCCCGCCTGGCCATCCGCCACAGCGCCCGCGGGAACCGGCTTGTGCTCATGTGACCGCCTCCGGGTCGCGGGGGCCGTGCAGGTCGTCGGCTGGCGCGGTCTGGTCGACCAGGCGGCCGTCGCGCAGGAACACGACCCGGTCGGCCCAGGCGGCGTAGCGGGCGTCGTGGGTCACCAGGACCGCGGCGCAGCCGTTGTCGCACTGGCGCCGCAGCAGCTCGAGCACCGTCTCCCCGGTGAAGGAGTCCAGCGCCCCGGTCGGCTCGTCGGCGAGCAGCAGGCGGCGCTCGCCCACCACGGCACGGGCGATCGCGACGCGTTGCTGCTCGCCACCGGACAGCTCCTCGGGGAACCTGCCGGCCAGCTCGGCCATGCCGAGCTCGGCGAGCAGCGCGCGCGCCTGGGCGGCCGCCGTCCGCGGCCGGGCGCCGTCCAGCTCCAGCGGCAGGGCGACGTTCTCCCCGGCGGTGAGGGTCGCCAGCAGGTTGAGCTCCTGGAAGACATACCCGATGGAGCGGCGCCGCAGCTCGGCCAGGGTCTTGCCGTCCAGCGCGCCGAGATCGCGGCCGTCGACCAGGACCTGCCCCCTGGTGGCGCGGTCGAGACCGCCGGCGATGGCCAGGAGGGTGGACTTGCCCGAACCGCTCGGACCCATGACCGCCACCAGCTCGCCTGGGAGGACTGTGACGGACACGTCGGTGAGTGCCGTCACTGTGGTACGGCCCGAGCCGTATTCCCGGGTGACGCCGCGCACCTGGAGCATGGGGGTCATGGCCGGCCACCGCCGCTCGCCCCGGCGGGTTTGGTGGCGCTGCCCAGCTCGGGCTGGGCCGTGGGGTCCGCCCCGGACGCGGGCGCCGCCGTCGGCGCCGTCCTCGACCCGGGCGCCGTACCGGCCAGGCGGGCCTCGCAAAGATCCAGCCAGCGGATCTCTGCCTCGCCCTGGAACAGCAGCCCGTCGAGCGTGAGGGTCCAGGCGAGATCCGCTGCGGGCTCATCACCACCTCCGCCGCCGCCCTTCAGCCGGGTGAGCTCCTGCAGCGATCGCATCGTCGCCGCCCGCTGCATCTGGATCACCTGGGCGACGTCGGCCGATGGCGAGCGGACCGCGAAGATGAGCTTGATCGCCAGCTCTTGACGAGGCGCAGCCTCGCGGCTGACGGCTCCTGAGAACCAGGCGTCCAGCTCCGCGCGACCGGCGCCGGTCAGCCGGTACACCTTTTGGCCGTCCGCCTCCACGTCGGCCTTGACCAGGCCGTCGCGCTCCAGCCGCGCCAGGGTGGTGTACACCTGCCCGACGTTGAGCGGCCACATCTGGCCGGTGGCTGCCTCGAACTCGCTCTTCAGGCCGTAGCCATACATGGGACCCCGCTCCAGCAGGGCGAGCAGGCTGTGACGGACCGTCATCGACACTCCCTTACCGAGTATTGCATACCCCGTATGCTGTGACCATACCCAGTATGCACACCGCAGCGGGCAAGCACAAGACCACACCAGCGACCCTGCGACGATTGCCCGCCGAGCACTTAGCGCCCGCTCCATCGCTCGCTAGCGTGCTGACCGCGGCGCATCCCCGCGCCACGGCCAGACCTCCCCCACCACAGGAGCGAGCATGAACCTGAGCCAGCACCCGCCCCAGCCACCGCAGCGCGCGACCCCGCTCGAGGTCGCGCTCGACTACGCCGGCCACGGCATCGCCGTGCTGCCCTGTCACTATCCGATCGAGCTGGCCAGCCAGCTCGGCCAGCCCGAGGAAGGCCGCGTCTGCTCGTGCGGGCGGCTCCGCTGCCCCGCCCCCGCCCTCCACCCGATCGGCCTGGTCACCGCCGCCGACGCCAGCACCGAGGCGGTCGACGTGGTCTGCTGGTGGGCCGCCACCCCCGAGGCGAACATCGCCACCCCTGCCGGAGCCGTGGTCGACGTGGTGGAGATCCACCACCCGGCCCCGGCCGTGGCGCTGCTCGGGCGCGTCCTGGAGCTGGGAGCCGAACCCGGACCGGTCATCCGCGCCGGGCGTGGCTGCACCCAGTTCCTGGTGGCCGCCGGCTCGACCGTCTCCGGGCTGGAGCCGCCCGACGGCGACGAGGTCGTCGTGGTCCCGGCGGGATCGCTGGTCTTCCTGCCGCTCAGCCGGCTGAGCGACGGCGAGCGCGTGAGCTGGGTCCGCCGGCTGCCCGACGCGGCGTGGCTGCCGCCCGCCGACGGTCTGCTTCCCGCGCTGGTCGAGGCGGTGAGGACCGTGGTCGCGCCGCGGCCGGGGCCCGGGGCGTAATGCCAGGCTGGACGGGTGGTCTCCGGCAGCGCCTCGCCGGCGGATCGCCCCAGGGCGAGCGGTTGTCGCGGTCGTCGGGGATCATGGAACCACGCGCCGGGCGAGCGCGGCCGGGACCGCCGGCCGCGCCTCCGGTCGCATCGTGGTCTGAACAAGGGAGGTCGCGTCATGCGCGAAGGCAGACCGAAGCGGATCATCGAGAGCCTGCGGCTCCACGCTCCGTGACGGCGGGCTGTCCCCAGGCTCTCCGCGATCTCGATCACGTCCGTCAGGTGGTCGCGGACACCTGCTTCCCGATCGAGCCCACGACGCCTGTCCCGGGCCGGGTGGGGCTCGAGGCTGAGACGTTCCCGGTCCGGGTCCTGGCGGACGGCACGCCCACCGAGCGCGTGCCGTTGCGTTCTCTGGTCGACCTGCTGGACCTTCAGGCGGGCAACGGTGGCGCGCTGCGCCTGTGCGAGCCCGCCACCCAGACACCGCGCTATCCCCTGGTCGGCGGCGGCTCGCTGACCTTCGAGCCGGGCGGTCAGCTCGAGCATTCCACCGGCGTCCACACCGGTCCCGCCGCCGCCCTCGCCGAGCTCGACCTGGTCGCCGGCGAGCTCACCACCGCTCTGCGGCGCCGCGGTGTGCGGCTCGCGGCCGCCGGCGCGGACGTGTGGCTGCCGGACGGTCGGGTGCCACAGCAGCTCGACTCGCCCCGTTACCTGGCAATGGCCGCCTACTTCGATCTGCGGGGGCCGTACGGGGGGGCGATGATGCGGCGCACCTGCGCGCTCCAGGTCAATCTCGATCTCGGTGTCCCCGCGGCGGTCCCCGAGCGCTGGCTGGTCGCCAACCTGGTCGCCCCGGTCGCGTGCGCGACCTTCGCGGCGAGCCCCGGGCCGGGTGCGGTGTCGGTGCGCGCGCTGGCCTGGCGGCAGCTCGACCCGACCAGGACCGGCTTCCCGCGCCGCCTGGTCGACGGCTCCAGCGCCTCCCCTGTCGAGCAGATCAGCGATGCGGCGCTCGCCGCTGACGTGCTGCTGCTGCGCTGCGCGCCAGGGCCGTGGGAACCTGGCCAGCCGGGCTGGAGCTTCGGCGACTGGCTGCGCGACGGCCACCCGCGCCATGGCCGGCCCAGCGACGACGACCTTCGCTATCACCTGTCCACGCTGTTCTTCGAGGTGCGCCCGCGCGGGTTCATGGAGTTGCGCGCGGTCGATGCGCTGCCGGCGCGGCTGCGGCCCGTGCCGGTGGTGCTGCTGGCTGGCCTGCTGGAGGACGCGCGGGCGCGGGCGGCCGCCCGTGCGCTGCTGGAGCGTCACCGCCGCGCCCTGCCGGCGCTGGCGCGCCGCGCCGCGACCGAGGGACTGGCCAACCCCGTGCTGGGCGGTCTGGCCGCGGCGGTCTGGCCGCTCGCCCTGGAAGGGGCGCGCCGCCTGACCGGGTCGGCACAGGACGGCTATCTCGACCCACGTCACCTCTCCCTGGCCGAGGAGTTCCTCGAGCGGCTCACCCTGCGGCGGCGCTGCCCCGCCGACGAGCTGCGGGCCGCGCTCGCCCGTGGCCCCGCGGCAGCGCTCGCCTGGGCCACGGCGCCCAACCTGACCCGACATGTCTGCGAGGTTCCAGATGCATCCTGATCCTTCCACCGCGCGCGCCGGAGCCGGAGCGCTCGACGCCGACGCCCTGCGGGCCGAGCTCGAGCGGGAGCTGGCCGCCTGCCGCGGGCGGCTCGGGCGGCTGACCGCGCCGCTCGACGACGAGGCCATGCACCGCCAGCACGACCGGATCATGAGCCCGCTGGTGTGGGACGTCGGGCACGTCGGCAACTTCGAGGAGCTGTGGCTGCTGCGCCAGGTGGCCGACCGCCGGGCGCACAATCCCGAGCTGGACACCGTCTACAACCCGTTCGACAACCCGCGCTGGGTGCGCGCGAGCCTGCCGGTCCTGCCTCGCGCCGCGGCCACCGCGTACCTGGCGGAGGTGCGCGCCGAGGCGCTCCACGTGCTGCGCCGGGTCTCCTTCGAGCCGGAGCGGCCGCTGCTGGCCGACGGCTACGTCTACCGGATGATCGTGCAGCACGAGGCGCAGCACCAGGAGACGATGCTGCAGGCTCTCGACCTGCGTGGCTCGAGCGATCCCGCGGCCGCGCCCTACGCCCTGGCGGCCGAGCGGCGGCTGCCGGCGCTCGCCCGCCCGGTGGACGACGCCGAGCGGGTGGTGATCCCCGGGGGTCGCTTCCGCATGGGCAGCGACGACCGCACCGCCGCCTACGACAACGAGCGGCCGAGCCACGTGGTCGACGTGGCGACCTTCGCCATCGACCGCTTCCCGACCAGCGCCCGCCGCTTCGGCGCTTTCGTCGCCGGGGGGGGCTACCAGCGGCCGGAGCTGTGGAGCGAGGCGGGTCGCGCGTGGCTTGCGTCCAGTGGTGAGCGCGCGCCCCAGGGCTGGGAGCCGGACGGCGCCGGAGGCTTCCTGGTGCGCCGCTTCGGGCACCTCGAGCCGCTCGACCCGCGCGAGCCGGTGCAGCACGTGTCGTACTTCGAGGCGGAGGCGTTCGCGCGCTGGGCCGGCGCCCGCCTGCCCAGCGAGGAGGAGTGGGAGAAGGCCGCCGCCCACGACCCGGGCAGCGGGCGTGGCCGCACCTACCCGTGGGGGGAGCAGACCCCTGGCCCGCGGCACGCCAACCTCGACCAGGCAGGCTGGGGGCCGGCGCCGGTGGGGAGCTTCCCGGCCGGCGCCAGCGCCTACGGGGTCGAGCAGCTCCTCGGCGACGTCTACGAGTGGACCTCGTCGCCGTTCACCGGCTACCCGGGCTATTCCAGCTTCCCCTATCCCGAGTACAGCGAGGTCTTCTTCGGCGATGAGTACCGCGTGCTGCGCGGGGCGTCCTGGGCGACCTCGGGGTGGGTGGCGCGCGCCACCTTCCGCAACTGGGACTACCCCATGCGCAGGCAGATCTTCAGCGGCATGCGCCTGGCCTGGGACGTGTCCTGATGTGCCGCATGGCCGCCTACCTCGGTCCGGCGGCGCCGCTGTCGGCGCTGCTCGGCGACCCGCCCCACGCCCTTGCCGAACAGGCGTGGGGACCGCGCCTGCAGCACTCGGGCGCGGTGAACGTCGACGGCACCGGGGTGGCGTGGTGGCCGGCTCCGGCCCACCCGGGCGAGGCCGCCCATCCGGGTGGGCGGGAGCCGCTGCGCTACGTCACCGAGCTGCCGCCCTGGGCCGACCCGAACCTGCTCGGACTGGCGCGGCGGCTGACCGGCACGGTGCAGCTCGCCCTGGTGCGCTCGGCAACCCCCGGACTGCCCCACGGTGCCTGGTCGGTGGCGCCGTTCGTCCACGGACAGGTCGCTGTGGCCCACAATGGCCGCATAGGCGGGTTCCGCGGCTCGGTGGGCCGCAGGCTCCTCGAGCGCCTGCCAGACGACCTGCACGCCGAGCTGGGCACGCTCACCGACTCGGCGGTCCTGGCCGCCACGGTCGCCGCGCAGCTCCGCGGACGCGAGCCCGACGACCTCGCCGGCGCGCTCGCGGCGGCCGTGCTCGAGTGCGAGAAGACATGCGCCGATGCGGGCGAGACGGCCACGCTCACGGTGCTCACCGCCGACGGCGAGCGGGTCGTGGGCGCCCGCGCCGCCCTCGGCGGTCCCGCCCACACGCTGTTCACGCTGGCCGGCGGCGCTGCGCTGCCGGGCGCGCTGCTGGTGGCGTCCGAGCCGCTGGACGACGACCTCGGCTGGACCGAGGTGCCCGACCGGCACCTGGTCGAGCTGACCGGGGCCGGGGTGCGTGCCCGGCCGCTCGAAGAGGAGGCAGACCGATGACCCCGCAGCGCACCCTCGGGTCGATGACCCGGCTCTCGCCGCGGACCGACTGGCACGAGCAGCTCGCCGACGACGTCCGTACCGGGGTCACCGCCACCCCCAAGCAGCTCCCGCCCAAGTACTTCTACGACGCCCGCGGCTCGGAGCTGTTCGAGCAGATCACCAGGCTGCCCGAGTACTACCTGACCCGCGCCGAGAGCGAGATCCTCGAGGCCGTCACCGACGGGCTGGTCGGCCGGCTGCGCCCCGGCGAGCTGGTCGAGCTGGGCTCCGGCTTCTCCCGCAAGACGCGGCTGCTGCTGGAGGCCATGCACCGGCATCGCAGCGGCCGGCGCTACGCGCCCCTGGACGTCAGCGAGGACGCCCTGGAGGGCGCCGCCAAGGCGCTCACCGAGGACTACCAGTGGCTCGAGTTCGAGGGGTTCGTCGGCGACTTCACCGCCGATCTGCCACGCGTGCCCCGGCGCGGCCGGCGACTGCTGGCCTTCCTGGGCTCCACCATCGGCAACCTCGACCCCTCCGAGCGGGCCGCGCTGCTCGGCGGGGTCGCCGCGGCGCTGCTGCCGGGCGACCGCTTCCTGCTGGGCGTCGACCTGGTCAAGGAGCGTGCGGTGCTGGAGGCCGCCTACGACGACGCGGCCGGGGTCACCGCGGAGTTCAACCGCAACCTGCTCCGGGTGCTCAACGCCGAGCTCGGCGCGGGCATCCCGGTCGAGTCGTTCGAGCACGTCGCCATCTACGACGAGGGCCTGGCTCGGGTGGAGATGTGGCTGCGGGCGCGCCGCCGGCTCACGCTGCGCTTCCCAACCCTGGACCTGGAGGTCGGCTTCGACGCCGGCGAGGCGATGCGCACGGAGATCTCCTGCAAGTTCACCCGGGCGGTGGTCGGGCGCGAGCTGGCCGCCGCCGGCCTGACGCTGGAGGCCTGGCATCAGGACGGCGGGCGCCGCTTCGCCTGCGCGGTGGCCCGACCAGGCTAGCCATGGGCGAGTCCGCCTGTCAGCCCAGCTCGGGGATGCGGCCGGCCACGTACCGGGCGATCTCCAGCGAGGCGGTGGCCGCCGGTGACGGAGCGTTGCACACGTGCGTGGCGCGCTCCCCCTCGACGATCAGGAAGTCGTCGACCAGCTTGCCGTCGCGGGCCAGCGCCTGCGCGCGCACCCCGGCCTCGGAGGGCTGGAGGTCGTCGGGCCCGACCTCGGGCAGCAGGCGCCGCGCCTCGGCGACGAAGGCGCGCTTGGACAGCGAGCGCCAGATCTCCCGCGAGCCGGTGCGCCAGTAGCGGCGCACCAGCCGCCACCAGCCGGGCCACGCGGCGGTCACGGCCAGGTCGCGCGCATTGAGCGACCTGCGGCGGTAGCCCTCGCGGCTGCCGGCGGGCACGGCGTTGGGGCCGAGGTGGACCCTGCCGTCGATCGTCCTGGTCAGGTGCACGCCCAGGAACGGCAGGGCCGGGTCCGGCACCGGGTAGACCAGGCCGCGGACCAGCTCGCGGCGGCTGGGCGCCAGATCGTAGTACTCGCCCCGGAACGGCACGATGCGCGCGCCCGGGTCGGCGCCCGCGGCCCGGGCCAGCCGGTCGCTGTGCAAGCCGCCGCAGTTGACGAGGTAGCCGGCGCGGACCTCGCCGCCGCTGGTGTGCAGCAGGTGGGCTCCGTCCGCGCGCGCGAACCCGCGGACCTCGGTGCCCAACCGCAGCTCCACCCCGTCCCCCTCGAGCGACGCCTGCAGCGCGGTGGCGACCTGGCGGAAGTCGACGATGCCGGTGGAGGGGACGTCGATGGCGGCCAGCGCGCGCACGTGGGGCTCGCGCTCGCGCACCTCGTCCGCGGCCATGCGACGTACCCGCAGGCCGTTGGCGACCCCGCGCTCCAGCAGCTTCTCGAGCCGCGGCAGCTCGGCCGGCTCGGTGGCCACGATCAGCTTGCCGCAGACCTCGACCGGCACGCCCCGCTCGCGGCAGAACTCCACCATGCTCGCGCTGCCCGCGCGGCACAGCCGCGCCTTCAGGCTGCCGGGGGGGTAGTAGATGCCGGAGTGGATCACGCCGCTGTTGTGCCCGGTCTGGTGCGCCGCCACGGCGCGCTCCTTCTCGAGCACCGCGACGCTGGCGTGGGGAAACCGCCGCCGCAGCTCCCGCGCGGTGGCGAGCCCGATGATCCCCCCACCGATCACCACCACATCAAAGCGGTCCATCGGTCACCCTTCGTTTCAGGCGTCCAGCAGCACGCCGGGGTTGAGCACTCCGGCCGGGTCGAGAGCGGCCTTGGCCGCCCGCAGCGCGAGCGCGAACGGCTCGGGCCGCTGGCGGTCGTACCACGGGCGGTGATCGCGGCCGACCGCGTGATGGTGGGTGATGGTGCCACCGGCGGCCAGCACCGCCTCCGAGGCCGCCGTCTTCACCTCGGCCCACTGCTCCAGCTCGCTCCCCCGCCGCGCCGGCGCGAGCACGGTGAAGTAGGGCGCCGCGCCGTCAGGGTAGACGTGGGTCAGCCGGCAGGCCACCAGGCCGGCGCCGCAGACCCGCCGCAGCGCCGTGCCCACCGCCTGCCGCACGCTGCTGACAAGAGCCTCCAACCGCTCCCAGGTCACCGCCGTCTCGAAGGTCTCCAGCAGCACGCCCAGCAGCACCAGCCGGTCGCGCAGGTGGGGCGCCTGGCGGAAGCTGGCGCCCCACGAGGCGCCGGTGCGCTTGCCCCGCTCCAGCACGCGCCCGCCCGCCCGCTCGGCCAGCTCGAGTGCCAGGCGCAGCTCGCCGTCGACCGGCAGCGCGGCCGACTCCACGCCGAGCAGCAGCGCGGCCTCACCCCCGGCCAGCGTCACGCTGATCGCCGCCTCGACCGGGTCGAGCAACCGGCAGACGGCCGGGCGCAGCCCCGCCTGGACCACGGCGCGCGCAGCCTCGGCACCCGCGCCGAACGACTCGAAGGCCAGCAGCGCCGACGCGCGCCGCTCGGGACGGCGCAGCACCCTGAACCAGGCCTCGGTGATCACCCCGAGGATGCCCTCGCTGCCAAGCGCGAGCCGGTCGGGGCTGGGGCCGGCGCCCGAGCCAGGTAGCCGCCGCGACTCCAGCGTCCCGGCAGGGGTCAGCATCCGGATCGACTCGACCAGGTCGTCGACGTGCGTCGGGCCGGTGGCGAAGTGCCCGGCCGCCCTGGTGGCGAGCCAGCCGCCAACGGTGGAGCGCTCGAACGACTGCGGGAAGAAGCGCAGGGTCAGCCCGTGCGGCCTGAGCTGCTCCTCGAGCGCTGGCCCGGTAGTGCCCGCCCGCACCCGTGCGGCGCGGGCCACCTGGTCCACCTCGATCACGCCCGAGAGCGCGCCGAGGTCGAGGGACACCACCCCGGCGAAGCCACCGCCCACGGCCGGTTCCACCCCGCCGACCACGCTGGTGCCGCCACCGAACGGCACCAGCGCCAACCCCTCGTCCCCGCACCAGCCCAGCACGGCCGCCACCTCTGCCTCACTCCGCGGGCGCAGCACCAGGTCAGGCGGGTGGTCGATGCGGCCGCGCAGGCCGCGCAGCAGGTCCCGGTAGGAGCGCCCGAGCCCGTGGCGGGCGCGGTCGAGCGGCGCGTCCGAGGCGAGCGGGCGCAACGACGCGGGCGGGCGCACCCGCGGCGCCGGCAGCGGCGCGAGCGGCGCGGGCTGCTCCGGAGGCTGCGGCGCGAAGCCGAGCACGGCCTCCAGCGTCGAGGCGAGCGCCTCGAGCTCCGCCGGGACAGGCTCCTGCCCCGGGCCGCCCCAGCCCCAGACCGGATAGGTAGAGTCGCTCACGCGCTCAATGCCCGGGATGCCATCGTGCACAGTGTCGCATGAGAGGAACTCGCATGCAGACTTCTCGTAACCGAGCGGGCGAGCTCAACGGCAGAGATCCGGACTTCGCTTCTGTTGCGTAGAATCTCGGCAGCGCGCTCTCTACCCTGCTTGGGATAGGTGGTGGATGGAACCGGACCTTGGATGGACGTTCGAACAGTATCGAACCTATGAGCGGCTTCGGGCCGCCCAGTGCGAGGAAGAGCAGCATGAGGCAAGTGCGACCGGACTCGTCACCGACCCGAAAACGGCACCTCACGGTGGATACCGAGTCGGTTGCACCTGGCCCCGTGAAGTCACCGCGCCGGCATCCGAGCTGTCGTCGAGACTCGCTGCGCTCCTGCCCGGAACGCCGGCATACCCGTATGACTCGCTGCAGTCGAGTATCGGCAACCTCCGGCCCGCAGAGGATCGGCTGATCGACCCGGATGGGATCGCCGAGGACAGGCTCGTGCTCGACAAGCTCTGCGAAGCAGTCGAGAAGGCGTTGAAGGAGACCGCCACCGACCGGCAGCGTTGCGAGACCGCCTTCGACCGGGGGTATCTCGCACGCCGCATGGCCTATGTCTTCGGACGGCCGGAGGCCGGCTACTGGCAGCTTCAGCAGGCCGTCCACGCCGAGAGCAGTCACGTCGGCGTCGAACTGGTAAACGGTTGGGGCCCTCACCTGACGCTGACGCGTTTCGGCCAGACGGCCGGTCCAGACATGGCTGTCAAGACGATCGAGCTTCTCGCCGCATGGCAGCCGGTCTCCGTAGCGCCGGAGGCCATTGTGGTGGGGTTTTACACGGTCGGCGACGGATCGTTCAGCGTCACCGCCCACGAGTCCTTCCCGGTGGGCTGAGCAGGGCGCCGCACAGAGTCCATGCCTTTGACGGATCGGAGGCACGGGGGACGCCCCGCTGTCCCCCGTAGCGCGGTTTGGCTCGGTCTCCTCACAGGGGCGGTCGCGGGAGCCGCTGTGGTGGCCGGGTTTCCTGCGCTGCCTGACTGGGCCCGGATCGTGCTCGCGGGGGTCATAGCGGTTGTCAGCGGTGCCGTCGCGGTGCTCGAGAGCCGGCGCGACGACGGCGCGACCGGTCGGCGGGAATTGCTGCCGGTCGCGCCGGTCCCGCGCCTGCTTCTGAAGCCGGAGCTGTTCCAGTTACCACCGGACATCACCAATTTCACGAATCAGGAAGGCGCCGTTCGCCAGATAGTGGCTCGGGTCGCCGACGAGCGGGCGCCAGGAGAGGGACCTGCGATCTGCGTGATCAGCGGGAAAGGCGGGGTCGGAAAGACCGCGACGGCCGTCCACATCGCTCACAGACTCAGGGCGAGCTTCCCGGCCGGTCAGCTCTACGTGAACCTCCGCGGCATGGATGAGCAGCCGCTCGATGCAAGCGAAGTCCTTGAGGAGTTCCTTCGGGAGTTCGGCGTCGAACCGTCCTTCATCCCCCGCCGTCTCGAAGACCGGACTCGAATGTATCGGTCCCAGATCAGCCGCGACCGCCTTCTCATCGTGCTCGACAATGCCGCCGATGAGATCCAGGTCCGGCCGCTCATCCCCTGGGCTCCGAACTGCGCCGTGCTGGTGACGAGCCGTCGGCGGCTGCCTGGATTGCTGGGAGCCGAGCTTGTCCCCCTCGACGTCCTCGATCAGGACGCCGCCCTCACGCTCTTGGGAAGCATCGTCGGACGGCCACGACTGGACACGGAGTCCGACGCCGCTCGGTCAATCGTGCAGCTATGCGGCGGCCTTCCTCTCGCGGTCAAGGTCGCCGGAGCGAAGCTGGTGTCACGTCCGCACTGGCGAATTGCCCGGCTCACGCAGCGTCTGCAGGACGGCCAGTCGCGGCTCCGCGAGCTACAGATCGGCGATATGGAGGTTCAATCCGTCATGGCACTGAGCTACAACACCCGGCCCGAGCGTGAGCGGCAAGTGTTCCGACGGCTTGGGCTCCTGCACTCGCCGACGTTCTCGGCCTGGGCCGTGTCCGCACTCGTCGAGGGTGGGCTACGGCACACCGAAGATACGCTTGAGAGCCTCGTCGAGGTGCATCTCGTTGAGGTCGCAGGCGAGGACGCCGCCGGACAGATGCACTACCGGCTCCACGACCTGCTGCGGGATTTCGCCCGGGAACGGGTGCTGGAGGAGGAGATGCCAGAGGACCGGCTCGCGGCGCTGCGGCGCTACATCGCGGCCTATCTGGCGGTCACGACCGAGGCCTGGACGAGGCTCGAGCCCGGCATGGGGCGCGACACGGATGCCGCCGAGTGGCGGCAGTGGCAGCTTCCAGGCCGGATTGTCAGGGACGCTTTGCCGGATGACCCGGTGAATTGGTTCTCCTATGAACGGGCCAACCTCGCTGCCATCGTGCAGCAGGCGTTCGACTCTGGCCTCGCGGCGCTCGGCTGGCCATTGCTCGCCCGGCTATCCCCCTTCTGCGAGCACCAGGCCCACTGGGATCTCTGGAGGGACATGGCGCAGGCAGCGCTGGACGCCGCGACCCGGCTCGGGAACCGCCGCGCCGAGGCGCAGGCTCGCTACGAGCTCGGCTGGGTCGCTCGCTTCGAAGGTCGCTTCCCGGATTCGATCGAGCAACTCCAGGCCAGCTCGTCAGGATTCTTCGAGGTCAATGAGCAGAAGGGACGCGCCAGGGCGCTGAACGCTCTCGGGATCGTCCTGACGGATTCGGGGCGATGGCGGCAGGCCGTCGCCGCCTATGAGGAGAGCCTTGGGATCTTCCAGCAGTCCGGCGACCAGCACTGGGTGGCGCGCACCCGGCAGGAACTGGGCGTCCTCTACCGGCTGCAGGGGGAGTGGCAGCAGGCGAGCGACCTCCTGAATGCGTCGATCACGGTCTTCCGGGCGCTGGGAGACCGTCACAGGGAGGCGCGTGCCCTCCGCGCGCTTGCCGACGTTCAGTACGAGCGAGGCCGGTTCGAGGACGCACTGGCGACCCTCAATTCAGTGTTACCGATGTTCCGCGCTCTCGGTGACCGCCGCTGGGAAGCGACGACGACCATGAGGATCGGGGAAGTCTATAGCCGGCAAGGGCGCCTGGATGAGGCACTGGCTGCCTTGGAGCAGGCCCAATCCGTCCTGCGGAAGCTCGGTGACCGCCGCTGGGATGCCGTGACCACGCTGCGGATGGGAGAGGTGTACGGACGACGGGGCCGGCTCGACGACGCCCTGGCCGCCTTTGAGTCGGTGCTGCCGGTGTTCAGGGAGATGGACGACCGGCGGTTCGGATCGATTGCCATCCTCGGCATCGGTGAGGTCCGGACACAGCAGGGTCAGCTACGGGATGCCGTGGCGGCCTTCGATCAGGCTCTCTCGGTCTTCCGCGAACTTCGTGACCACCTCCGGTTGGCCGAGACCTTCCGTGCCCGTGGCCGGGCGCGAGCGGCCGGAAATGAGCGCAACCTGGCGATCGAGGACTTCCAGTCAGCACTCGAGCTGTTCGAGTGGCTGGGTCGAGACGACGATGCGCAAGAGACACAAGCCGAGCTTGCACGCCTCGACAGTGCCTGAGTCCGGTGTCGACGGTCAGGGCACCCGGTATTTCTCGCAGAAGTATCGGCACTCCATCTCGGCGCAGCGGGACGGTCCTGGACGGCGTTCGAACCAACCCTCGACAACGTTGCCGATGACATCCTGCGGTCCGCAACGGCGGATGTCGCCATTCCCCCATATGCGGACGAAGCGATGTCCCGCATTGCACAGCTTACCCCGATGATCGGGCAGTCTGTTCAAGAACAATTCGGCGTCCATGAACGGATTGACGGTCGGCGGCTCGCGACGGCGGGCGAACTGCTCGGCATAAGCCTCAGTCGCACGCTGGGCGAAGTGCACGAAGATCGCCCGCTCATCCGCCGTGTAGTCCTCTGGATAGGAGCGACCAAGATGCGTACCGTACAGCGCCTTCGGGATAAGCACAATGCCCCGTTCGGCGTATCGGGCCCAGGTGTCCGAAAAATTTGGAAGAATGTCTGGATACATGACGCTCGACGCGAACACATCGAATCCCGCCGCGCGCAATGCCGCAAAATTCGCGCTGAGCCTCTTCTCGCCATTTCTCCTGCCACGTTCCTGCACGTGCACACTGCAATTGATGAAGTCGACGCGTCGTGGATCGACGGTGTCTGCGAACTCTCGGACTCGTGGCGAATCCGCGTTCGTATTGATGCTGATGAACTGCTGTCGGACCAGCAACTGGCACAGCTTGACGAAATCTGGGTACATGAACGGCTCTCCACCGGTCAGATGCAGAAGCCAGGTCAGCTCGCTGCGGTCAAAGAACGACGCCAGTAACTCGCCTCTGGCCGGTGGGGAGATCTTCGCGCCGAGCGCCTCGTCGTTCCAGAAGCAGTACACGCACCGATAGTTGCAGGTGCTCATCAGGATCCAGTCCGCCTCGATGTCATACGGCCGACGGACCGTGATGTTCGCGGAAGCGATAAAGGTGGTCCTCCCAAATCTGAGGCTCAGGGGTAACTTGGGATGATAGCTCCCTTCAGGATACTGTATCCATGCTCATGAAGACGCGATTCGATCTGCTCATCAGCGGAGGCGAGGTCATCGACCCGGGCTTGGACCGGGCGGGCAGGATGGATATTGCCATCGCGGATGGCCAGATCGCGGCTATCGACCGGGCGATCCCTGCCGGGTCCGCAGCCTCGGTCATCGACGCTACCGGCCAATACGTCACACCGGGACTGGTGGATCTCCACACGCATGTGTACCACGGGGCGACATTCTGGGGTATCGACCCTGATCCGGTCGCGTGGCACACCGGAACGACAACCTGGGTGGACGCCGGGTCGGCCGGCGCCTACACGATGGCGGGGCTGCGCGAGCGAATTATCGGACAGGCCAGGGCGCGCGTCCTGGCGTTCCTGCACATCTCCGCGATCGGCCTGGTCGCCGAGACCGGCGAGAGCGCAAACTTGCGGCACTGTGATGCGGAGCTGTGCGCCCGCTTGGCATCCGAGCACGGAGACCTTGTCGTGGGCATCAAGGCGCGCATGGACCGCAACGCGGTGGGCGGGAACGGACTGGAGCCGCTGCGGCGGGCACGACAGGCGGCCGAGCGCTGCGGCAGGCCGCTCATGACCCACATCGGCTGGGCGCCACCGACAATCGAGGAGGTGCTGGCGCTGCTCCGCGCCGGCGACATCCTCACCCACTGCACGACCGCACAGACCATGCGCCTGCTCGACGATTCGGGCAAAGTGCTTCCGATGGTGCAGCGGGCGCGCGAGGCCGGCGTTCTGCTGGACGTGGGGCATGGTGCCGGGTCGTTCTCGTTCGAGGTCGCCGAGCAGTTGCTGGCCGGCGGAGTCGCGCCGGACGTCATCTCCAGCGATGCCCACCAGCGCAGCGTGCTCGGGCCGATGTTCGACCTGCCGACCTGCCTGTCAAAGTTCCTGCATCTCGGGATGCCTCTGCCGGACGTCATCAGGGCTGCCACGGCACGCCCGGCGCAGGTGATCGGCCGCTACCCGAGGCTCGGGTCACTACGCCCGGGCGCCTATGCCGACATCGCCATGTTCCGTCTGGAAAGGGGCCGGTTCCCGCTCTATGACACTTTTCTGAACATGCGGGAGGCAACGACGGTGTTGCGTAACACGCTCACGCTGGTCGACGGTCGGCCGCTCCCGCCGCTACCACCTCCGCCACCGGCGCCGTGGATTGACTGCTCACCAGCTCAGCGCAAACTCGCGACCACCATCCGCGCAGCAACCGACGCGGCCCTGGCGGATCTGCGTCGTCCCGAGCAGTTCGGCACACGACGGCCGGAACGCGGCTCCCAGTGGCGATGAGCCTGTGCCTATCCTTTCAGGGACGGTTGCGGCGGTCTGCGCCGCACGCTGAACGGAGGTCGGCGATGGCCGGGACAACGCAGGCGATCACCCTGGAGGGGCATGGCGGGGCACTGGCCGTGGCCGTGGCACGACGGCACGGCGTGCAGGCCATGTTCACGCTGTCCGGCGGCCACGTCTTCCCGCTCTACGACGGAGCGGTCAAGGCCGACCCGCCGCTGCGCCTGGTCGACGTCCGCCACGAGCAGACCGCGGTGTTCGCGGCCGAGGGCACCGCCAAGCTGACCCGCACCCCGGGACTGGCCGTGGTCACCGCGGGACCGGGCGTGACCAACAGTGTGAGCGCGGTGACCACCGCCTGGTTCAACGGCTCGCCCTTGCTGGTGCTGGGCGGACGCGCGCCACAGGGACGCTGGGGCACGGGCAGCCTGCAGGAGCTGGACCACCCACCGCTGCTCGCCCCGGTGACCAAGCGGGCCGCCACCGTGCACCAGGTCGGCGAGGTCGCCGCCGAGGTCGACGCCGCCCTGCGGCTCGCCAACCAGGCGCACCGCGGGCCGGTCTTCCTCGACGTGCCGATCGAGCAGCTCTACTCGACCGCCACGGTGCCGCCGCCGACCGCGCCGCCCGCCGCCGACCGCGAGCCGGACGCCGATGCGCTCGCCCGGGTGGCCGCCCTGCTCGCCACGGCGGAGCGGCCGGTCCTGGTGCTCGGCTCCGACGTGTGGGCCGACCACGCCGAGCATGCCGCCCGCCGCGCCGCCGAGGCGCTGGCGCTGCCGGTGATCGCCAACGGCATGGGCCGCGGCGTGCTGCCCTCGGGCCACCAGCTGCTGGTCACGCGGGCGCGCTCGCTCGCCTTCGGCACCGCGGACCTGGTGGTCGCTGCCGGCGCTCCGCTCGACTTCCGGCTCGGCTACGGCGTCTTCGGCGGCGGGAGCGGCTCGCCGCCCGCCAAGGTCGTGCACCTGGCCGACGCGCCCGGCCAGCTCGCCGGCCATGTCGAGCTGGCCGGCGCGACCGCGGGTGACCTCCGCCTGGTGCTCGACGGCCTGGTGGGTGCGGCCGCGCGCCACCGTGCCAGCGATCGAGGCGCCTGGCTCCAGCGGCTGCGCGCCGCGGCCGCCGCGGCCGGCGAGCGCGACCGGGAGCTGCTGGCCAGCGACGCCGAGCCGATCCACCCGGCCCGCGTCTACGGCGAGCTGCGCCCGCTGCTGGCCGAGGACGCGGTGGTGATCGGCGACGGCGGCGACTTCGTCTCCTTCGCCGGCAGGTACGTCGAGCCCGCCCGGCCCGGGTGCTGGCTCGACCCGGGCCCCTACGGCTGCCTCGGCACCGGGCTCGGCTATGCCGTCGCGGCGCGGCTGGCGCGGCCTTCCGCGCAGGTCGTGCTGCTGCTCGGCGACGGCGCGGCGGGCCTGTCGCTGATGGACGTGGACACCCTGGTCCGCCACCGCCTGCCGGTGGTGATGATCTGCGGCAACAACGGCGCCTGGGGGCTCGAGAAGCACCCGATGCGGGCGCTGTACGGCTATGACGTGGCCGCCGACCTGCAGCGCGGCTGCCGCTACGACGAGGTCGTCCGTGCCCTCGGCGGCGCCGGCGAGCTGGTCGCCTCCCCCGCCGAGCTCGGCCCGGCCCTGCGCCGCGCCTTCGACGCCGACGTCCCCTACCTGGTCAACGTCCTGACCGACACCGAGGTCGCCTACCCCCGCGCCACCACCGGGTTGTGACCGCGGATCGGTGAGCCAGGTGCCACCTGCCGGCCCGCTGCGACGTGTTCTGTAGTGTCGGAAGCCGACAGGATGGGGCACGACGATAAAGGACAGCGAAGGGTTCGAGCAGTTCTACTCGGGCGCGGTCGGCCGGCTGCTGGGCCAGCTCTTCCTCGTCACCGGGAGCCTGCACGAGGCCGAAGAGGTGGTCCAGGAGGCGTTCGCCCGCGCCTCCGCCCGCTGGTCCCAGCTGCGGAGCTATGAGGTTCCGGAGGCGTGGGTCCGCCGCGTCGCCATGAACCTGGCCGCCGAGCGGGCGCGCAGGCTGCGGCGGCAGGCCCGCGCACTGTTGCGGGTCGGCCCGCCGCCGCAGGCGCCATCCGCCTCGGTCGAGGCGCTGGCGCTGCTGGACGCGCTGCGGGCACTGCCGATCCGCCACCGGCAGGCGATCGTCCTGCACCACCTGGTCGATCTGCCGGTCGAGGAGGTTGCCCAGACGCTCTCGGTGCCCTCGGGCACGGTGAAGAGCTGGCTGGCCCGGGGCCGGCGCGCGCTCGCGGCGCGGCTCGGGGATGCTGAGGAGGTGCTCGAGAACCGATGATGGACCTGCACGAACGACTCGAGGAACTGGCGGCCGCGGCCGCCCGCGAGGGTCGCACCGCGGGACCCCTGGCCGCCGTCCGCCGCGGGCGGCGCCGCCGCCGACGGATCGCCGGCGCCACGGCCTCGCTGCTCGCCGCCGCCGTGCTGGCCGGCGCGGTCGGCGCCGGGCGCGTCGCGGAGCGCCGCGCGGCCACACCCTTGGCCGCCCTGCCTCCGCTCACCAGGATCGACATCCGCACCGACCCGCCCCGCAAGGGCACCGTGGAGGCGCAGATGCTGGCGAGGCTCACCCCCGCGCTCCGCTACTGCCGGGGTCGAACCTTGAAGCGCGCTGAGCTGATCGCCTATGGGCGGGGTCTTCTGCCGAACGAGATCTGGATGATCGTCGCCAGACCACCCGCGCCCGGGGACGGCGAGCCCTGCTGGACCTACGGATTGCGCAGCAGCAACGGCAACATTAACTGGAGTTACCCGGCACTGGTCGACCCAGGGTCCCGTCTGCTCGTGAGGGCGTCCGGGACCTACGAAACGTCGCAGGCACCTGCCTCTGTCCAGCTGACCGGATATCTGCCCAGGCAGGCGGCGCGCGGGCGGCTGACCTTTGAGGACGGGCGTCCCCCGCTGGACCTTCCGACCATCGACGCGGGTGACCGCTACCCGATCGACTTCTTCGTCGCCCAATTCACCAAGCGGCGGGGTGCGGAGATCGCCGAGACGGGGGTGGACGAGCTGCGCGCGCTGGACGCGGCCGGGCGAACGGTCGCGCGCTGCAACCTGGGCCGAATCCCCGCTCCAGGCGTCCTGTACTGCCCGGGGTCGTTCGGCGGGTCGTAGGATCTTAGGGCGAGGTAGGTGACCGCCGAGCTGGAGGCGCGGGACATGGCTGAGCGGGTTGGGTTCATCGGGCTCGGGATCATGGGGGGCGGCATGAGCCGCAACCTGCTCGCGGCGGGGTTCGGGTTGACAGTGCACAACCGTACTCCGGAGCGCATGCGCCCGCTGGCCGAGGCGGGCGCGGCCACCGCCGCCAGCCCCGTCGAGCTCGCTGCCGCCTGCGACGTGGTGATCGTGTGCGTCAGCGACACGCCCGACGTGGAGGAGGTGCTGCTGGGCGACGCCGGGGTGATCCACGGGGCCAGGCCGGGCTCGCTGGTGGTCGACATGTCGACAATCAGCCCCGAAGCGACCCGCCGCATCGCCGAGCGACTGCACCGGCGGGGCGTGGCCATGATCGACGCGCCCGTGTCCGGCGGCAGCGAGGGCGCCGCCAAGGGGACCCTGAGCATCATGGTGGGCGGCGCCGAGGCCGAGGTGCGGCGCGCCATGCCCTACCTGGAGGCGATGGGCAGCGCCATCACCCACGTCGGGCCGACCGGCGCCGGGCAGAGCTGCAAGCTGGTCAACCAGGTCCTGGTGGTGGTGACCATGCTCGGCGTGGCCGAGGCGCTGGTGTTCGCGCAGGCCGGTGGCCTGGACCTGGAGCGCACTCTGCAGGCGGTGGGTGGCGGCGCCGGCGGCAGCTGGATGCTGTCCAACCGCGGCGGCCAGGCGATCCACCGCGACTGGCGGCCGGGCTTCACCATCGACCTGCAGCAGAAGGACCTGCGGCTGGTGCTGGAGGCCGCCGACCAGCTCGGCGTGCCGGTGCTGGCGACCGGCACGGTCTTCCAGCTCTACCGCACGCTGCAGCGCGAAGGCCTCGGCGGCGAGGGCAACCACGCCCTGGTGAAGGCGCTCGAGCGCCTGTCGGGCGTCACTCTTGCCGAGCCGCAGGCGGACACCGCCACGAGCGCGTAGCGTCGCCTGCGCCTCCTCAACGGCCTGTGAAGCGGCCGCTGCGGCGCTCGACGAAGCTGCGCACCCCCTCTGCGGCGTCCTGGCTCGCGAGGACGGCAGGCAGCAGCTTCCCCAGATGCTCGACCGCCGCCTGCTCGGCCGCTGCCCGTGCCACCCGGGCGTTGGCCAGCGTCCCCCGCACCCCCAGCGGCGCCTGCGCGGCCACGACCCGCGCAAGCTCCAGCGCGCGGTCCACATGCCGCCCGGCGGGCACGACCTCCTGGACCAGCCCGACCCGCCACGCCTCCTGCGCGCCGAGCTCGTCGGCGGTCAGCAGCCACCGCATCGCGTTGCCCCACCCCAGCCGGGCCGGAGCGCGGAACGTCGCGCCGCCGAACGGCAGGATGCCCCGTGCGATCTCCAGTTGGCGGAAGCGCACGTCGGCGGCGGCCACCACGATGTCAGCGGCCAGTGCCAGCTCGATCGACAAGGTGAACGCGATGCCGTGCACGGCCATGATGATGGGCTTGGGCACCGGCTCCCCCCACACCGCGAACGGGTCGAAGCGACCGTTGCCGGTCAACGCTGCCGGGCCATGCTCCGCCACAGCCGGCCCGACCTCGGCCAGATCCAGGCCGGCGGAGAAGTGCTCACCGTGGGCGTACAGGACGCCGACACGCAACTCCTCGTCGTCGGCCAGGCGCTCATAGGCCGCCGCGAGCTGCCGCAGCGCCGCAAGGTCGAAGGCGTTGCGCTTGTCTGGCCGGTTGACCCCGATCAGCAAGACGTGCCCGTCACGATCCGTGGTGATGCGCTCGCCATCGGCAAGCCCTGCTGCAGCCATGCCTCCACCTCCCGCGATCCGATCAGGCGACGCGCCCTACCCGACACCGACACCGTTGGCGAATTCTGAGGGCCTTGCCGCGCCGGTGCAGCTCTGCCGCGCAGATTGCTCCACGAACCACCCAAAACGGGCGCCCCAGCGACAAGTGGCGCGGCAAGGCGGCACCCACGCGGCAAAGCACGACCATCCACCGCCCAAAGTAACCGGCTCCTGGGGGATCCTGCCGCCAGGTCACCCAGCGTCGCACGGGATCCTCCTCCAGCCAAGCATCGATCGCCTCGCGGTCCCGATCGACCCCTGCAGGCACCACGATCCACATCCGTGGCCGCTGCGCCTGGCCGATACGATGCTGATCGAAGCCCACGACGAACGGTAGGTGCTGTGACGGGGAGCTGGTCAGGACAAGCGGCAGGCTCCGCGAGAGCCCGGCGACTGGGGTGGAGGACTGGCTGAGGGGAAAGCGATGCGCGTTCTGCTGGCGGCGATGCATGCGGCCAAGGGCCAGGTGGACGCCAACCTCGAACGCCACCTCGAAGCGCTCGAGCAGGCGCGGTCCGCGGGCTGTGATATCGCGGTGTTCCCGGAATTTTCGCTGACCGGGTCGGTGGACCCTGGACGGCACCCCCAGCGCACCCTGCCTGTCGACGCCGACCCGGTCCGGGCGCTGGTCGCGGCGACGCAACGGATCGGCGTGGCGGCGCTGTTCGGGATCGCCGAGCGTGCCGACGCGAGGTTCCACATCACCCAGCTCTTCGCGCATGGCGGGCGGCTTGGCGGGCGCTACCGCAAGCGGCATCTCGGAGCGGGCGAGCAGGCGTATGAGCCCGGAACCCAGCGGGCGGTGTTCGAGTTCGGGTCGGTGCGCTTCGGCGTGGCCATCTGCGCCGAAGGTGGCGTGGACTTCCCGTGGACCCAGGCGGCCGGCGCTGGGGCGTCGGTGATGTTCTTTTGCTCCGCGCCGGGGCTGGACGGTCGGCGCACCGACCAGGTGGGCTGGCGCGACGGGCACAACTGGTGGGTCGCGTGTGGTCTGGGCGACGCCGTCAGGCATGCTGCGCGGCTGGGGTTGTGGGTGGCGATGGCCACGCAGGCGGGTTCGACCGAGGACGAGGACTTCCCAGGCCTGGCCGCGTTGGTGACACCAGACGGAGAGGTCGCCGCCCGGCTGCCGGACTGGCGGCCGGGCACCCTGACCGTGGACATCCCGGTGGAGGTCGTCGCGGACCCGGTCCGGGAGGCCGTGCGCGCCTTGATCGTGGACCACGCGGCCCGGGCGCTGCTGGTCCGCTTCGCCGATGACGAGACCGGGGCGACCTGGTGGTGCCCACCCGGGGGCGGGCTGGAGCCAGGTGAGGACCATCTTGCCGCGGTACGCCGCGAGCTGCGCGAGGAGCTGGGCCGTGACGATCTGGCCATCGGTCCGTGGATCGGCCGGCGGACCCACACGTTCTGGTGGCGGGGCTGGATGACGCAGCGGGAGCGGTGGGTGCTGTGCCGCAGCGAGCCGTTCCCGATCGACGCCCGGCTCGTCGCGTCGCTGCGCTCGGAGAACATCCGTGAGATGCGATGGTGGTCGGCCGATGAGCTTCGTTCGTCGGGGGCCAGCACCGCACCGCGCGGGCTGGCCGGGCTGCTGGATGCGCTCAGCGACGGACGCCTGCCAGACCCTGACACCGACCTCGGTGTGTAGCGCCCCGGTACCCCGGGCGAGGTAGCCCGGCGGGCGGCGCTGCGCCGCGGGGCGTAGCCGCGGAGCCTCCCCGCAGGCGACGACGGCGGCGGGGTCCGACCGCGACCATGACTGGGACACGGACCCCGACCATCAGGACGTGACCGATGACACAGCACACGACCGCCGTCCCGCCAGATCTCGCGTGGCAGGTGCCGGCAGGCGGTCCCGACTCCGCGGCGGCGCACGACGTGGTCGCCCGCGCCGTGAACGCCACCAAGGTCTACGGTGCGGGCGACACCCTGGTCAGGGCGCTCGACGACGTCAGCGTCGACCTCGCCCGCGGCCGCTTCACCGCGATCATGGGCCCATCGGGCTCGGGCAAGTCGACCCTCATGCACTGCCTCGCGGGTCTGGACACGCTCAGCTCCGGCCATGTGCTGCTCGGCGGAGTCGACCTCGGCTCGCTCCGGGACAAGGAGCTGACCCTGCTCCGGCGCGAGCGGGTCGGCTTCGTCTTCCAGTCCTACAACCTGATCTCCACGCTGACAGCGCTGGAGAACATCACCCTGCCGCTCACCCTCGCCGGCACCCGGCCCGACCGGGAGTGGCTCGACAGCGTGATCGCGACCGTCGGCCTCGGCGACCGGCTCACCCACCGCCCGTCGGAGCTGTCCGGCGGCCAGCAGCAGCGCGTCGCGGTGGCGCGGGCGCTGTGTACGCGGCCCGAGATCGTCTTCGCGGACGAGCCGACCGGCAACCTCGACTCGCGCTCCGGCGCGGAGATCCTCGGGTTCATGCGCCACGCCGTGGGCGAGCTGGGCCAGACGATCGTGATCGTCACCCACGACCCGGTGGCGGCAGGCTACGCCGACACGGCGCTGTTCCTCGCCGACGGCCGCATCGTCGACCGCATGGCCGAGCCAACGCCCCAGCGCGTGCTCGACCGTATGAAGGCACTCGGGGAGTAGGTGATCGTCATGCTCAGGATCGATCTCAAGGGCCTCTGGGCCCACAAGCGCCGGCTCGTCGGCACCTTCCTGGCGGTGCTGCTGGGCGTTGCGTTCCTGTCGGGGACGCTGGTGCTCGGCGACACCCTGCGGGCCAACTTCGACACCCTGTTCACCAGCGTCACCGGCAGCACCGGAGCGGTGGTCCGCAGCGCCACCAAGGTGGACGACAGTCCGGCCACGCCGCGCGCGCCGGTCGACCAGTCGCTGGTCGACCGGGTCCGGGCGGCACCGGGGGTCGGCAGCATCCAGCCCGTCGTCGACGGCCTCGGCCAGATCGTCGCCAGGGACGGCAAGGCGATCGCGGCGATGGGGCCGGCGAGGGCGAGCACCTGGATCGCCGACCAGAGCCTCACCCCCTACCGGCTCGCCGAGGGCCGGGCGCCACAGCGCCCGGACGAGGTGGTCATCAACCGGGGCGCGGCCAAGGACGGCGACCTCCACGTCGGCGACCGCACCACCATCGCGACCCCGCAGCGGGTCCCGGTGAAGATCGTCGGCATCGTCACCTTCCAGGATACCGACGCCTTCGGCGGCAGCACCTACGCTGGCTTCACCCTGCAGGGCGCGCAGCGGCACCTGCTCAAGCGGCCAGGCCAGGTGACCAGCATTCTGGTCAAGGCCGCGCCGGGCGTGTCCCAGCAGGAGCTGGTCCGCGGTCTGCGGCCGCTGCTGCCCGCGGGCGTGCAGGCGATCACCGGCGCGGAGCTCAGCGACGAGAGCATCACCGACATCAACCAGGGATTCCTCGGCCTGTTCCGGACCTTCCTGCTGGTGTTCGCCGGGATCGCGCTGTTCGTTGCCATGTTCTCGATCGCCAACACCTTCTCGATCATCGTGGCGCAGCGCACCCGCGAGTCCGCGCTGCTCCGCGCGATGGGTGCCTCGCGGCGTCAGGTGCTCACATCGGTCGCGCTGGAGGCGCTGGCCACCGGGCTGGTCGCCTCGGCCGCGGGGCTCGCCGGCGGGATCGGCATCGCCTCTGGGCTGAAGGCCGTCTTCGCCGGCCTCGGCTTCCCGCTGCCCGCCAGCGGCCTGGTGTTCAATCCGAGCAACGCCGTGATCTCGGTCGGCGTCGGCGTGGTCGTGACGCTGCTGGCCGGCATGCTGCCGGCGCTGCGGGCCTCGCGGGTGGCCCCGCTGGCCGCCCTGCGTGAGGCGGCGGTCGAGCACACCACCACCTCGAGGCGCCGCGCGGTCGCGGGAGCCGCCCTGAGCGCCGTGGGTGCCGCCGTGGTGGTGGCGGCCGTGCTGGCCGGCGGCGATGCCACGGCGCGGCTCACCGGCGTGGGCGCGGTGCTCACCTTCGTGGGCGTGGTCACGCTCGGCGCGGTGGTGGCGCGGCCGGCCAGCGCTCTCATCGGCGCGCCGATGACCTGGCTGCGCGGTGTCACCGGAGCGCTCGCCCGGCGCAATGCCATGCGCAGCCCGCAGCGCACCGCCGGAGCGGCCGCCGCCCTGCTGATCGGCGTCGGCGTCGTCACCCTGTTCACCGTGTTCACCGCCTCGCTGCAGTCGTCGATCGGGCAGAGCGTGTCCAGCACGTTCGGCGGCGACCTGGTGATCGCCTCCAGCGGCTTCACCGGAGGCCGCCTCGACCCGCACCTGGCCACCGACCTCGGCAGGCTTCCCGAGGTGCGGCAGGCCACCGGGGTCAGCAGCGGCAACGCGCTGGTCGGCGGCGGCAGCCAGCGGGTCAGCGTGGCCGACCCGGCGCAGCTCGACGGCGTGCTCGACTTGAAGATGGCCGCGGGATCGATCGCTGGGCTGAGCGGCCGTCAGCTGGCCGTCGCCGAGCGGGTCGCCGACGCCAAGGGCTGGCGGCTCGGCAGTCCGGTGCCGGTCCGGTTCGCCGACGGCGCCACCGGGACCTTCACGGTCGGCGCTATCTTCAGCGGCCGGGACGTGGTGCTCGGCGACTACCTGCTGCCGCGTTCGGCGTGGGCGCCGCACTCCGCCCAGGACGTCGACACCAGCGTGCTCATCAAGCTGGACGACGGCGTGAGCCTGGCCGCGGGCAGGGCGGCGGCCGAGCGGGTGGCCGTTGCCTACGGCGGCCCGAGGGTGCAGGACCGCCAGCAGTACGCCGACAGCGTCGCCGGAGGTGTGAACCAGCTCCTCACCGTGGTCTATATCATGCTGGCGCTGGCGATCGTGATCGCGCTGATGGGCATCGCCAACACGCTGTCGCTCTCGGTCCACGAGCGCACCCGGGAGCTGGGTCTGCTGCGGGCGGTCGGCGAGACGCGCGGGCAGCTGCGGGCGATGGTGCGCTGGGAGTCGGTCATCATCGCCCTGTTCGGCACCATCATCGGGCTCGGGCTGGGCGTGTTCCTCGGCTGGGCCTTCGTCCGGGCGGCCGGCCAGGACAACGTCAGCGCGTTCGCGGCGCCGCTCGGGCAGCTCGGTGTGGTGCTGGCGGTCGGCGCGCTGGCCGGCGTGCTTGCCGGCATCCGGCCGGCCCGCCGCGCCGCCAAGCTCAACGTGCTGCGGGCGATCGCGGTCGAATAGTCGCAGCGCTCCCGGCGGCAACCGCCTCCGGTCCCGGCCATCGCGGCCGGACCGGCCTTTGCCGCCGGGAGCGCGCGGCTGCTGCTCCCCGGCGCGCTGCTGCTGGGCTTCCTCGCCAGGTGACCACGGATCGGCGGGACTTGCCGTGACCGCCGCGCGCGTGCTACGTCATTGGCATGGACGGGATCCACGACCTGGGTGGCATGCACGGCTTCGGGACGGTGGTCGTGCCGGGCGGCGACGCGCCCTACCATCAGCGCTGGGAGGCGCGCGTGTTCGCGCTGGACGCGCTGGTCGGCCTGGAGGGGCTCGGTGGCGGGCCAGGAGGCCGCGCCACGCGCGAGCAGATGGACCCGGCCCACTACCTCTCGGCCTCCTATTACGAGGCGCCATCGACCGGCTCGATCGTTCGGCGCCGATGCCAGCCCCCGGCGGGCAGCCTCGCTTCGCGCAGGGCGACTGGGTGCGTGTGCGCCGGATGCGCCCCGCGCGGCACACCCGCTGCCCCCGCTACGTGCGCGGCGTGGCCGGCGTGGTGACGCGCGTGCACGGCGTCGACCGGCTCCCCGAGCTGTCCGCCTATGGGGAGGACGGCCCGCCGGAGCCGGTCTACGCGGTCCGGTTCAGCTCCGAGATCGTGTTCGGGAAGGACGGGCGGCCGCCCTGGACGATCGTGGTCGACCTGTGGGAGAGCTATCTGGAGGGGCTGGACCAATGACCGGCGAGGGGCACGACCATGGCGCCCACCACCCGCGGCCGGCCTCGGAGGTGGAGCTGCGCGCGCAGGCTCTGGAGGCCCTGCTGGTGGAGAAGGGACTGATCGCCAGCGACGCGATCGACGCGGTGATCGAGCGCTACGAGCGCGACGTCGGCCCGCAGAACGGCGCCAAGGTGGTCGCGCGAGCCTGGGCCGACCCGGCCTTTGGCGAGCGGCTGCTGGACAATGGCACCAAGGGGATCGCCGAGCTCGGCTTCGGCGGGGCCGAGGGCGACAACCTGGTGGTCGTGGCCAATACGCCCGACGTGCACAACGTGATCGTGTGCACGCTGTGCTCCTGCTACCCCTGGCCGGTGCTCGGCCTGCCGCCGACCTGGTACAAGAGCCTGCCGTACCGGGCACGCATGGTGGCCGAGCCGCGCCAGGTGCTGCGCGAGCTCGGACTGGAGCTGCCCGAGGAGACCGAGATCCGCGTGTGGGACTCCAGCGCCGAGGTCCGCTACCTGGTGCTGCCGATGCGCCCGGACGGGACCGGTGGGTGGAGCGAGGAGCGGCTCGCGAGGCTCGTCACGCGCGACTGCATGATCGGCACGGCTGTCCCCACCGTGCCGGCGGTCCCGTGAGCGACGCCGCCGGGCTCACGCGGACCCATCGTTGACCACTGCCTGGATCGAGCGGGCCAGGGCGGTGGGCACGTCGGCGACCAGCAGGTGACGACCGGCCGCGACCACCTGCCGGCCGCCGACGACCAGGTCGGTCACGTCGGCGGCGGTGGCGGCGAACACCACCGCCGCGAGCAGGTCGTCGCGGCCGGCGCCGGCCAGGCGCGGAGAGTCCAGCCGCAGCGCCACCAGGTCGGCCGGGCGCCCCGGCTCGATGACGCCGGCGTCCCAGCCGAGCGAGCGCATGCCCCCGTGGGTCGCCGCGCGCAGCAGCTCGACCGGGCGGTGGTGGCCGCGCCGCCCGCTGGCCAGGCGCTCGTCCAGCTCCACCGCGCGCGCCTCCTCGAGCAGGTCGACCACGGCGTGGCTGTCGCTGCCAAGGGCGAGCGGGCAGCCGGCGGCGGCAAGCCGCCGGGCCGGCCCGATGCCGTCGGCGAGGTCGCGCTCGGTGGTGGGGCACAGGCACACGGTGGTGCCGCCGCGGCCGAGCAGGGCGACGTCGCCGGCGGTCAGATGGGTGGCGTGCACCGCGGTGGTACCGGCGCCGAGCACGCCGGCGTCGGCGCAGAGCTGCGCGGGCGTGCGGCCGTGGACCGCCAGGCATGCCTGGTTCTCCCGCCGCTGCTCGGACAGGTGCAGGTGCAGCGGGACGCCGCGCTCACCGGCCCAGGCGGCCAGCGCGGCCAGCGCCGGCGGCGGGAGCGCGCGCACCGAGTGGATGGCGGCGCCAATGCGCGCTGCGGGACTGGCGGCCTCGGCGCCGAGCGCCTCGACCCGCTCGGCCCAGGCGCCGGCGGAACCGTCGCCGAAGCGCAGCTGCACGCCCTCGAGGGGCTTTCCGTCCACGTCGGCCTGCAGGTAGCAGGTGTCGAGCAGGGTGAGGCGCAGCCCGGCCGCCGCGGCCGCCGCCAGCAGGGCGTGGCCGAAGGCGTTGGGATCGGCGTAGCGTCCCCCGCTCGGCGGGTGGTGCAGGTAGTGGAACTCCCCCACCGCCGCGACGCCGGCGAGCGCCATCTCGGCATAGACGGCGCGGGCGAGGTCGTGGTAGCTGCCCGGCTCGAGCCGCGCCGCCAGCGCGTACATCTGCCGGCGCCAGGACCAGAAGTCGCCGCCCGCGGCGTGGGTGCGGCCGCGCAGGGCGCGGTGGAAGGCGTGCGAGTGGGCGTTGGCCAGCGCGGGCAGGACCAGCCCCGGCAGCCGCACCGCCGAGGGGCGCGCCGGCACGCCGATCTCGACCGATGCCACCCGCTCGCCCTCGGTCACGATGGCCACGTCCTGGTCGACGTGCTCGCGCCCGCCGCCGAGCCAGGCCAGCTCGGCATGCCACGTCAGCGGCATGCCGGCTGCTCCACGGCCGGGCAGTGGCGCTCCATGGCGCCACAGCCTCGGGACTTGCGCGCCCGCCGTCAAGCAAGGCGGTCGGACGGCTGAGCCGCTCGCGCGGCACCGCCGGCGTGCCGTGACCGGGCGCCGCCGCGGCAGCCCCCGGCCGCTGGTGTAGGATTTTGCCTCGATGCTCCAAGCGCTCGCCCTCACCCTTGCCCTGCTCGCCGGCGTCCTCGCCGGCCAGTCCGTCACCTTTGCGGTGCAGCGCTGGATGAGGCGCCGCAACCGGGCCTGAACCGGTACGAGCCACTACCTGCACGGCACGTCCGACGAGGGAGATGCGACGGTGTCTGGACCGATCGACGACCGCTTCCTGGCGCTGCCACGCCACGAGCTGGCCGATGCCGCCCTGGCGCGCGCCAGCCAGCTGCGGGCCGAGCACGTCGACTTCCGCCTCGAGCTGCTCAGGGACCAGGCGCTGCACCTGCACGACGGGCATCTGGAGTCCTCCAGGGAGGGCGAGACGAGCGGCTTCGCCGTGCGCGTCGTGGTCGACGGGAGCTGGGGCTTCGCCGCCGGCGTCGAGCTGACCACCGACGAGGCGGCGCGGGTGGCGGCGCAGGCGGTCGAGGTGGCGCGCACCAGCCGCGCGATCAACAACGAGCCGGTCGAGCTTGCCGACGAGTCCGTGTACCAGAACGCCAGCTGGGTCTCGTCCTACGAGGTGAACCCCTTCGACGTGCCCAACGCCGACAAGGAGGAGCGGCTGCGCGACTGGAGCGCGCGGCTGCTCGCCGCCGACGGCGTCAGCCACGTCGACGCCCAGCTCCTGGCGGTGCAGGAGAACAAGTTCTACGCGGACCTGGCGGGCACCACAACGGTGCAGCAGCGGGTCCGGATCGCACCGGAGCTGACCGCGGTCTGGGTCGACCCCGAGGGCGGCCGCTTCGACACCATGCGCACGCTCGGCCCGGCCGCCGGCCGCGGCTACGAGTACCTGGACGGCGCCGGCTGGGACTGGGACCGCGAGCTCGAGGAGATGCCGTCGCTCCTGCTCGAGAAGGCCAGGGCGCCGTCGGTCGAGGCGGGCAGCTACGATCTGATCGTCGACCCGTCGAATCTGTGGCTCACCATCCACGAGTCGATCGGCCACGCCACCGAGCTGGACCGCGCCCTCGGCTACGAGGCCAACTACGCCGGGACCTCGTTCGCCTCCTTCGACAAGCTCGGCTCGCTGCGCTACGGCTCGCCGCTGATGCACGTGACCGGCGACCGCACCGTGGAGCACGGCCTGGCCACCGTCGGCTACGACGACGAGGGCGTCGCCACCCAGCAGTGGGACCTGGTGCGCGACGGCACCCTGGTCGGCTACCAGCTCGACCGGCGCATCGCCCGGTTCAAGGGCCTTGGCCGCTCCAACGGCTGCGCTTTCGCGGACGCGCCCCACCACTTCCCGATCCAGCGCATGGCCAACGTCTCGCTGCAACCGGCCCCCGGCGGGCCGTCGACCGAGGAGCTGATCGGCGGGGTCGAGCGCGGCATCTACGTGCTCGGCGACAAGTCCTGGTCGATCGACATGCAGCGCTACAACTTCCAGTTCACCGGCCAGCGCTTCTACCGCATCGAGGGCGGGCGGATCGCCGGCATGCTGCGCGACGTCGCCTACCAGGCGACGACCACCGACTTCTGGGGCAGCATGGAGGCGGTCGGCGGACCGCAGACCTACGTGCTCGGCGGCTCCTTCACCTGCGGCAAGGGGCAGCCCGGCCAGAGCGCACCGGTCAGCCACGGCTGTCCGGCGGCGCTGTTCCGCGGCGTCAGGATCCTCAACACCGTGAAGGAGGCTGGCCGGTGACCACCCCTCAGGAGCTCGTCGAGCGAGCCCTCGACCTCTCCAGGACCGACGGCTGCGCGGTGCTGGCGCAGGAGTCCAGCACCGCCAACCTGCGCTGGGCCAACAACACCCTGACCACCAACGGGGTGGCGCGCACCCGCGACCTCACCGTGATCGCGGTCGTCAACGGGCCGCGGGGCACCTCCGCCGGCGTCGTCACCCGCAGCGGCGTCACCCTCGACGCCGTCGAGGACACCGTCCGCACCGCCGAGTCCAACGCCAGGTCCCTGCCCCCGGCCGAGGACGCCGCGCCACTGCTGCCCGGCGACCGCTCGGCCGGCTGGGACGAGCCGCCGGTGGACACCTCGATCCGCGTCTTCTCGTCGCTGGCGCCGGCTCTCGGCGAGCTGTTCGAGGCCGCGCCGGCCCGCGGGCGGATCCTCTACGGCTTCGCCGAGCACGACCTCACCACCACCTACCTCGGCACCTCGACCGGGCTGCGGCTGCGCCACAGCCAGCCCACCGGCAAGATCGAGCTGACCGGCCGCGCCCCGGACGGCACCCGCTCGGCCTGGGCGGGCAGCTCGACGCGCGACTTCAGCGACGTGGACGCCCATGCGCTGGAGGCCGCCGTGGCGCAGCGGCTGGCGTGGTCCGAGCGCCGCATCGAGCTGCCGGCCGGCCGCTACGAGTCGATCCTGCCGCCCTCGGCGGTCGGCGACCTGATGACCTACCTGTACTGGAGCTCGGTGGCGCTGGACGCGCACGAGGGCCGGACCGTCTTCAGCCGCCCGGGAGGCGGCACCCGCATCGGCGAGCGGCTGACCGACGTGCGGGTCAACCTGCGCAGCGACCCGGCGCTGCCAGGACTGGAGTGCTCGCCGTTCCTGGCCACCGGCATGTCCAGCCGGCACGCCTCGATCTTCGACAACGGCTTCGGGATCGGACCGACGGACTGGCTGCGCGACGGCAAGGTCGCCGCGCTGGTGCAGACGCGCCACTCCGCGCGCGTGACCGGCCTCGAGCCCACGCCCTTCGTCGACAACCTCCTGCTGGAGGGGCCTGACGGCGGTCGCGGGCTGGACGACATGGTCGCGGCCACCCGCCGGGGGCTGCTGCTCACCTGCCTGTGGTACATCCGCGAGGTCGATCCGCAGACGCTGCTGCTGACCGGCCTCACCCGGGACGGCGTCTTCATGGTGGAGGACGGCGAGGTCGTCGGGGTGGTCAACAACTTCCGCTTCAACGAGAGCCCGGTCGACCTGCTCGCGCGCCTGAGCGAGATCGGCGCCGCCGAGCCGGCCCTGCCACGGGAGTTCGGCGACTACTTCACCCGCTGCGCCATGCCGCCGGTCCGCGTCGGCGACTTCAACATGAGCTCAGTCAGCCCGGCCTCGTAGTGACTGCCAGCGGGCACGCCAGCGAGCCAGCGTCCCTGGCCGGTTCAGCTCGCGCAGGAGCTGTTCTCGTCGCTGCGAGACCCGCAGGCGGTCCTCCTGGATCGCGCTTCAGGCCTGCGAGCCGATGTAGCTCGGTTGGACGATCATGCGACCACGGTAGCGCGCCCGCGAGCGGCGGCGTCAGTCCTGTGGCCCAGCGCCCTGCGCGCCGCCGGCGCCATCAGGGGAGTCCCTCGACGGCGGCGGCGGTCAGCTCGTCCAGGCCTGCCAGCACCAGGCCGGCGGCGTCCTCGGCGTCAGCGGCGAGGGGATAGCGCTCGCCCGGCACGGCGATGACCCGCATGCCGGCGGCGGCCGCCGAGCGCACCCCGTTGCTGGAGTCCTCCACCGCCACGCAGGCCGCGGGCGGCACACCCAGCCGCGCGGCGGCCTCGAGGTAGACATCCGGCGCGGGCTTGCCGCGGCCCACCTGCTCGGTGGAGATCCGAACCTCGAACAGCCCGTCCAGCCCGGCGAGGCTGAGAACCAGGTCGATCAGCCGCGGCGGGGAGGAGCTGGCGAGTGCGAGCGGCCAGCGCGCGCCAAGGCGCCGGACCGCCGCCACGGCACCGGGCAGCAACGGCGGCCGCTCGCCGTAGCGCTCCCCCACCAGGTCGACCACCTCATCGGCGACCGCCTCGGGCGGCCGCTCCACGCCGAGCTCACCGGAGAGGTAGGTGGCCCACTCCGGGGTGCTCATGCCCATCAGGCGGTCCTGGCTGTCCGGCTGCCAGCGGCCGTGGTGCCTGGCGACGTAGTCGCGCCGCACCTCCTCCCAGACCGGCTCGGAGTCGATCAGCACGCCGTCCAGGTCGAAGATCACCGCCGCCGTCCGTCCAGCCATGCACGTCCCTCCCGCGCTCGTCGCTCACCGCTCGCTCCCCGGCGCACCTTGACAGCCGCAATCGTGTACCGCCAATCATGGAGGGTCGGTCGAGGGGAGGCCCATGCGCTTCAGGTCCAGGGAGGGTGGCAGCGACCAGCGCTGCCGCCTGTTCTACGCCAGCGACATCCACGGCTCGGACCGCTGCTTCCGGAAGTGGGTCAACGCGGCCCGCGTCTACCAGGTCGACGCGCTGGTCTTCGGCGGCGACGTCGCGGGCAAGATCGTCGTGCCGATCGTGCGTTTCTCCGACGACCGGCATGTGGTCGAGATGCACGGGCGCACCCTCGAGCTGGCCGCCGGCGAGGAGCTGGAGGCGGTCCGCTCCCAGATCCGCGCCTCGGGCCGCTACGACGTCGTCCTCGGCCCGGACGAGAAGCGGCGCTTCGACCAGAGCCCCGAGCTGGTCGCGAGCGAGCTGTTCCCCTCGGCGATGCGGCAGAGCGTCCGCTCGTGGCTGCGGCTGGCCGAGGAGCGGCTGGAGGCGGCTGGCGTCCCGGCCTTCGTGATGCTCGGCAACGACGACTACCCCGAGCTGGCCGGCCTGCTCGACGGCAAGTGGCTGCGCTACGTCGAGGAGCAGGTGGTCGAGCTGCCCGGCGGCTTCGAGATGATCTCGCTCGGCTACTCCAACCGCACCCCCTGGGACAGCCCGCGGGAGCTGGACGACGACGAGCTGGGCGCGCGGGTCGAGGCGCTGGCCGAGCAGCTCAAGGACCCCGGGCAGGCGGTGTTCAACCTGCACTGCCCGCCCCATGGCACCCACCTGGACCAGGCCGCCCTGCTGGACGACCAGTTCCGGCCCCGCAGCGAGGGCGGTCAGGTGCTGACCGGCCCGGTGGGCAGCGCCGCGGTGCGCCGGCTGATCGAGCGCTACCAGCCGCTGCTGGGGCTGCACGGGCACATCCACGAGTCCCCGGGCGCACAGCGTCTCGGCCGCTCGTTCGTGCTCAACCCGGGCAGCGAGTACGGCGACGGGGTGCTGCGCGGCGCGCTGATCACCCTCGACCGCGGGAAGGGCGTGCGCTCCTGGCAGCTCGTCCAGGGGTAGCGCCGCCGGCGGCGCTCAGGATCGGCTCGGACGCCGCCGCCTGCGTCGGGTCGAGGCCCGGGGGACCAGCTCGGCGGGGAGACGGCGGTTCTCGGGCACGACGGAACGCTCCACGATGGCGATCAACAACTCGACCGCGGCTGCGCCGAGCCGGTGCGGCCAGAGCCTGATGCTGGTGAGCCGCGGGTGCGAGCGACGCGCCAGCATGGTGTCGTCGACACCCGCGACCCCGAGGTCGCGCGGCACCCGCAGGCGCAGCTCGTGGGCGGCGCGGAGCACTCCGATCGCCAGGCGGTCCGTCGCGGCGACGATGGCGTCAGGTGGCCGTGGTTGGCTCAGCAGCCGCAGGGCGAGCAGAAAGCCGTGTTCATCGGAGAAATGGTCGCCGCGCACGATGCTCACCTCGCCGCCGCGCTCCCGCACCTCCCGCTCGAAGCTCTCCTCCAGATCCTGGCGGTAGGAGATGGCACTTTTCTCTGAGATCAGCGCGGGGCGCTCGTAGCCCTGTTCCTCGAGGTGGGCCATGAGCTGTGCGATGCTGCGGCGATGGTCGTTGTCGACCCAGGGCACGTCGTCGGACTTGAGGTAGCGGCCGGCGGTCACCAGCGGGACCCGGCGCTCCAGCAGCATCGGGATCAGGGTGCCGTCGTCGGTGGGGTCCGCCACGATGACCCCGTCGAAGCGGCGCTCCTTGAGCGCCAGCTTGAGCGGGAACTTGGCCTCCAGCGAGGCGGGGATCAGCAGGAACCCGTAACCGGCCTCGGCGGCCGCGGCCGACAACCCTTCGAGCATCATCGGAAAGTAGGGGTTCAGCATGAGCGAGTCGACCTCGAACGGGAAGTGCAGCCCGATGGTCATGGTCCGGCCGGTCGCAAGCCCCCGCGCCGCTCGGTGCGGCTGGTAGCGCAGGCGCTCGGCAGCGGCGACCACGCGGCGCCGCGTCTCCGGTGCCACCGGCCGTTTTTCGGAGAACACGTGCGAGACGGTCGTGATCGATACGCCGGCCTCGCGCGCCACCTCGTCGATACTCGCCATGATTGACCCCCTGATGTCTTGCTCATCCTAAAGTGGAGGGATACGTACCTGCAGCCCCCTCGTCACGGCTGTGGATGGCGGATGGTGCAGATGAACGGGAGGATCGACGGCGCGGCGGCCAGGAGGAACCTGGCGCTGCTGCAGGAGGGACGGCGCCTGGTCGAGCTCGGCCGCCGCGCCGGCCTGACCCTGCGGCTCCTCGGTGGGGTGGGCATCCTCGCCCACTGCCCCGCCGCGCTCGACCGCGGCGGCATCCGCGAGATCGCCGACCTTGACGTGGTCGTCGGCGACCGCCAGGGCCGCGCCCTCGGCCGGGTGCTCGAGGACGGCGGCTACCGGCCGGAAGCGCGCTTCAACGCGCTGCACGGCGACCGGAGGATGCTCTTCCACGGGCCGCTCGGCCAGCTCGACGTGCTGGTCGGCACCTTCGAGATGTGCCACACCATCCGGCTCGGCTCCAGGCTGGCGCTGGACCAGCCCACCGTCACCGTCAGCGACCTGCTGCTCACCAAGCTGCAGATCGTCGAGCTGAACGAGAAGGACGCGCGCGATGCGCTGGCGCTGCTCGGCGAGCACGACCTGCGGCGCGCGGAGGGCGACGCCGTCAACCTCGACTACCTCGACGAGCTGGCCGCGACCGACTGGGGGCTGTGGCGTACCGTCACAGGCACTCTGAGCAGGCTGCGCGAGCTGACCGAGGACGGCGCCGTCAACGACAGGATCGACGCGATCTGCGCCTCGCTCGACAGCGTCCCCAAGACGATGAGGTTCAGGCTGCGGGCAAGGGTCGGCGAGCGGGTCCCGTGGTACGTGCTCCCGGACGAGGTGCGCTGATGAGCAGACTGTCAACCTGCTCGCCCAGGGTCTGGAGAAGAGGAGCGGTCCGATGACGAGACTTGACGATCACGTTGCGGTCGACGACTTCCTGCGCGGCGCGAACTTCCTTTCGGCGTCCGGCGGCGGCGACCCGGCCGAGCAGCGCGAGCTGCTCCACGATGACCTCGCCCGCGGTCTCGAGCTGGGCTGGTCCCCGATCGACCCCGGCACCGACGAGCTGCTCTGCACCGCCTGCTTCTCCGGCTCGGTCGCGCCCGGGACCTTCGACGACTCGCCCGAGGCGTGGGCCCTCGCGCCCGGCGAGCGCATCAAGCGGCCCATGGTCGAGGCGATCCGCGACCTCGAGGACCACCTGGGCAGGCCGATCGCCGGCCTGGTCTCGATCGAGATCGGCGGCATCAACAGCGGCGCGATCCTGGACGCCGCCGCCAACCTCGGCAAGAAGCTGGTCGACGGCGACTACGCCGGCCGTGCCATCCCCGAGGTGCACGCCTCCACCCCGCACGTGTACGGGGTGCAGGTGCTGCCATGGGCGCTCTGCGACGAGTTCGGCAACCGCCTGCTGATGCGCGGCGCCGCGTCCGACGCCTTCGCCGAGCGCATCAGCAAGTTCCTCGCCCAGGCATCCTTCGGGCTGATCGGCTGCGCCCTGGTGCCGCTGCCCGCCCGGGAGGTCGCCAGGATCCTGGTGCCCGACACCCTCAGCGAGTGCCTCGGGCTCGGCGGGGCCATCCGCGTCGCGCGCGAGCGGGGCGACGACCCGGTCCGCGCGGCCGCCGGCGCGCTCGACGGCTGGGTGCTGTTCAAGGGCGCCATCGCCAGCCGCGAGTGGACCGATACCGGCTACATGGAGGGCTTCCACACGATCGACGGCGAGGGCGAGTTCCAGGGCCACACCCTCAAGTTGTGGTTCAAGAACGAGAACCACCTGTCCTGGCTCGATGGGCAGCTCTACGTGTGCAGTCCCGACCTCATCGAGGTGTGCCACGCCGACACGGCCGAGCCCCTGGTCAACACCTACCTCCAGGTCGGCGACCGGGTCGCGGTGGTGGGGCGGCGCCGCCGCGCGGCCTTCGACTCCGAGGCGGGGCTGGCCGCGCTGGGTCCGCGGCACTTCGGCTGGGATCTCGACTTCATCCCGATCGAGAAGCTGACCGCCCCACGCTGAGCGCGACGTCGGGCACCGCTGGAGCGTCGCCACCCATCCAGGTAGCCGTCCACCTCGATCATGCCGCGATCACCGCGGGGTGGACGCTTGGACCCAGCCGTCGACCAGGTCGTCGAGGGTGTCCAGCGGGACCGGGCCAGCGGTCAGCACGGTGTCGTGGAACCCCCTGAGGCCGAAGCGCGGGCCCAGCCGCTCGCGGGCCCGCTCGCGCAGAGCGCGGATGCGCAGCCGGCCCACCATGTACGCGGTGGCCTGCCCGGGCCAGGCGATGTAGCGGTCGATCTCGTTGTCGACGTTGCTCTGCGACAGCGCGGTGTTGTCGCGCATGAAGGCCACCGCCCGGTCGCGGCTCCATCCCAGGTGGTGCATGCCGGTGTCGACCACCAGGCGGCAGGCGCGCCAGGCGTCGAAGGAGAGCATGCCGAACCGCTCGAGGTCGCCGGAGTACAGGCCCAGCTCGTCGCACAGGCGCTCGGTGTACAGCGCCCAGCCCTCGCAGTAGGCGGTCACGTAGGCGAAGCGGCGGAACTCCGGAAGGCCCGCGAGCCGCTGCGCCAGCGCGAACTGCAGGTGGTGCCCTGGCACGCTCTCGTGGAAGGTGAGCGCCTCGTACTCGAAGCGCGGGCGCGTGGAGGGCGCGTAGGTGTTGACGTTGTAGATGCCCGGCCGGGTGCCGTCGGCGGTGGCGGGCAGGTAGTAGCCGAGCACCGAGTCCTTCGCCTCGACCGGGTCGATCGCCTCCACCACGCAGGGGACGATGTCGTAGGGGTGGAAGGCGTCGGGCGTGGCCTCCTCGGCTCGCCGCAGCGCGTCGCGGGCGGTGGCGAGGATCTCGTCGCCGCTGCCGAACCGCAGCGAGGTGTCTGTCCGCAGGCGCTCGAGGACGTCTCCGACCTGATCGGTGCCGAGCACCCGGCCGCCCAGGTCGGCGAGCTCTTCGCGGAGGCCGTCAAGCAGCTCGAGGCCGGTCTGGTGGATCTGCTCAGGGGTGAGGTCGGTGGTGGTGTGCGCCCGCACCGCGGCGGCATACCCCGCGGCGCCTCCGGCGAGGTGGCAGACGCCGACGTGGTCGTCGTCGCGGGCGACCGGGAGGAGTTCCCGCGCCAGCGCCACCCGGTAGCGGCGCAGCGCCGGGCGCACCATCGTGTCGACGATGACGGCGGCCTCGCGGCGCCAGGCGTCGGCGTCCACCCCCGCCGGCGGAGCGGGCCGCAGCAGCGGGTCCTCGCCCAGGTCGCTGGCCAGATACGCGTCGAGCTGGGCGATCGCCTGCCGCACGCCGCGGGCGGGCGGGAAGCGCCCCTCCGCCTTGGCCTCGCGGTGCCGCTCGAGCACACCGTCCAGGTACCCGCTGAGCTTCCGGCAGCGCTCCAGGTAGTCCCGGGCCCGCCCGGCGTCGCTGAGCGGGGCGCGCGGGACCACGGCGAACAGCCGGGTCTGCGCGCCGACCGTGGTCGCGGTCACCGCGACCTCGGACAGCCGCGACGCCAGCTCGGCGCGCCGGTCGGCGATGGTCCGCAGGAGCATCGATCGGGTGACCCGCTCGCCGGGGTCCAGGGTGACCGGGTCGATGGCGCCGGCCCGGGTGGCGATGCGGTCCAGCTCGGCGAGGTGGGCGTCCTCCGCCTCCCGGCTCGGGTCCGGCAGTTCGGCGTCGTGGCCGGGCACGCCGAACTCGGTGGCGGTGAGCGGGTCCGCCGCCATCCAGCGGCGGAAGTAGTCGTCGGCGATACGGGCGAGATCGATGTCCATGGCAGCCTTCCGACGATGGGACCTCGTTGTCGCAACGCATCCATAGGATGGCACGCCACCGACCACGGGTGCTGCCTGCGCCTCAGCCCTTCACGGCGCCGAGCGATTTCGCACGGTGCTCGAGCCGATCGGGACATTTTGCCTGTAGTGTGCCTGTGGCAGATGTGGCAGCGCTTCGCCGGCCGAACTCACACCAAAGGAAGACCCACCATGGATTGGAAGCTTGAACTGGTGGCGGTTCCCGTCTCAGACGTGGACCGCGCGAAGGCCTTCTACACCGAGCAGGTTGGCTTCAATGCAGACTATGACCACAAGGTCAGCGATGAGATTCGCTTCGTCCAGCTGACGCCTCCGGGGTCGGCCTGCTCGATCGCCCTGGGTACCGGGATCGTGAACACGCCGCCGGGCTCCGTCCAGGGCTTGCAGCTGGTCGTCTCAGACATCAACGCCGCGCGTGCGGAGCTCGTCGAGCGGGGGGTGGAGGCCGGCGAGGTCCAGGAGTTCGCCTGGGGCTCGTTCGTGTTCTTCACGGATCCGGACGGCAACGGCTGGGCCGTGCAGCAGATTCCCGCTCGCGATTAGCCCGCGATCAGGCCGGCGGGGGGAGCGGCCGGCGCGCCACGGGTGTCGCATTGACGATCGAGGTGGTCGTGCGGCCCAGCGGCGTGAAGCGGTCCAGGATCGGCTCGAGCTCATCGATGGAGCGCAGGTACAGCTTGAGGAGGAAGCAGTCCTCGCCGGTGATGCGGTAGCACTCGGTGACCTCGGGTAGCTGGCGAGCGGCATCAGGGATCAGCTTGAGGTCACGCGTGCTCGGGCTGACCCTGACGATGGCGCAGATGGTGTAGCCGAGCGCGCGCGGCTCGACCTCGGCTTGGAAGCGGAGAGCGCCGCTGTCGGCGAGCCGGCGCAGCCGCTCAGCCACCGCTGGCGGGGACAGTCCGACCCGCCGCCCGAGCTCGGCGACCCGGAGCCTGGCGTCGCCGTACAGCTCCACGACGATGCGCCGGTCGATGTCGTCGAGCGGATCGAAAGCCTGCCGCTCGTTGTTCCGTTGTTCCGACGGCATCTCGCTTCATCCTCTGATGTTCTGTCATTCATTTCGGCGCACTACCTTCGTAGGATGCATCCGTGAACAACACCGCGCAAGCGCTGACCGTTCCCGACCGCCGGACCGGCGACACGGCACCGCGGCGGCCGCCGCGGCTCCAGGCATACGCACCGCAGTCGTTCTTTGCGGTCAGCGCGGTGTTCCACTACCTCGGCCCGGCGTTTGCGGTGCTGCTGTTCGCCCACCTCGACGTGCTCGGGGTGGCATGGCTGCGGATCGCGACCGCGGCGGCGGTGTTCGCGGTGTGGCGTCGCCCCTGGCGGCTGCTCGCCCGCGGGGACCGGCGCGGGCTCATGCTGCTCGCTCAGCTTGGGGCCGTGCTGGCCGCCATGAACGTGCTGTTCTACCTCGCGGTGGCGCGGCTGCCGCTGGCGACCGTGGGCGCCATCGAATTTCTCGGGGTGGTGCTACTGGCAACCGCGGGCGCCAAGACGCCACGCAACGCCGCGGCGCTCGCGCTCACCGTCTGCGGCGTGGCCGCGCTCGCCGACCTGCGCCTCGCCGGGCAGCCGCTCGGGTTCGCGTGCGCCTTCGGCAACTGCGCGCTGTTCGTGCTCTACGTGGTGCTCGGGCACCGGGTCGCCAACAACGACGCCGGCACCGCCACCGGCGCGATGAGCGGGATCGACCAGCTCGGCGCGGCGATGCTGGTCGCCGCCGTGGCGGTGACGCCGGTGGGGCTCGGCGGCGCCCTGGCGGCGTTCGCGCACCCAGTGCTGCTGCTGGCGGGCGTTGGCGTGGGGCTGTGCTCCTCGGTGATCCCCTACGTCACCGACCAGCTCGCGATGGCGAGGCTGCCCCGCGCCAGCTTCGCCCTGCTGCTGGCGCTGCTGCCGATGCTCGGCACGATCATCGGCGCGATCGTGCTGCGCCAACCGCCCACGGGCCAGGATCTGCTCGGCATCGCGCTGGTCGTCGCCGGCGTCGCGCTCCACCAGGTCCCGGCGCATGAAAGACTCCGTCGTGATGCCACTGTCTGAGGAGGCGGTATGCAGTATGCGCGGCTGGGATCGTCGGGTCTGAAGGTCTCACGGGTCGCCCTCGGGATGATGAGCTACGGCTCCAAGGCCGAACGCGAGTGGCATCTGAGCGAGGACGAGGCCGAGCCGGTCGTGCGCCGCGCGGTCGAGGCCGGCGTGACCTTCTTCGACACCGCCGACGTCTACTCCGACGGCATGACCGAGGAGATCACCGGCCGGCTGCTCGCCAAGCTGTTCCCGCGACGCGACGATTACGTGCTGGCCACCAAGATCTTCTTCCCGATGGGTCCGGGCCCCAACGACCGCGGGTTGTCCCGCAAGCACGTCCTGGCCGGCATCGACGACTCGCTGCGCCGGCTGGGGACCGACCACGTCGACCTGTACCAGATCCACCGCTGGGACGACGAGACCCCGATCGAGGAGACGATGGCGGCGCTCCACGACGTGGTGCGGGCGGGCAAGGCGCGCTACATCGGGGCGTCCAGCATGTACGCCTGGCAGTTCGCCAAGGCGCAGCACACCGCCCAGGCGGCCGGCTGGACCCGGTTCGCGTCGATGCAGAACCACTACAACCTGGTGTACCGGGAGGAGGAGCGGGAGATGATCCCGCTGTGCCTGGACCAGGGCGTGGGCTGCATCCCGTGGAGCCCGCTGGCGCGCGGGCTGCTGGCGGGCACCCGCGAGCGGGGAGGCGAGCAGCGTACCGTCCGGGCCGGCAGCGACCCGCTCGCCGACTCGATGTACGTCGACGACGACTTCGACGTCGTCGACGCGGTCCGCGCGGTCGCCGCCGAGCGCGGCCTGCGGCCGGCGCAGATCGCGCTTGCCTGGCTGCTCGGCAAGCCCGCCGTGACCGCACCGATCGTCGGGGCGACCAGGCTGGGCCACCTGGAGGACGCGATCGCCGCGGTCGACGTGACCCTGAGCGAGGAGGAGGTCGCCCGCCTGGAGGCCCCCTACCGCCCCCACCCGGTCCTCGGCCACCACTGACCGTGTGGCAAGGCGCTCCTTCAAAGTCGCTCCCTCCCGTAGCAGCGGAGGATCGCCTGGACCGAGCGGTCCACGTCTTCTTCGTCGGTCGACCAGTTGGAGACCGAGATCCGCATCACCTGCATCCCCCGCCACGTGGCTCCCCCCATCCAGCACGTCCCCTCTCGCTGGACCGCGGCGATGACCCGGCGGGTGAGATCGTCGTCGTCTCCGAAGCGCACCAGGACCTGGTTGAGGACCACGTCGTTGAGGACGCGCACGCCGCCGGTCCCCGCCAGGGCGTCGGCGAACCGCCGGGCCAGCGCGCAGCACCGGTCGACGAGCTCGGCGACGCCCGAGGCACCCAGCGAGCGGAGGGCCGCCCACACGGCGAAGCCGCGGGCACGCCGCGAGAGCTCGGGGTTCCAGTCCATCGGGTCCCGCTCCTGCCCCGCCGCCTGGGGGAAGTAGCTGGCGCTGCCCGTCATCGCGGTCATCGCGGCGCGGTGGGCCGCTGGGTGCGCGCAGATGGCGATGCCGGAGTCGTAGGGGACGTTCAGCCATTTGTGGGCGTCCGTGGCCCAGGAGTCGGCGCGCTCCACCCCCCGGGTCAGGGGGCGGAGGGAGGGGCTCGCGGCCGCCCACAGCCCGAAGGCCCCGTCGACGTGCACCCAGGCGCCGCGCTCGTGGGCGATCTTGCAGATCTCGCCGACGGGATCGAGGGCCCCGGTGTTGATGTTGCCCACCTGGGCGCAGACGATCGCCGGTCCGCAGCGACCGCGGAGCGCCCCGGCCAGGGCGTCGGGCCGCATCCGCCCCTGCCCGTCCGCCTCCACCTCCCGGAGGCAGGCCGTCCCCAGCCCGAGGAACCGCAGGGCCCGGTCCACCGTCACGTGCCGCTCCCGTCCGACGACCACGGTCAGGGGCGGCGCTGCCACCAGGCCGTCTGTCTCGACGTCCCAGCCGGCGCGGCGCAGCACGGCGTTCCGGCCGGCGGCCAGGCCGGTGAAGTGGGCCATCTGGGCGCCCGTCACCAACCCCACGGAGGCGTCTGGGGGTAGATCGAACAGCTTGAGGAGCCACGACGCGGCGGTCTCCTCGGCAACCGCGGCGGCGGGAGCGATGGCGTGGAAGCCCGCGCACTGATCCCAGGCCGCCGTCAGCCACTCCGCACCGATGCAGGCGGGGAGCGCCCCTCCGATCACGAAGCCGAAGAAGCGGCCGCTCGTGGTGGCGAGCAGCCCCCGGTCGGCCGCCTTGGCCAGCTCAGCGACGACCGCCTTGGGGTCGCTCGGGGCCTCGGGTAGGGGTCCACCGAGACCCTCGCGAAGCTCCTCCAGGGTGGCGGGTGCCTGGATCTCCCGGCCGGGCAGGTCCCGGAGGAACCTCAGCGCCTCGCTGCTGGCGCCCTCGAGCAGGGCCTGCCAATCATGCGTCAGCATTGCACTCTTGCGGCTCTCACCCAATCTCCCTTCGCGCGGGTCCGACGTGGGGCGGCACCCGGTCGGGCAGAAACCTAGCCGGACGCACCAGGTTCGGTCTTGTACAGTCTTGCTCCCGGCAACAGTGAATCCGGCGCCCGATTGCCTCCGGCTTCCCCTGCTACGCTGGTCTCAGTGGCGAGAGCATCCGGCTCCCAATCACCCGACATCGCTCGGATGTGGCGGGCAGAAGACCTCGGCGGCCTGGAGCTTCTCAGAGCCACCCTCACGGAGTTCGCCTTCCGCCCGCACGCGCACGAAGAGTTCTTCATCGCCCTCACCGAGGAAGGCCTCGCCACGCCCACCTACCGGGGAGACACCCACGTGATCGGCCCCGGCGACCTGCTCGTGCTCAACCCCGAGGAGGCCCACGCCGGCGGTCCCCCGGCGGAGGGTTCCTGGACGTACCGGGCCCTCTACCCCCGCCCGGCCCTCATGCGCGAGATCATCGAGATCATGACGGGATTCCCCGGAGACAGGCCCACGATGCCCGAGTTCGGCGGGGATATCGTGCGGGATCCTGAGGTGGCGGCGCGTCTCCACCGTTTCCACAGGCTCTCGGAGCGGCCCGGGTCGACCATACTCGAACGGGAATCTCATCTCACAGAGGCCCTCGTGCTGCTGGTCGGCCGCCACGCGGCACCCCCGCAGGCGCCCAGATCGCCCGGCCGGGAGCGCAGAGCGGTCCGCCTCAGCCGGGAGTACCTGGAGGAGCATGCAGCGGAGAACGTGACGCTGGAAGCCCTGGCCCGGTTCGCCGGCCTCAGCCCCTTCCACCTGTGCCGTGTCTTCCGGGAGGCCGTGGGAATGACGCCCCATGCGTACCAGACGCAGGTTCGGGTACGGCGCGCCAAGTCCCTCCTGAGGGCGGGGCTGCCGATCACGCTCGTCGCCGTGCAGGCGGGCTTCTACGACCAGGCGCACTTCACCCGGAACTTCAAGCGCATCGTGGGCCTGACCCCGGGGCGGTACGTCAAGGATGCGGCGACCTGAGCGGCACCGCGGCGTCTTGACAGCTTCGGTGCCCGGGTCGACCATTCGATAGATTTCGAATAATGATCGCTGGACTTCGGATCTGGGAACGGAAGGATGCTGCACGTTCGGGCGGTGGCTCCCGCCGAGGCGGGGCTCGAGGTCGAGGTCGAGGCGGCCGGCGCCTACGAGCTGCTGATCGAGCTGGCGGTGCTGACCGGGGCGCGCTACCCGGAGGCGCTGGACGGCGAGCGACTGCGCTGGCTGGAGGCCGCCAAGGCGGCGATTCCGGGCCCGCTGCGCAGGGCGATCGCCCGCGTCGGCGACTCCTCGGGAGAGGTGTGGCTGCACCTGCTCGGCCTTGCGATGGAGGCGCCGCGCCCACGGGACGCCGAGGCCCTGCTCGCGCAGGTCGAGGCGACCGACCCGCTGGTGGTCCGCCGGCACCTGCTCGGCGCCTTCGTGCCGGCGTGGCGGCGCTACCTGGACCCGGCGGTGCTGCTGGCCGCCGCGGAGGGCGACCGCGCCGCCCAGGCCCGCCTGCTGGCCGACGACCGCTACTACGGCGGCAGCGTCGAGGCGGCGCTCTCGGTGCTGCTGCCGCTCGGGGCGCGCGAGACCAGGAGCCGGCTGCTCGCCGTGCTGCGCGGCTGGCACGAGGCGTCCTTCGCCGCGCGCGAGCAGGTCGCCACCGGGCTGCTGGCGCGCGATGCCGCCGCCAAGCGGGCGCTGGCCGGCCTGGTCGCGCCCGAGCGCCTGATCGAGCTGGCCACCGGCGGCTATACCTACGAGCGCGAACCGGAGTGCCCGCGTGTGCTGCTGCTCCCCCAGCTCGCCGCACGGCCATGGCTGCTGCTCTGCCAGCACCGCGCCACCCGGGTCATCTGCTACCCGGCCGAGGCGGCCGGCGGCGCCCACGAGGTCCGCGACAGGCTGCTGCGGCTCGGCCGCGCGCTCGGCGACGAGCAGCGGCTGCGCATCCTCACAGTGCTCGCGGCCGGCGACCGCGGCCTCGAGGCGCTGGCCGCCGAGCTCGGGCTCGCCAGGTCCACCGTCCACCACCACCTCACGCTGCTGCGGGCTGCTGGGCTGGTCGGCCTGCGCGGCAACGCGCGCCGCTACCGGTACGCGCTGCGCCGCGAGGCCGCCGGCGAGGGCTCCGCGCTGCTGGCGACCTTCCTCGCCGCGGCACCGTGATCTCGAGAGGAGTGACCATGCGCTACCGGCTGTTCGGCAGGAGCGGCCTGCGCGTCGCCGAGCTGGCCCTCGGCACGATGACCTTCGGCGAGGACTGGGGTTGGGGCGCGTCCCCTGACGAGTGCCGGCGCATGCTCGACGCCTACGCGGAGGCCGGCGGCAACTTCATCGACACCGCCAGCAACTACACCGACGGCGCCAGCGAGCGGATCGTCGGCGAGCTGGTCGCCGGCGACCGCGACCGCTGGGTGATCGCCACCAAGTACACCCTCACCAGCCGGCGCGAGGACCCCAACGCCGGCGGCAACCATCGCAAGAGCATGGTCCGCTCGCTGGAGACGAGCCTGCGCAGGCTCGCCAGCGACTACGTCGACCTGCTGTGGCTGCACATGTGGGACGGTATGACCCCGATCGAGGAGGTCCTGCGCGCGCTGGACGACCAGGTGCGCGCCGGCAAGGTCCTCTACGTCGGCATCTCCGACACCCCCGCCTGGGTGGTCAGCCGCGGCCTCACCCTGGCCGAGCTGCGCGGCTGGACCCCCTTCACCGGGCTGCAGATGCCCTGGTCGCTGGCGGACCGCGAGGTCGAGCACGAGCACCTGCCGATGGCCGCCGCGCTGGACCTGGCGGTGACCCCGTGGGGCATGCTCGAGGGCGGCGCCCTCACGGGCAAGTACCTGGCCTCGGCGGCGGGGCCGGCACGCTACGCGCCCGCCGACGTCGGCGAGCGGACCAACCGGGTCGCGGCGGAGGTCCTGGCGGTCGCCGGGGCGGTGGGCCGGCCGCCCGCCCAGGTCGCCATGGCCTGGGTCCGCCAGCAGGCGCCCGGCTGCGTGGTGATCCCGATCGTGGGCGCCCGCACGGCCGAGCAGCTCCGCGGCAACCTCGGCTGCCTCGACCTCACGCTCGAGCCGGAGCAGCTCGCCCGGCTGGAGGCGGCCGCCGCGTACCAGCCGGGGTTCCAGCGCTCGTTCCTGGAGAGCGAGGGGGTCCGGGGGCTGATCTTCGGCGATACCTTCGCGCGGATCGACGACCACCGTGCCCTGCCGCGCAGGCTCAGCCGCACCTCCTAGGGCGCCAGCCTCTCGAGGGCGATCTCGGCGCGGCGCAGCGCCTCGGCGGGGCCGGTGGCGGGCGAGACGATCTCGGGGTCGTAGTTCATGTCGAGGAAGACCTCGGTCACGCCCTGCTCGCGGAGATCGTCGAGGTCGCGGCGGATCTCGTCGAAGGAGCCGGTGAGCGGCGGCCGCGCCGGGTCGCCGGCCGGCCGAACCCGCAGCGGGCCGCGGGAGACGAAGCGCAGCGCCGCCGGGTCGCGGCCGGCCTCGCGCGCGGCCTGCCGCACGATCTCGATCGAGTCGCCGATGCTCTTGAGGTCGGCGCCACTGCTCGAGGTCCAGCCGTCGGCGAGGCGGCCGGCACGGCGCAGGGCTGCCTCGGCGGCGCCGCCGAGCAGCAGCGGCGGGTGCGGGCGCTGCACGGGCTTGGGCTCCACGCGCGAGCGCGGGATCTGGTAGAAGTCGCCGTGGAACTCCACCACCTCCCGGGTCCACAGCGCCCGCAGCGCCGCGATGAACTCCTCGGCGCGGGCGCCGCGGCGCTGGTAGGGAACGCCGACGGCGGCGTACTCCTGCCTGGACCAGCCGATCCCGAGGCCGACGTCGAGGCGGCCGCGGGAGAGGACGTCCAGGGTGGTGAGCTGCTTGGCGAGCGTGGCCGGCGCGAAGAACGGGATGTTCACCACGGACAGGCCGAGGCGGATACGGCTGGTGTGCCCGGCGACGAAGGCGAGCGGCACGATCGCGTCCAGCACGCTGCGGTAGGCGGGCGCCGCTGCGCGCTCGTCCGGCGGCTCAGGGACCAGCAGCCGCTGGAAGGTCCACAGCGAGTGGTAGCCGAGCTCCTCGGCACGCCGCACCAGCCGGAGCTGGTTGTCCGGCGTCGCCCACGCTCCTGAGATCGGGATCCCGAAACCGAGCTGCACGCAGTATCCCTCCCGCCGCCGCATCACGTCCCCGCCCAGACCAGCTCCAGAGTACCGTCACGCATGGCCGGCCCGACAAAGGAGACAGCGTGAAGGTCTTCCTCTCGTTCGACATGGAGGGCATCGCGGGTATCGTCGACTGGCGGCAGTGCATCGGCGACGGGCCTGCCTATCAGCTCGGGCAGCAGCTCACCCTGGGCGAGGTCAACGCGGCGATCGACGGCGCGGTCGAGGCCGGCGCCGACGAGGTGGTGGTCAACGACTCCCACTGGACCATGCAGAACCTGCCGCCGCACGAGCTGCGTGGCGAGGCCGGCTACATCGCCGGCCGGCACAAGCCGCTGTACATGATGCAGGGCCTGGACACCAGCTTCGGCGCGTGCCTGTTCGTCGGCTACCACGGCTCGATCAGCGGCGAGAGCGCGGTGCTGTCCCACACCTACAACCCCGCGGTGATCAGCCACGTGGAGCTGAACGGCACGCGGGTCGGCGAGAGCGGCATCAACGCCCTGGTGGCGCTGCACGCCGGGGTGCCGGTGGCGCTGGTCAGCGGCGACCGCCAGACGGCCGAGGAGGCCAAGGCCCTGCTGCCGGGCGCGGAGCTGGTGGTCGTCAAGGAGTCGCTCACCCGCTTCGCCGCCCACAACCTGCACCCCGACGCGGCCCGCCGGCTGGTCCGCGAGGGCGCGCGGCGAGCAGTGCGGCGCGCCGGCGCGCTCACCCCACCCGCCATCGACCTGCCCGCCCGCCTGGAGCTGTGGCTGCAGACCGCCGACATGGCCGAGATGGCCACCTGGATCCGCGGCGTCGATCGAAGCGGCCTGCGGTCGGTGCTGATCGAGGGCGACGACCCACTGCAGCTCTACCGCTCCTTCGTCGGCGTGGTCTACCTCACCCGCGTCGCCGAGGGCCGCTGAGCATGATCCAGATCGCCCTCGCCACGCCGAGGCGGCGGCGTTGACACCCGCGCGGCCGATGGTCCCGATCTCGCGGGAGCAGCTTGCCACGCTGGAGCACTGGTTCATCCCCGACCGGCCGGGGCCGCTCGTCGGGCTGCACGTCATCCGCACCGGCAGCGGGACCTGCCTGGCCGACCGCTGGCCGCAACCGCACGCGCTGCTGGTGGAGACCGGGGCGAACTACTCGCTGGCCGGCGCCCCGGAGGCGCTGGCGCCGGCCGACCTCCGCGGCCACATCGCCGGGTTCGTCGAGGCGCCGCCGCGGTTCGTCCCGCTGCTGGCGGCGGCCTATCCCGGCCTGCTGGTGTGGGACCGCGTGGTGCTCGCGCTGCACGGCCCGCTGCGGCCGGCACCGGCGCCCGGCCAGGTCGTCCGGCGCCTCCGGCCGGACGACGCCGGGGCACTCGACGGGCTGGGTGCCGAGTGCCGCTGGGTCTCCAGGACATGGGGCGGCCCGGCCGGGCTGGCGGCGAGCGGCATGGCGTTGGGGGCGTTCTCGCGGGACCGGCTGGTGTCGGTCGCATGCGTCTTCTTCGTCGGGGAGCGCTACGAGGAGATCGGGGTGGCGACCGAGCCGGGCTTCCGCAGGAACGGTCTGAGCACCGCGTGCGCGGGTGCGCTGTGCGCGGACATCCTGCGCCGCGGCCGTATCCCGAGCTGGACCACCTCGCGGGACAATACCGCCAGCGCCCGCGTGGCGGAGAAACTCGGCTTCACCCGGCAGCGCAACGACCGCCTCTACGTGATCCAGGGTCGCTGATCCGGGACCCCGCGCCTTGGGCGCTACACGTCCAGCTCCGCCTCCAGTGCCTTGAGCGTGGTGGAGGTGGAGGTGGGGATGCCGCAGGCCGGCGCGGACCAGTACCAGCCGTCGGTGAGGCCGTCGGAGTGGTTCTCGATGCGGCTGTCGAGGTGCACGTGGTCGTCGTGGCTGGGCGCGCCGGGCCCGAGGATGCCGCTGAAGCCGGCCGAGCGCGCCGCCAGCGCGATCGCGCACAGCGACACGCCGCTGCCGCCGACCACGTCAGCGGCCGTGCCGTACATGTGCTGGCTGTTGCTGGCGCCACCGACCCACTGGTTGCACAGGATGCTGCGGAACCCGGAGGTGATCACCAGCGGGTGGTCGCCCAGCTTGTGCCGCAGCGCCTCCAGCTTCCACATCACGCGGAACACGTTCGCCTGGACCGTGGTGGCCGGCAGCTTGCCGCCGTCGAAGCCACCGCCGCAGGCGCTGCTGTCGTCCAGCTCGCTCCAGGCGAAGTGGACCGGGGTGCAGTCGGCGTCCTGGAGCGAGTAGAGCTTGGCAAAGGTGCCGCTGCCGGCCGCCCCGTCCGCGGGCAGCCCGTACCCCGACTGGAAGCGCGCCACCGCCGCCTGTGTCTGGGGACCGAAGACTCCGTCGACCGTCACGTAGCTCCGGTAGGCCGCCCACCCGGCCACGCGGATCTGGAGCTGCGCCACGTCCGCGCCACTCATGCCCACGTGCAGGGCGCGGCTCCAGCGATAGCATCCCGTGGTCGCCGGCGACGGCGTCGCCGCCCACGCGCGCCGCGGGCTGAGCGCCAGCGCGCTGCTCCCCACCGCCGCCATCAGGACCACTGCCAGCACGACCACCTGCCGCCTCGCCGCCACCCGCTCCCCCCATGTCGCCGGACCTCGGCCGGCCGGGCCCGCGCCGTGCTGGCACAGACCCGCCGGGCATCCCCTCAAGGTCTCGGCAACGGCGGCGCGCGGCTGGACGGTCAGATCGGCAAGTGGCCTCCCCGAGCATCGAGGTTAGCGGCTGGTTAGCGGCTGCGAGCAAGGTGCCACGGTCCGCAGCACGACCCGCGATCGTCAGGAGAGCTGGCATGGCGTCCCCCCGCATCCGCGTCGTCGAGCCCGATCGGGCCAGCCGCACCCGCGGGCGGGGGATGACGCGGCGCCAGCTCCTCGTTGGCGGCGGGGTGGTCACCGCGCTGAGCCTGGCCGGCGGGCTCGGGGCGTTGCGCGAGCTCTCCAGCGCCCCGACGGGGCCCTTGACCTCGACCGGTGGTGAAGGGTTCGGGATCATCCCCTCCTCGACGACGGCGAGGTCGGCCCCGGCCGGGCTCACCGCCTCGCTCGAGGCCCGCCCAGGCGAGATCGACCTGGGCGGCCGCGTCGTGCGGACCTGGGCATACGGCGACGCCGTGCCCGGCCCGCTGCTGCGCGGCCGCGTCGGCGACACGCTCTCGGTCCGGGTCGACAACCGCCTGCCGGAGGACACCACCGTCCACTGGCACGGGCTGGCCATCCCCAATGACATGGACGGCGTGCCCGGCCTGACCCAACCCCCCATCGCCCCTGGGCGCAGCGGCAGCTACCGCTTCAGGCTCCCCCACCCCGGGACCTACTGGTATCACCCGCACGTCGGCGTGCAGCCCGACCGCGGCCTGTACGGAGCGCTGATCGTCGACGACCCGGCCGAGCCGGGCCGCTACGAGCTGGAGCTGGTGGTGGTGCTCGACGACTGGCTCGACGGCACCGGCCGCACCCCGGACGACGTCATGCGCGAGATGCGGGGCGGCATGATGGACATGCGCTCAGGGCCCAAGTCGGCGGTGCTCGGGAGCGAGGGCGGCGACGTCGCCTACCCCCACTACCTGCTCAACGGCCGGCTGCCGAGCGCGCCGCCGACCTTTCGCGCGCGGCCTGGCCAGCGTGCCCGGATCCGGATCGTCAACGCCGGCGCCGACACCGCCTTCCGGGTCGCGCTCGGCGGCCACCGGCTCACGGTCACCCACTCCGACGGCTTCCCGGTGCGCCCGGTGACCGTGGACACCCTGGTGATCGCCATGGGCGAGCGCTACGACCTGGAGGTTCGGCTCGGTGACGGCGCCTTCCCGCTGGTGGCGGTGCCAGAGGGCAAGTACGGCCAGGCCGCCCGTGCGATCGTGCGGACCGCGAGCGGGCCGGCGCCACCCGCCAGGTCGCTCCCGGACGAGCTGGACCGCCGGCTGCTGCGGCTGGAGGACCTGCGCGCCACGGCGGAGGTCCTGCTGCCGCGGCTGGCACCGCAGCGGTCGCACGACCTGGTCTTCGAGGGGGACATGATGGGTTCGGGGTGGACCATCAACGGCCACGGCTACGACCCCTCCCGCGCCCTGGCGATGTGTCACGGGGAGGTGGTGCGGCTGCGCTTGGTCAACCTCTCCAGCATGTTCCACCCCGTCCACCTGCACGGCCACACCTTCCAGGTCCGCTTTGACGGCGCGCCCGGGCCGCGCAAGGACACGGTGATCGTGGTGCCGTTGCAGACGGTGGTCGCCGACGTGGTCGCCGACAACCCCGGGCGCTGGCTCGCCCACTGCCACAACCTCTACCACTCCATGAGCGGCATGATGGCGCTGCTGGCCTACGGCCCCTGAGGCGCCGGCGGCGGCCGGGATAGGGACCGGGCTGCCTGCCGTGGAGGCGATCAGTGCTCGGTGAGGCGAATTCCGAATGCCTTGCCGCCCCTGGAACCCACACCACCAATTCGCCAACGGCATCCCTTGCGGCCCGCAAGCCAAAGGGGTTCTCGGTTCTTGTACCGGCCGAAGCGACGTGTACATGCTTTGCGGTGACCATCTGCTGGCTCGAGAGAGAAAGGACGCCGCCTGTGCGCGTGACCCCGAGGGCAGGTCAGCGTCAGCACGAGCGCGGCTATCTGTGTCCCGTGGACGTCCCGCTCACGGTCCTGGGCGGGAAGTGGAAGCTGCTCATCGGCTTCTTCCTGCTGCAGCAGCCACGGCGCAACAGCGAGCTGCGACGCCTCATGCCGCCGATCTCGCAGAAGATGCTCACTCAGCAGCTCCGCGAGCTCGAGGCTGACGGCATCGTCGTGCGGACCGTCCACGACCAGGTCCCGCCGAGGGTCGAGTACTCGATCGCCGAGGGCGAGCGGGCGCGGCTCGAGCCGCTCGTGCAGGCGCTGGTCGACTGGGGCAGGTCGTGGCTGCGGGACGCTGGCGGCACCGTCGACGGCGCAGGGCCGCGTGGCTGACCCGGGCTCGCAGCCGCTGGCCGTCACGCCGCTGGCCGTCACCTGGTTCATGCTGCCGGGGCAGCGCCCGTTCCGGGAGCTGCACTGGCTGACGCTGATGCCCGGGGCGGAGGTGACCGCCGTTGGGACCCCGCGACCGCCAGAGCGGGCGCGCTTCGTCGAGCGCCGCTATCGCCAGCCCACCCATCGCTTCGTGGAGGCCGGCGCGCTCGCCTGGCTGCGGGGCCTGGACTCGGTGGCGATCCCGCCCGGCTGGCTCGTCTCGCTCGAGCTGTGCTCGCTGGTGACCGGGCAGGTGAGCGCGCTGGCCAGGCATCGGAGGCAGCTCCAGGCGGTGCTGGTCTGGGCCAACGACCCGGCCATGCCCCTGTACCGGCTGCCTCCGTACCGCCAGGCGCTGCGGCGCGCCCGCGGCGCCGACCTCTTCATCTGCCTGGTGGAGGCGGCACGCGAGCACTGCGTCGCCCTGGGCCTGCCGCCCGAGCGCTGCCCGGTGGTGCTGCCCGGGGTGGACACCGAGCTGTTCCGGCCCGCCGCGGCGCCACAGTCCGAGCCGGTGGCGCTGTTCGTCTCGCCCCTGGCCGGCAACAAGGGGATCGACCGGGTCCTGGAGGCGCAGCGCCTGGTGCGGCGGCGCCTGCCCGAGGCGCGGCTGGAGGTGCTCGGCCGCGGGCCGCTCGAGGGCCTGGTACGGCGCGAGGCCGACCGCCCGGGGAGCGGCGTGAGCTACCTGGGATCCGGCGACCGCCATCGCGTGGCCGAGGCACTGCGCCGGGCGGCGGTGCTGGTCACCGCGCCACGCCCGACCCCGGTGTGGAACGAGCAGTTCGGGATCGTCTACATCGAGGCCATGGCGAGCGGGCTGCCGGTGGTGACGACGGTCTGCGGCTCCAACCACGAGGCCGTCCGCCCGCCGAACCCGCGCGTGCCCGACGACGCCGAGGCGCTGGCCGAGGCGCTGCTCGGCTTCCTCGCCGACCCCGCCAGGCGGGCGACCGTCGGCGCCTCCAACCGCCGCTCCGTCCTGGAGCGCCACGACCTGCGCCGCCAGTGCGCCCGCCTGGGCGAGGTCCTGCGCGCCTTCGGAACCAATTCAGGGTGTCCGTGATGCTTTGAGGCTGAGTACCTGAGCCCGGTGAAGTACGAGGCGATGCCGCTGTGGTCCTGTTTTGTCGTGCGCAGCGCTATGGTCCCGTTTCAGTCGCCGGGCGGCCCCTGCCCAGGCAGGTTCACCTGGATGCGGGCCCCGCCGAGGGGGCTGTCGGCGATGCTGATCGTGCCGCCGTGGGCAGCGACCAGCTCGGCGGCGATCGCCAAGCCGAGCCCACTGCCACCGGCGTCGCGGGCGCGGGCATCGTCGAGGCGGACGAACCGCTCCAGGACGCGGTCGCGGTCGCCGTCGGGAATGCCGGGCCCGTCGTCGTCCACCGCCAGGACCACGGCACTGTCGTGCGCAGCGAGCGCGAACGAGATGCGGGTGCGGGCGTGACGGGCGGCATTGTCGCCGAGGTTGCGGAGCACTCGGCGCAGCCCCGCGAGGTCACCATCGATCCGGCCCGCGGACACCGCGGTGGTGTCGACCCGCAGGTCGGTGGCGTCCCGCAGGCGGCGGGCCTCATCGAAGACCAGATCGTCGAGATCGACGGGGCGCCGGGGCAACTGCTGCAAGGTGTGCTCGTCGGCGCTGGCCAACAGCAGCAGGTCCTCCACGAGGCGCTGGACCCGGACGCTGTCTGCCAGGACTGTCGTTGCCAGCTCGGCGGTGGTGGCGCGGTCGGGATGGGCCAGGGCGACCTCGGCGTGCTGGCGGATGGAGGCGACCGGTGAGCGCAGCTCGTGGGAGGCGTCGGCGATGAAGCGCCGCAGCCGCGCGTTGGCGCGTTCGAGGCGGCCCAGCATGCGGTTCATGGTCTGTGCCAGGCGGGCGATCTCGTCGGCGCCTGGCGGGTCCGGGACCCGCCGGTGCAGCTCGGCGGCGGAGATCTCGTCGACCTCGCCGCGGATCGCCTCGACCGGCGCCAACGCCCGCCCCACGACCTTCCACGTGGTCGCGGCGACCACCAGCAACAGCACGGGGAGCCCCACGGCGAGCAGGCCGGTGACGATCCAGGTTGCCTCGCCGACCCCGTCAAGGGCGCGCGCGACCACGACGGTGAGCCGGGCCTTGGGGGCGGCGGTGGCGACGGCAAGGAAGGGGTCGTTGTCGACCGGCACGTCGACCTTGGCCGACTCTCCTGAGCGCAGGCGCGTCACCGGCGGCAACCCCGCCACGTTGGGGCTCGAGGCGACGACCCGGCCGCCTTCGTCGAAGACCTGGATCAGCAGGTCTTCGGTGTTGTCGATGCCCAGCTCGCCCGGTCGGGTCCCCGACTCGAGGACGGCGGCCACGTCGGCGGCGCGTGCCCGAGCCGCGTTGCCAACCTCACGGGTGAGGGTGACGCGCAGGACCACGACCAGCACCACGGCACCCGCCGCCATGGCCACGCCGACGACCACGACGGCCGCCACGGTCGTGCGCACTCGGACCGTGCCCACCCGTGTCCGGATCCGGGTCGCCCAAGATCGGCGCTCCTCAGCCGCCATTGGCCGCCAGCCGGTAGCCAGCCCAGCGCATCGTCTGGATCGAGACCCGACCGAAGGGCCGGTCGAGCTTGTTGCGCAGACGCCGCACGTACACCTCGACGATGTTGGGGTCGCCCTCGAAGTCGTAGTCCCAGACGTGCTCGAGGATCTCGCGCTTGGAGACGACCTCGCCCCGGCGGCGCACCAGGAACTCCAGCAGGGCAAGCTCGCGGGGAGTGAGGTCCACCTCGACGTCCCCCCGCCACGCCCGCTTGGCCGCCGGGTCCACGCGGAGATCACCCGCCTCCAACACGGTTGGCCGCTCCTGGGCGCCCCGGCGCAGCAGGGCCCGCAGCCGGGCGAGCAGCACCGCGTAGGAGAACGGCTTGGTCAGGTAGTCATCGGCGCCGGTGTCGAGCGCCTCGACCTCGTCCCACTCGCCCCCCTTGGCGGTAAGCATCAGGATCGGCGTCCAGACCCCTTCCTGCCGCAGCGTCTGGCAGATCTTGTAGCCGTTGATGCCGGGCAGCATGATGTCGAGGACGATCGCGTCATAGGGGTGTTCCCGGGCCAGCCACAGCCCGTCGTTGCCGTCCAAGGCAACGTCGACGGCGAACCCCTCCGCCTCGAGCCCATTGCGGAGCCCGGCGGCGAGCCGCTGCTCGTCCTCGACCACCAGCACCCGCATTGTTTGCCCTCCACGCGGTCGAGTGAGGATCTTTACACGCCGGTGCTGAACTATGGCCAAACGCGCCCTGGCCGGGCGGAGCGCCGCGAAGACCTGAACGTGTTGGGGGGCGGCCCGGGCCGCCCCCCAACGCCTGTCAGCCGGGCTGGATGGCCGCGATCGTCGCCAGCAGCGCCGGGGTGGCCTTGGCTGCGGCGGCGAGATTCTTGTTGTCGGCCGCGGCCCGCAGGTCGCGGAGTTGGGTGTCAAGGCGCGTGGCCGTGGCCGGGTCGACGGCATGGCGGACCCGCTCCCGGATCCATTCGAGCGTGCTGCCATCGCCGGCGACGGCGCCGGCGTCGTTGGCGGCGGCGTCAACGGCGACCTGGCGTGCCCACAGCTCGAGTCGGGCGAGGTCGATCTTGACGACCGGCTGGTAGCGCAGTTGGAGGTCGAGGCCGTTCTGGGCGACGCGGAGGGCGGCTTGGCGGGCCTCTGCGGGTTTGCGGGCGGCGACGGCTCCGGCGAGCGCGTCGATGTCCCTGCTCATCTGCTTTTCGAGCAGCTCGGGCACGTCGCCCGACCGGTAGGCGCCCCAAGCCGTCCCCAAGGTCTTGCTCGCGGCGGAGGCGCCGGTCCAGTCGTTGCGGCCGACCGTGTCGAAGGCCGTGCGGACCGACGCGGACAGGGTGATGAGCCGGGCTGGCAGCGGGCCGGGTCGTGCGTCGGTTGGCACGGCGAGGGAGGCGGCCTCCAGGTCGCCCTTGGGGTCGCCGGTGGAGAACTCGCCGTAGCCGGGAGCGAAGATCTTGTCCTCGCGGGTGCCGTCGGTATGCAGCTCCGAGACGATGAGCGCGCCGCTGACCGGGCCGCTCGGGCCGGGCACCGTCTGGCCGACGGCCTTGACGGTGATCTCCTCGAAGACGATGCCGGGGGCGTTCTCGGTGCGGTACACGTCGCCGACCTTGGGGTTGGCGGGCATGATCATCGCACCCGGGCCGTCCTTGCCGGCCAGCCAGGTGCCCTCGTGGGTGTAGGCGACGCCATTCTTGTAGTCGGACACGTCCTCGCCGAGGTACCACACGGCTCCGTCATCGGCTTGGGCGAACCAGTCGTGCGCGATCTCCTGGATGCGCCCGTCGGAGTACGCCAGGTACTGCAAGGTGACCGTGTTGATCTGCTGGCCGTTCCAGCTGATGGTCTTGCTGCCGGGAAGCAGGGTGAACTCGGTCCGGAACGGCTTGTCATCGACCTGGCCGCCATAGACGACCTGGGCGATCCTACTGCTGGGATGCAGCAGATTGGTGATCGGCGTCGGGTGGGAGAACGACGGCCTGGTGAGATCGACCCGCTTGCTGGCCGGTGCGACCGGGAGGCATCCATTGCCGTCATCGGGTTTGATGCAACTTGGGCCTGGGGGCATCGTGGCCGCCGTCGTCGGTTTCCTGGAGCTCGAAGATGCGCCGCACGCGCTGGTCACCAGCGCCACGGCCAAGCCGATGCTCAGCAGGGTCACGCCCTGCCAGTGCTTCGGGCCGGGTGGTCGCGCCGGGTCTTGTCTGTGGCAAGGCATGTCATCCTCCTGCCGGTCATGGTCGTCTGGCCACCGTCGTCGATGCTTCCGTCGCGGTCCTGGACCGCTCCGTCGGTCGACCGACGGGACGCAGGCTCCCAGGGGCAAGCTGAACAGCACCTGAACGTCGCTGAGCCGGTCCTTGGTGCGCCGGTCCCCGACCGGCACGTGCTAGCGCTCGCGACCCTTGGCCATGCCCCGAAACCCCGGGTCCAGCGGGCTCGCGGCGCGGCGGCGCTCCAGCACCCAACCGGCGGCCAGCAGGGCGACGGCGGTGCCGAGGGCCACGCTGACGATCTGGCCGATCGAGCGGTGCAGCGCAAGCTGGATCAGCGCCGCCTCGGCCAGCACCGCGGCCAGCAGCAGCCGGCTGACGCGCCGGTCGCCCGCGGCGATGCCGGCGAACAGCAGCAGCTCCACCAGCGCCAGCGCGGTGCCGAGCATGGCAAAGGCCGGCAGCAGCGGGCCCACCTCCAGGTATTCCCGGCCGAAGGGGAGCAGCACCGCCAGGCGGGGCGCGAGCGCGGCCCCGGCCACCAGCAGCGCGCCGCCGGCGGTCACCACCGCCGCGGCGCGCCCCAGCAGCCGCGCTCGGCCCTCCGGCGCGACCAGCCGGGGGAACACCACGGTGATCACGAACTGCGGCGCCCAGAAGGCGATCTTGGCCATGACCGCACCGGCCGCGTACAGGCCGGCGTCATGCGAGCTGAGATGGTGGCGGGCGAGCAGCACGTCGAGGTTGGTGAGCAGCAGCAGCCCGAGGATGGCCGTGCCTGCGGCCAGCACGCCGCGCAACGCCACGGCGCCGGATCGCGACCCATCGGGGCGGGCCAGCGAGCCTCGCACCAGCGCGAGCCCGGTGACCAGGGCCAAGACCCCGCCGGCGGCCGCGCCGGCCACGGCGCCGGCGACGCCACCGCCGAGCGCGACCAGGGCCGTGCCCGCGGCCAGCTTGCCACCGGCGGCGGCCAGCAGCACGGCGGCGAGCGCGCCGAAGCGCTCCCGGCCCTGGAGCATGCCCTGGGTGGCCGCGATCGCCGGCAGCGGCGCCAGCGCGGCCGCGAGCCAGAGCGCCGGCACGATCGAGCCGAGGTGGAGGAAGCCGGTCACCGCCGGCGCGGCCAGCACGCCGAGCAGGCCGAGCCCCGCCCCGCCCACCAGCGTCACCGTCAGCGTGCCGGCCCACAGCTCCCCGATCGCGCGCTGGTCGTTGCCGCGCAGCGCGGTGTGCCTGGCCACCACCACCTGCAGCGCCATGCCGGGGAAGGCGCCGATCAGCACCAGCGCCAGCAGCGCGGCGAGCGCGCCGTAGCCGGCGGGACCGAGTGGCCGGACCATCGCCAGGCTGTAGGCGTAGTTGAGGACGTTGCCGGCGCCCATGGCCGCGCCCATCAGCAGCCCGGCTCGCCGCAGCGACACGCGCGCCGGCACCTGGCGCGGCGCCGGCAGCTCGGATGCCTGGGGCCGGGCACTGTCCATCGTGGCGCGGTCCTGTTCGCGAGGAATGGGTCGGGGCGCAAGCCTATCTCGAAGCTACCGCCAGTAACAGTGGAGGCCGCGGGTCAGCCGGGCGGCTCCTTGACCGCGACGTAGCGGAAGGCCTGCCAGTCGCGGCCGAGCGCGTCGTCGGGCCTGACCTCCACGACCCGGCCGCCGGCGGCGCGCAGCACCGCCACGACCTGCTCCCGGGGCAGCCCGTGCAGCTCCATCACGCCCCGGTGCCGGTAGCGCAGCCGGCGCCAGGGGTTGAGCACGGCGTTGGGGAGCAGCGCGAACAGCCAGCCCCGCAGGGTCGGCTGCGGGTGGCTCGGCACGCCGGCCACCAGCACGCCGCCGGGGCGCAGCACGCGCAGCAGCTCGGCGAGGTAGCCGAGTGCGTAGCGGTTCTCGACATGTTGGAGCACCAGCAGGCTGCAGGCGAGATCGAAGCTCGTGGCGCCGAAGAGCGCGAGGTCGTGGCGCGCGTTCAGGTGGTAGCGGCAGCGCGCCCCGTGCCGGTTGTGCCGCTCGGCCAGCGCCAGCATGGACGGGGCGATGTCAACGCCGTCGACCTCGTCGAAGTGCTCGGCCAGGGCCTGGGTGAGCCGGCCCGCGCCGCAGCCGAAGTCGAGCGCGCGGCCCCCGCGCACCGGCACGCCGATGCGATCGAGGTCGGCGAGCAGCCGGGCGACCTCCTCGCGACCGGTGGCGAAGAACTCCTCGGGCCGCCAGCGGCCACCCCGCCTGGTCCGGTCGAACAGGATCGCCCACAGGGGATCGGACCGACCGAGCAGGTCCCAGTTGCGCTGCAGCCTCGCGAGGTTCACGGCCGCACCTTATGATTCGGCTCTCGCGCCAGCAAGGAGGCTCGCTGGTCCCAATGGCTGAATCGATCCGAACACGCCTCGAGTGGCTGTACCACTCGATCCGCCCGATCCCCAGCAGGCGCAGGTTCGACTATGACCGAAGGCTGCTGGTCAACCCCTACCTGGCCGAGCAGGAGGAAGGCTGCCACGACCTGCGCTCGGCGGTGGCGCGGACCGGGCTGTCGATCGGCTACCCGAGCTGGAACCTGCTGTACTACACGCTGCTGTCGAGCCTGCCGCCGTCAGACCCGGTGGTGGTGGAGACCGGCACCAACCGGGGGTTCTCCACCATCGTCCTGGCGCAGGCGCTGGTGGACTCCCGAGCCGGTGGGGTGGTGCGCACGGTCGACCTCGACCCCGAGGTGGTCGAGCTGGCCAGGCGGCATGCGGAGCAGGCCGGCGTCGCCGGGCGCATCCGCTTCCACGTCGGCGACAGCCGCGACTACCTCGCCAGGCTGGCCGGCGAGGTCGACCACGTCGACTTCGCCTTCCTCGACGGCGATCACCGCGCCGAGGCCGTGGTGGCCGAGTTCGAGCGGCTGCGCCCGCTGGTGATGGCGTGCGACGGCAAGGTCTTCTTCGACAACACCAGCAGCGGGGGCGTCGCCCGGGCGCTGCGCCGCATCCACGCCAGCCACGGCGGCAACCTGATCGAGTTCTCCAACTGCTCGTGGGCGCCGCCGGGCAACGCCATCTGGCAGCCCCAGCGCCAGGCCGCCCGCACCGGCTCGCGCCGCCGCGCCCGCTGATGCGCTACGCGGTCGGGCTGCCCAACGTCGGCGACTACGGTGACCCGTGCCTGCTGGTCGACCTGGCACGGCAGGCGGAGGCGGCGGGATGGGACGGCGTCTTCGTCTGGGACCACGTCGCCTACCGCCGGCGCGGCTGGCCCGTCGCCGACCCGTACCTGACCGTCACGGCGATCGCCGCCGCGACCGCTCGGATCCGGCTGGGCGTGCTGGCCTGCGCGCTGCCCAGGCGTCGCCCGTGGAAGCTCGCCCGCGAGGCCGCCACCCTTGACGTGCTCTCGGGCGGCCGGCTGGTCGTGGGCGTCGGGCTGGGGTCGCAGGCCGAGGAGGAGTTCGCCGCCTTTGGCGAGGACGGCGATCCGAGAGTGCGCGCGGACAAGCTCGACGAGGGGCTGGCGATCCTTGACGGCCTGTGGCGCGGGGAGCCGTTCAGCCATGACGGCCACCACTACCGCGTGGCGGAGACCGTCTTCCTGCCGCGCCCGCTGCAGCGCCCACGGGTGCCCGTGTGGGTGGCCGGCCGCTGGCCCAACCGGCGGCCGTTCCGGCGCGCCGCGCGCTGGGACGGGGTGTTCCCCACCCATGCCGGCATCGGCCACGCGGACACCATGGCGCCGGCGCAGCTCGACGAGATCGTGCGCTACACGCGCTCGCGGCGGCCCGCCGGGCTGGTCCCGCTCGACGTGGTGGTCGAGGGGCACAGCGGCGGCCGCGACCAGGCCGCCGACTCCGCCCGCGTGGCCGCGCTGGAGGCCGTCGGCCTCACCTGGTGGGTCGAGAAGCTGGGCTGGTTCCACGGCCCGGTCGCAACCGCCCGCCAGCGCGTCCAGGCCGGCCCACCCCGTCCCTGAGCGCTCTCACACCTCGGGCTGGCGGCCGGCGTGGCGGGCGGCGAGGGCGCCGGCGAGGTAGGCGCCCGCCTCGGTGGCGCGCAGGAGCAGCAGCCCGGCGGCGTGCGCCGGGTCGGCGCCGAGCAGGCGACGGTGGCGCCAGAATGCGCCGAGGGTGGCGCCGATCTGGCCCCACACCGCGCCCGGATGGGCGCGGTGGTAGGCGGGGAGGCTCTTGCCATAGTAGAAGCGCTTGCGGGCGACGCCGGCGAGGGTGAGGCGGCCCTCGTGGTGCACGATCAGCGTGTCCGCCCAGGCCAGCGGGACCCCGGCGGCCAGCAGGCGGGTGCGCAGCTCGGCGTCCTCGAGGCCGGCCCCGCTCCTGAAGCCGCCGTCCCGCTCGAGGTCGGCCCGGCGCAGCAGCCGCGGCGCCTCGATGCGCGGCTCCCGGTGGTAGCAGCGCCGCTCCAGGGTGCGGCAGCGGGTCCAGAACCCGCTGCCGTCGCTGCGCTCGGGGATGAACACCCCGGCCGCCGCGGCGGCGCGCGCCGCGGCCAGCGCGCGCTCCACCACGTCGGGGCGGAGCTCCATGTCGGCGTCGATCCACATGACCCACTCGCCGCGCGCTCGCGCCACGCCGGCGTTGCGCTGCTCGCTGCGCTCCGGGCCCGCCCGCAGCGCCGCGTCGGCGAGCTCAAGCGCCAGCTCCCAGGTCCCGTCGGCGCTGCGGTTGTCGACGACGATCAGCTCGATCGCGGGGTGGCTCTGGGCGCGGATCGACCGCAGGCAGGTGCGCAGGGTGCGGGCGGCGTCGCGCGTCGGCACCACCACCGAGACCAGCGCCGCCGGCGCGCTCATCGCGGCGTCGGCCCGTCGTGCGCGCCAGCGTCGCCGGCGTGCTCGAGCTCGCCGGCCGTGCTCCGGGGGGCGAGCGCGCGCTGTCCGTGCCCGGCGTCGGGCGGCGCCGGCCCGGGTGGCGCGGGCGGGCCACCCTGAGCGCGGACGTCGCGCAGGACGCCGAGCACCAGCAGCGTGACAGCGACGCCCGCCAGCAGGTGCGGCAGCAGGCTCCCGGCGGCGAAGTCCGCGCTCAGGGTGGCCCGCGTCGGCAGGCCGCGGGCCAGCACGACCAGCGGCAGCGCCAGCAACAGCAGCAGCGCGGCGATCAGCAGCCGGCGTGGCGCCAGCGGGTGCGGCAGCTCGAGCACCACGATCACCACGCCGAGCAGCAGGCCCGCCAGGCCGCCCAGCAGCCAGAGCAGCACCACCATCGCCGCGCGGCGAAGCCACGGGCCAGGGGCCACGTGCAGCCGCCTCACCGCCACCACCTCCGCGGCACCAGGTCGCTCATCGGCTCGACTTCCGTTTATGGTGATAGTGCCCGACTGTGCAGGCCAGGCCCAGGAGTCTATTTTCGGTGCAAATCTTTGTGTAGTGTTCGGAGCTGATCTGTTTCGAAGAGTTACACCTAAGAAGTGTCAAGGGAGGCCAAGGTGGGCCGTCGGGTCGCGTACGTTCTGGTGTTCGTCGGGTTCTTCCTCGTGTTCTTCTCGCTCCTGGTGCGCTTCTACGCTTACCCGCGGCTCCAGAAGGCGCCGCTCAACCAGTACTCGCAGCCGGTCGCGACCGGCACCGCGACCTACTTCAACCGGGCCAAGCTCAGAGAGGTCACCGCCCAGCTCCAGAACGTCCGCACGGTCAAGGGCGACCCGCGCGCCGGCAGCTCCGGAACGGCGGTGTGGGACAGCTTCGAGGTCACCAAGGACCTCGGCGACGGTGGCGTGATCGAGGTCATCCAGGAGCGCATCGCCTTGGACCGGGTCAGCGCCGAGTCGCGCAACTGCTGCGGCGACCGGCCCCGGCACGAGGGCCTCACCCTCAAGTTCCCCTTCAACACCCGCAAGACGGGCTACTCGTTCTGGGACTCGAGGGCCCAGCAGGCCTTCCCCGCGACGTTCGTCGGCGAGGAGAAGGTCCGGGGCGTGAAGGTGTACCGCTTCGAGCAGCACTTCAGCGGCGTCCCTCTGGACACGATCCAGGTCAGCGGCGTGCAGGCGGGGCAGCCGAAGCGGCTCACCGTGCCGGCCACGCTCGTGTACGGCAACGACAGGACGCTCTGGGTCGAGCCCCGCAGCGGCGTCATCGTCAAGGCCGCGGAGAACCAGACCCAGATCCTGCAGACCGCTGACGGCCACCCGGTGCTCACCGGGTTCCGCGGGCAGCTCGCCTGGGATGACGCCACCGTGCGCGAGAACGCCGACGACGCCAGCTCCGCCGCCAGCCAGCTCCGCCTGATCCAGACGATCCTGCCGATCGTGGCGCTGGCCCTCGGGGTCGTGCTGGTGGTGCTCGGGGTCGCGCTGGTCGCGCGCCAGCCGTCCCGCCCGGCGAACGAGCCGGCGCCCGAGACCCGCCCGGCCGACGCGCTGTAGAGGACGCGCCCTGAGCCTGACCGATCTCGCCGCGGCGCGCGCCCGCGGTCCGGTGCGCGCCGGACCGGAGCGCACCGGCGGGCGCGGCGGCGGCTTCGGCGGGCTCCTCGCCGCGGCCGCGCTCGCCGCGCTCGCGCTCGCGCCGCTGCTGGGACGTGGCTACGTGCTGGTCTACGACATGGTGTTCGTGCCACGGATGCAGCTCACCCGGGAGCTGCTCGGGCTCGGCACCGCGGTCGCCAGGGCCGTGCCGAGCGACCTGCTGGTGGCGCTCGCCTCGCGCGCGCTCCCCGCCGACGTGCTGCAGAAGCTCGTGCTGGTGGCCATCTTCGTCGGCGGTGGCTGGGGCGCCGCGCGCCTGGCGCCGGCGATGACCGCGCTGGGCGGTGCCGCGGCGGCCGCGCTGTACGTCTGGAACGCCCACGTCTATGAGCGGCTGCTGATCGGCCACTGGGCGCTGCTGGTGTCGTACGCCGCCCTGCCCTGGGTGGTCGGCGCGGCGATCGCCTGGCGCGACGGCGGGCGACCGGTCCACGGGCTGGTCGCCAGCCTCGCCGTGGCGGCCTGCGGCAGCCCGCCGGGCGGCGCCATCGCCGTGGCCACGGCCCTGCTGGTGGTCGCCTGGCCGGCCCGCCGGCGGGAGGCGGTGACGCGGCCTGCCCTGCGCCGGGCCGGGGTGGTGCTCGCCGCCGGCCTGCTGCTGAACGCGCCCTGGTGGGCGCCGAGCGTGCTGCGGCCCGGCGGGGTGCCCGCCAGGCCGGTCGGCGTGGCCGCCTTCGCCTCGCGGCCCGACGGGCCGCTCGGCACCGTCGGGGCCCTGCTGGGCCTCGGTGGCATCTGGAACGCGCGGGTGGTGCCGCCGGGGCACGGCTCCTGGCTGTGGTGGCCCGGCTTCGCGGTGGTGCTCGCCGTCGCCGCGCTCGGCTGGCGGGTGCTGCCGCGGCGCTGGCCGCGCGGCGCGGCGCTCGGGCTGCTGGCGGCCGCCGCCACCGGGCTGGCGCTGGCCGCGGCCTACGCGGCACCCGGGCTGCGGGCACTGGTGGACCTGGCCGTCCTGCACCTGCCCGGCGGTGGGCTGCTGCGCGACGCGGAGAAGCTGGTGGCGCCGCTGGCGCTGGTGGAGGCGGTCGGCTTCGGCGTCGGGGCCGAGTGGCTGCTCAGCGCCCTGGCGGGCCGGCGCACGCGAGCGGCGCTCGCCGCCGTGCTGGTGGCGGCGCCGGTGCTGCTGCTGCCCGCGCTGGCGTGGGGCGCCGCCGGGCGGCTGCAGCCGGTCGCCTACCCGCGCGAGTGGGCCGCGGCGCGGGAGGTCATGGCGGCCGACCCGGTCCCCGGCGCCATGCTCGTGCTGCCCTGGCACCTGTACCTGGCGTTCCCGTGGAACGGCAACCGCACGGTGCTCGACCCGGCGCAGCGCTACTTCACCCGCCGCGCGGTCGGCAACGACGACCTGGAGCTGGCCGGCGTCACCGTGCCCGGCGAGGATCCCTACGGCGCCCGCCTGGCGCCGCTGGTGACCGGGCCGGCACCGTTCGCCCCAGGTCTCGGCGCCGCCGGCATCCGCTACGTGCTGGCGTTCAAGCTCGCCGGCGTGGAGCGGTTCACGCCCCGCCTGGCCGGGCTGGCCATGGTCCTCGACAACCCGGAGCTGTCGCTGTACCGGGTGCCGGACCCCGCGGTCGCGCACCTGCCGGGCGCGAGCGGGCGCGGCCCGGTGCTGCTGGCCGACGCGCTCGCGCTGGCGACCCTGGCATGGGCCGTCACCGGCCTGGCGATGGCCGGGCGGCGTCGCAAACTGGTATCCTCCCGGCGATCTGGAGAAGGGAGCCGCTGATGCGGATCTTCGTCGCTCTGGCCATCGGCGCACTGCTGCTGGCGTTCGTCACGTCGCTGACGCTGGTCACGACCTCTGGCAGCGGGACGCCGTCGAACCGGCCGCTGGTCGTCTACGGCTCCCGCTGAACCGCGCCGCGGCGCCGTCCAGCACCGCCGCGAAGGCCTCGGCGGCGTGGTCCCAGCGGAACCGGTCGCAGCGGGCCCGGGCGGCCTCGCCCAGCCGCTCGCGCAGCGCCCGATCGGTGAGGATGCGCTCCAGATGCGCGCTGAGCTCGTCCGGCTGATCCGCGAGCAGACCGGTGACGCCGTCGACGATGGACTCGCCCAGACCTCCGGCCGAGCGGAAGCCCACCGACGGGATGCCGTGCTCGGCCGCCTCGGTCACCGCCAGCCCCCAGCCCTCCTTGAGCGACGGCATCGCCAGCACCCACGACCGCGCCAGCAGCTCGCGCTTGGTGGCCTCGTCCACGAAGCCGTGGAAGCGCACCGCCCCGCCGAGGCCGAGCCGCTCGGCGGTCGCCCGCAGGCGCGGCTCCCACCAGCCGCGGCCGACGACCAGCAGGCGCACGTCGGGGATGCGGCCGCGGATCCGGGCGACCGCCTCGAGGGCCAGCTCGACGCGCTTGTGGGGCACCAGCCGGCCGAGGACGCAGATGGTGGGCGCTGCCGACCTGGCGGCGGGGTCCGGCGGGAGCGGGCGGGCGCCGTTGTGGATCACGGTGATCGCCTCAGGGCGCACGCCGAGGTCGACCAGCTCGCGGCAGGTGCTCTGCGATACCGCCACATAGCTGGCACGACGGTAGACTCTGGGCGCCAGGCGCGACTCGACCCACCAGCCCAGGCGGGCGAGCGGCGCCGGCAGCACCACCGGCCACTGCTCCCGGTGCACGTGGTGCACGAGCACGACCACCGGCCGCCGGCACCAGATCGCCGACAGGAACGGCATGCCGTTCTGCACGTCGACGATCACCTCATGGGGGCCGAGCCGCCGGCGCACGTGCAGCAGCAGGGCCCGCAGGTGCACGGTGCGCGCGGAGCCGCGCCGCAGCACGCGGACGCCGCCGCGCCACTCCTCGGCGGGAGCGTGGCCGTGGGCGGCGCACACCAGGGTGACCGGCCGTCCCTGCCCGGCCAGGCCGGCCGCCATCTTCTCGACGAACAGCTCGGAGCCGCCGCCCTCGGGGTTGGCGGTGTCGCGCCAGTTCAGGATGACGACACCGGCAGGGCGGCGGGCGCGGCCGTCGGGGGGCGCCGACGACGGCGTCGGCGGCGGCACGGCTTGCATGGTGTTACGGACCGTATCACTCGTGCCACCGCCATGCCAGGGCGCGCCCCTCAGCCGTTCTGCGTAGGCCCCTCGACGATCGACAGCGTTGCCTCGTGAGCTGTGCCTGAAACGTCGGCTGCGCAAGCGGGCAAGGTCAGGTTCACAGCAGGCCGGAGAGAGCGCCGATGGGCATCCGCAGGTCGTGGAGCAGTCGCAGGTCCTCCTCGGCCGGGCGGCCCAGGGTGGTCAGGTAGTTGCCGATGATGAGCGCGTTGATCCCGGCGGTCATGCCCATGGCCTGCAGCTCGCGCAGGGTGATCTCGCGGCCGCCCGCATACCGCAGGATCACGCCTGGCAGCGCCAGGCGGAACAGCGCGATCCAGCGGATCGCCTGCAGCGGGTCGAGCAGCGGGCGCTCCGCCAGCGGGGTGCCTGGCCGCGGGTCCAGGAAGTTCACCGGCACCTCGGCGGGCCCGAGCTGGCGCAGCTCGCGGAGCAGCTCGATGCGCTGGGTGAGGGTCTCGCCCATGCCGAGCAGCACGCCACAGCACAGCTCCATACCGGCCTCGCGCACCCGCAGGCAGGTGTCGAACCGCTCCTGCCAGCTGTGCGTGCCGACCACACGCGGAAAGAAGGAGCGGGCCGTCTCGAGGTTGTGGTTGTAGCGGTGCACCCCGCCCACGGCGAGCCGCCTGGCCTGCTCCGCGCTCAGGATGCCGAGGCTGGCGGCGACCTGCAGGCCGGTCTCCGCGCGGATCACGGCCGCGGCCTCCAGGACCCGGTCGATGGTGCGCTCGCCCGGCCCGCGCAGCGCCATCACGATGCAGAACTCGCTGGCCCCGAGCGCGGCGGTCTGCCGCGCCGCCTCCAAGAGCTGGCCGAGGTCCAGCGCTGGCGTGGCGCGGACGGGGGTGTCGAAGCGCGCCGACTGGGCGCAGAAGTGGCAGTCCTCGGGGCAGCCGCCGGTCTTGGCCGACAGGATCCCCTCCAGCTCGACCGTCGGGCCGAGGCGGGCCAGGCGGACCTCGTGCGCCAGCGCCGCCAGCGACGGAACGGCGCCATCGGGCAGTTCGGCGAGGGCGGTGATCTCGGCGGGAGTGAGGTCGCGGCCCTCGTCGAGCAGGGCCTGGCCGGCGTTGGCGAGCAGCTGGCGAGCGGTCACGGCGCCTCCATCGGGAGCGGGAGCTGGTGGCTTCGGGCCAGGCGGGCGGCCAGCCCGGCGACCTCGACGAGCACGTCCAGGCCGCAGCGGTCGCGCAGCCAGGCGAGGTTGGCGGGATGCAGGCGCTCCGCCGGGTGGTAGCGGTTGAGCAGCACGCTGACCGGAGCGGCGCGCGCGAACGCCGCGGCGGCCAGCCGCACCGCGTTGATCGCCCCGAGCCCCGCCTCGGCCACCAGCAGCACGGCGTCGGCGTCAAGGGCGGCGGCCAGGTCGACGGTGTCGCCGTCGTCGGCCAGCGGGGAGCGCGGGCCGCCGACGCCCTCGACCACCGCCACCCCTCGCTCGGGCAGCTCCAGCTCGGCGGCCAGCGCCCTGAGCGTGAAGCCGGGCCGGCCGAGCATGGCGGCAGCCATCGGCGGAGCGGCGGCCAGCGGCAGCCAGCGGTGCGCCAGGCACACCCGGTGGGGGTCCTCGCCGCTCGCCGCCGCCAGCAGCTCCGCGTCTGTCGGGCCCTCGCCCGGGGTGAAGGACTGCACCGGCTTGCGCGCCGCGACGGGCACGCCGGCCGCTCGTAGCGCGCGCAGCAGCTCGGCGGCGGCCCAGGTCTTTCCCACCCCGGTGGCGGTGCCGCTGACCACCAGCAGGGTGCGCTCAGGCACGGGCCACTCCCTGCCGCGCCGCCGCGGCCGGAGCGATCCGGGCGCCCAGGCGCGCCAGCGCCGCGGCCAGCGCCGCCACCTGGTCGCTGGTGTGCGCCGCCGACAGGCCCACCCGCAGCCGGCTCGAGCCCGGCGGGACCGTCGGCGGCCGGATCGCGGGCACCAGCAGGCCCGCCTGCTCGAGCTGGTGCGCCGCGGCCAGCGCCGCCCGCTCGTCGCCGAGCAGCCACGGCAGGATCGGGCTGGGGTGGCCGGGCGCCAGCCGCTCGACGTGCCCGCGCAGGCGCTCCCGCAGCGCCCGGCCCTCGCCCGAGCGCAGCACCCCGACCGCGGCCAGCGCCGCCGCCGCGTCCGCCGGCGGCAGCGCGGTGGTGAACACGAACGACCGCGCCCGGTTGCAGAGCAGCTCGATCAGCGGGCCCGGGCCGGCCACGAAACCGCCCATCGCGCCCAGCGTCTTGGAGAGCGTGCCGACCCGCAGCACCTCCGCGCCGCCGAGGTCGGGCTCGGGCCCGAGCACGCTGTGGGCCTCGTCGACCACCAGCAGCGCCCCGTGCCGCCGGCACAGCCACGCCAGCGGCTCCAGCGGCGCCAGGTCGCCGTCCATCGAGAAGACCGCCTCGGTGACCACCAGCGCGCGCGGCGCGCGGCCGAGGAGGCGGGCGACGGCGTCGAGGTCGCCATGGGGAAAGACGGCCACCTCGGCGCGCGCGAGCCGGCACCCGTCGATGATGGAGGCGTGGTTGCGCTCGTCGGACAGCAGCAGCGTCCCGGCACCGCCGAGCGCGGTCAGCACCCCGAGGTTGGCCATGAAACCGGTCGAGAACAGCAGCGCCCGCTCGGCGTGCTTCCACTCGGCCAGCGCCGCCTCCAGCTCGCCGTGGACCGGCCGCGACCCGGTGAGCAGCCGCGCGGCGCCCGCGCCGGCGCCCCAGCGCTCCAGCGCCTGGCGCGCCGCGGCCACCACCGCCGGATGCACCCGCAGGCCCAGGTAGTCGTTGCCGGCGAACGACACCAGCGTGCGCCCGTCGTGGAGGCACCCGGCGACCGCGTCGCGGCTGTCGAAGTCCCGCGTCGCCCGCCAGCGCCCGGCCGCCCGGATCCCGTGCGCCTCGGCCTCCGCCCAGGCGCGCCAGGGGCCGCTCACGCTGCCGTCACCTCGACGATCGCCGCGGCCAGCACGCTGACCAACCTGTCCAGCTCAGCGCTGGTGATGGTCAGGGGTGGCACCAGCACGACCGTGTCGCCCAGGGGGCGCAGCAGCACGCCGCGGCGCACCGCCGCGGCGCACACCCGCCGGCCGACCCGCTCCTGCCCTGCCGCCTCCAGGTCGATCCCGCCCATCAGCCCCTCCAGCCGCACCTCGCGCACGGCCGGCAGTGGCACGATCCGCTCACGCAGCAGGCCGCGCAGCTGGGCCGACCGCTCCGCCACGCCGGCCGGCACGTCCCAGCGCTCCAGCAGCCGAAGGTGCTCGAGCGCCACCGCCGCCGCGAGCGCGTTGCCGGCGTAGGAGTGGCCGTGGTAGAGGGTGCGCGGGCCCAGGTCCTCGCCCAGGAAGGACCGGTAGACGTGGTCGGCCGCGACCGTCGCCGACATCGGCAGGTAGCCGCCGGTCAGCCCCTTGCCCAGCACCAGCAGGTCGGGGCGCAGCCCGCAGCGCTGCGAGGCGAACAGCGTGCCGGTGCGGCCGAACCCGGTCGCCACCTCGTCGCACACCAGCAGCGTGCCGGTCTGGTGGCACGCCTCGCCGAGCTGGGCGAACTGCTCCGCCGCGACCATCAGCATGCCGGCGGCGCCCTGCACCAGCGGCTCGACCACCACCGCCGCCAGCTCATCGGCGTGCTCCCGCACCAGCTCGGCGGCCACCTTCAGGCAGTCGGGCCGATCGAAGCCGGGGGCGCGCAGCACCGGGAAGCGCAGCGGCTCGAACAGCGGGCCGTTGAAGGCGTCGTCCCCCACCGACAGCGCGCCGACGGTGTCGCCGTGGTAGGCGCCACCGAACCCGAGATAGCTGGCGCGGCCGCCGACGCCGAGGTTGACCCAGTACTGGAAGGCGATCCTGAGCGCCTGCTCGACCGCGCTGGCGCCGTCGCCGGCGAACAGCACGTGCGGACGCTCGACCGGGACCACCCGGGCCAGCGCCTCGGCCAGCTCGACCACCACCCGGTTGCCGTTGCCGAGCATGGTCGAGTGGGCGATCCGCCCGGCCTGCCCGACCAGGGCGCTGTCCAGCTCCGGGACGCGATGTCCCAGCGTGGTCAGCCACAGCGACGAGATCCCGTCCAGGTAGCGTCGCCCGTCCACGTCGATCAGCTCGCGGCCTTCACCCCGCTCGACGATGACCGGCGCGTTCTCCGCCCACGACGCCATCTGCGTGAAGCCGTGCCACACCACCGCGGCGTCCCGCTCGACCCAGCTCGCCATCCGGGCGCCCCCCTTCCGATCGATCCGGCGACAGACACTACGCGCGGCTGGACGATAGCAGGCGGGCATACCGGCCGGTCGAGCGGTCAGCCCGGCTCGCGTCGTCGCTATTCGCCGTCTCGTGGTTCCTGCTCCATCACCACGATCACGCCGCGGACGTGCGAGTCGGCGCCCAGCAGCGGGCTGCAGTTGACCCGGCAGCTGATCTGCTTGCCGCGACGGTTGTTGGCGTCCAGGACGAGGGCGGGCTGGACCGTCCCGGTCGACCCGTCCGACAGGGCGGCGCGCAGCGGGGGCAGGATCCGGTCCATCGGCAGGCCGATGTCCAGGTTGAAGAAGTGCTTGCCCTGAACCTCGTCCTGACGGACACCCCACAGGTCCTCGGCGCGCTGGTTCCACACCAGGATCCGCATGTCGTCGTCGAGCACGGTCACGGCACCGCCGAGGCTCGCCCAGATCGACTCGAGGAAGGCGTTGACCTCGTTCAGCTCGGCGCTGCGCCGGCTCAGCTCGTCGTTGATGGTCTGCAGCTCCTCGTTGGTGGACTGCATCTCCTCGTTCATCGTCTCGAGCTCTTCGTTGGTGGACTGCAGCTCCTCGTTGGTGGTCTCCAGCTCCTCGACGGTGGATTGCAGCTCCTCGTTGGTCGTCTCGAGCTCCTCGTTGGAGGACTGCAGCTCCTCGTAGGCCTCCTCGAGGCCACGGTTGGCGTGCTCCAGCTCCTCCTGGAAGCGGTGGGAACGGGTCACGTCGGAGAAGCTCACGCTGGCGCCCAGCAAGGTCTGGTCGTGGGGGTGCAGCAGCGGCACGATCTCGACCTCGAGGAAGAGCGTCTCGCCGGAGCCGCCGGTCCATTCGACCTCGAACAGCGGCGAGGCCCGGCGCTCGACGTAGGACCGCTGGATCCTGGAGCGCAGCTCGACCGGCCGGTAGGACACCTCCAGGTCCTGGAACAGGCGGCCATTGTCGTCGCTGGAGAGGTTGAACAGCGCCCGCGCCCTGCGGTTCACCCGCACCAGGTGGCCGGAGGTGTCGATCACGAGCTGGGCCACCGGGCTCGCCTCGAAGGCCGAGTCACGGATCTGGTCCTCCAGCGGGTCGGCCTCCTTGGTCTGCGGGTCGTCGGCGCCGGCGAGCACCATCAGGCGGTCGCGCAGCGACCCCTTGGGAGTCTTGCGGAACAGGCGCCGCTTGAGGTCGAACGCGCTGAACAAGTTCGAGTGGGCGAGCAGCATCTCCGCCCTGCCGAGAAACAGGTAGGCCTCCTCGCGCAGGGCGAAGCTGAAGCGCGTCAGGATGCGGGCCTGCGCGTCGGCGTTGAAGTACATCAGAGTGTTGCGGCACACCAGCAGGTCGACCCGGGAGATGGGGGCGTCCTGCAGCAGGTCGTGGCGGCCGAAGATCACCGCGCGCCGCAGCTCCTTGGAGAACACGAAGCCCTGGCCGTTGGGGTCGAAGTGCCGCTCGAGCAGCTCGGGTGGCACGCCCTCGACCTCGCGCTGGCTGTAGTGCGCCGCGCGCGCCTGGCCGAGCGCCGCCTCGTCGACGTCGGTGGCGTAGATCTTGACCCGGTCCCTGATGTCCTCGCCGCCGAGCGACTCGGCCAGCAGCATCGCCAGGGTGTAGGCCTCCTCCCCGGAGGCGCAGCCAGCGCTCCAGATCCGCAGCGGCTCGTCCGGCTGCTTCTGCCCGAGGATGCGGGGCACGACCTCGGTGCGGAGGTACTGCCAGGCGGGCGGGTCGCGGAAGAACGCGGTGACGTTGATCAGGATGGTGTCGAACAGTTGCGTGAACTCGTCGGGGACCACCTCGAGGTAGTCGACGTAGTCGAGGTAGCTGGTCACCCCGACCGACTGCATGCGCTTCCGTACCCGCCGACTGAGGCTGCTGCGCTTGTAGCCCGTGAAGTCGAAGCCGCGGTTGCGGCGCAGGTAGTCGAGCAGGACCTCAAGGTCGTGCTCGGTGGTGTCCTCGCTCATCGGCTGCTCGCTGGTCCTCGTGCTGGACGGCGCCCTGTGGCTGTGCACCCGCAACGCTACTGCGTTTCAGCAACAGCTCGCGCAGCACGGCCGCGGCCTGCTCCGCTTCGCGGGCCTGCTCGTTGAAGCGGAGCGCGACCAGGCCGTGGCGGCGATGACGTGCCGGGTCCGCCATCCTGCGCGCCAGCGCGGCGCGCTCCTGCAGGCTGCGCAGCGCCGCCCACAGCGCGCCCTCCAGCGCCTCGCTCTGGTGGCTGAGCAGGCTCTCCGGGGACCAGGCGTGGCCGACGTGGCAGCGGAAGCGGACAAGGCGGCCGTCCTGGACCTCCCAGAGGACCCCGTCGCATTCCGGGCAGGCGAAGATCGACGGCTGTCCGGGGAGTGCCGCGGGTCCATGACCGGGGAGGTCGGCGGCGAGGTCCTCGGTCCGCTCCTCCAGCCGGCGGTTCCGGAACGGCAGCGCGCGCGGCGGGTCCGGCGGGTCTGGCGGTTCCTGGGCGAGCGCGTCCAGGAGCGCGGCAATGGCCGGGACCGACACGATGTGGTCGACTTTGACGTGCTCGATCGCACTGCTCGGCATGCCCGGGTAGAGCGCGTCGTCAGGGTCCTGCACGATCGCCGTGCCGCCCCTCGCCTTGATCGCGAGCAGCCCGGCGGTGCCGTCGTCCAGCACCCCGGACAGCACGATGCCCACCGTGTGCGGCCCGTGTGAGCGGGCCGCGCTGCGGAACGTCGGGTCGATGGCCGGACGGTGGCCGTTCTCGCGCGGGCCCTGGCTGAGCCGGAGGGTGCTCTCGCTGACCAGCAGGTGACTGTCGGGCGGGGCGACGTGGATGTGGCCGCGCCGGATCGGCTCGCCGTCCCTGGCATGCGAGACCGGCAACGGTCCCTGCCGGTCGAGGATGCTCGGCAGCGCGCTGGTCGTGCCCGGCGGCACGTGCAGCACCACCAGCAGGGCGGCCGGAAGCTCGGGCTTGAGCTCTCTGACCAGGCGTCCCAGCGCCTCCACCCCGCCAGCCGAAGCACCGACGACCACGAGGTCATGGCCTCGCATACTCGCCTCCTGTGGTTCGTGCTCCGGGGGCGGAGGTCGGGCCTGCCTGGCAGCCGCGCGGCGGCACAGGTCGAACGGCCGACCCGACCCGCCCATCATGCGCGCCTGGAGGCAACCTCGTCCATGGTCGGCGGCCGGCCATCCCGGACCTCGACGAGGCCGGTCGCCCGGCGACAGTGGCGGCCGGCGCCGGGACGTGGTGCACTGGCGACATGACGCCGCCAGCACCCACGAACGGCACCAGGGCATGAGCGCGGCCGCGCGCAGGCGCATCTCCTCCGGGTCCCCCTACGAGCCGGAGATCGGCTTCAGCCGCGCCGTCCGGGTCGGCGACCGGGTGGTGGTCGCCGGGACCGCGCCGGTCTGGCCGGACGGGTCGTGCGACCCGGACCCGGAGCGGCAGGCGGCCCGCTGCCTCGAGCTGATCCTGGCCGCCCTGCGCGAGGCCGGGGCCGGCCCCGAGCACGTGGTGCGGACGCGGATGTTCGTCACCAGCGCCGGCATCTGGGAGGCGGTGGGCCGCGCCCACGGCGCGGTCTTCGGCCAGACCCGCCCCGCCGCGACGATGGTGGTGGTCGCCGGCCTGCTCGACCCGCGCTGGCAGGTCGAGATCGAGGCGGAAGCGGTGCTGGAGCCCAACGGTTATCAGGCCGATACCGGCGCGCGCTGATCATGGCATCGCTTTGTGATCCTTCCGCGGGAAGCTGACGCCGTCGCTGCCGCGCACCCCGGGGGGGCTCTCCGCCTCGGCAGCGCACCGCGAGGGGGTACCGCTGCGTCGGCTTGTGCCCAGCCGGCCGGCGCAGCGGTAGCGGTGTCGAGGGCGGGCGGCGCGGGACAGGGGGAACTATGCGCACATCCACGACCGACCACACCAGACCGCGGCCCGAGTCGGCTGGCCCGACCCGGCGGCGGCGCCTGGTGGTATCGCTCGTCGTCGTCGCCGCGCTCGCGCTCGCGGCGGTGGGCACGGGGATCGCCGTCGCCCTGGCCGTCCGGCCAGCGCCCACCGCCGCGACGGGCCCGCCGGCCGGCGGGCCCCAGAACGTCGCCACGCCCACCACCACCACCCCGCAGTCGTCCGGCCAGGACCAGCCGGGCTCCGGCCCGGGCAACGGCGGCCACGCGCCGGTCCTGGCCGACGGCGGCTACGACGGCTTCGTCCGCAGCGTCGACGTCGGCGGCCGCACGATCGTGGTCGACCTCGTGCAGGTCTTCGAGGGCCAGGATGCTTTCAAGGCGGCCAGGGAGGACGGCAAGTACGCGGAGGAGCCATCGCCGGGGATCTGGCTCCCGGAGTGGTACGTGCGCAACCAGAACCCGCTGCTGCGCACCCTCCCGGTGGCCCGGGACGTCCGCATCCAGTTCAGGGGGTCATGCGAGGAGTTTCCCGCCGGGCCCCCGGCCCTGAGCGAGCTGGGCAGGCGGAGCGCCCACTTCAAGGAGGCCTTCTACTACCACTTCAGGGTGGAGGACGGCCTGGTACGGTCCATGCAGGAGAAGCTGACCGCGCCAGCCTGCTGACAGTGCGCCTCACGGCGGGTCGCCGCGCAGCCGGGCGTACATGACCCCGTCGCGCCAGCACCCGCCGACGAACGCGATGCCACGCATGACGCCCTCGCGGCGGAACCCGACCCGCTCGAGCGCGCGCTGCTCCGGGAGGTTCTCCACGTCGGTGATGGCCTGGAGCCGGTTGGCCAGCGTGATCGCGAACAGGTAGTCCACCAGCGCCCGCTGGGCGGCGGTGCCGAGGCCACGGCCGCGGTGCTCGGGAAACAGCAGGATGCCGATCTCCAGGCAGCCGCCGTCGGGGCCGCCGGTCCGGACCACCCGCCAGCTCACGATGCCGGCCAGCGTCCCGTCCGGCAGGGCCACCCCGAGGAAGGAGGAGTCCGGGCCGAGCAGCCCGTCCTCCTCCCAACGGTGCCGGCGGGCGTTGGGGCTGCGGAAGCCGAACCACTCGAACGGCTCGCTCACCGAGGGATCGGTGTCGAGGCGGCTCAGCACCCCCAGGTCAGCTTCCTCGACCGGGCGCAGCAGGAGAAGCTCGTCGCGCATCCGCACATGATGCTGGATTGCGACCAGCAAAGCGACCAGCGTCTGGTCCCCATCCGGTATGAGACTATTGGTCAAAACCATAGGGGCGCTTCGTCACCGCCGTCAACAGCGCCTTCGAGCAGAGGAGTGGGGGATGAGTCGCTCTCGTCCGTTGAGCCAGCCTGCGGGCACGATCCCGCCCGCAGGCACGGGCGGTGCCAGCGGTGGCGCGGCGGCCGCCGGGCTGTTCAGCCGGATCAACCCGGGCCGCATCTCCGCCATCATCGTTGACCAGATCCGCCTGCTGATGCGGCAGGGCCAGCTGCAGCCTGGTGACCGCCTGCCGGCCGAACGGGAGCTGTGCGAGGACTTCGGCGTCAGCCGCGTGACGGTGCGCGAGGCGCTGCGCGTGCTGGAGGCCAACGGCCTGGTGGAGATCCGCGTCGGCGCCCGTGGCGGGACCTTTGTGCGCCGGCCGTCCAAGGAGCGGGTCGGCGAGGGCATCGCCGACTACCTGACGATGTCGTCGGTCACCTCGGGCGACGTCACCGAGCTGCGGATGGTGCTCGAGCTCGGGATCATCCCGCTGGTCTGCGAGCGCGCCACCGACGACGACGTCGAGGAGCTGCTGAAGCTCTGCCACCAGGCTCAGGAGGCGCTGGCGACCGACAGCTACGACGTCGGCCTGTCGGTGGAGTTCCACACCCGGGTCGCGCAGTGCGCCCACAACGGGGCGATCGAGCTGCTGCTGCCGTCGCTGCAGGGCCCCCTGCTGATGTCGCTGCACCAGGCCAGGCAGGTCGCGCCCGAGATGGGCAAGCGGGGCGCGCAGGAGCACCTGGCATTCGTCGAGGCGGTCAAGGACCGGGACGTGGCGACCGCGACCGAGATCATGCGCGCGCATCTGGAGCGGACCGCCTCCCGGGTGCGGCGCGAGGACGCCAAGGCCTCCCGGGTCAAGCGCGCCTGAGTGCGCGGATGGGCTCAGAGAAGGTTGCCGAGGGCGCGGCGCGCGGCAGCCGTGACCTCGGCAGCGTCGCGGACGACCGCGGCCACGTGGCCGTCGGGGCGCAGCAGCCAGATCTCGCCGTCGCGGGCGCGGAGCGCGTCGCGCAGGTGCCCGTCGCGGTCGAGGTCCTCGAGGCGCAGGACGCGCGCGGGCGCATCGGTGGCCCGTTTCAGCCCCAGCGCGGTGCCCGCGGCGTCGGCGCGGCCGCAGGTGAGCGCGAGCAGTCCGTTGCGGACGATCTCCCGGAGCTGCGCGACCCGCGGGCGCTCCGGGTCGCGCACCGGCGCGTCGGGGACCAGCACGCCAGGCGCCGGCACCGGGGTCTCGCCGCGGGACGGCCGTCCCGCGAAGGGCCGGCTCGGGTCAGCGGTGGTGAGCGGCGAGCCCACGTACCAGAAGGGCTCGGAGAAGCGGCCGGAGTCGATGGCGTCGCGGCTGGCGGGGTCGGTCGCGGCGCGCTCGAGCACCTCGCGCCGGCGCGCCCACGCCGCCGGCGACCGCGGCACCAGGAAGTCCATCGTGCGTGAGGTGACCTCGAGGTTCTCGAGCGCGGCACTGAGGCGCTCGGCGTGGTAGCTGGACAGCAGCGCCGGCGGCGCCCAGCCGCGCAGCACGAAGGCCAGCTTCCAGGCGGCGTTCTCGGCGTCCTGCACCCCGGAGTTCAGCCCGCGCGCGCCGAACGGCGCGTACAGGTGGGCGCAGTCGCCCGCCAGCAGCACCCGACCCACCCGGAAGCGGTCGGCATGGCGGGAGTGGAAGCGGTACACCGACTTCCAGACGATCTCGTACCGCCGCTCACCGGTGATCTGCCTGATGCGGGCGTCGAGGCGCCCGCCGGCCTGCTCGGCGTCCAGGTCGAAGCCGGCGGGGACCTGCCAGTCGACGCGGTAGGTCGAGTCCGGGCACGGGTGGATGAGCACCTGCCGGTCGGGGTTCCACTCGGGATCGAAGTAGAAGCGCCGCTCGGTCTCCCATCCGGGCAGCTCGACGCGGATGTCGCAGATCAGGAAGCGGTCGTCGAAGGAGCGCCCGTCGAAGCCGACGCCGAGCATGCGGCGCACCGCCTCGCCCCGCGCCCCGGCGCACGCCACCGCGTACGGCACCCGCAGGCCGACCTCGCCCCGGGAGGTCCGGCAGCGCAGCGTGACCCCGGCCTCGTCCTGGTCGATCCCCACGACCTCGTGGGCCCAGCGCGTCTCGATCAGCGGCTGCGCGGCGATCGCCTGGTCGAGGACCTGCTCGGTGCGGACCTGCGAGATGTTGACGCAGGCCGGCAGGCGCGACCTGCCCCGATCCACGAACGACCAGGCGAACAGCTCGCGGTCACGATGGAAGGTGCGCGCGGTCGTCCAGGTCACGCCCTCGTCGGCGAGGCGCCCGGCGCCGACGGCGGCCCACACGTCGAGCACGTCGCGGGCCTGGCAGATCGCCCTGGAGCCCTCGGCGTCGCGCCGCGGCCGGTTGTCGAGCACCACCACCGGGATCCCCCAGCGTGCCAGCAGCAGCGCGGTCGTCTGGCCCACCGGGCCGTTGCCGATCACCCCCACCGCACCTTCGCCGTTGCTGGCCATGGCTCAGTCCTGCAGCTCGTTCCACACCTCGCGGTCGCGCTCGGCGGTCCAGATCCGCGGCCAGTCGATCCCGTCCAGCTCGTCCCAGAGCCGCTGCACGTTGAACGGCAGGCAGTGCTCGAAGATCGGCCAGCGCCCGTAGCGCGGCGCGAGCGCAGCGTGGCTGGCCTCGAACGCCTCCCGGAGCGTCCCGCCAGCGGCGTGCACCGCGCCGACCCGCTCGCGCATGACCAGCAGGAAGCGGCGGGACTGCTCGATCGCCGCGTCCACCGCCGCGCGCCCCCGCGCGACCGCGCCCCTGCCCCCGACCAGCGCCTCGGCGCCGAGCGCCTTGACCGCGTCGAGCGTGCCGGTGGACCAGTCGGCGTGGAACGCGTCGCCGGTGTAGAGCGCCGCCCGCGCCTCCACCAGGTCACCGGCGAACAGCACGCGCTGGCGCGGCAGCCAGGCCACGATGTCGCCGGCGGTGTGACCGCGACCGCAGTACCGCAGCAGCAACTGGCCGCGGTCGCCGCCCAGGTCGATGGTGAGCCGCTCGCTGAATGTCAGCGTCGGCCAGGTGAGGCCAGGGATGGACGCCGGATCGCGGAACAGCCGCGGCATGCGAGCGTGCTCGCTCTCCCAGTCCTGCTTGCCGCGCTCGGCGATCAGCTCGCGAGTCCGCTCGTGCGCCACGATCACCTGCGCGTCGAAGGCGCTCGCGCCCAGCACACGCACCGCGTGGTAGTGCGACAGGACCAGGTAGCGCACTGGCTTGCCGGTGTGCCGCCGCAGCTTGGCCAGCCAGTCGCCGGCCGCCACCGGCGTGGCCCGGGCCTCGAAGCAGACCAGGAAGTCCTCGCCCTCGACCGCGCCGACGTTGGGATCGCCCTCGGCGGTCAGTGCGTAGACGCCTTCTCCGAGGACCTCGAGTGTCTCGACCTTCCCGCCGAGGTCTGCCGAGGATGCGAACGGCCTCGCTGCCATGGCTGCACCTCTCGTGCGCGTCGCCTACCGTTGTACATCTGAAGAGCTAGAGAAATAGTAGGACGACCCTGGGGGTCACCATGCCGTTCTACCACGCTGTCGGCGAGATCCCGCACAAGCGCCACACCCAGTTCCGCAAGCCGGACGGCTCGCTGCACGCCGAGGAGCTCGTCGGCCAGGAGGGCTTCTCCTCCGACGCCTCCCTGCTGTACCACCGCCACCTGCCCACCGCGATCGTCAAGGCCGAGCCGGTCGAGCAGCCCGCGCCGGATGAGCAGCTCGTCGCCAACCACCCCCTGCTTCCCCGCCACTTCCACACCGGCGGCCTGCCCGCCGGCGGCGACCTGGTGACCGGCCGCCAGCTCCTGCTCGCCAACGGTGACGTGCGGCTGTCGTTCGTCGCCGCCGACCGCGGCAGCGAGCTGTACCGCAACGCCACCGGCGACGAGCTGGTCTACCTGCAGAGCGGCCGGGCGCGCCTGGAGTCGGTGTTCGGCGCGCTCGACGCGGGCGAGGGCGACTACGTGCTGGTCCCCAACGGCACCACCCACCGCTGGCTGCCGGCGGGCGATCCGCCGCTGCGGGCGCTGGTGATCGAGGCGAGCGGGCACGTGCGGCCGCCCGAGCGCTACCGCTCGCGCCACGGCCAGTTCCTGGAGCACGCTCCCTATTGCGAGCGCGACCTGCGCAGCTCCAGCGAGCCGCTGCTGGTGGACGAGGGCGAGACGGCGGTGCTGGTGCGCCACCGCGCCGGGCTGACCCGCCTGACCTACCTCCACCACCCCTTCGACGTGGTGGGCTGGGACGGCTACCTGTACCCGTACGCGTTCAACATCCACGACTTCGAGCCGATCGTGAAGCGGGTGCACATGCCGCCGCCGACGCACCAGACCTTCGAGGGGCCGAGCTTCGTGGTCTGCTCGTTCTGCCCGCGTCCGCTGGACTTCGACCCGGCCGCGGTGCCGATCCCCTACAACCACCACAACGTCGACTCCGACGAGGTGCTGTTCTACGCCGGCGGCGACTATTCCGCGCGCAAGGGCTCTAGCATCGGGCTCGGTTCGATCTCGCTGCACCCGTCCGGGTTCACCCACGGTCCGCAGCCCGGCTCGGTCGAGGCGGCCATCGGCCAGCAGCGCACGGACGAGCTGGCGGTGATGGTCGACACCTTCAGGCCGCTCCTGCTCGGCCCTGCCGCGCAGCGCTCGGAGGACCCCGAGTACGCCTGGAGCTGGGCCCGCGGCCAGCAGGCCCGCAACAGCTAGCCCAGGCCCGCCCACCCCGCCCCCGCCGCGCCCGTGCCTTCGGCCATGCCGTCGGACCGGCGGTGAAGCTGGACGACGGGACCTTCCACCGCGCGAACCCCGCGTTCGCCAGATAGCCGCCCGGTGGTGGCCCCGGGATTTGCTCAGGGCCAGAGCGCTGTGGGAAGTTCCGCTCGCCCGCATGCTCTGGCGCTGGGCACTCTCGGCACTTCCCTCGGCAGGGGCGTCGGCGGTGGGCAGCCCGTAGTACATGCCGCCGACCCCCTGCTGCACTGATTCCTCCCCTGGGCATGAACGCCCACATCAACTACGACCTGCCACAGGCGCTGCTCGCGGTCATCGGCGACGAGGAGTTCGACGACCCCGCCATCGTGAGCCGGCGCAGAGCCGACCACGAGCGGATCGACCACATCCTCGCGAGCCGTGTGGCCGCCGAGGACGTCGAGCTGGCCAGGTACGAGCGGCCCGGCGACCGGACCCTGCTCGACCGGCTGCTGGTGCCGTTCAACCAGGCCGCGACCCGCCGCTTCCTGGCCGAGGCGCGCCGCAAGGTGTGGCGCAACGCCACCCTGCTCAGCCACGCCCGCCGTCACGGCGCCCTCCAGGCGCGGCTCGGCGAGCTGGAGGCGCTCTGCAGCCGGCGCGTGAGCGACCTGCGCGCCCCAGGCCAGGTGCTGCTGCGCCTGGCGCGCAAGGGCTTCGGGGTGGAGCTGGCCGAGTGAGCCGGCGCCGCGACCAGCCGGCGCGGCCGCCCCACCGTCAGGCGGCTTTGGCCAGCAGCGCCTCCCACACGCCCGGGTGGCTGCGCAGCTCGGCGCGCGTGGCCCGGCTGAGGGCGGCCGGGCGCGCCGAGCGCAGCGCGCCGGCCACGGCGGCGCCGCCGAGCGCCTCGATGGCGCTGGCCAGGGGACGCTCCGGGCCGAGCTGGACGGCGAGCGAGGCGAGCAGCTCGGCAACGTCCGCGGCGAGCAGGTTGCCGCTGGCGGCCGCCTCGGCGCGGTCGAAGTCGACCACCCAGGGCGAGCCCCGCTCGTCCACGACGATGCTCGCACGGCCCAGGTCGCCATGGGCGATGCCGGCCTCGCGCAGCCGGGCCGCCTCGCCCCAGACCGCCCGCAGCAGGTCGTCGCCGATCTCGTCCGGCTGGTACTGGTCGAGCGGGCGGCCCGGGAGCCAGCGCTGTGCCAGCAGCCCGGCGTCGTTGTCGCAGGGACCGGCGAAGACGACGTCCGGTGTGCGGACGCCGGCACGCCACGCCAGCAGTGCCAGGTAGGCCTCGCGCTCGACCTGCTCGCGCGGCGAGCCGGGGCGCACGCCCGGTCGGGTCACGCCACGGAGCAGCCGCCGCCAGGCGCGGTAGAGCAGGTCGCCGTCGCGACGCTCCCGCGGGATCAGCTTGACGAACAGCCGCTCGCCCGTGCGGGTGGTGGCGGCGAAGCGCGCCGAGCGGCGTTCGTCCTGGCCCCCGAGCGGGTCGACCTCGACCGGGTCGAGCCCGCATGCGGCCAGCGCGCGCAGTGCCCGCGCCGCCGACGGCCGCCCGCCGGGCGCACCGAGCAGCAGGTGCACCAGGGCTCCCACCGCCCAGCCGAGGGCGGCTCCGCCGATCACGTCCAGCGGCAGGTGGGCGCCGACATAGAGCCGGGCGAGGCAGACGAGCGCGGCGAGCGCCCAGGCGAGCCGGCGCGCGCGCCGGCCGAGGAACGGGCTGGCCACGGTCGCGAGCGCCACGGCGACGGCGGCATGGCCGGAGACGTAGCCCAGCCCGGTCGCGGCCGGGCCGCGCAGGTGCACGTCACCGAGCAGGCTCGGCGGCCGCCCGCGCGCCACCAGCCGCTTCACCAGCTTGGCCAGCAGCCAGGCCGCGGACCCGGCGGCGGCCAGGTCGACCGCCATGCGGAAGCGGCGGGTGAGCGCGGCGGCCGCGGCTGCCAGCGGCACGGCGAGCAGGTTGCCGGCCTGCATCGCCGCCCAGAAGAGCGGCTGCAGCAGCCCGGGCAGGTCGTTGACCAGCCGGAAGGCGTCGGTCTCCAGCACGCCCACCCGGTCGCGCTGGACCACCTCGGCGCTCGCCACCAGGATCACCATGCCCGTGACCACCCGCAGCACGTCGCCGGGATGGCGCGGCAGGGTCAGCCGCCGACCACCCATGAGCGCGGCCCCGGCCCGTCTGCGCGTCATCGCTGTCCGCATCCCCGCCCCCGCTTCGCGCATCAGCTCCAGCGCGGAACCGTCAGCATGACCTCGACCGCGTCGACCTGCTCGAGCTTCACCACGCGCGCTCCTGTCCCCGGGTGCGGGCCAGTGCGTCAGTGTAGCCTGGGCAAGCAGGCCTGACCCAGGAGCGGGGCATGGGCGGAGCGACGGCGTCGAGGATGACCAGGCTGGCTCTGGCGGCGCTGGTCATGGTGGTCGCGGCCGCCTGCAACGGTGGGTCCACCGGGCGCGCGGCGCCCGAGGACCCGCGGCGCCCCACCATCACCATCGCGTCCTTCACCTTCACCGAGAGCGGGATCCTGGCCGAGATCTACGCGCAGGCGCTGCGGCTGCACGGCTACCCGGTCGAGGTGGTGGCGGCGCTGGGCCCGCGCGAGATCGTCGAGCCCGCCCTGGAACAGGGCAGGGTCGACCTGGTCCCAGAGTACCTCGGCACCGCGCTGGACTTCGTCAGCGGCGGTGAGCGGCTGGCAACGGCAGACGCCAGCCGCACCCACGGGATGCTGCGGCGGGCCTTCGCCGCGCGCGGGGTGACGGTCCTGGACTTCGCCGCCGCCGAGAGCCGCAACGGCTATGTCGTCACCTCGTCCAGCGCCCGCGAGCACCACCTGCGGCGCATCAGCGACCTGCTGCCGCTGGCGTCGCGGCTCACCTTCGGCGGGCCTCCCGAGTGCCCGCCGCGACCGCTGTGCCTCAAGGGCCTGGAGGATCTCTACGGCCTGCGCTTCGGGCGTTTCGAGCCGATGCCGTCGCGCGTGGTGACCGCCGCCGCGCTGGCGATGGGAGAGATCGACGTGGGCATGATCGAGACCACCGACGGCACCCTGGCCACCAACGACCTCGTCCAGCTCGAGGACGACCGGCGGCTGCAACCCGCCGAGAACATCGTCCCGGCGCTGCGCAGCCGCACCCTGGACGTGTACGGCGCGCCGCTGGTCGGCGTCCTGAACGCGGTCACCCGCGGCCTGACAACGCGCGAGCTGATCGACCTGAACCGCCGCGTCCAGCTGGAGCAGCAGCCGGTCGCCACCGTGGCCGGCGACTGGCTCCGGGATCACCCCGCCTGACCTCAGGACGCCGCGAGGATCCGCGCCAGCGCCGCGGGGGCGATGTTGCGGCCGCTGAGCACCACCACGACCTGGCCGGTCACTGGCACCTTGCCGGCCAGCAGCGCGGCCACGCCGACCGCGCCGGCTCCCTCCACCACCAGCCCGCAGCCAACCGCCAGGAACCGGATGGCCGCTTCGATCTCCGCCTCGCTCACCGTGGCGATGGCGCGCACCCGGCCGGCTGCCAGCGCCGGCGTGATGCTGCCGGGCTCCAGATTGCCGGCCAGCCCGTCGGCGAGCGTGGCAGCCACCGGTACCGCCACGATCCGGCCGGCCCGCACCGCGGCCGACAGCGCCGGCGACGCGGCCGCCTCGACTCCAACGACGCTGACGCCCTCCAGGCCCCCCGCCCACAGCACCGTTCCGGCCAGCAGGCCACCGCCGCCGACCGGCACCACCAGGGTCGTCTCGCGCTCCACCTGGCCGGGCAGCTCATACGCCCAGGTGGCCTGCCCGGCGATGACCTGCGGATCGTTGTAGGCGGACAGGAAGGCCGCCCCGTCCTCCTCCGCCAGGCTCAGCGCGTGCCGCTCGGCCTGCTCGTAGCCGCTGCCGTGCTCCACCAGCCGCGCGCCCAGCCGCCGCAGTGCCGCCAGCTTGGCCGGCGAGGCTGTCCGCGGCACCACCACGGTCGCCGCCACGCCGAAGCGTTGCGAGGCGAGCACCACGCCCAGCGCGTGGTTGCCGGCCGATGCCGTCACCACCCGAGCGCCGGGCACCGCGTGGGCGGCCAGGGCGGCCAGGGCGCCGCGGATCTTGAACGAGCCGGTCGGCTGCAGGCACTCGAGCTTGGCCAGCACCTCGCCGCGGCCATCGGGCAGCTCGATCCGGATCACCGGCGTCGGCTGCAGGTGCGCCGCCACCACCGCGCGCGCCCGCTCCAGATCGGCCCTGGTGGGATGGGCGACCGCGCGGGCCCGGCCGTCCACGCTCACACACCCAGCAGCTGGCGGAGGTGGCGGGGCGGCGGCGAGCCGTGCGCGAGGATCTGGTCGTGCAGCTCCCGCTCGGTAACCGCGGGGTGCGACGCCGCCAGGTCCCTGGCCAGGTCGCTGACCTCGGTGTAGCCCACGAAGTAGGTCGAGAGCTGGGTCGAGCTGAGCAGGGCGCGCCGCCACTTGCCGGCGGCCTCGCCCTCCTCCTGGTGGCCGCGCTCCATCATCAGCCGCATCGCCTCGGCCTCGGTCATGCCGTGGGCGTGGACGCGGGCGTCCAGGATCGCGTTGATGATCGTGCGGAGCTGCATCTTGAGCTGCTGCATGCGCAGCGCGTCGTCACGGTAGCCACGCTCGACCATCAGCCGCTCCGCGTAGACCGCCCAGCCCTCCACGAACGGACCGCTCCACAGCGCCGCCCGCACCGCGGTGGGCGCACGGAAGCGCCGCGCATGCGCCAGCTGCAGCGCGTGCCCGGGGATCCCCTCGTGTGCCGTCAGGTCATGCACCATGTGCGCGTTGTACTCGCGGAAGAACGAGTCCACCCGCGCGGCCGGCCAGTCGTCGGGCGTCGGCGAGACCGCGAAGAACGTGGGCAGGGAGGCGGCCTCCAGCGGCCCGGGCGGATCGCAGTAGGCCACCGCGACGCCGCGATGGAACTCCGGCATCACGATGACGTCGACCGGGTCGTCGTAGACCGTGACCAGGTGCTGCTCGGCGACGAACTCGCCAGCGCCCGCCAGCGCCCGCCGGCACAGCTCGACGATGGTCGCGTTGTCGGGACGCTCCTCGGCGAGCTGGTCCAGCACCTCGCGCACCAGGTCCGGCGCGCCCGCTGACGCCCCGCTGATGCGCGCGGCGGTGCTGGCGATGTCCTCCTCGGCCCGGGCCAGCTCCGCCTCGGCCCGCGCCAGGATCCGGTCGGAGTCGGTGGCGGCGTCGAGGGTGTGGGCGAGCCTGCGCGCGAACCGCTCCGAGCCGATCCGGGGATCGGGACCCGGGCCCGCCAACGAGGCGAGCCGCTCGGACAGCCAGCGGCGGTGCTCCTCGATCGCCGCCAGCGCCGCGGGGCGCACCCGGTCGATCAGGGAGCGGCACAGCACGGGCGCGGCCTCCAGCGCCCTGTCGATCTCCTCGGCGATCAGCGCGGCCGCGCCGCCGAACTGGGCGATCGCGGTCTCCAGGTGCACCCGCGGCATGTCATGCAGGGACCGGCGGGCCACGTCCAGGGACTCGGGCACCCCGGCCAGCCTGCCGGCAAGCGAGCGCAGCCGCTCGGGCAGCGGGGCGTAGTCGCGGGCCAGCAGCGAGTACAGGGCGCCGCCGGGGTTGGCCAGCAGCGGGCTCCACTCGTGCTCGCGCAGGACCTCCAGCTCGTACAGGCGCCCCTCAACGCGCGACCGTAGGATCTCGGCGTCCACGCGGTTGTCAGGGGTCAGCGCCGCCAGGTCGAGCGCGGCCAGCTTGCGGAGCCGGTCCCGCAGCGCGCGGCGCTCGTCCTCCAGCGCCTCGGGCCGCTCGTCCGGCAGCCGGTCGTCGAAGCGGTGGTCGCCGAGCTCGGTGGCCATGTCCGGGTGCCGGGTGAGGACGTCGTCGAGGGTCGCCCGGGCCAGGCGCTCGAACGCCGCGTCGGCCATCCAGCCCCTTCCCGTCTCGCCGTCCCGGGGGCGGAGACTAGCACCACCCGGTCCTGCGCAGCGCCTGACGGTAGCCGGAGGCTCGCCACTGCTTCTATTGTGTGAGCATCCGTGGCTCGCACCGCATTCTAGTGAGGGGAACCGCCATGGCCAGCGCAGGGGCACCGGGCAACAAGACGATCACCGAGCACGAGCTCGAGCAGTGCGAGCGCGCGAACGCGACCGGGCGCACGCCAGTCGTGTTCGTCCACGGCCTGTGGCTGCTGCCCAGCAGCTGGGATCGCTGGGCAACGGTGTTCGAGGAGGGCGGCTACACGACGTTGACGCCCGGGTGGCCGGATGATCCGGACACGGTCGAGGAGGCCAAGGCCCATCCCGAGGTGTTCGCCGGCAAGTCGGTGGGCCAGGTCGCCGACCACTTCGAGACGATCATCCGCGGGCTGGCCAGGAAGCCGGCGATCATCGGCCACTCCTTCGGCGGGCTGCTGACCCAGATTCTGGCCGGGCGCGGCCTGGCAGCGGCGTCGGTGGCGATCGACCCGGCGCCGTTCCGCGGCGTGCTGCCCCTGCCGATCTCCGCGCTGAAGTCGTCCGCGCCCGTGCTCGGCAATCCCGCCAACCGCAACCGTGCCGTCCCGCTGACC
>WNGA01001764.1_pt1 | contig 110205 bp, 109 predicted proteins | sample 5400061 | NCBI WGS metagenome assembly WNGA01 (sample SAMN13153366, study PRJNA577476) | soil metagenome | isolation source: 100 cm soil or saprolite under grassland replicate 2 | place: USA:California | collected 2016-06-15 | reverse complement strand
CTGCTGGGGACGGGTGGTGTCAGCATGCTGGGGCTTCAAATCGCCAAGACGCTCGGCGCCGAGGTGGCGGTCGTCTCGTCGTCGGACGAGAAGTTGAGCAAGGTGCGCGCGCTGGGGGCCGACTTCACGGCGAATTATCGACGCGTGGCCTGGGGCGAGATGGTGCGGGGCTGGAGCGGCGAGGGCGTCGATGCCGTCCTGGAGATCGGCGGGAACGGAACCTTCGATCAATCGGTGACCGCGACGAGGGATGGCGGCTGCATCGCGTTACTCGGTGTGCACGCGCGCGGCGTCCGCCCGCTCAGTCTCACCGACGTCCTGGTGCGGCGGATCCGCGTGCAGGGCATCTTCGTCGGAAGCCGGGTCGAGCTCGAACGCTATCTGGGTTTCATCGAGGCCCACGCGATCCAACCGGTCATCGACCGCGTCTTCGAGGGACTGTCCACGGCGCGACATGCCTTCGCGTATCTGTTGACGGGGCGGCATGTGGGCAAAGTCGTCATCCGAGTATCCGGTTAGCAAACTCGGAGGGGGGCTCCGCCCCCTTCCGAAGCCTCCCCCCGACAACAGGTTGCGCCGGCAAAGCCGGCGCTCGGAGCGGAACACCAATCGCGCGCGTCGGTCAGTGAGGTGTCGGTCGCCCGTTACTCCGCCAGGCTCCCAGAGTGTCCGGACTCGAAACGGTGTGGACAGGTTTACCGTTCCAGAACCCCCTGACACCGTATCAACGGCGCGTGATTACCCTGGGGCCGGCGTCAGGACGCGGCGCAGCCACGCCGACAGATCGGCGATTTCCTCGCCGCAGACCGCGTGAGGCATCGGGTACTCGTGCCACTCCACGTGGTAGCCGAGGGCCAGCAGGCGGTCGCGGGAGTCGCGGGCGCGGGCGAGCGGGATCAGCGGGTCATGGGTGCCGTGGGCCATGAAGATGGGGACGTCGCGGTTGGCCGGGCTGGCCTCGGCGGCGAGGGAGTCGGGGAGGGGGAGGAAGCTCGACAGCACGAGAAGACCAGCCACGCGCTCGGGATGCCGGAGTCCGGTCTGGAGCGCCATGGCGCCGCCCTGGGAGAAGCCGGCGAGGACGATCTGGCCTGCCACGAGTCCGCGCGTCTTCTCGCGCTCGATGAGCGCCTCGATGCCGCGCTGAGACGCCCGCACTCCCTGCTCGTCCTCGCGGCGCGTCCCGCCCAGGCTCATGACGTCGTACCAGGCGCGCATGACCATGCCGGCATTGATCGTCACGGGGCGAATGGGGGCGTGAGGGAAGACGAAGCGGACGGGGAGTGAGTCGGGCAGGCCGAGCTCGGGCACGATGGGCTCGAAGTCGTGGCCGTCGGCGCCGAGGCCGTGCATCCAGATCACGGCGGCGCGCGGCGCGGGGGCGGTCTCGATCTCGATGGTGTCGAGCAGCTCCACGGCGCACTCACCTATCGATTGCGCCGGCAAAGCCGGCACTCGATCGGCGATCAAGGCCGCGCGAGCTCACCTGCGCCGGCTCCCTACGAGGCGGCGCGGCGCTTGTTCCTGACGTAGTCGACCAGGACGTGTTCGCCGAGGCGGTCCGCAGTGGCGAAGAAGGCGCGGCCGCGGTTGATGCGCGCCATCTGCTCGACGAAGGCCACCAGCGTGCGACTCTGCTCGAGCATGAAGGTGTTGATGGTGATGCCCTCGCGCGTGCAGCGCTCCGCTTCCTTGAGCGTCTCCTGGAAGGTCCGGCGGATGGGCGGGTAAGCGAACTGCGCCTCCCCTCTCTCCATGTGGGCTGTGGGCTCGCCGTCGGTGATCATGATGACCTGCTTGTTCGGGCCCTTGTGGCGCCCGAGGAATTGCCGCGCGAGCTGGAAGCCGTGGTGCATGTTGGTGCCGATGTTCCACTCGCTCCACGAGAGGCCGGGGAGCTGCTCGGGGGTGAACTCGCGGGCGTAGAGGGAGAAGCCCACGATGTGGAGGGTGTCGCGCGGGAACTGGCTGCGGAGGAGCGCGTGGAGCGCCAGGGCGACCTTCTTGGCGGGGAGGTAGAGGCCGTTGTTCAGCATCGAGCGGCTCATGTCGAGCATGACGACCGTGGCCGCCTGGGTCTGGAGCTCGGTGCGGAAGACCTCGAAGTCGTCGGGCGAGAGCCGCACCGGCGTGCCGGGTCCGCTCCGCTCGACCGCGTTCATCACGGTCTGCTTCAGGTCGAGGAGGAAGGGGTCGCCGAACTCGTAGCGCTTGGCGTCGTCCGTGCGGTCGCCGCCGGCGCCGCGGTGCTCGACGGCATGGCGGCCGAAGCGGTCGCGCTTGAGATGGGCGAAGATGTCGTGGAGCGCCTTGTCGCCGATCTTCCGGATGGCGCGGGCGGTGAGGCGGAGGTGGTCGCCCTGGCGCTCGAGGTAGCCCGCCTCCTCGAGCTTCTTCGCGATCTCGCGCAGGCGCTCCAGGTCGCGCGCGGCCTCGGGGCCGAGGAGCCGCTCGACCTCGGCGGGGTCGATCTTCTCGAGGTCCTTGGGACCCTGGGCGCGGCGGATCTGCTGCTCGAGCTGCTCCATCTGCGAGAGCTCCTCCATGAGCTTCATCGCCTCACGCATGGTCAGCTCGTCGTCGCCGCGGAACCGGTACTGGCGGACCAGCTCGTCGAGCGGGAGCGCTTCGCCGAGGTGCATGCCGAGCTGGCGCAGCTCGGCCTCGAGCCGCTCATCCTTGAGGAACAGGGACCGCATCATGTCCTCCAGCTGCTGACGCTGCTCGGGCGACATGCTCTGTAGCAGCGACTGCATCTGCGCCATCTGCCGGCCGATCTGCTCCATCAGCTCGTCGAAGCTCTCGACGCCGGGGAAGCTCTCGCCCCACTTGTCCTTGAAGCCCTGGAAGTCGGGTTCCCCACCGTCCAGCTTCAGGAGCAGCATGCGGTTGAGGTCCCGGAGCATCTCCCTCAAACGCTGCATATCGCCCGGACTCATTCCCTCGAGCGCCTGCTTCATCCCCTGGAGGAACGGCTGGAGCATCTGCTGCTGGAGCGAGTTGAGCAGCTCCTGGAACAGCCGCTCCGCCTCGGGGTCGACGAACTCGTAGTCCTGGAGCGCCTTGATCCGGCCGGCGGGGTCGGGCGGAAGCCGGTCGAGCTGCTGCTCGTGCCGCGCGCGCTCGTGTCCCTCGGGCAGGCGGCGGATCCCCTCGCGCTCCGTCATGACGACCTGCTCGAGCTTTTTCTTGATGTCCTCCAGCGCCGAGCCGAGGTCGTAGCGGTCGAGCTCTCGCTGGCGGCGCCTGCGGAGCTGCTGCAGGAGATCCTGGAGGCCGGGCATCTGCGGTCCTTGCGGGTTGTGCATGCCGCGCTGGAAGAGGCGCCGGAGCGCGCTCCAGATGTCGCCGTCCGCCGTGAGATCGTCGGCCATCGCCGCCAGGAGATCGTCGGCGTCGAGGTCCTCGATCCGCTGCGTGCTGTCCCAGCGCGAGTAGCGGATGCGCATGCCTAGACAACTCGGAGGGGGGCTTCGCCCCCCTTCCGAAGCCTCCCCCCAGGAATCGGTTGCGCGGGCAAAGCCCGCGCTCGAAGCGGAACACCGAGCGGTCGGCGATTGGTCATCGGCGGTTACTCCGACAGGCGCGTGAACTCAGACCCGGTAGCGGGAGTGGCCCGCCTGCATGTCCTTGTTGAGCTTCTTGTTCAGGTGGAGGCCCTCGAGGACGAACTCCAGCGCGGCGGCCAACGAGGCGGGGTCCGTCGCGCCCAGCCGCCTGACCGCCGCGTGGAGCGGGCGCACCAGGCCGAGCTGGCGCACGTACTCGCCGGACGGCATGTCGTCGGAGACCTCGATGCGCAGTCCCCCCTGAAAGGCGGTCACGACCTCGTCGAGCTCGCCCGCGGCGAAGCTCTTGTTGAAGATGTTGAGGACGGCGCGCTGGGCGAGCTTGCCGAGCACCTTGTCCTCGCTCGCCTCGCCCAGGGTCTCCAGCTCGATCTTGCCGCTGGTGGAGGCGACGATGGCGCCGAGATCGGAGAGTCGCGGGGCGACCTGGGCCTCGCCCGTGCGGATGGCGCGCTTGAGCGCGTTGGAGAGAAGGTTCTCGTAGTTGCAGATGCTGACGCGCACCGACACGCCGGAACGCTGGCTGATCTCGGGCGACCGCCGCGCCAGATGCGTCAGCTCGGCCACGATCCGCTTCATGTACTCGGGAGTCGTGGTCTGGAAGCCGTCGGCCGGGAAGCGCGTCCGCTCGGCGTCCATGATCGAGATCTCGTCCTCGGGCCGGCGCGGGTAGTGCGTGCGGATCTGCGAGCCGAAGCGGTCCTTGAGCGGCGTGATGATCCGTCCGCGGTTCGTGTAGTCCTCCGGGTTAGCGCTCGCCACCACGTAGAGGTCCAGCGGCAGCCGCACCTTGTAGCCACGGATCTGGACGTCGCGCTCCTCCATGATGTTGAGGAGCCCCACCTGGATCCGCTCGGCGAGGTCGGGCAGCTCGTTGATCGTGAAGATGCCGCGGTTGGTCCGCGGCAGGAGGCCATAGTGGATGGTCAGCTCGTCGGCCAGATAGCGTCCCTCGGCGACCTTGATCGGATCCACCTCGCCGATGAGATCGGCGATGGTGATGTCGGGGGTGGCGAGCTTCTCGCCGTAGCGCCGGTCGCGCGGGATCCAGACGACCGGGGTGGCGTCGCCATCGGCGGCCAAGCGCTGGCGGCAGGCCTGGCAGATGGGCAGGAGCGGGTCGTCGTTGATCTCGCAGCCGCCGAGCGCCGGCACCTCGTCGTCCAGGAGCCCGACGAGCAGCCGCGCCATCCGCGTCTTGGCCTGGCCGCGCTCGCCCAGGAACACGATGTCCTGGCCGCTCAGGATGGCGTTCTCGATCTGCGGCACCACGCTCTCCTCGTAGCCGATGATCCCCGAGAAGAGCGGCTCGCCACTCCGCAAGCGGGCGATCAGGTTGTCACGCAGCTCCTGTTTCACCGATCGAGGTGTGTACCCGCTCCGGCGGAGCTCCGCGACCGTGAGTGGCTTGGTCATGAGGCCACTATGCGACCGGTCGAGCACGGAGTCAACAAGGCGAGGCGCCAAAGCCGCGATTGACGGGAAGCGCGCCGGTCCGTATGCTGCCGTTCATGGCTACCAAACCCATCGCCCGCTTCGACGATCTGCTCTCGACCCGCGCCCGCATCGGCCGGGACGGCCCGGCGGCGCCGACCAGGCCGGTCCAGGACGCGCTCTATGAGTTCGGCGGCGGCTTTCCGGATCCCGCATCCTTCCCCTACGAGGGCGTTGTCGAGGCCACCGCCCGGATGATCAAGGTCGAGGGCGCCGAGGCGCTGACCTACGGGGATCACCAGGGCTACCGCGGCCTCCGCGAGCTGGTGTGCCACAAGTACGACCTCTTCGAGGGCCTGAAGGTGGCGCCGGAGAACCTCATCATCTCCAATGGCTCGGGCCACGCGCTGTCGCTGGCGTTCAGCGCTTTCCTCGACGTGGGCGATCCGATTCTCTCGGAGGCGCCGACGTTCTCCGGCACCCTCAACACCATCCGCCGTCACGGCCCCCAGGTGCTCGACGTCCCCGTCGACGCGGAGGGGATGGTCACCGAGGTCGCGCGGGAGCACCTCGAGCGCCTCCGCCGCGAAGGCCGGCGCTGCAAGCTCATCTACACCATCGTCAACTTCCAGAACCCGGCGGGGCCGACGCTCTCGCTGCGGCGCCGCCGGGAGCTGATCGGGCTGGCGCAGGAGTACGACACCCTGATCCTCGAGGACGATGCCTATGGCGAGCTGCGCTTCGAGGGCGAGCCGCTGGCGTCGCTCTACGCGCTCGACCCGACCCGCGTGATCAGGGCCGGCACGGTGTCGAAGATCCTGGGCGCCGGCTTCCGCCTCGGGTGGCTCTGCGCGGATCCTGCAATGATCCCGGTCTTCCAGAGCTTCCTCTTCGGCGGCGGCGTGAACCCGTTCGCTTCCCGCGTCGCGACCTATTACTTGCGGGACCACATGGCCGAGCACGTCGCGCTCCTCGTCAAGGTGTATCGCGCGAAGCGGGACGCCATGCTCAAGGGGCTGTGGGAAGTCCTCGGCAGCACCGACGTCGAGATCTGCAAGCCCGAGGGCGGGTTCTTCATCTGGATCAAGCTGCCCACCGGCACCGGCCCCGCACGGCTGGCCCAGCGCGCGCGCCGCGCGCGCGTGCAGTACACCGCAGGCCCGGCCTTCTTCGTCAACGGCGGGGGCGAGGGGTTCATCCGGCTCGCCTACAGCTTCGAGCCGCCCGAGCGCTGCTACGACGGCGCCCGCCTCCTCGCGGAGGCGATCCTCGACTCCCGCGGGTAGGTTGCACGCAGGACGGCGGCGCGGAGGCGCGAGAGAAGCCTTGGCGCCGGCCTTCTCGCAATCAATAGAGCGCCAGGAGACCAGGTATGGAGCAAAATCGCAGAGATTTCTTGAAGACGACCGCTCTTGCCGGTGCCGTTGCCGCCGCCGGCGCGACCGCAATCGCAGGGTCGTCACTCACTTTCGCCCAGACCACCGCGGCGCCGACGGGCGGACCGCTGCCACTACCGGATCGGACGATCGAGGTGAAGAACCTCAAGGAAAGACTGTCCGATAAGGCTTCTGATGAGCAGCGCGTCGACAATTGCCGCGTCCCACTCGAACGGCGCGGCTCGACACCCCGTCCCGGGTGCCCGGGAGAAGCTGACCCTCCCGTCCCCGCAACAGGGCAAAGCAACACGGAAGCATCGGGGACGCACTGACGACGCGCGCTCACGGCTCGACTGCACAGCGTCGAAGTCCTGGGGCCACCCGGCCGGGACGTCCTACTACGCTCCTCTTTGCACGCAGGCGTAACGCCGGTCCACGTAGTCGTCGAGGATCTTGAGGAAGTCGGCGACGATGGTGTCGCCCTTGAGGGTGAGCTTGAGGGCGCCGTCGACGTACACGGGGGCCTTGGGCTCCTCGAAGGTGCCGGGCAGCGAGATGCCGATGTCGGCGTGCTTGCTCTCCCCGGGACCGTTGACGACGCAGCCCATGACCGCCACGCGGAGATCCTCGACGCCGGCGTAGCGCGCCTTCCACACGGGCATCTGGCTCCGCAGATAGGCCTGGATCTGCTCGGCCATCTCCTGGAAGAAGGTGGAGGTGGTGCGGCCGCAGCCGGGGCAGGCCGCCACCTGCGGGGTGAAGCTCCGGAGGCCCATGGACTGGAGGATCTGCTGGGCGACCTCGACCTCCTCGGTGCGGTCCCCGTTGGGCTTGGGGGTGAGGGAGACGCGAATGGTATCGCCGATGCCCTCCTGAAGGAGAATGGCGAGCCCCGCGGTGCTGGTCACGATCCCCTTGTTGCCCATCCCCGCCTCGGTCAGGCCGAGATGCAGGGGATAGTCCGAGCGAGGCGCGAGCTTCCGGTACACGTCCACCAGGTCCTGGACGCCCGAGACCTTGGCCGAGAGGATGATGCAGTCGTGGGCGAGCCCGGTCTCCTCGGCCAGCTCCGCCGAGCGCATGGCGCTCTCCACCATGGCGTTCATGGTGACTAGGCGCGCGTCCAGCGGCTCGGCCAGCCGCGCATTGGCGTCCATCAGCTCGGTCAAGAGCTGTTGGTCGAGGCTCCCCCAGTTCACGCCGATGCGCACAGGCTTGCCGTTGTCGACGGCGACCCGGACGATCGTGCTGAAGTTCTCGTCATGGTGCCTGCCGCCCACGTTGCCCGGGTTGATCCGGAACTTGCTGAGCGCGCGGGCGCAGTCGGGGTACTTGGTGAGGAGGACATGGCCGTTGTAGTGGAAATCGCCGATGACGGGAACGTCCACCTGCTTGACGATCTCCGGCACGGCCCGCGCCGCCGCTTCGGTGTTCACGGTGACGCGCACCAGCTCGCTGCCCGCGGCGTGCAACGCCGTGACCTGGGCGACGGTCGCGTCCGCATCCGCCGTATCCGTGTTGGTCATGGACTGAACGACGATGGGGCGCTGACTGCCGACCTTCACCCCACCCACGTCCACCACGACCGTCTTCCTGCGCTGGGACCCGCTCATGCCGTCGGGCGCTCCTTGAGGCTCGAGGATTCCGCCGCCCACTATACCATCCCCGGGCGGGGCCCGTCCTCGGTAGAGCTCACCCCGGTGGCGCGGGTCTCGCTTGCGGGCGACGAGCTCTTGTGCCACCATCGGCGCCGCCGGCGGGAGCGAACCCGCGATGATCTTCATGACAGGCCGAAGGAGGAACCTCCCATGATGTCTCACGGCCGCCGCATCGTCGTCTTCGTCCGACTGCTCCTGGTCCTCGCGATAGCGCTGACGGCCTGGCCGCCCGCGGCGCTGGCCGACCTGATGGTCGTCGGCAACGACGAGAAGGTCGTCTTCGACGGCGAGGGCAATCGGCAGTTCGTCGCGCCCGGCAAGGACACCGTCTCCATCGTGGACATCACCGACCGGGAGGCGCCGAGGATCCTCGTGAGCTTCCCGTTGATGAACTCCATCTTCGGCCCGCCGACCAACCTGGCGATCACGCCGGACGAGCGCCTCGCCATCGTGGCCAACTCCGTGAGCTGGGTCCAGGACGGGGCCGCCTGGAAGCCCGCGCCAGACAACAAGCTCTACGTCATCAACCTGAAGACGAGCCCGCCCAGCCACATCGCCACCGTCGAGATCGGCAAGCAGCCCTCGGGGCTGGCGATCAACCGAGGCGGGGACCTGGCGCTCGCGGCGAACCGCAACGACAAGTCCATCAGCGTGCTCTCCATCCAGGGCAACGAGGTCAAGCTGGTCGATACGGTGGCGATGGGAGACGAGGTGGCCTCGGTCGCCATCACGCCGGACGGCAAGCGCGCGCTCGCCACCAAGTTCCCCGCCCACAAGATCGCCCTGCTCGAGATCAACGGCCAGAAGGTCACCTACACCAAGCACGACATGGCGGTGGGGCTCTGGCCGTACAATATCGGCGTCACGCCGGACGGCAAGATCGGCATCAGCGCGGACAACGGCAACTCCGGCGCGCCGGACGGGCACATCGACACCGTCAGCGTCATCGATCTCGAGAGCAACCCGCCCCGCGTCATCGACCGCGTGGTGGTCGGGGACGCCCCCGAAGGCTTCGCGATCAGCCCCAAGGGCGACCTGGCCGTGGCCGTGCTCCTGGGCGGGGCCAGCGTGTCCAAGACCATGTGGTTCAACACCAAGAGAAACGGCAGCCTGGCCGTGCTCCGGATCGACGGCAAGAAGGTGACCAAGGTGCAGGAGGTCGAGGTGGGCGGCCTGCCCGAGGGCGTGGTCTGGAGCCCGGACGGCAAGTACCTCTACGTCGGCAATTACACGGACCGGGACATCTCCATCCTCAAGGTGGACGGCGCCACGATCACCGACACCGGCAAGAAGCTCAAGCTGCCGGGCCAGCCGGCCTCCATGCGCGGCCGGACGCAGTAGGCGAGGAAGCCCGAAGATCGGCCGGCGAGGCGGGCGACGCCTATGTTATCCTGGTCGGCGGTGACGTCCCCGGGGCAGGTCTCCGGGGTGCGATTGAGTGGCCGGGACCGAACTTCCCCGCACCGTGATGCCTCCTGACGGCCCCCTCGGCGAGCGAGGAGCTTCGCTGGTGGATCCTCTTTTTGAACGGATCTCGCGAGAGTGGCGGAACTGGCAGACGCGCTGGACTTAGGATCCAGAGGGGCATCCCCGTGGGGGTTCAACTCCCCCCTCTCGCACCAGACTCAGGAGTCGCGATGAAGGTTGATGTTCAGGAGATGGGAGCATGCAAGCGCCGCCTCGAGGTGGAGGAGACGCCCGAGGTCGTCCGGCAGGCGTGGGAGCGGGCCTTCGAGCGCGTCCAGAAGGAGGCGCAGCTCCCCGGCTTTCGCAAGGGCAAGGTGCCGCGGAGCATGATCAGGCTGCGCTTCTCCGACGACGTGCGGCAGGAGGTGGCCCGGCACCTCATCCCCGAGGTGTATCGCCAGGCCCTCGCCGAGACGCGGCTCCGGCCGGTGGAGGAGCCGGACCTCCAGAACGTCACCCTCGAGGAGTCGGCGCCGCTCAAGTTCTCGGCCGTGGTCGAAGTCAAGCCGGCCATCGCGCTGGGCCGGTACGTCGGGCTCAGCGTCGAGCATACCCCCAAGCCCCTTGCCGAGGCCGAGGTGGACGAGGCGCTCGGCCGTCTGCAGGAGCAGCACGCCGTGTACCGGGCCGTGGAGCGCCCGGCTGATGTGGGCGATCTCGTGATCGTGGACTACACGCTCACGCCCGATGGGCTGGAGCCGCGCATCGAGACGGGCTACGAGTTCACCATCGGCAGCGGCGCCGTCATGGCGGAGATCGATGAAGCGACGATCGGCCTCGGCCCGGGCGGTTCGCGCAAGACGCGGGTGAGGTTCCCGGACGATCACCGCAACGAGGCGCTCCGCGGCAAGTCGGGGGAGGCCCTGGTCAAGGTCACCGAGGTCAAGGAGAAGGTGCTGCCCGCGCTCGATGATGACTTCGCCAAGAGCGTGGGCGAGTTCGAGACGCTCGACGCGCTGCGGGCGGAGGCCCGCAAGGGGCTCCAGGTCCGGCGGGAGCAGGAGAACCGGCGCGACCTCGAGAACGCCGTGATGGAGGCCGTGCTGGCCGAACACCAGTTCGAGGTGCCCGAAGCGCTGGTCCTGCGACAGGCCGGCTACCAGATCGAGCACATGCGGGAGCACATGCGGCGGCAAGGCGTTGATCCGGATCAGATCCCCTGGGACTATCCGAAGATACTCGAAGAGCTGAGGCCCGGGGCGGAGAAGACCGTGAAGCGCGCGCTCCTGATCGAGGCCATCGCCCTAAAGGAGGCGCTCGAGCCGTCCGAGGGCGACGTGGAGGCCGAGGTCGAGCGGCTGGCCCAGTCGAGCCAGCGACCCGCGGCGGCGGTGCGGTCCATGCTCGAGCAGAGCGGCGACCTGGAGCGGATCCGGACCTCCCTGATGGAGAAGCGGACGCTCGATTTCCTAATTGAGCGGGCGACGATCGCGCCTTGAGGTACACTAGATGGTCTGGGGAGGAGAGTGACGTGGACTCGAGCCTTATCGCCGACCGTTCGATGGTCCGCTTGGAGCGCGGGCTCCGCCCGCGCAACCGGATCTTGGGGGAGGTTCGGAGGGGGCCGTCGAAGGCCCCCTCCGATGACGTGACGAGGAGGCGCCCGATGGCCTTGGTTCCGATGGTGGTCGAGCAGACGCCCCGCGGCGAGCGGGCCTTCGATATCTTCTCCAGGCTCCTCAAGGAGCGAATCATCTTCCTGCCGACGTATATAGAGGACGAGCTGGCCAACCTCGTGGTCGCCCAGATGCTGTACCTGGAAGCCGAGGATCCGGACAAGGACATCAACCTCTATATCAATTCACCGGGCGGCTCCGTCACCGCCGGCATGGCGATCTACGACACGATGCAGTACGTCAAGCCCGCGATGTCGACGATCTGCATGGGCCAGGCGGCCAGCATGGGCGCGCTCCTGCTCGCGGCGGGCGCCCGGGGCAAGCGCTTCGCCCTGCCGCATGCGCGGATCATGATCCACCAGCCGCTGGGTGGGGTGCAGGGCCAGGCTACTGACATCGACATCCAGGCCAGGGAGATCCTCCGGATGCGGGAGGAGCTGAACCGGATCCTCGTGCACCACACCGGGATGTCCATGGACAAGATCCAGCGCGACACGGACCGCGACTTCTTCATGACGGCCGAGCAGGCCAAGGAGTACCACATCGTGGACGAGGTCATCTCCTCCAAGCCGACCACGCGGCCCGTCCCCGAGGGCGCTGTGACGGCCGCGCCGTAGGGGACTGGCGCGTGGCCCGGACGCGGGAGGGCAGCGGGACGCTCAAGTGCTCGTTCTGCGGCAAGAGCCAGAACGACGTGCGCAAGCTGATCGCCGGCCCCACCGTCTACATCTGCGACGAGTGCATCGATCTCTGCAACGACATCATCGCCGAGGAGTGGGAGGAGGAGAAGAGCCGCGAGCTCCGGAGCCTCCCCAAGCCCTCCGAGATCAAGAACGTCCTCGACCAGTACGTGATCGGCCAGGACCGGGCCAAGAAGATCCTGGCCGTCGCCGTCCACAACCACTACAAGCGCATCGAAGCCGGCTCCGAGGCGGGTGAGATCGAGCTGCAGAAGGCCAATATCCTGCTCATCGGCCCCACCGGCTCGGGCAAGACGCTCCTGGCCCAGACCCTCGCCAAGATGCTCCACGTCCCCTTCACCATCGCCGATGCCACGACCTTGACCGAGGCCGGTTACGTCGGTGAGGACGTCGAGAACATCATCCTGCGGCTGCTGCAAGCGGCCGACTATGACGTCGAGCGGGCCCAGCGCGGCATCGTCTACATCGACGAGATCGACAAGATCGCGCGGAAGTCCGAGAACCCCTCCATCACGCGCGACGTGTCCGGGGAAGGGGTGCAGCAGGCCCTCCTCAAGATCCTCGAGGGCACCGTCGCCAACGTGCCGCCCCAGGGCGGCCGGAAGCACCCGCACCAGGAGTTCATCCAGGTCGACACCACCAACGTGCTCTTCCTCTGCGGCGGGGCCTTCGTCGGGCTCGAGCGGATCGTGGAGAACCGGGTGGGCAAAACCGCCATGGGCTTCGGCGCCGAGATCAAGAGTCGGGAGGATCGGCGGATCGGGGACCTGCTGGCGATGGTCCAGCCCGAGGACCTGCTCAAGTACGGGCTCATCCCCGAGTTCGTGGGGCGCCTACCCGTGGTGGCCACGCTGCACGACCTGGACGAGACGGCGCTCGTGCGGATCCTGAGGGAGCCCAAGAACGCCATCATCAAGCAGTACCAGAAGTACTTCGACCTGGAGAAGGTGCGGCTCAAGTTCACCGACGACGCCGTGGCGGCCGTCGCCCGCGAGGCGATGAAGCGCGGCACGGGGGCGCGGGGGCTGCGTGCCGTGCTCGAAGAGGTCATGCTCGAGATGATGTACGAGCTGCCGTCCATCCCGGGGCTCAAGGAGTGCATCATCACGCGCGAGGTTATCCTCAACAAGGAGCGCCCCATCCTCATCTCCGAGCAGAAGGAGCAGTCCGCGTAGCATCGGAGGGGGCCTCGACGGCCCGAAACTAGGCCCACCGACAAGCGCGGGCGCCCTGCGCGTCCACTAGTGTCCTGTCCCAGAAGATTGTGGACAAAGCGCCGGGCGGGGGGGGCCCTCCGCGGAACACGCTGAGTCGCAACCCGCCTCGGGGACTCGTAAGGAGCCACGAGAGTGAGGCTTTCGCCTCCGGCAACGCGCAGAAGCCACGGTTCCGCGGAGGCCCCCCCCCGCCCCGCCCGGCGCCCGCGAGTCAACTGATTTCTGGGACACTACACTAGGCCCATGGCAAGCCTGGGCCACCTCCTCCGAGGTGATGACGCCGGCGATCGCTGATCGCGCGCCCCCATGACTCCGGGCACCCTCTATGTGGTCGCCACGCCCATCGGCAACTTGGAGGACGTGACGCTGCGCGCGCTCCGGGTGCTCAAGGAGGTGGACCTGGTCGCCTGCGAGGACACGCGGCGAACGCGCGGCCTGCTCACCCACTTCGACATCCGCGCGCCGGTCACGAGCTACTTCGAGCACAACAAGCTCGCCAAGGGTGAGATTCTGCTGGGGGCCCTCAGAGAGGGCAAGTCGGTGGCGCTGGTCACCGATGCTGGGACGCCCGGCATCTCGGACCCGGGCTTCCTGCTCGTTCGCGAGGCCCGGGACTCCGGCATCCCGGTCGTGCCCGTGCCCGGGCCCTCGGCCGTCATCGCGGCGCTGTCGGCGGCAGGCATTCCCGCCGACCGCTTCGTCTTCGACGGCTTCCTCCCAGTCAAGCCGGGGCGGCGCATTCACCGTCTAGAGGCGCTACGGGATCTCCAGATGACCATAGTTTGCTACGAGTCGCCCCACCGGATCCTCGCCTCGCTCGGCGCTATCGCCCAGGTGTTCGGAGACCTGGAGGTCGTGGTCGCGCGTGAGCTGACCAAGCAGTTCGAGGAGATCCTCCGCGGGACGCCCGCTCGCCTGAGCGCGCACTTTGCTCGCGCTCAGGCGAGAGGAGAATTCACCGTTGTCATTCCGTGTGCAAGAGGGCGCCCTTCAAAGGATTAGCGAAAGATCCGAGGCACCGACGCGCAGATCGTGAGCATGACCCTCGGCCGGTCTGGCGGACCGGCTCGGCTGGATTGGCCCGTCCGAAGGCTAGGCAAATCCCGCATGCGCGAAATCCCCCGGGGGATTTGCTCGCGGGTGGAAGGCAAGGGATGCCGTGTTCTTCGAGATGTCGGGCCGCCTCCGTCTTCAGATCTGAGGTTTCAGCAAGTTGCGGCCCGGATCTGGACGAACCTTGCCGGCGCCCAGGTCTGGCACGACGGTTGCTCTCTTTGAGCACGGCGTAAGGACCGCCAGCCCGAAAGAGGAGTCCGGTGAACACGAGGAAGATCGTGGCCTCGGCTGGGCCCTGTCGCCTGTGATTCTCATGGCGCGGGTGCGGGGCCGCGCCCGCGGCGCGGCCAGGACGAGGTCCGGCCTGCGCCGGAGTGTCAGGTGGAGGACGGCGGCATCGTCGTGCGGAGGGGCAGCGCCAGGATCTCTGGACGGCGAGGGAGTACCGGCCGCGCGTATTCGCTCGGCGTCCTGCCGGTGATCCGCGGTTCTGGCGGCGGGGCGCCGATTGACATGCCCCGAGGGGGTTTGCCATCATGGCCCGTCATGGGTGCATGGGGACTCCCGGCGTGGGACAAGGGCGGGGCGCTGGCCCGGCAGTTCGCCATTCTGAGCCTGATCGTCATCGGCCTGATCACCGCCGCGCTGTGCGTGGTCATCTCGAACCACCTCCGGGAGGGTCTGCTCGAACGGGAGTGGGGAACTACGGCGGATTTCATTCGAACGGAAGCCGTACAGAACCTCGCCCCTTCGGATTTCGCCACGCCCGAGAGCGAGGCGGCGCAGCGGAGGCTTCGGGGATTTTACGAGCAGGCCGTCGTGATGCCGGAGATCGTGCGGGTCAAGATCTATGACTCGGCCATGCGGGTGATCTGGTCGGACGAGCCACGCTTGATCGGCGCCAGGTTTCCGGACAACCAGCAACTCATCAGGGCCTTGGCCGGTCACACCACCGTCAACCTGAAGACCGGCGAGAAGAAGGGGGAGCATCTCTACGAGCCGGACGAGCGGCAGCTGGTGGAGGTCTACGTGCCCATCGTGTTCTCCAGCGACTCCGGGGTGGTCGGCGTCGTCGAGACCTACAAGGAGCCGGCCCAGGTCTTCGCGAACATCCGGAGGGGCCAGGTCACGGTGATCGCCACCGCGCTGGCGGGCGGCGCTCTTCTCTACCTCTCCCTCTTCTGGATCGTCCGGCGGGCCGGCCGCCGGATCGAGACCCAGCATCAGACCCTCGAACGCCAGAGCCGGGAGGTGGCGGCGGCGAATCAGGAGCTGCGCCAAGTCCAGGCTCAGCTCGTGGAGGCCGAGCGGATGGCGGCCATCGGAGAGGTGGTGGCGGCCGTCGCCCACGGCATGCGGAACCCGCTGGCCAATATCCGCGCGTCGGCCCAGGTCTCGCTGCTGGACTGCAGGGAGTGTGAGGCGACCACGATGGGACCGAGAAACTTGGCCAACATCATCGCCGAAGTGGACCGGCTCGAGGGCCGGTTCAGGGACCTGTTACACTTCGTCCGGCCCGCCGAGCGGCTCAGTCGGTCCCTGGACCTCAATGCGGTCCTTCGCGCCGCGCTCCAGAGCATGGCGGGGCGCATGAGCGAGGCGCGCGTCAAGGCGGAGGAGCGGCTCGCCCCGGCACTTCCGGTGATCATCGGGGACGCGCTGCTCTTGGAACAGGTCTTCACGAACCTGATCGGCAACGCGATCGAGGCCTCCCCCGAGGGCGGGATCATCACCCTTACCACCGGCCCGGAGGGCGCCCTGGGAATCTTCGCCGAGATCGAGGACACGGGTACCGGGATTCCGCCTGAGCAGATCGCGAAGGTCTTCGACCTCTTCTACACCACCAAGGCCCAGGGCACGGGCCTGGGACTCGCGATTGCCAGAAAGTTCACCGAAGCCCACGGCGGCACCATCGCCGTTCGGAGTCAACCGGGACACGGCGCCACCTTCCGCGTGACGCTCCACGTCGAGCCAAAGGCCTGAGCCGTGCCGCCACTGATTCTCATCATCGAAGACGAGAAGATCCTCGCCGAGTCCATGTCCATCTACCTCGAACGCCACGGCTACTCCGCGGCGGTGGCCCACACGGGCGAAGACGGCGTTCGGATGGCCGAGGAGGCAAGCCCCGAGGTGGCCCTGGTGGACATCCGGCTGCCCGGTATCGACGGCCTCGAGGTTCTCAAGCGGATGGGCGAGGTGTCGCCAGGCACGGAAGTGGTCATGACGACCGCCCACGCCTCCATCGCCTCCGCCGTGGCCGCCATGAAGCGGGGCGCCTTCGATTACCTCAACAAGCCCGTGGATCTGGACGAGCTCCGAATCGTGGTGGACAAGGCCCTCGCGCATCTGCGTCTGCGCCGAGAGCTCTCCTACCTGAAGGCGCTGGGTGAAGCGGGCGCGCATGTCTCGGAGATCCTGGGCGAGTCTCCCGCCATCCGCGCGCTGCGGGAACAGGTCGAGCGGATTGCCGCGCTGGAAGCCCCGGGCGGCGGCGGGGCACCGACGGTCCTGCTGCTGGGCGAGACTGGAACCGGCAAGGGGCTGGTGGCGCGCGCGATTCACTACCAGAGCCCGAGAGCATCAGGCCCCTTTGTGGAGGTCAACTGCGCGGCCATTCCCTCGGCGCTTCTCGAGGCCGAGCTGTTCGGCTACGAGCGGGGCGCCTACACTGACGCCAGAACCGCCAAGCCCGGCCTCTTCGAGGCGGCAGAAGGCGGGACCCTCTTCCTGGATGAGATCGGGCACATGGACCCGGGCCTCCAGGTCAAGCTGCTGAAGGCCATCGAGGACAAGGCCGTGCGGCGATTGGGCGGACTCCGGACGAAGACGGTCAACGCGCGGCTCATCACGGCGACCAACCGGGACCTGGAGGCGGCGATCGCCGAGGGCGCCTTCCGTCAGGACCTCTACTTCCGGATCAAGGTCCTGACCATCGAGATTCCCCCGGTCAGGGCTCGAGGGGGGGACATCATTCTCCTCGCGCGTCACTTCCTCGACCTGTTCGCCAGAGGCTATGGCCAACCCCCGAAGCGGCTGTCGCCGGCCGCCGAGGCGTTGCTGCTCACGTACCGGTGGCCCGGCAATGTCCGCGAGCTCGCGCATACGATGGAGCGCACGGTGCTTTGCCACGCGGACCCCACGGTGACGGTCGAGGACCTCGGCCTCGCCCCCCGGACCCCCGAGGTCCCGGTCGTGGTCGGGCCGGATGGCCATGTGCAGGTCGACTTCTCCTCGGGCGGGATCGTCCTCGACGAGGTGGAGCGCCAGCTGATCGTGAAGGCGCTGGAAGCCTCGGACTGGAACCGAACTCAGGCGGCTCAGCTCCTGGGCATCTCGAGGGACACGCTTCGGTATCGGATCGAGAAATACCACCTCCCGGCCCCTCACTAGGAAACTCGGAGGGACGAATCTGCGGCACTCCGGGCTGCACGTCGGCCATCGCAAGATCGACATCGCGGTCCGAGGCGTACAGGGCGTCTATCTTCGGCCGTCGGGTATCCCGTATACTAGATGGCCATGCTGATCGCGAAAGCCTTGACCATCGCCGGATCGGACTCCGGCGGCGGAGCGGGCATCCAGGCCGATCTGAAGACGTTCTCCGCTTTCCGCGTGTTCGGCATGTCGGTGATCACCGCGGTCACCGCCCAGAACTCCGTGGGCGTCCAGGGGGTGGAGAACCTGCCGCCCGACTTCGTGGCGCAGCAGCTCCGCTCGGTGCTCTCCGACCTCGGGGCCGACGCGGCGAAATGCGGGATGCTCTCGACGGCCTCCATCATCGAGGCCGTGGCGGCGACGCTGGCCGAGCATCCCATCCAGAAGCTGGTCGTGGACCCGGTCATGGTCGCCAAGTCAGGCGACCCGCTGCTGCGCCCCGACGCGCGGCAGGCGCTCATCGGCCGCATCCTGCCGCTGGCGCTGGTGGTCACGCCGAATCTGCCCGAAGCCGAGGTGCTGGCGGGCATGGCGGTCGAGACCCGCGCCGACATGGAGGAGGCGGCGCGGCGCATATACGCCTTGGGTCCCCGCTACGTGCTGGTCAAGGGGGGCCACCTCAAAGGCGAAGCCCTCGACCTGCTCTGGAACGGGCGGGAGCTGACGGCCTTCTCGGCGCCGCGAGTGGAGTCGCCCAATACCCATGGCACCGGCTGCACGTTCTCGGCGGCCATCACGGCCGGCCTGAGCCGCGGCCAGGCCCTCGGCGACGCGATCAGGGCCGCCAAGGCCTATGTCACGAAGGCGATACGCGAAGGGTTCACGCTGGGGCGCGGTGTGGGCCAGCTCCGGCACTTCCTCACGGAGTGGTGATGGCGGACGAAGCGATCGACGGCGCGAAGATGTCCTTCTTCGACCACCTGACGGAGCTGCGTAGGCGGATCATCTGGAGCCTCATCCCCGCCGGCGTCGGCCTCATGATCGCGCTGTACTTCACCGATCGCATCATGGTGTTCCTCCAGCGGCCCCTCGCCAGGCTCAATAGCCCGCCGGTATTCTTGACTCCCACCGAATACTTCTGGACGTACATGAAGGTCGCCATGATCACCGGCCTGTTCATCGCTATGCCGGTGGTGCTGTGGAATGTGTGGGCCTTCATCGCGCCCGGGCTCCACAAGCACGAGCGCAAGTACGCCGCGCCCTTCGTCATCATGGGCTCGCTGCTCTTCCTCATGGGGGGCGCCTTCGCCCTGCTCGTCGTGATTCCGTTCGCGGTCCAGTTCCTGGTGAACTTCGGCGTGGAAAAAGGCGCGCAGCCGATGATTTCCATCGCCAGCTACACGGACTTCATCGTCAAGTTCACGCTCGCCTTCGGCCTCGTCTTCGAGCTTCCGGTGGTGATCACGCTCCTGTCCATGCTCGGGGTCGTGACGCCGCAGTTCCTCTCGAAGAACCGCAAGTACGCCGTCCTGATCAATTTCGTCATCGCCGCGATCCTCACCCCGACGCCGGACGCCCTCAACCAGGCATTGATGGCGGGACCGCTCATCATCCTCTACGAGGTCGGGATCATCTCGGCGCGCATCTTCGGCAAGCGCCCGGCCAAGCCGGGCGCCACGCCCGAGCCGGCCGCCGCCGACCGGACCGGCGCGCCGTGAAAACGGCCCCCGGCGCTCGCCGTGTTCCCGCTCGTCACGAGCCGGGCGCCGGCCCGCTCGCCGCCGCCGTCCGCTGATGGCTCCGATCGACTTGGCCGCGCTGGATCTGCCCGAGCCCGTGATGCGGGGCATCCGAGACGCGGGCTTCGTCACTGCCACGCCGATCCAGGAAGCCGCCCTGCCGCTCGCCCTCCGCGGCAAGGACGTGGCCGGCCAGTCGCAGACCGGCACCGGCAAGACCGCCGCGTTTCTCATCGCGGCCTTCACCCGGTGCCTGACGCATCCGGCTCCGGCCAAGGGCGGCCCGACCGCCCCGCGGATCCTCATCATCGCGCCCACGCGCGAGCTGGTGGTCCAGATCGACGCGGACGCCAGGCTCCTCGGCGCCCACACGGGCCTGAGAATCCTCGCCGTCTACGGCGGCATCGATTACAACAAGCAGCGCCTAGCCCTGCGCGAGGGGTGCGACATGCTGGTCGGCACGCCCGGCCGGCTCATCGACTATCTCAAGCAGCGCGTCTGGTCGCCGAGCCGAGTGGAGGTCCTTGTCATCGACGAGGCCGACCGGATGTTCGACATGGGCTTCATCGCCGACCTGCGCTTCATCCTCCGGCGCCTGCCCAGGCCCGAACGGCGCCAGTCGTTCCTCTTCTCGGCCACGCTCTCCTTCCGGGTGCTGGAGCTGACGTGGGAGTTCATGAACAACCCGACGCAGATCACCATCACGCCCAAGCAGAAGACGGTGGAGAAGGCCGAGCAGATGCTCTACCACGTGGGGAGGGAGGAGAAGTTCAACCTGCTGCTCGGGCTCCTCAAGCGCGAGGGCGGCAGCCGTATCCTCATCTTCTCCAACACGCGGGAGGAGGCGCGACGCCTCGAGGATCGCCTCACCCGGAACGGCTGGCAGGCGCGGGCGCTCACCGGGGACGTGGACCAGAGGAAGCGGCTCAAGATCCTGAACGATTTCAAGGACGGCGCGCTGCCGGTCCTGGTGGCGACCGACGTCGCCTCGCGAGGACTGCATATCGAGGGCGTGAGCCACGTCATCAACTGGGACCTGCCCCAGGATGCCGAGGACTACGTCCACCGCATCGGCCGCACGGCGCGGGCCGGCGCCGCCGGCAAGGCTATCAGCCTGGCCGACGAGGCGAGCGCGCTCCTGCTCGAGCCCATCGAGCAGTTCATCGGCAAGAAGATCCGCGTTGAGTGGGCCGACGACCAGCTGTACCTGCCCGAGATCAAGCCCACGAGCGAGGAGCGGCGCCGCTACGCGGAGGAGAAGCGCCAGCGCCTGGCGGCCCGAGGCGGTCCCCGGCGCGACGGCGGAGGGGCTCGCGGGCGGCCCGGCGGCCATGCCGGTGCCCGCTCCGACGGCTCCCGACGGCGGCCGGGCCGCGGGCATTGACGCGGATCTTCGACCTCCGCCTCCCCGAGCCCGAGCGGCGTCGAGCGGCGGCGCTCGCCACGAGGTGGAACGACCTTCTCTACGTCCCGGGGCCCGGCTTCACCGCCCCGCTCGAGCCCGGGCTCTACCGGTCGAGCTTCGTCATCGCCCCGGCCGACGGGCCGGCGGTGCGCGTGTCCTCCCTCGTGGTTCCCGCCTTCGGCGGCGAGCTGTGCCGCCTCCGGCTCGAGCCGCTCGTGAGCTTCCGGCCCGAGAACCTCGGCTCCTTCTTCGAGCCCGGGCGGCGCGGCATGGTCTACGCCATGTCCCCTGACCGAAAGGGCCGAGTCGTCCGTCCGCCGGATCGCCCGGGGTGGAGCTATGATGGGCGGTCGCTCCAGCAGCGCCTCGAGCGCGTGGGGCGAGTGAGGCTCATCCGTGAGCGCGTGACGGGAGGATCCGGAGACGGGACCTTTTCCTGGGTGGCGGACCGAGGCCTGGCGCTCACGGGCGCTGACGGCCGGGAGAGTCTCCTGCTCGCGGGGCCGGACAGCCCGGAGCAGGCGGCCTTCGTGACCGGCCTGGGATTCTACCGCGCGCTGGTGGACCCGGCTGCGCCCGAGACTCCCGGGGCGACGGTGAAGGAGTTGCTGGGCTATGGCGACTGGGAGGGCGAGCTCCGGGTCGAGGTGGAGATCGAGCCGCTCTGACGGCCGCGCCGAGGATGCAATGCATCACCCCCTGCCTGTTCGGCGAAGTCGACCAGCAGCTTGTCTTCGAGCAGCGCCTGAAACGCCCGCGTGAGGTCGCAGACACCGTCCACGTCGAGCGCGGCGGCCGCCGCTTCCTCGAGACAGCGAGCGTCGGTCAGGGCGCGGCGAAACGCGTGCGTCGCGGGATCGATGGCGCGGAACACGGCATCGTCTCCGACCCGGCGCACCTCCAGGCAGACGCCGCCCGACCCCGGGTCCACGGGAGCGGCGGGATCGGCATCGGGCTGATTGGCGCGCCAGATCCGGTCGATGGGCCAGGGCGAGCTCAGCAGCGACAGCGACGGATCCAGGCGGAGCGTCATCAGCGGGAAGTGCTCCACCGGCACGCGGCGCAGCACTGCCGGATCCAGCGGCGCGGCGTCCTCGGCATGCACGGCTGCGTTCAGCGCCCACTCGAGTCGCGCCACGTCGGGCAGGTATCGGAGGCGCCGGCAGGGTTCGAAGCCGGCGAGAAACTCCGGAAACGAGGCGCCGTACTCGAAGAGGCACGGGCCGCCGGGCGGATTCGCTCTGATGTACTGGTCCGCCGCGTAGCCGAAGAACCGCTCGTCGACCAGGCGACAGACGACCGGATAGGTCGCCTGGAGCGCGGCCGTCAGCGTGGTGAACACGTGATGGCGGTAGATCTGAAGGCGAGCCCCTGGCGTCAAGCCATCGCCCCGGACCACCGCCACCGCCTGCTGCTCGTCGCCACCGAGCAGGGCGTGGCTGAAGGCCACCTGCACCTCACGCAGGGTCGGCATGGGGCTTCTCCGTGCGCGCGCCGGCGATGAGCCGATCAGCGATGCGCGCTTCATCGAGCAGCACGTCCAGGGCCGGGAGGCTCGTGTCCCACTCCACGAGGGTCGGCGCGGGGCCGAGCCGCGCCAGGGCATGCGCGTAGAGGTCCCAGACGTCGGGCGCCACCCGCGAGCCGTGATCGTCGATCAGGATGGTCTGCCCGTCGGCTTCGTTCCGGGCATGACCGGCCAGATGGATCTCGCTCACCGCCCTGGGCGGTAACGCGGCCAAGTACGCTACCGGATCCAAGCCGAGGTTGTGGGCCGTGACATAGATGTTGTTCACGTCGCAGAGGAGCTTGCAGCCGGTGCGCCATGCCAGCTCGGCCAGAAACTCGGGTTCCGGAATCGGCGAATGCCGCAAGCGAAGGTAGCTCGACGGATTCTCGACGAGAATGCGCCGACCGAGCTCGGCCTGGACCTGATCCACGTGTCGGCACAGCACCTCGAGACTCTCCTCGGTGTAAGGCAGGGGGAGGAGATGGTTCAGGTAGGCTCCGGTGACGGTACTCCAGGACAGGTGCTCCGAGACCAAGGCGGGCTCGATCCGCTCGACCAGCGCCTTGAGCCGCCCGAGATGGCGGCCGTCCAGGCCGTCAACGCTGCCGAGCGAGAGCCCCACCCCGTGGAGCGACACCGGATACTGGCGCCGGATCTGCTCGAGCGCTCGAAGCGCCAGGCCGCCGCCCATGTGGTTCTCCGAATGCACCTCAAGCCAGCCGATGGCGGGGCGGGTGGCGATGACCTCGTCGACATGCGGAGCGCGCAGCCCGATGCCGGCCGCCAGCGGCACGCCGGCCGCCCCGTCGTCCGTGATCATCCCGCCACCCGCCGGGTCGCCCCAGGCTTTGCCGCGCTTACGCCTTCTTGGGCTGCAGGCTGCCGTCCGCGAGCTTCTCGCAGGTGCCCTTGGGCACGTAGATCCAGGCGTCTCCCTGCTTGCTGCGCTTGGACGTCCCGGCACAGGAGGAATTGGCCGTGTTACAGTCGTTCTTTCCCGCCTTCGCGATGCCGTAGCACTTCTCGTGATCGAACTTCGGCATCGGTGCGGGCCCGGCCTGCGCTCCCGCCAGAAGGGGGGCGGACAGTGCGGCGGCAACAGCGGAAGCGATCAGCACACGGGTCTTCATACGGCGTCTCCTTTGGCCACGGTTGTCGGGGAACTGCGACTTCATCTCCAGTCCAGAGGTTCGCTCCAGAACCGGAACGCTCCGGGCGAGTACGGTCAGCGGTCCTCCCGTGGGGAGCAGTCGCCCTCAGGCTCCGTCCGTTAGGTTAACACGCCCAACGCCCGCCGTATTCCGGAGGAGTGGGCTCGAGGGTACCCGCCTGGGAATAGGACGGGCTAGAAGCGCCGGCGGCCGGCCATCGCCTTCTTGCGGAGGCGGATGGACTTTGGCGTGATCTCCAGCAGCTCGTCCTCGCCGATCCACTCGAGCGCCTGCTCGAGGTTCATGGCCCGGGGCGGGGTCAGGCGTACCGCCTCGTCGGCCGTCGAGGAGCGGACGTTGGTGAGCTTCTTCTCCTTGGTGATATTGACGTCGAGGTCGTTCTCGCGGGCGTGCTCGCCTACGATCTGGCCCTCGTAGACCGGCTCGCCCGGCCCCAGGAAGAGCACGCCGCGCGGCTGCAGGTGATCGATGGCGTAGGAGGTCGTCCTCCCCTGCCGGTCGGCTACCATCGCGCCGTTGGCCCGGTGGGGAATGTCCCCCTGCCACTCGGCATAGCCGTCGAAGAGATGGTTCAACAGCCCGGTGCCCCGGGTGTCGGTGAGGAACTCGGAGCGGTAGCCGATGAGGCCGCGGGAGGGGATCCGGTACTCGAGCCGCACCCGGCCGGTGCCGTGGTTCACCATCTTGACCATCTGGGCCTTGCGGGGGCCGAGCTTCTGGGTCACGGCGCCGATGAACTCCTCGGGGATGTCCACCACCAGGCGCTCCATGGGCTCGAGCGTCTGGCCCTCGTCCTGCCTGGTGATGATCTGGGGCTTGCCCACCTCCAGCTCGAACCCCTCGCGCCGCATCATCTCGATCAGGATCGCGAGCTGGAGCTCCCCGCGCCCCGACACCCGGAAGGTGTCGGGCGAGTCCGTCTCCTCGACGCGGATACCCACGTTGCTGCGCCGCTCCTTCCAGAGCCGCTCGCGGAGCTGGGTGGAGGTCACGAACTTGCCCTCGCGCCCGGCGAATGGCGAGACGCTCGAGGAGAAGAGCATGGAGACGGTGGGCTCGTCGATGCGCATCACCGGGAGAGCGACCGGCTGCTCGGCGTCGGCGATGGTCTCGCCGATCTCCATGCTGTCGATACCGGCCACCGCGACCAGATCGCCGGGCGAGGCCTCGGGGATCTCAACGCGCTTGAGCCCCTCGTAGCCGTACAGCACGGTCACCTTGGCGTGGTCCACGCCGCCGTCCTGGTGGACCACCGCCACCCGGTCGTACTGCCGCACGCGGCCGTTGACGATGCGCCCGATGATGAGCCGGCCGACGTAGTCGTCCCAGTCCAGCGAGGCCGCGCGGAGCTGAAGGCCCATTGCGGGATCGAAGCGGGGCGGCGGGATGGTGGCGAGGAGCGTGTCGAAGAGGGGCGCCAGGGTCTGCGAGTCGTCGCCGAGTTCCCGCTTGGCGATGCCGCGGCGCGCGTCGGTATAGAGGACGGGGAATTCGAGCTGCTCCTGCGCGGCGTCGAGGTCGATGAAGAGGTCGTACACCTCGTCGAGCACCTCGGCCGGGCGGGCGTCCTGGCGGTCAGTCTTGTTGATGACCACCACCGGCGTGAGCCCGGCCTCGAGCGCCTTCTTCAGGACGAAGCGCGTCTGGGGCAGCGGGCCCTCCGCCGCGTCCACCAGGAGGAGGACGCCATCCACGAGCGTCAGCGTCCGCTCGACCTCCCCGCCGAAGTCGGCGTGACCGGGCGTGTCCACGATGTTGATCTTCACGCCCTTGTAGTGGACGGCGGTGTTCTTGGCCATGATGGTGATGCCCTTCTCCCGCTCCAGGTCGATGGAGTCCATGACCCGCTCGACCACGTGCTCGTTGGCGCGGAAGATGCCGGACTGCCAGAGCATGGCGTCGACGAGCGTGGTCTTGCCATGGTCCACATGGGCGATGATGGCGACGTTGCGGATGTCCGGACGCTCGTGCATGACTTCACTGTAGCATGCCTTGGCCAGTAGAGAGCCGGCCGAAGCCTTGCTGGCCCCTCGCGGGCTGAGGCATAATGGCCGGGCTGGCCCGCAATGCGCCAAAGGGGGACGCCCGTGAGGATTCGACTCCTGCTCGTCGTGACGTGTGTGATCGCCCTGCTCGCCGGCCCGATGTATCCGCCTTCGGGGGTCGTGAGCCTGGCCCAGGCCCAGCAACCCACACCCCAAGGAGGCAAGAAGGTGAAAGAGACCGCGGTCATCACCATGGAGAAGGGTGGGGAGATCACCCTCGAGTTCTTCGCGGAGGACGCGCCCAAGACGGTGGAGAACTTCGTGACGCTCGCGAAGAAGGGCTTCTACGATGGCCTGACCTTCCACCGGGTGGAACCCAGGTTCGTCGTCCAGGGCGGTGACCCCAAGGGGAACGGCACGGGCGGCCCCGGCTACACCATCAAGGACGAGTTCAACAAGCAGCAGCACGTCCGCGGCGTGGTCGCCATGGCGCGCACGCAGGCCCCGAACTCGGCGGGCAGCCAGTTCTACATCACGCTGGCCCCCTCCCACTTTCTCGACGGCCAGTACACCGTGTTCGGCAAGGTCACCGGGGGGATGGAGGTGGTGGACAAGATCCGGGTGGGCGACAAGATGAAGTCGGTGAAGATCATCGAGGTCGCCCAGTAGCCTCATGGGCTGGTCCCTGCTCATCAAGAACGGCACGGTGGTCGATGGCAGCGGCGGCCCCGCGACGGCGGCCGACGTCGCGATCGAGGGTGACCACATCGTCGCCCTGGGGCGGGACCTCCCGGGTGAGGCCGCCCGGACGATCGACGCCCGTGGCCTCATGGTTGCTCCCGGCTTCATCGACATCCACTCTCACTCGGATCTGGCCTACGACAGCTGCCCGTCGGCGGAGTCCAAGGTGCGCCAGGGCGTGACCACCGAGATCGTCGGGATGTGCAGCTTCTCCCCGGCGCCGGTGGCGCCGGGTCGGGTGGAGATGGTGCGTGAGTGGGCGGGCGGGATCGGCACGCGCATCCCCATCGCGTGGGAGACCTTCCCGGAGTACCTGGAGCACCTGCGACGCCTCGGGCCATCCGTCAACATCGTCCAGTTCGTGGGCCATGGCGCTCTCCGTCTGGCCGCCCTCGGACCCGAGAATCGCCCGCCGACGAGGGACGAGCAGGCGGCCATGGAGCGGCAGCTCGCACAGGCCGTGGAGGCTGGCGCCTTCGGTTTCTCGACTGGGCTCGTCTATGCCCCGAGCCTGTACGGCTCGACCGAGGAACTGATCGCGCTCGCCCGGAGCATGGCTAGGCAGCGGGGGCTCTACTTCTCGCACATCCGCGGCGAGGCGGCCACGCTCGAGGACGCCGTGAACGAGGCGATCAGGATCGGCGAGGAAGCAGGCGTGCCGGTTCAGATCTCCCATGTCAAGGCGGCCGGGCGCGAGAACTGGGGGAAGATGGATCGGGTGCTGCGCATGATCGACGCGGCCAGGGCGCGCGGCCTGGACGTCACGGGGGATGTCTATCCCTACCCCGCCGGGAGTACCAAGATGGACAATCTCCTGCCCGGCTGGATGCACGACGGCGGGATCTCGAAGCTCCTCGAGCGGCTCGCCGATCCCGCAGCTCGGCGGCGGGCCATCCAGGACTGCCTCGTGGATGGCGAGCGCTGGCGGACGGGCTCCGGCGCCATGGGCTGGGACGAGATCATGATCGCCACCTGTAGGGCTCCCTCGCTGCCCGGGCTCACCCTCGCCGAGCTGGCGCAGCGCATGGGCAGAGCGCCGGCCGAGGCCATGATGGACCTGGTGCTCGAGGAGCGCGCCGGGGTCTCCATGATCGTGTTCTCCCAGAGCGAGGACAACGTGGGCACGGTACTGGCCTACCCGCATTCCATGGTGGGCTCCGACTCGCTCGGGCTCACGGCCGGCCCGGGACCTCACGACGGCAAGCCTCATCCTCGCATGTACGGCACCTTCCCTCGCGTGCTGGGGGTCTACTGCCGCGAGAAGCGGCTCTTCTCATGGGAGACGGCCGTCCACAAGATGACCGGCATGCCGGCGGCCAAGCTGGGCTTCAAGAGCCGGGGCCTCGTGCGTGCCGGCTTCGCCGCCGACCTCGCCCTGTTCGATCCCGCCACCGTGAGCGACGCGGCGACCTTCACCGATCCGCACCGCTATCCCGGCGGTATTCCCTATGTCGTGGTGAACGGGCGGCTCGTGGTGGATGGTCCTCGCTTCAACGCGCTGCCGGCCGGCCGGGTGCTCACGCCTGGGACGTGAGCCCTACCGTGCCGCGCCCGCCCGAGGCCAGAGCCCGGCGCCGCGGGCGCATGCGGGCGCGCTTCACGATCTGGGTCGTGAGCATAATCATCGAGTTCATGCTGTCGGCGGAGACGCAGGCGGTCATCAGGACCTTCGGCGTGGACTAAGGACGGCCAGCCGCTCTTCGTCTCGATCGCCGGCAAGACGGACGCGGTCTTCGAGTAGGGTCGGCACCGCGTCCGGGATACTAGACATTCCCGGCTGACTTTCGACGGAGCTGGAGTTGGTCCAGTATGGGACGGCGGTGAATTCAGCTCAGCCTACCGATAGGTTGTGGGAAGGAAGACGCTCATGGCGCTCGTCGGCGAGGGGCTGCTCGAAGCTCTCCGGCTTCTCTTCACGGGTGATCGCGAGGTCTGGCGCATCACGGTCCTGTCGTTCCAGGTCTCGGGGAGCGCGACGCTTCTCTCGCTGCTCGCCGGGATCCCGCTGGGCACGCTGCTCGCGCTCGCGCGCTTCCCGGGGCGGGCGCTGGCGATCAGCCTGGTGAACACCGGTATGGGGTTGCCGCCGGTCGTGGTCGGGCTCTTCGTGACCGTCCTGCTCTGGCGGAATGGTCTGCTCGCCGCCCTGGAGATCCTCTACACGCCGGTGGCGATGGTGCTGGCGCAGTTCATCATCGCCGCGCCCATCGTGACCGGCCTCACCCTGGCGGCGATCCAGCAGGTTCCCGGGCAATTCCGGCTTCAGATGCTCGGGCTGGGCGCCTCGCGAGCCCAGATGATCTGGATGCTCCTCAGAGAGGCGCGGCTGCCCATGCTGGCCGCGGTCATGGCGGGCTTCGGAGGTGTGATCTCCGAGGTCGGCGCTTCGATGATGGTTGGCGGGAACATCAAGGGCTCCACGCGCGTGCTCACCACGGCGACCGTCCTGGAGACCGGCAAGGGCAACTTCGACGTGGCGATCGCGCTCTCGACGATCCTGCTCCTCGTCACCTTCCTGGTGAACTGGGCGCTCACCTGGATCCAGCAACGCGCTCGCGCCTGACATGCTGGCGCCCCCTCGGGCTGGGCTATAATGAGCCCCCGATGCGTGAGCTGTGTCTGCTCCTCGTTCTGCTCTCACTTCTCGGTGGTAGCGTGGCCGCCCAGCCCGCCAGCCCCCCGCTCACGGTGTACGCGGCCGCCGACCTGGCCTTCGCGTTCAAGGAGATCGTCCCTCTGTTCGAGAAGGCGAACGGTAGCCGCGTGACGGTGGTCCTGGGCTCCACCGGCAACCTCGCCAAGCAGATCGAGCATGGCGCGCCGGCGGATGTCTTCTTCGCCGCCGACATGAGCTTCGTGCAGGATCTGCAGTCCAAGGGCATCATCATTTCCGAGAGTCGCGCCCTCTACGCCCAGGGACGTCTCGTGCTCGCCACCTCGAAGAAGGCGGGGCTCAAGCTCGGCGATCTGAAGGAGCTCTTGCGGCCCGAGGTGCGCAGGATCGCTGTCGCCAACCCTGACCACGCCCCCTACGGGCGGGCCGCGAAGGAGGCACTCGGCTCTCTCAGCCTCTGGGAGCGCCTCCGGCCCAAGCTGGTCTACGGCGAGAACATCCGCCACACGCTCCAGTTCGTCGAGGCTGGTGCAGTCGAGGCGGGAATCGTGGCGCTGGCAGTGGCCAATGTTCCGGATGTGACCTATGTCCTCATCGACCCGGGGCTGCACCGCCCCCTCAACCAGATGGCGGCGGTCGTGAAGCGAAGCCTGCGCCCTGAAGTGGGCCTCGCGTTTCTTCACTTCGTGAATGGATCCGAGGGGCGGCTCATCATGAAGCGCTACGGCTTCCTGCTCCCCGGCGAGTTCTGATGGGTGGACCTCTTCCCAGTCTGGCTGTCCTTCAGGGTGTCCGTGGTCGCCACGGGGCTCACCCTGCTCCTGGGTCTGCCATTGGCGTGGGTGCTGGCCCGCCGCCGCTTCGTGGGGCGTGATCTCCTCGAAGCTGCCGTGGTTCTGCCGCTGATCCTGCCCCCGACCGTGCTCGGCTACTATCTCCTGCTCGTGATCGGGAGCCGAGGCCCAATCGGGCGAGTGCTCGGGGGCCTGGGCATTGAGCTGGCCTTCACCTGGCGCGCGGCGGTCCTGGCCGCGTCTGTCGGCTCCATCGCGCTCTTGGTCAAGGCGGCCCAGGCAGGGTTCGAAGCGGTGGATCAACGTCTTGAGCAGGCGGCCCGGACCCTCGGCCGCTCCGAGTGGAGCGTCTTCTGGTCGGTGACCCTGCCGCTCGCGTGGCGCTCCGTGTGCGCTGGGACGGTGCTCGCCTTCTGCCGGGCGCTTGGCGATTTCGGCATCACGCTCATGGTGGCCGGTAGCATCCCGGGGCTCACCCAGACCATGCCGCTCGCCATCTACGATCACGTCCAGGCCAACCAGATGCACGAGGCCAATGTCATGGCCCTGGTGGCGCTCTGCTCCGTGGTCGTCCTGCTGATGGGGCTCGGCCGCGTGGCCCGGTTGAGATTCTAGACGTGCTCGCGCTCTCGATCGAGAAGCGCCTGCCCGGTTTCACGCTGGATGCCGCCTGGGAGGCCGGAGAGGACGTCGTCGCGCTGTTCGGCCCCTCCGGCGCCGGCAAGACGCTCACGCTCCAGTGTCTGGCCGGGCTGGTGCGTCCCGACGAGGGCCGCATCGTCGTCAACGGCACCGTCTTCTTCGATCGCGACGCCGGCGTCGACGTGCCGACCCAGAAGCGGCGGCTCGGCTACGTCTTCCAGGGCTACGCGCTCTTCCCCCATCTCTCGGTGGCGGACAATGTGGGCTACGGCCTTCACGATCGCCCGCGCGAGGAACGACGGCGGCAAACGGCTGAGGTCTTGGAGCGGCTCGGGCTCGGCGACCTCGCCGGCCGCCGGCCCCACGAGCTGTCGGGTGGCCAGCAGCAGCGCGTGGCCCTCGGTCGCGCCCTCGCGGTGGATCCCGAGCTGCTGCTCCTCGACGAGCCACTCTCGGCCATGGACCCCCCACTACGCCGCCAGCTCCGCCTGGAGCTGATGGCCGTCGTGCGCGAATGGGGCAAGGCGACGGTGCTCGTCACCCACGATCTCGCGGAGGCCTTCCAGCTCGCCGACCGCGTGGTGGTCTACGAGGCGGGGCGGGTGGTGCAGCAGGCGCCCAAGACCGAGCTGCTGTCCGCGCCGGCCTCCGAGCGGGTGGCCCGGCTGATGGGGGTGCGCAATATCCTGAGCGGGACAGTGCTCAAGGCGAGCCCCGATCGCATCCAGCTCCGCTGGCGTGGGCAGACGCTCGAGGCCGTGAACTCGCCGACGCGGTCCTACCTGCCGGAGCCGGGCGCGCCGCTCGCCTTCTTCATTCGCCCCGAGTACGTACGGCTGATCCGCAAGGACCACGCCCCGGCCGACGCGGCACACCACATGAACCTCATGGCGGGCCGCGTCGCCGGCGAGGCGGACTTCGGAACCACCTGGACACTCTACTTCCGGCTGGATGAGCCCGGGCTCCCAGCTCAGGGCGACCACGATCTCGAGATCGAGGTCCCGCGGATGGTCTACGAGATCCTGGAGATCGCGCGCGATCGGCACTGGCAGCTCTCCATTCACCGCGGTTCCATCCACGTCCTGCCGTCCTGATGCTGCCGGTGGTGGAGCTCGCCGGGATCCGGGTGGCGCGGGGGGGGCGCACGGTGCTGGACGTGCCCGCCCTGGATGTCCGTCAGGGCGAGATCCTCGCCGTCATCGGCCCGAACGGGGCGGGCAAGTCGATGCTCCTCCGTGTGCTCGGCCTGCTCGAAGCCCCGGCCGCCGGAGCGCTGCGATTCCGCGGCGCGCCGGTGACGGCGCGTGAGGGCCTCGCGCTGCGCCGCCGCATGGCGAGCGTCTTCCAGGACGCGCTGCTGGCCGACGCCACGGTCCATGACAATGTCGCGCTGGGGCTCAAGTTCCGCGGCGTGGACGCGCGCCGCATCGGCCCGCGGGTCGCGGTCTGGCTCGAGCGTTTCGGGATCTCGCATCTGGCGACGCGCCAGGCCGCGACGCTCTCGGGCGGCGAGGCGCAGCGCGCGGCCCTGGCACGGGCCCTGGTCGTGGAGCCGGACGTCTTGCTGCTGGACGAGCCCTTCTCCGCGCTGGACCACCCGACCCGCGAGGCTCTCATCGACGACCTGAGCCGGATCCTGGGGGAAGAGCACAGCACCGCCGTCCTGGTCACCCACGATCGGACCGAGGCCATGGTGCTGGGCGATCGCGTAGGGGTCTTGATGAACGGCCACCTCCTCCAGGTGGACGAGGCGGCGCAGGTCTTCCGCGCTCCGGCCTCCGAGGAAATCGCGCGCTTCGTCGGAGTCGAGACCATCCTCGATTGTCGCGTCCTCGAGTCGGTCGGGGACCTCTCGGTGCTCGAGGCCGGCGCTCAGCGGGTCCAGGTGGCTCAGGCTGCTGAGCCGGGGGAATGGGTCCGCCTCTGCCTGCGTCCCGAGGATGTCACGCTCTTCTCCGGGGCGCCAAAGTCTGTGGGGCCCACGGCCTTCAACCGCCTCCCGGCTCGAGTGCAACGGATCGTTCCTGCCGGCGCCCATATGCGCGTCATTGTTGACTGTGGCTTTCCGCTCGTGGCCCTGGTCGCCCACAGGGAGGTCGAGGATTTGGGGCTGCGCGAAGGCGTGGCGGTCACCGCTCACTTCAAGGCGACCGCCCCCCACCTCCTGAAGCATGGCAAGCCTTGACAGCCGAGCGAGCGCGGGGGTATAAGCAGGGTACGGAGGCAGCCTGAAGCCGCAGTACCGGAGCCGAGGGAGGCCCCATGGGGATCCAGACCGCTTGCCAGCAACCGAAAGCCGGTGGCGCTCGTCGTGTCGCCGGCTCGAGTTGTCTCCCGATCTGCTCGGATAGGTTCGCTAGGAGGTTCGCATGCCCGATACGGAAGCCTTGATCGAGCGCCTCACTCAGGAAAACCACGAATTCCGTAAGCTCCACGAGGAACACAGGAAATGCGACGAAGAGCTGGCCGCCCTGAACGGGCGGGGCTTTCTCTCCCCAGACCAGCAATGGCGAGTGAGCGAGCTGAAGAAGCTCAAGCTCATCGCGAAGGACCGGATGGAGGTCATGATCCGTCACGCGCGGGCAACGATGCACGCCTGAGTCGGGCCCGAGCCGTCTAGCAGGATGCGGGAAAAGTCGCAGGCTGCTCAAAAAGGTCCAGATGCAAGGCGGCGCCCGAGGGCCGCACGCGAGGCGTACTCTCTGTACGTTGAGCGTGCGGCCGAGGGCGCCAACGCAGCAGATGGGCCTTTTTCAGCAGCCGTCTAGGTCCATGACTCCGTCCCGGGAGATGCCAGGGTTCCGCGGCCTCTCCCACCTCACCCGAGCCGGGGACGCCAGGATGGTCGATGTCTCAGCCAAGGCGGAGACCATCCGCGAGGCGGTAGCGCGAGCCACTCTGAAGATGAGGGCGGCAACCCTGGCGGCCATCCGCGCTGCCATCCGCTACGCATCACGGGTGTCGACATCGAGTTCCTCCTCGAGGCGAAGCGGTCGACCGTCACCGTCCGGGCGCGGGTGCGCACCGTGGACAAGACCGGCGTCGAGATGGAGGCGCTCACGGCGGCAGCCGTGGCCGGGCTCACCGTGTACGATATGGTCAAGGCGGTGGATCGGGGCGTGGTGCTCACCGATCTCCGCCTGATGGAGAAGTCGGGGGGCAAGTCGGGCCACTGGCGGCGAAGGTAGTGTGAGCCGCGGCCAGGGGCGAGGCGAGCGAATCCGCAGATCGGGCCGGCGTGAGCGAGCCCGCGACCTCGGCGGGGAGAGCATTGAGGCGATGGAGGGCATTGAGGCGATGAAGACGGCGCTGATCCATTCGGATGAGTGGCGGCGCTTCAACTACGGCCCCGATCACCCCCTCCGCATGGAGCGGCTGGGGCTGACCTGGCAGCTGATGGAGGCCTATGGCCTCACGGCGCTGCCCGGCGCCAAGGTGCTGGCCCCTGAGCCCGCCGAGCTTGACGCCATCGCGCGCTTTCACACCCGCGAGTACGTCGATGTCCTGAGAGGCTTGAGCGCGGGGGACCGGGTGCCCCATGCCGCGCGCTACGGCCTGGGGCCGGGAGACAACCCGATCTTCCCGGGACTCTGGGAAGCGGCCCAGCTCGCCGCCGGCGGCTCACTCCTCGCCGCGCGGCTGGTCGCCGAGGGCGAGGCCGACCGCGCCTTTCACTTCGCCGGTGGCCTGCACCACGCGATGCCCGACCGCGCCTCTGGCTTCTGCTACGTCAATGACGCCGTGCTGGCGATCATGAGGCTCCGCGAGCGCGGCTGGCGCGTGGCCTACGTGGACATCGACGCCCATCATGGCGATGGGGTGCAGTTCGCCTTCTACCGCGATCCCAGCGTGCTCACGATCTCCACCCATGAGCGCGGCGACCGGCTCTTTCCCGGGACGGGCTTCGTGGTCGAGATGGGCGAAGGTGAGGGCCTGGGCTTCTCCGTGAACTTGCCGCTGCAGCCCTTCACCGACGACCTGGTCTATCAGCCCGCGTTCGAAGCCGTGGTGCCGCCGCTCCTGCGCGCCTTCAAGCCCGACGTGCTGGTGCTTCAGCTCGGCATCGACTCTCACCGCACCGATCCGCTCACTCATCTGAGCCTCACCGTGCAGGGCTTCACCAGCGTGGTGAAGCGTCTGCTCCAGATGGTGCCGCGCGTGGTCGCGCTGGGCGGCGGCGGCTACGACCTGCCCAATGTGGCGCGCGCCTGGACGGGAGCCTGGGCCGCCATGAATGACGTGACGCTCTCCGAGGCTTTGCCCCGTGACTGTCACGAGGCCATGGCCCGGCTCGGGCTTGAGGTCCTGTCGCTGTGTGACCCGCCCGCCGAGCTCCCGGAGGACACGCGGCGCTGGGCAGAGGAGTACGCCCGTCGCCAGGTGGCCGCCATCCGGGAGAATATCTTCCCGCTCCACCACCTCTAGCAGGAGCGATTGGAAATGAAGACACGGAGCATGAGAGTGCGTATTGCGACCACGTGCGTCGGCATGTCGATGTTCGGCCTGATGACCGCGGCCTGCGGGACCGTGACTGGAGGGGCCGTCGGGGCCGGGGCCGGCGCGGCCATCGGCGCGGGAACGGGTTACGGCGCGGGCAAGGGCGCGCTGATCGGCGCCGGGGTTGGTGCGGCTGCTGGCGCCATCTATGACATCACCAAGCACAACCAGTAGCGGAGGTCTCGATGAGGACCGGGAATAGTCTGGCGGCTGTGCTGGTCGTCGGAGCTCTGATGTGGAGCGGCACCGCCCTTGGACAGGGCAAGCCGGCGGACTGCCCCAAGGCGGAAAAGGTGGAGGGCCAGGTCGTCAAGGTGGACATGGAGCAGGGCAAGCTGACGCTGCGCGGGTCAGACGGAAAGACGTACGAGTTCACCGCCTCGAAGGAAACGCTTCAGGACAAGAAGGTCGGAGATCGCATCGAGGTGGCGCCCCGGATGCCGGAGAAGTGTAAGTAGCGTGAGCCGCCGGGTGGCGGGATGAGGCGGGCGAGCACAGACGGGGCCGGCCGAGTTGCTCGGCGCTGAGCCCGGCAGAGCGAACTCGAGTCGAAGAGCCTGGTGAGGAGGATATTCATGCAGAGGCCATTACGGCCTGTGGTGCTCCTGTTGTCGTGCCTGGCCATGGCGCTGTTTCTCGCAGGGTGCCCGAAGCGGCCGGCGACCACTGCGGCCTCGGCTCCCGCCCCGGCGGCACCCCCGGCTCCTGCCCCCGCGCCCCCCTCCCCGCCTGCCCCGGTGGCGCCTCCGCCCGCTCCCGTTGCCCCGCCGCCGGCGCCCGCTCCGCCGCCGGCGCCCCCTCCGCCGCCGGCCGCCGCCCCGACGCCGCCGCCAGCACCCCCGAAGGAGTACACGGCGAATGCGGCGCTCGCCGACGTGCACTTCGACTTCGACAAGGCGGTCATCCGGCCCGGCGATGCCAAGATCCTGGACCAGAGCGCGGTCTGGCTCAAGGCGAATCCGGACCAGCTCCTCCTGATCGAAGGCCATTGCGACGAGCGTGGGACGATCGAGTACAACCTGGCGCTGGGCGAGCGCCGGGCCAAGGCAGCCATGACCTATCTGGTGGCTCATGGCGTGGAGGCCAACCGCATTACCCTCATCTCCTACGGCAAGGAGCGCCCGGGCTGCACCGAGAAGGCGGAGCGCTGCTGGGCCCAGAACCGCCGAGACCACTTCCTGGTGAAGCCGCGGTAAGAGAATCAGCGGTGGGCCTCGGCGGCTCCTCCGAGGCTCCCCAGGATGCCGTGCGAGCCGCAGGACGCGGCAGGGGCCGGGGCCCCGCCGGCCGAAGCAATTCAGAGGCTTGCGCCGGCTGAGCCGGCGGTGGAAGGGGAGTCAGGACCGGGCGGCTTGCAGGAACGGGCGCAGCGAACCAGATCGGCCGGGGTGTGGATTCGCCGCGACGCCGTGGGGTATGCCGGAGTGGGCCGGAAGGAAATGTGTTAGATTACGAGCATGCGCGGCATGCTCGTCACCGTCGAGGGCGTCGAAGGCTCCGGCAAGTCGACCCAGAGCCGGATGCTCGCCGAATCGCTGCGAGCGCGGGGGCTCGACGTCGTCTTCACGCGCGAGCCCGACGGCACGGCGATGGGCGCGGCGCTTCGCCGCCTCTTCGAGGCCGATGGCCCAACGGCGACCCCACTCACCCAGGTCTTCCTCTTCATGGCCGCGCGCCAGCAGCATGTCGCCGAGGTGATCCGCCCGGCGCTCTCCCGCGGCGCGGTAGTGCTCTCGGACCGCTATGCCGACGCGACCATGGCCTACCAGGGCTTCGGGCAAGGGATGGACCTCGAGACGATCCGTGACCTCAATGCGCTGGCCACCGGCGGGCTGCTTCCCGACCTTACGCTGGTGCTGGACCTCGAGCCCGCCATCGGCATCGCGCGCATCCGCGGCCGGGCGCTCGACGCGTTCGAGAAGATGGACCCCGCCTTCCATCGCCGCGTGCGCGAGGGGTATCTCGAGATCGCGCGGGCGGAGAAGCGCCGGGTGGTGATTCTCAACGCGGACCAGGATGCCGATGCGCTCTTCGCCGCCATAGCGGCAACAGTGGACGACCGGCTCCTGCGGCGGGAGAACCTCCGTGCCGGGTGAGGACGCCTTCGCGGGGATCCGCGGTCAGGACGAGGCGGTGGCGCTGCTGCGGCGGGCGCTGGCGGCCGATCGCGTGGCGCATGCCTATGCCTTCGTGGGACCTCCCGGCACCGGCCGCAAGCTCACCGCGCTCGCCTTGGCCAAGGCGCTCATCGCCCCGGCGGGCGGTCCTTCGGCCGCCCGCATCGATCGCGGCGTGCATCCCGACGTCAGGCTGATCCAGCCCACGCCGCCCGAGGGCAACCCGAAGGGGCCGCTGGCGCTCAGGATCGAGAACATCCGCGCCCTCGAGCGGCTGGCGGCGCTCCGCCCGGCCGAGGCCCCCTGGAAGGTCTTCGTCGTGGACGAGGCCGACCGGATGACCGCCGCGACGCCGCAGGCCTTCCTGAAGACGCTCGAGGAGCCGCCCGATCGCACCGTCATCATTCTGATCCTCTCCCAGCTGCGCGCGCTGCCGGCCACCCTGCTCTCCCGCTGCCAGGTCGTCCGCTTCCGGCCCCGGCAATTGGAAGGCACGGTCGCGCTCCTTCCGGATGGTCGAGACGAGGTTCGGCGCCGGGCGTTGGGCGCGCTGGCCGAAGCCCTAACCAAGGGGGGCTGCGCGGTCCTCGAGGCCGGCCTGGACGTGGGGCGCGACCGGCAGACGGCCGAGACCCTGGTGGAAGCGTGCTGGCTCTGGTACCGCGATCTCCTCTGCGCGCAGGTGGGCGCCGATGCGCGACTAGCCGTGTTCGCCGAGGCGGTGGGCCGGAAGCCCGCCGGCCGCTCGCTGGAGGAGCTGCTCTCAGGTCTCGCGGCCTGCCGCGAGGCCTGGCAGGCGCTCCGGGGCAATGTCTCGCCGCGGCTCACCGTCGAGGTCTTGCTGAGCCGCCTCGCGCTCAAGGCGGCGTGAGGATCGATCATGAGTGAGTTGACTGGCGTCGTCGAGCCGGCCGCTGCGGAGATCCTGCAGTACCTCGTCGGCGTCCGGCTGCGCGAGCCCCTCATGCCCGAGGACTACCTGACGACGGAAGCCGAGCTGCACGTCGGGGACTTCGTCGTGGTGGAGACCGGGAGCGGGACGACCGTGGCTGAGGTGCGTCGCCCCGGGCGGCCGCTGCCCGAGTTCAAGCGCGGCCGGCTCTACCGCCAGGTGGTCCGCCGCGCCACGGACGCGGAGTTGTCGGAATGCCGCGAGCGCCGCGCCCGCGAGGTGCAGGGCGTCTCGACCTGCCAGCGCCTGGCGCGGGCCCGGGGCCTTTCGATGAAGATCGTCGACGTGGAAATGGAGCCGTCCCGCCGGCGGGTCACGGTGTTCTTCAACGCCGAGGAGCGCGTGGACTTCCGGGACCTCGTGCGTGATTTCGCCCATGAGTTCCACGCGCGCATCGAGATGCGGCAGATCGGGGCGCGTGACACAACGAAGCTCATGGACGGCATCGGCCCCTGCGGGCGGCAGCTCTGCTGCGCCTCGCACCTGCGGGCGTTCGAGCCCATCTCCGTCAAGATGGCCAAGACCCAGGACATGCCGCTCACAGACAGCCGGCTCCTGGGGAACTGCGGTCGGCTCAAGTGCTGTCTGCTCTACGAGTTCTCCACGTACGAAGAGCTGCGCTCGCGACTCCCCAAGGTGGGCGCCCCGTGCTCGCAGAGCTGCGGCGGCGGCGGGTGCATGACGGGCAAGGTCCGGGCGCTCCGGGTCCTCAAGCAATCCGTGGTCGTGCGATTCCAGGACGGGACGGAGGCCGAGGTGCCGCTCGACCAGCTCACCTGGGAGGGCCGGGATCACATCAAGCGCCTCTGATTGCCGTCGCCCGCCGACATGACCACGCGCACGTTTTACCTGACCACGCCGATCTACTACGTCAACGCGCGCCCGCACCTCGGGCACGCGTGCACCACCATCATGGCCGACGCCATGTGCCGCTACCGGCGCCTGGCCGGTGACCGCGTGTACTTCCTGACCGGAACCGACGAGCACGGCGACAAGATCGCCCAGGCGGCGGCCAAGGCGGGAGTGACGCCGCAGGCCTATGCCGACGAGATCGCGGCGGCGTTCCGGGACACGTGGCGGCGCCTCGACATCAAGAACGACGACTTCATCCGCACGACGGAGCCGCGTCACAAGACGGTTGTCCAGGCGATCCTCCAGAACCTCTTCGACGCGGGCGAGATCTACTTCGGCGAGTACGGCGGCTGGTACTGCTTCGGCTGCGAGCGCTTTTACACGGACAAGGAGATTGTGGACGGCAAGTGCCCGGACCACCAGACGCCGCTCACTTTCATCAAGGAAGAGAACTACTTTTTCCAGATGTCGAAGTACCAGGACTGGCTCATCCGGCACATCGAGGCGAATCCGGACTTCATCCGTCCAGAGCGCTACCGGAACGAGGTGTTGGGCTTCCTGCGCGAGCCGCTCCAGGACCTCTCGATCAGCCGGCCCAGGTCGCGCCTCCAGTGGGGGATCCCGCTGCCGTTCGATGACCGGTACGTCACCTATGTGTGGTTCGACGCGCTGATCAACTACGTCTCGGCGCTGGGCTACCCCGACGGGCCTCTCTACCGCGAACTGTGGGCGTCCGGGAACGCCCAGCATCTCATCGGAAAGGACATCCTCAAGCCCCATGGCGTTTACTGGCCCACAATGCTCAAGGCGGCCCGGATCCCACTCTACTCGCACCTGAACGTCCACGGGTATTGGTCGCTGGGCGGCGGGAAGATGTCCAAGTCCGTCGGCAACGTGGTGGAGGCCTTCCAGCTCACGGACAAGTACGGTCACGACGCCTTTCGGTACTTCATGCTGCGGGAGATGACCTTCGGGCTGGACGCCAGCTTCAGCGAGCAGGCCCTGGTGGGTCGCCTCAACGCCGACCTCGCCAATGATCTGGGGAACCTCGTCTCGCGCGCGACCACCATGATCGTGAACTTCGGCGGGGGTGTTATCCGTGGGCCACTTCCCGTAGCGGGACGGCCCGGCGACGTCGAGGATTGGGAGTCTGAACTGCCCGCCGCGTTGCGAATGGCCAAGGATGAAGTGGAGCGCGCGATGGAGGAGTTCGCGTTCCAGCGCGCGTTGACCGCGATCTGGGAGTTCATCCGGAAGCTGAACCGATACGTGGACACGATGCAGCCGTGGGCGCTCGCCAAGGAAAAGGATCCGTCGGCGAAAGAGAGACTGGCCGGTGTCCTCTCTATGCTCGGTGAATCGCTCCGCTGCTTGAGCATCCTCCTCGAACCTTTCCTCCCTGACGCAGCGGCGAGGATCCGCGGGGCGGTGAGCGCGCCGGCTCCAAGGCTTGAGGACTTGGCGTACAGCCGGGGCTTCGTCGGGGCTCGCGTCCAGAAGGTGGCCGGCCTTTTCCCTCGAGTTGAGGTGAAGGTTACCGATCCCGTGTCGATGAGCGACGCCGATCGTGTACAGTTGGCCGGTGGGAAGATTTCCATCGACGAGTTCGGGAAGGTCGAGCTGCGCGTGGCCGAGGTGGTGGCGGCCGAGAAGGTGGCCAAATCCAAGAAGCTCCTCCGGCTCACCGTGCGGATGGGCGAGGAGACGCGCACTCTGGTAGCGGGAGTCGCCGAGCAGTATGCGCCCTCCGAGCTGGTGGGGCGCAAGGTGGTCATCGTGGCCAATCTGGAGCCCGCCACGCTCATGGGCATCGAGTCCAACGGGATGGTGCTGGCCGCCTCCCACGAAGGCGCCGTGTCGCTGCTCACCCTCGACAAGGACGTGCCGTCGGGCTCGAAGGTCAAGTAACGTGCGGGCGCTGCTGGGGGAGACAGTCCCGCCCCTCGCCAAGGATCTGCCCCTCGTTGCACGGATGAACCATTTCGTGGCCCGCCGCCAGCCGGACGGTGTCCTGGCCGTGGGCTGGTCCTCGCTCACCCGCGCCGTTTCCCTCCTCGACCAGCGTGCGCGCGCCGCCACCGCAGCCCTGGTGCCCGCGCCGGCCTGACCGTGGCCGCCACCGTCTGGGCGCGGCTCGACGCCCGCTACCCCTGGATCGGTTGGCTCGGGGGCTGGGGCATCTCCATCGGCTCGCTCGTGCTCGGCCTCGCCACCCTCTTCGTCTTCCGCCGGGGCTTGCCCCATGTGGGTTGGATCGTCGGCTACCTCCTGCTGCTCTGGTTCACCTTCGCGGTCCTCACCGAGCTGCGGGCGGCGCTCGAGCAGCGCGGGCGGCGGTTCGTCGTCGACGCCAGCGAGTACGTGATCCAGAGCCTCTATCACAATCTCCTCCTCTTCGTCCTCCCCGCCTACTACGCGAGCGCCACGCTCACCTCGGTGAATGTCGTCTTCCTGGCCGGCGTGGCGGCCGGGGCCCTTGTGACGGCGGTGGATCCCGCGTACCGGTCGCTGGTTCACCCGCGCGCGTGGCTGCAGCATCTGCTCCTCGGCTTCTCGATCTTCGCCGCGCTCAACGTGGCGCTGCCGCTGGTGGGCGTGCGCCCCATCCTGGCGATGGAGGGCAGCGCGGGCTTGGCCGTGATGTCGCTCACGCCGGCCTTGAGGCGGCGCGGGACGGTGAGCTGGGCGGGGGCCTACACGCGGGCCGCAGTCCTGGCCGGTCTTGCCATGGTGCTGGTCTGGTACGGGCGCGCGCTCGTCCCGCCCGCGCCGCTCTTCCTCGCGCGCACTGTGGCTGCCCGCACGGTGACCGACCTCACGCCGGTGGATGTGATCCAGGGCTCGATTCCCGCAGCGGCCGTGGCGGAGTGGGGGGAGCTGGCCGCCTACACGGCCGTGTACGCCCCGGGCGGGCTCCGGCAGGCCATCCGACACGTCTGGTGGCGGAATGGCGAGCTGCTCTCGCGCATCCCGCTCGCGCCCGTCCAGGGGGGTCGCGCCGAGGGCTTCCGCACCTACTCGATCAGGCGGAGCCTGAAGCCGCCGCTCGAGGGGAGGTACACCGTGGACGTGGTGACGGCCTCGGGGCAGCTCATCGGCCGCCTGCGCTTCACGGTTACGCCCTAGGGAACTCGGAGAGCGGGTCAGACGGGGGCGGGGCGAGGGCCGACGCGGTATGATTGAGCCCTGATGCCGCTCGTCGACACGCACGCGCATCTGCACTTCCCCGAGTTCGCCCAGGACCTGGACGCCGTGCTCGAGCGCGCCCGCGCGGCCGGGGTCGCGCGCATCGTGACCGTCGGAACCGACCGCGAGACGAATACGGCGGCCGTGGCCCTGGCGGAGCGGTCGCCCGATATCTATGCCACGGTGGGGATCCATCCCCATGACGCGGCGGCCGCGACGGAGGCAGACTTCGAGGCGATGGAGTCGCTCGCCCGCTCCTCCGCGAAGGTGGTGGCGCTCGGCGAGATGGGGCTCGACTTCTTCCGGAACCTATCTCCGCGCGAAGTCCAGGAGAGCGTGTTCCGCCGCCAGCTCGGGCTGGCGCGCCGCCTCGGGCGGCCGGTCGTGGTCCACTGCCGCGACGCCCACGGGGAGACGCTCGCCGTCCTCTCGGAGGAAAAGGCGGAGGCGATGGGCGGCATCATGCACTGCTTCTCGGCCGACGTCGAGGTCGCCAAGCGTTGTCTCGACCTCGGGCTCCTGATCTCCATCGCGGGACCGGTGACGTACAGGAACGCCCGGTGGCTCCCCGACGTCGCCCGCTTCGTGCCCGAGGACCGGCTGGTGGTCGAGACCGATTGCCCATTCCTGCCGCCGCACCCCTATCGGGGAAAACGCAACGAGCCGGCGTACGTCGCGCTCACCGCCGCGCGAGTAGCCGAGCTGCGCGGGGTGGATGTCGACTCGCTCGCGGCGGCGATGACGCGGAACGCGGCGCGCCTGTTCAAGCTTCCCAACGTCTAACTGGCTTCAGAGGGGTACGCCCATGGCCTACGCGGATGTGCTCTACGAGGTGAAGAACCAGATCGCGTGGCTCACCATCAACCGCCCCGACAAGGGCAATACCTTCCGCCGCCAGACGGTGTTGGAGGCGATCCTGGCGCTCAACGAGGCGCGCCACGACCCCCAGGTCCGTGTCGTGGTGCTGACCGGGGCCGGGGATCGCTTCTTCTGCATCGGCGGGGAGAAGGAACCCAACGACGGCATGCTCCACTACCACAACGTGCCGCCCGTCGTGGACCTCTACACGCTGATCGACGTGATGCCCGTGCCGGTCATCGCCATGGTCAACGGCTTCGCCGTTGGGGGCGGCAACGTGCTGGCCAACATGTGCGACCTGACGGTGGCGAGCGAGCAGGCGACGTTCCGCCAGGTGGGCCCCATGATGGGCTCCTACGACGCGGGTTTCGGCACGTGGTACCTGGAGGATTCGGTGGGGCGCAAGCGCGCGAAGGAGATCTGGTATCTCAACCGGAAATACAGCGCCCGGGAGGCCCAGGCGATCGGTCTCGTCAACGAAGTGGTGCCGCACCCCGAGTTGCGCGCCCGCACGGAGGCGCTCTGCGAGGAACTGAAGAAGCGCGGCCCCCAGGCGCTGGCCGCTCTCAAGGCGGCGTTCCATGCCCGTCACAACGGCGTCACCGGCATGAGCCGCGTCGCCATCGACCATCTGGTCGCCAACTACTACCACACGGAAGAAGCGAAGGAGATGGGGCGCGCCTTCAACGCCAAGGAGGATCCGAACGCCGAGAGATTCTATCGCTGAGTACCCGAGCCGCTGGGCGGGCGGAATAAGAGACGGGCAGGGAGCGTGTCTGGTTAACCTCCCTCCGGGCGCCGGCTCCGCCGACGCAACCGACCGGGGGAGTCCGGAAGGGGCCGAAGCCCCCTCGGAGTTTCCTAGTGTAGTGTCCCAGAAATCAGTTGACTCGCGGGCGCCGGGCGGGGCGGGGGGGCCCTCCGCGGAACCGTGGCTTCTGCGCGTTGCCGGAGGCGAAAGCCTCACTCTCGTGGCTCCTTACGAGTGCCCGGAGCGGGTTGCGACTCAGCGTGTTCCGCGGAGGGCCCCCCCGCCCCGCCCGGCGCTTTGTCCACAACTTTCTGGGACAGGACACTAGCGGATCAGCATCGTCCGGGCCCGCGGCGCATCCTGCTCGGGCGTGAGGACGATGACCTCGCCCTGGTCGCCGACGCTGAAGGGGTGCACGGAGTGAGCCAGCTTGCTCCGGAGGACCACGCGGATTCCCTCGCTCTCCAGGAGCGAGCGGACGACGAGCGCCTCGGCCTGGTCGCGACACCGCCGTACCTCCACGAAGCCGGGAGCGGGCTCGGGCGCTGGCGCCGGCGACTTGGGGAAGCGGATGACTCGGGCCCGACGTGCCATGCGAATCATGCTAGCATAGCAGCCTCACCCCCGCTGCGAAGACAGGAGACGCCATGCGACTCGTCACCTTCGACGTCGCGACACCCATCGGGCCCATCGAGCCGGTGGGCGCGCTTCACAGGGAGCGGTGATCGATCTCAACGCGGGCCTCCGGCGCCCCAGCTCCACGAGCGCGGCGAGGCTCAGCCCGGGCGCGTGGCCGACTCGTGCCGCCCGACAGGGCCCTGCCCACGTCTCTCAGGACGAGACCATCCCATCCCGGCGATCTCTTCGGCTCGAGCACGGCGGTAGGCGATTGCGCCAGGACCCGCCCGCCTCACGCGTGATCTGGAGGTGATTCGAGGTCCGATGATCATCGGCGTTCCCAAGGAGACTTTTCCCGGAGAGCGGCGGGTAGCTCTCGTTCCCGGCGTGGTTTCGAGCCTCGTCAAGGCCGGCTGCGAGGTGCTGGTCGAGCAAGGCGCCGGAGACGCCGCCGGATATCCCGACTCAGTCTATGCGGGCAAGGGCGCGCGGATCGCTGCCACCCGCCACGAGGTGTTCAAGTCCGCAGACGCGCTCCTCCAGGTGCTCGGCCACGGCGCCAACGACAGGACCGGTCGGGACGATCTCGCGCTCCTCCACGCCGGTCAGGTCCTCATCGCCTTCCTGAGGCCTCTCGGCGACCCGCGGACGGTGGAGGAGATCGCCCGGACCGGCGTCATCGCCTTTGCCGTGGAGCTGATGCCGCGCATCACGCGGGCCCAGAGCATGGACGCCCTCTCGTCGATGGCGACGGTCGCGGGCTTCAAGGCCGTCGTGCTCGCCGCCGAGATCTTGCCCCGGATGTTCCCCATGCTGACCACCGCTGCCGGCACCATCCCGCCCGCCAAGGCGCTCGTGATCGGCGCCGGAGTATCGGGTCTCCAGGCCATCGCCACTGCCCGGCGGCTCGGCGCCGTCGTGTCTGGCTACGACATCCGGCCGGCGGCGAAGGAGCAGGTGCAGAGCCTCGGCGCGCGCTTCGTCGAGCTACCACTCGCCGCCGACGCCGCCGAGGACCAGCGGGGCTATGCGCGGGCGCAAGACGAGAGGTTCTACGGCCGCCAGCGCGAGCTCCTGGCCCGCGTGGTGGCCGAGAGCGATGTGGTGATCGCCACCGCCGTGGTGCCGGGGAAGCGGGCGCCAGTGCTGATCACCGCCGACATGGTGACCGGGATGCCCTGGGGCTCCGTGATCGTGGACCTGGCGGCCGAGCGGGGGGGCAACTGCGAGCTGACGCGCCCCAACGAGACCGTCGTGGAGCGCGGGGTGACCATCATCGGCGCCGTGAACCTCGCGAGCACGGTGCCTGCCCACGCGAGCCAGATGTACGCGAAGAACATCGCGGCGTTTCTCCTGCACCTGGTGAAGAACGGCGCGCTCCAGCTCGACCTGGAGGACGAGATCACCCGGGAGACGCTCTTGACGCGAGAGGGCGAGGTCGTCCACGCGCGGATCCGCGAGGCGCTGGGCCTACCCCCGAAGGGAGGCTGATCCGATGTCGTCCACTCTGGAGAGCGAGCTGTTCGTGTTCGTGCTGGCGACCTTCGTCGGCTTCGAGGTGATCCGCCGCGTGAGCCCGCTCCTCCACACACCCCTCATGTCGCTCACCAACGCCATCTCGGCGATCTCGCTCGTCGGTTCCATCGTCATCACGGGAGCGGAGAAGAGCCAGCTCAGCGCGGTCCTCGGCACGATCGCCGTCGTGTGCTCGATGGCCAACGTGGTTGGCGGCTTCCTGATCACCGACCGCATGCTCAGGATGTTCAAGAAGCGGGAGCCCGGGAAGTGATCGAGACCTACTTCATCCAGTTCGCCTACATCGCCGCCGCGGCCGCGTTCATCCTCTCGCTCAAGTGGCTGAGCCATCCCACGACGGCCCGCCGCGGCGTCAAGGTGGGCGAGCTGGGCATGGCGCTGGCCATCGCGGGCACCCTCGTACACCACGAGATCGTGAGCTATCAGTGGATCCTGGTCGGGTTCGTGCTCGGCTCGATCATCGGGATCCCGCTGGCGGTGTTCATGCCGATGACCCATGTCCCCCAGCGGACCGCCCTGTCCCATGCCTTCGGAGCGCTGGCCGCCGCCCTGGTGGGCACCGCCGAGTACTACCTGCACGCCGAGGATCTCGGTTCCTTCACGATGGCCGCCCTGAGCCTCGAAGTCATCCTCGGCTACCTGACGTTCACGGGCAGCCTGATGGCCTTCGGCAAGCTCCAGGACCTCCTGCCGGGCCGGCCGATCGTCTACAAGGGGCAGAACTTCACCAACCTGTTCCTCCTTGCGGTGGCGGTGGCCATCGGCGTGTACCTCGTCGTCAACCCCGGCCGCAGCGAGCTGTTCCCCGTCCTCGCCGTGCTCTCGCTCGTGTTCGGCGTCTTGCTCATCATCCCGATCGGCGGCGCCGACATGCCGACGGTGATCTCGCTCCTCAACTCCTACGCCGGGCTGTCGGCCGCGGCCATGGGCTTCGTCCTGGACAACAAGCTCCTGATCGTGGCGGGCGCCCTCGACGGCTCCTCGGGCTTCATCCTGTCGGTGATCATGTGCCGCGCCATGAACCGCTCCTTCACCAATGTGCTCTTCGGCGGCTTCGGCCAGGTGCAGGCGGGTGTCGGGCAGGCCGCCGACAGGAGCGTCAGGAGCGCATCGCCCGAGGAGGCGGCCGCGATTCTCGAGGCTGCCGGCTCGGTGATCATCGTGCCCGGCTATGGCATGGCCGTCGCCCAGGCGCAGCACAAGGTCCGCGAGCTGTACGATGCCCTCAGCCGGCGGGGAATCGACGTCAAGTTCGCCATCCATCCGGTGGCGGGCCGGATGCCCGGCCACATGAACGTGCTCCTAGCCGAGGCCGATATCCCCTACGATCGGCTGGTGGAGATGGAGGAGATCAACCCCGAGTTCCCGCGGACCGATGTCGCCCTCGTGATCGGTGCCAACGACGTCACCAATCCGGCGGCGCGCCACGACACGGCGAGCCCCATTTACGGCATGCCCATCCTGGATGTCGACCGGGCGAGGACCGTGATGGTGATCAAGCGGGGGATGAGCCCCGGCTTCGCCGGCATCGAGAACGAGCTGTACTACATGGACAAGACTATGATGCTGTTCGGCGACGCCAAGAGCTTCGTCGGCAACCTGGTCAAGGAGCTCTCCGCGAGCCCGGCCCGTGTGTGAGTCCGGGGGCTGCGGGGCCGTGCCGGTGCGCCGCCCCGGTCGTCCCCCGCTCGTGGACGAGCGGCTTTGCCCCTTCCGAGGATAGGAGGATCACCGTGGACAAGTTCGAGTACCTGAGCGGCCTTCCTGAGGTCGGGATCGTCCCCCGGGCGCCTCACGCCGGTCCGTTGTTGCGCGAACTCTACGAGCAGGAGCACGGGCGGGGCGGCTTCGCGGGCAAGGTCACCCACACCTACCATCTCTACCCACCCAACAACTGGTTGCATGATGCGACGCGCGCGCTCGACGGCCGCGCCTTCGCCCCCCACTGGGAGTCCCCCCTCGTCCCCATCGGCGGCATCCATCACGCCCTTCACGTGATGGCGCCCGAGGAGCCGCGGGACGTCTATCGCGGGGTGGCGCGCCTGGTGGCCAATGACAGTGTGACCATGAATGTCACCGCGCCGGCGGCCCGCATGGACTACTTCTTCGAGCATCATTCGGCCACCCTCGTCTACTTCGTCCACGAGGGGCGGGGGATCCTCGAGACGATGTTCGGCCCGATCGAGTACCGGAAGGGCGACTTCCTCGTCCTGCCCAAGGGGACGATGCACCGCTTCGATCTCGCGCCGGGCCGCCACTACTACTGGATGTACGAGAGCTTCGCGGGGGACCCGGAGAAGTCCGAGGCTCCCACCACCGGTCAGTTCATCACCCACAGCCGGAGCGACTACAAGTTCCCGCGCTCGCTGGACGCGCGCAACGAGGCGGGGCACTTCGAGGTGATCTCCAAGGTCGGCCCCGTCTACACGCGGCGCGTCCACCCGACCCATCCCTTCGACGTGGTGGGGTGGCGTGGCGATTACCTGCCCTACCGCTTCGCCGTGGAAGACGTGCGCCCGCTCGTGGCGGATCGCTCGCATGTCCCGCCATCGGGCCACACCGTCTTCAAGCTGCCCGGCTGCTACCTCTGCGTCTTCACCGCGCGCTCGGTCGAGAAGGAAGGCATGTGGCTCCCGTTCTTCCATCGCAACCTCGACTACCTGGAGACCATCGGCTATCACTTCGGCGAGTTCTTCAGCCGGGGCGGCGTGATCCAGGAGGGGATGGTGACGCTCCATCCCGTGGGGTTGCCCCACGGGCCGCACCCGGCCGCCCTCAAGGCCTTCATGGACGACCGGCGGCCCGAGGTGTGGCAGGAGGTCGGGATCATGGCGGACTTCGCCAACCCGACAAGGATGTCGGAGTTCGCGCTGGGGCTCTCGAAGAAGGACTACATGGCGAGCTGGGCCGGGTACACGACGGATCCGCGCTTCACCTACCGCCCGACGCGCCTCGCCGAGGCCCGGGCGGCGGCCGACCGGCTGGCGGAGGCGCGCGACACGCTCCGGCCCACCGCCGGCGACGAGCCGGGAGGTCAGTGATCGGCGACGGGCGCCGCCCGCTCGTATGCTGAGGTATCCTTGAGGAGGCCGTAGTGGACCAGGTGCTCTCCACTCGCGACGAAAGCCTGCCCGCCGCCTACTCCGAGGCGCTGGAGAGGCTCTCCCTCGCCCCGCTGTGGGCCGCCCTTCACGTCCTGCTTCCCCACGAGCGCGTCACGCGGGTCGTTCCGCACCACTGGCGCTGGGCCGATCTGCGCGGGCCGCTGCTCGAGGCGGCGCGCCTGGTTGGCATCGAGCAGGCCGAGCGCCGAGTGCTGGTGCTCTGTAACCCGGGGCTCCCCGGCGCCTATGCCGCCACCGCCACGCTCTACGCGGGACTTCAGATCATCCTGCCCGGCGAGAGCGCGCCGAGCCATCAGCACACGCCGGCGGCGCTTCGGCTGGTCGTCGAGGGGCGGGGGGCCTTCACCACCGTGGAAGGCGTCAAGTGCGCCATGGAGCCGGGCGACCTCATCATCACGCCGCCCATGCGCTGGCATGACCACGGCCACGAAGGGGCGGAGCCGGTGATCTGGCTCGACGGCCTCGACATCCCGCTCGTGAGGAGCCTCGACGCCTCCTGGGCCTCGCGGATGAGGCCCGCCGGTACGCCGCGCACCACCACGGATTCCTCCGAGGATGAATTCACCGCGGCGGGGCTCGCGCCGCGCTGCTCGCGCTACGAAGACACCGGCTATCCCCAGGTCCGCTGGCCGTGGCGGACCGTGAGGACGGCGCTCGAGACCATGGCGCGGACGGCGCCGCTCGCCGCGCCCGTCATCCTCCGGCACATCAATCCGCGCACCGGCGCCTTCCCCCTGGCTACCATGGGATCCGAAGCCCAGTGGCTCCGTCCCGGCGAGACGACGCGGTCCGCGCGCGGGACCGGGAGCAGCGTCTTCCACATCGTCGAAGGGCGCGGCGACAGCCGGATCGGCGAGACGACCATCCGCTGGCAGCAGGGGGACTGCTTCGTAGCGCCACCGTGGCACTGGATCGAGCACCGGAACCTGTCCTCGTCAGCGCCGGCCTGTCTCTTCCACCTCAACGATGAGCCGGCGCTCCGGGCGCTCGGGCTCTGGCACGAGGAGGCACGCTCCGGAGCATGAAGTGAGCGTCGCGCGGCCGGCGGTCCGGCGACGCCGTGCGTCGAGGAATGCGGCCTGCTTACAGGTCCCGGGCGGCGGGGAGGCCGGGCAGGGAGGTGGCGGATCGCACGGCGCTCACGATGGCCTGCGCCACCAGGTCGGCGGCCGCGCAGCCGAGAGGAGCGACGTCGGCTCGCGTCACGCCCACCGAGAGGCAGAAGAGCGTGTCACCGTCGGTGTCAAGATGGGGCGGCGAGAGCGCCCGCGCCAACCCGTCCATGGCAAGCTGGGCGAGCCGCGCGGCCTCGGCCTTGCACAGCGCCGCCGAGGTCGCGACCACGCCGATGGTAGTGTTCACGGGCTGGAAGCTCGGTGGCGGCGCCCCGGCGGCGAGCGCGGCGGCGGTGTCGATGAGGCGGCGGCCATCGGGCGCATCCCGGGTCCCGGCGATCAGCCAGCCGGTGCTCGGGTCTCGGACGTCGCCCACGGCATTGACCGCCACGATGGCGCCGAGCTTCACTTCGCCGAGGGCGATGGCGGCGCAGCCGAGGCCGCCGCGCGTGGCCCGCTTCGCGCCATGGAGCTTGCCGACCGTGGCGCCGGTGCCCGCGCCCACATTACCCTGGGCGACCGGGCGGTGGCTGGCGGCGGCTGCCGCCGCGTAGCCCATGGCGCGATCCGGCCTCGCCCGCGGATCACCCACCCCCAGGTCGTACAGGATCGCGCCGGCCACATGCGGCACCACGGTATGAGGCGTCCTGAACCCCACCGCGTGCTCCTCGAGCCACTCCATCACGCCCCAGATGGATTCCAGCCCGAATGCGCTCCCTCCGGCCAGGACGATGCCGTCGACGGTGGGAACCAGGTGGCGCGGATCGAGGAAGTCGAGCCCGTGGACACCGGCCGCCCGGCCTCGGACCTGGACGCCCCCGACGGCGGGATGGTCGGGCAGCACCACGGTGACGCCGGTGAGCCCGGACAGATCGGTAGCGTGGCCGACACGCAGTCCCGGGATCACGGACGGGTTTTCCGCGCCGGAGTCCGGCTGACCTCAGCGAGCTTGGCGCGGCCGAGAGCCACCTCGGCGCCCACCATGAGCCCCCGCATCGCCAGTGCCCTGACGAGCGGGATGCTTCGCGCGGCCCGGCTGTCGTCCGCGAGCGCGGCACCGGCGGTGGCGGCTAGCCGCGCCGGCTCCTCGCGTCCGGTAGACCGGAAGATGAGCGCCATCTCCGCGAGCCGTCTCGCCCACCGTCGGCGGGCCTCGCCCGTGAACTGCTTGTCGATCACCGCGTCCACGATGGCGGCCTCGCGCTCGGTCTTGATCTGATCGGACACGATGAGGCGGCTCTCACGGACCTCGAGCAGAGCGAGAGTGTCATCGTGGATCTGCCCAGGATCCACGAACCACCCCACGAGCTCGGGCAGCTCGACCAGCTCCGTGGATCGATCGAGCAGGTACGGATCCACCTCCCCCGCGTCGGTCTTCGGCTGCACCGCTGCCGGTCCGGGGGCCGGGACGGTGAAGAAGCGACGCCAGCGCGAGAACTCCGGCGGCGGCTCGGTGCCCATCCTCGCGTGGAGAGCGAGCGCTTCGCCCACGAGCGCGCAGGCGTGCGCGGGGTCGGTCTCGACCCACGGCAGCTTCTGGTGCTCTCGCAGCCGGCGCAGCTCGGCTTCGAGGCGCTTTCGCGTGATCGCGCCGCCGGCCGCCTCGAGGACGCCCACTTGGTCATTCACGATGAGCGAGCAGAGTTGGAGCTGCCCGGCGGGTCCGCCCTCGAGGAGGATCCAGAGCGCGCGGGATCCGGTGCCGTCGATGGCGGAGCGCCAAGCGCGGATGGGCTGCTCGGCCCGGCGCCTGACGACCGGCCCGATGGGCGACTCGGGCGAGGGCGGTACCGCGATCCCGGCCTGCGCCAGCCGATAGATGGCGCGCCTGGCCGCCTTTCGGATGGCCTTGGTGCGCGCCCGATCGGCCATGGTGCGCAGGAGCGGCGCCGCCGCGGCTCCGTGGCGCTTCACGAGAGCCTGGAGCGCGCCGTCGAGCACCTCAGCCGTGTACCCGACGAGATCCGGCAGCCCTTGCGCGGCCAGCGCGCCTTCGAGGGACAGGAGGCACGCGGCTTCGGCGTCCCGCGCGGAGGGAGAGATCATTTGGTCAGGAGCGCCTTGAAGAATGGATCGTCAGGCCAGCCGCCCGGCGGCCACTGCTCGGCCCGGAAGTGTACCTTGCGCGCGTAGCTGAGGGCGCCCGCGTACTGTTCGAAGCAGTCGGAGAGCCGCCTGAAGAGCGGCCCGTCCGCGCGGCCGCCGGCCCGCGCCGTTTCCGAGACGAACCGGTAGGCGCGGCGCCCCTCGTGCTCGTAATAGCCGGTCACCGCCAGCCGCTCGACGTGCTCGCGGAACACCCCCGTCATGAACAGCGCGTAATCGCCGATGTGGCGTCGCAGCGCCTGTTCCGCTTCCGGATGGAAATCCCGCGAGTCCCACTCCCAGACGTGATGGATCGCCAGCAGGGAGTCCACCACGGTGTCGAGCCGGCGAGTCGGCAGGTCTCGGATCGCATAGAGGGCTTCGGTGCGGGCGAAGCGGGTCAAGAGGTCCGCCAGGTAGCGCACCACCGGGGGATCATCGAGCGCAAGGTCACGGAAGCTCTGCCGGGTGACTCGTTCGAAGAAGCGGGAAAGCGGGCCCGACTCCACGACCCTACTGTACCAAACTTTTGGCGGCCGGGGCGAGTGGCGGTGCTAGTCTTCTTTCCATGAGACCCGAGGAGATCCGGACGGCCGAACCCCCCGCCGTCGCCCGGCGCATGACGCTCGCGTCCCGGCCCCCGCGCCCCTGGTTTCTCATCGCGGCGGCGCTGCTGCTTGCAATCCTGTCGGCCCTGCTGTGGGGGAAGTGGAGGGACAGCCGCACGCGCGCGGATCAGCTCCAGGCGGAACTCAAGCAGGTCTACGCGGAGGCCGAGACCCTCCGCACTCAGGCCGCGCAGGCGCAGCAGCGGATCGCTGAACTCGAGCGCGAGCTACACGCGCTGTCGGCGGGGCAAGCCCCCGCCAGTCCCGGTCGGAAAACTAGGGAGCGAAGGCGCGGTCCCAGGCGGCGAGGAGGCGGTCGTTCTGCTCGCGCGTCCCGATCGAGATCCTCAGATGCCCGGGGAATCCCACTCCCGCGCCGTCCCTCACGAGGATGCCCGCCTGGGCGAGCGACGCCCTCAGCGTCGGGGCACGGTCGCCCACCTTTGCGAGCAGGAAATTGGCTTGCGAGGGCGGCGAGGTGGCCCCGCGCTCGGCGAGGGCGGCGTGCAGCCGCGGCCGCTCAGCGAGCACGACGGCCCGCGTCCGCTCCAGATGGGCCGCATCCTCGAGCGCGGCCAGTGCCGCCACCTGGGCGAGACGGTTGACGTTGTACGGCGCGCGCACCCGATTGAGCACCTCGATGCACTCCGGGCGCGCGATGGCGTAGCCTATCCTCAGACCGGCGAGCCCGGCGATCTTGGAGAACGTCCTGAGCGCGATCGCTGTCGGGTGGCGCCGGACGAGGTCCACCCCGTCGACCATGTCGGGATCATCGCAGAAGTCTCGGTAGGCCTCATCGACGATGTAGAGGGGCGGCTCGTCGACGAGGGCGTCGAGGAAGGCCTCGAGCCGCCCGCGCGGGACGATGGTGGACGCGGGGTTGTGCGGCGTGCAGATGATCACGGCCTTGGTCCGCGGCGTCACGCGCCGGAGCATGTCATCGAGATCGGTCTCGTAGCCGTTGAGCGGGCTCGCCACGACGTTCGCGCCGGCGAGCGTCGCCTCCGTGCCGTAGGGCTCGAAACCCGGCTGGGGGATCACGATGTCATCGCCCACCTCGTACGCCGCGCGCGCCAGTAGTCCCAGCAGCTCATCGGCCCCATTACCGACGACGAGCCAGTCCGCTCCCACGCCGAGTCGCCGGCCGAGCGCCGCCCTGAGCTCGGTCGAGCCGCCGTCGGGGTAGAGGTGCACCCTTGCCGCCTCCCGCCGCAGCGCTTCCATCGCCTTCGGTGAAGGCCCCAGCGGGCTCTCGTTGGCCGACAACCGGATGATGGCCCCGGCGCGCAACTCCTCCTCGATGGGCTTGCCCGCATCGTAGGGCGCCACCTTGTCCACGATCGGTCGCCAGAGCTGTCGCATAGGTGCTCATTGTACCCGCCGGCGCATCCGCCCCACAAGTTCGCGCCGTGTTTGACATCATCGATACCACGCGCTAACGTTTCGCCATGTCGACGGAACTCTTTCGCCAGCTCCGGCGCGTCGAGGCTCAGGCTGAGCGTGGGTTCGACGGCACTCCTGCCGAGCGGGCCGACCGTCGGCGGCGACTCAGGCTCGAGCTGCTCCGCCAGCACCTCACGTCCAATGTCGATTTCCTCCGAGCCGCCCATCTTGGGGGCGCCTCGGGTCAGCAGTCTGTGCAGGCCTATGCGGCGTTCATGGACGGGTTCCTCGCCACGCTGTTCGGGCTCACCGCCGAGGATGCCAAGCGCGAGGGAGCCGCTCCGGCGCCGCTGGTGCTTGTCGCCCTCGGCGGCTACGGGCGCGGCGAGCTGCACCCGCTGTCCGACCTCGACCTCATGGTGATCTACGACGGCGAGATGGGGCTCTACGTCCAGCGCGTGACCCAGGGGCTCCTCTATGCGCTCTGGGACCTGGGACTCCAGGTGGGCCACGCGGTGCGGAGCCTCCCGGACTGCCTCGCCATGGCGCGGACCGACTTCCCCAGCCGGACCTCCATGCAGCAGGCGCGCTTCCTCGTGGGCGACCGGCGGCTGTTCAACCGCTTTCGCAAGGTGCTGGCCGAGAACGTCTACCAGAAAGACTTTGCCCAGTTCCTGGAGACGACGCTGGCCGAGCGCGACCAGCGGTACCGGAAGTTCGGCGGCTCGCCCTATATCGGGGAGCCCAACGTGAAGGAGTCGGCGGGCGGGCTCCGGGACATCCACGAGGCCATGTGGCTCGCCTCGACCAAGTTCGGGACGCGGACGCTCCGGGAACTCCTGGACAAGCGGCTCATCACCGACCGCGAGCGGAAGACGACCGACGAGGCACTCACCTTCCTCTGGCGAGTGCGGAACGAGCTGCACTTCCTCGCGGGCCACCGGAACGACGTACTCTCGCGCGACGTCCAACCCCAGATCGCCAAGAACTTCGGCTACACGGCGGACGAGGTCTCTCTCGCGGTGGAGAAGTTCATGCGCGACTACTACCTCCACGCGAGGGCGATCCACCGCATCTCCCGACGCCTCATCGCGCGCTGTCGGGAGACGCTGGCCCACCGGGGCGCCGTGCAGCGACGGCTTCGCCAGGACGCGCTGGCCGATGGCCTCATCGTGATCGACGAGCAGATCCATCTGGCGCATCCCGACGGGCGGGCCTTCCGCGAGGACCCGACCCGGCTCATGAAGGTGTTCTGGCACTGCCACCGGCTGGGCTTCGAGCTGGGCATCGACGTCGAGCGCGCGGTCGAGGACTCGCTGGACCTGGTGGATGAGAGCTTCCGGTGCTCGCCCGATGTGCGCGACCTCTTTCTGTCCATCTGCCGGAGCTGGGGGCGCGTCGCCACGACTTTCAGGGCGATGCACGAACTGGGGTTCCTCGGGCGCTATCTCCCGGAGTGGGGGGCGCTCACCTGCCTCGTCCAGTACGACGTCTACCACAAGTTCACCGCCGATCAGCACTCGCTCCTGGCAGTGGAGCACTTGGAGGCCCTCGCCCCGGGTCAGTCGGCCGAGTCGGAGGGAATCGCCCGGGTGGTGAACGACGTGGAGCGGCCGGACCTCCTCATGCTGGGTATGCTGGTGCACGACCTCGGCAAGGGGAAGGGCCACGGACATGTCGCCAAGGGCATCCCGCTCATCGAGGCGCTGACGGCGCGACTGCAATTGCCTGCCGAGGACGCCGACAAGGTCGTCTTCCTGGTGGCGCATCACCTGACCATGTCTCACACGGCCCAGCGGCGGGACATCCACGACCCCAAGACAGTCGAGGCGCTGGCCGAGGTCTGCCGCACGCCCGAGCGCCTCCGCATGCTCTACGTCCTCACCTCTGCCGACATGAGCGCCGTCGGCCCCGGCGTGATGACGGGCTGGCAAGCGCAGATCCTCGGCGAACTCTACAGCCGCGCGCTCGTCCGGCTCGCCGGCGGGCAGCACGAGCCGCCGAGCCGTGACGCCGTGGCGGCGCGCGTCTGGGAGGCCATGCCCCGCGAGGGGTCGCGCCGCGCGGTGGCGGCTCATCTGGCCATGCTTTCCGACCGGTACCTCGCCACCACGTCGCCCCAGCGCATCGCCTGTCACCTGCGACTCGTGGAGTGCCTGGACGAGGACACCATCGCGACTGAGCTGTTTCACCATCCGGATCTGGATTCCTCCGAGCTGGTGATCGCCACGCGGGACGTGCCGGGACTCTTCTCACTGATCGCGGGAACGCTGGCGGCCCACGGCGTCAATATCCTTTCCGCCCAGATCCACACGCGCGCCGACGGCATCGCCATCGACACCTTCCAGGTCAACGACCCCCTGGGCGAGCCGGTCACGGAAGAGGCGCGGTGGCGGCGCACGCTGGACGCGCTGAGGAAGGTCATCGCCGGCGAGGAGGCCGTGGAGTCGCTTCTCGCCAAGCGCCGGGCCGGGCGCCCGACGGGCGAGGCGGTCGCGGGGCCGCCCAAGATCTCACTGGACAACCGTCTCTCCGACACTCACACCGTCGTCGAGGTGAAGTGCGGGGATCGCGTCGGGCTCCTCTACGCCATCACGCGCACGTTCTCAGCGCTGGGCTCGACATCGGCAGCGCCCGGATCGCCACCGAGATCGATCAGGCCTACGACACCTTCTATGTCACCGACCGCCAGGGACGGCGCGTCGAGGACCCCGCGGCCATGAGCCACATCCGCGAGGCACTGGAAGAGGCGCTGCGCGCGCCGCCATAGGAGGATCGGGGGGGACCCGGACAGCCCCCGACCCGCTTCTAGATGCCCGCCCCAGGGTCCCGACTCACAAATTCGTTAACCAACGGCCCGGGGAGGGCACCCCCAGCCCCGTCCGATGGTCTGTCAGCGAACTTCCAACTCGGCAGAGTAGCGGGGATTATTCACGAGCATGATCGCGAGACCGGGCGGGTGGCGCCGGTGCGGCTTCGGGCCGGCCAGGCGGAGTGGGACCCGCCTCACGCGTGATCGGCTCGTGAATAATGTGGGCTAGGAGCGTGTCGGAGAAAAGGCTGGTGCGAGGTGATCCAGGTTCGAGCGCCGGTTTTGCCGGAGCAAGCTCTCCGCGTCGCTCGCCTCGGACGGCGGGGCCCTCGCCCCTGCGGCGTCTTGCGGCTCGGTCTTCCGGATTGCTCGCCTCGGACGGCAGGGCCCCAGCCCCGCGACGTCCTGCGGCTCGCACTGCATCCTGGGGAGGCTTTGGAAGGGGGCGGAAGCCCCCCGAGTTTCCTCGGCCCGGTGCCGCCGGCGTCGCGGAATGTCGCGCCATAGCGGCGGGCTGAGGAACCGGCACGAGGATGCTGAGCCACTACAAGAAGTCCCTTCACGGCGTGGCTGATCCGGTTGCGCGGCTGCTCCTTCGGGCCCACGTTCGCCCCAATCAGCTCACGGTGCTTGGCCTGGGGGTGAGCATGGTCGCCGCCCACGCTTTCTTCGAGGGCCGGCTCAGGCTGGCGGCGGCCTTGCTGGCGGTGGCCGGCCTCTTCGACTTCTTCGACGGGAGCCTGGCGCGGCTGGCAGGGAGCGAGAGCGCCTTCGGCGCTTTCCTCGACTCGGTGGTCGATCGCTACTCGGACCTCGTGGTGCTGCTCGGCATCGTGCTCTACTACGAGCGCGCCGACGGGACGTGGGGCATCTTCTTCACGATGGTGACCCTGATCGGCACCATCATGGTGAGCTATACGAAGGCGCGGGCCCAGTCCATCGGCATCCGCTGCGAGATCGGCCTCATGGAGCGGCCGGAGCGGATGATCGTGCTCATCGCGGGCGGCGTCTTCCACTTGCTCACCCCGGCCGTCATCGTGCTGGCCCTCTTGACCAATCTCACCGCGCTCCATCGCATCCTGTACGTATGGCGGGCGGCCCGCGAGAAGACGCTGAGTTGACCCGGAAGGGGGCTAGGCCCCCCTTCCGACACCTCCCCCCAGGATGCGGTGGGAGCTGCAGGACGTCGCGGGGCTGGGGGCCCCCCGGTCCGAGGCGCGCAATCCGGAAAACTTGCGCCGGCAAAGCCGGCGCTCGAACGCAGGTCGGTCCGACACGCATCGGCGACAGGACCGGGTGGCTGCCGGAGCATTGCGGCTTTGCTAGACTGGGGCCCGTGCGGAGGGTGATCGCGCTGCTTTGTCTCGCTTCGTGCCTGGGCCTGGGCGTGGTGGCTATGTCGGCCGAAGGCCCGGCGCCGCCGGCCCTGGTGCCCGCGCCGGTGGTCAGGCTGTCTGCCGAATCCCGGGATCGCTTCCTGACGGCGCTCGGCGCGTTCAGAACGAGCGACTGGAACGCGGCGGCGAGCGAGTTCGGAGATCGGGGCTGGGCCTCCACGCCGCTCTCGGAGTACGCGATCCTGTTCCAGGCCGAGAGCCTGCTCCGGACCGGCGACGCGGAGGCCGCGCGGGCGGCGGCGCTCCGCGCCGCTGACGCCACACCCGAGAGCCGTCTCGCTCCTTCCGCGTTCCTCCAGGCGGCGATGGTATTGTCGAGCGCGGGCGATGACGCCGCGGCGGTGACGCACTTTCGCCGCTTCCTCGCTCGCCACGGCGATCATCCCGAGGCGGCGCGCGCGCGCCTGGCGCTTGCCCAGGCGCTCCTGGCCGCCGGCCGGACGGCGGAAGCGGCGCGGGTGCTCAACGACCTCTGGATCCTGTCGCCCGCAGCGCCCGAGGCGGCGAGCGCCGCCCAGCAGCTCCAGGTCCTCGCCGATCGGGGGCTCGCTGGCCCGCCACCCACCGCCCGGGAGCGAGTGGAGCGGGCCGAGCGGTTGCTGGCCGCCGGGCTCGCGGAGCTGGCGCAGAGCGAGGCCCAGGCGCTCTGGGCCGACGCGCTTCCCGCGGATCTTCGGGGGCGCGCCCTCAAGATAGTGCTGGACGTCTCTCGGCGTGCCGGGCGGTACGAGGCCGCGATAGCAGCCATCGGCCGCGCACTGTCCTCGCTCCCGCCCGAGCGGCGTCCGCCCTGGCTTCTCGAGCTGGCCCGGCTTCAGAATCGTCGGAGCCGGGATCTGGCCCTGACGACCCTCGACAGGCTGACGCGCGAATACCCGAAGAGCCAGGAGGTGGCGGAAGCGCTGCTCCTGAAAGGGCGGCTTCTCGAGGAGGCCTCCAGAGTTTCGGACGCCCAAACAGTCTATCGGAAGCTGGCCGCCGGCCATCCGGACAGCGAGGAGGCGGGCGCAGCCCTGTGGCGACTGGGCTGGCTCGCCTGGTTCCGCGGCGCCTATGACGAGGCCGCGGGATCGTGGGCGCGCATTCTCGCGATCCGCGGGGGTCACCCATACCGGGAGGCCACTACCTATTGGATCGGCCGAGCCGACGAGCTGCGAGGAGGAGCAAAGCTCGCGGCGCGGCGCTTCGACCAGCTCCAGGGTGAGGCGCCGAGGAGCTACTACGGCGTCCTGGCGAGTCAGCGGAGCGGCCACCGGAGCCCGGGAGTCCGCTCGTCGCCGACACCGGTCACGCTGCCGGCCGATCCGCTCGAGCCCCTCCAGGCCGACGCGGGTTACGCGAGAGTCGAGGCGCTGCGGGCCGTCGGGCTCGGAACCTTCGCCGACGAGGAGATGGCCGAGATGACCCGGCGCGCCCTCGGTGACGCGGCGCTTCTCTACGCCCTCTCCGCGGCCTATGTGCAGGAATCTCGCTACCATCTGGCGCTTCGCATCTTGCGCCGCCACTTTCAGTCCCTCGCGCGGACCGGGGTCGATACGGTGCCGCGCGCCTTCTGGGAGATGCTCTATCCCATCGGATGGCGGGGCGAGCTGATGGAAGCGGCCGGCCGCGCCGCCATCGATCCTCTCCTCGTGGCCGCGGTCGTGCGCGAGGAGTCGTCGTTCCATCCCCAGGCCCGCTCCCGCGTCGGCGCGCGCGGGCTGATGCAGCTCATGCCGGAGACGGCGCGCCCGATCGCCCAGGGGCGCCGCTTGCCCTTCAACAACGCCGAGCTGCTCGACGATCCCGCCGCCAACCTCGAGCTCGGCACCACGTACCTCGCCGCACTCCTCCGCGAGTTCCCCGACGCCCGCCTGGCCGCCGCCGCCTACAATGCGGGCCCGGCCCGGGTGCGGGAGTGGTGGGGGACGCGGCGCTCGGACGATCTCGAGGTGTGGGTCGAGCAGATCCCGTTCGACGAGACCCGCGCCTTTGTCAAGCGCGTGATGCTCTCGTGGGACGAGTACCGCCGTCTCTACGGCGCGTCGGTGCCGGCGGAGGCAGCCGCCCCGGAAGACGGAAGCGGCCAGCCGTGATGGACCTCGAGCCGGCCGGGGTCTGGCGGCGTTTCGCCGCCCGTCTCGTCGACTGTCTGCTGGGCACGCTGGTCTGGAGCCTCGCGGCGATGTGGCTCGTGATCGCCGCGTGGGCCTTCCGGCGCTCGCCGCTCGAGCTCCGGGGGGCGGCGCTGCTCATCCTCGCGATCGTGATCCTCGGAGTCGCCCTTCACGTCGTGTACCACGTGGCGTTCGTCGGCGGCTGCGGCCAGACGCCCGGGAAGATGGCGCTCGGCATCGCCGTGGTGAGACGCGACGGAGGCCGCACGGGCTACGCGCGCGCGTTGGTGCGTTGCCTGGCCGGCGTCCTCTCGGTGCTCACGCTCGGGCTCTCCTCGCTCGTTGTGCTGTTCACCCGCGAGCGGCGCGGATTAGCCGACCGGCTGGCGGGGACGCGGGTCGTGCGGATCTAGCGGATACACTCGCCAAGCAACCGTTTGGCGCCTCCGGGCCGCGGAAGACTTGACAAGCGTATGACATCGGCCCGGTTGCGGGCCTGGTAGACTGGTTCGTGGAGTGCGAGTCACAGGACGCCGCAGGGGCTAGGCTCCGCCGTCCGAGGCGAGCAAATCCTGAGGAGGGCACACGATGCTCATCAAGCGGGGCGGAGGGTTTAAGGAGAGCGAGATTACCCCGTATGACGTCTATCTCAACCGTCGCGCCTTCATGGTGGGCGCCGCCGCCCTCGCGCTGGGGCCCCGGGTCGGGGAAGCCACCCCTCCGCCGGCCGGCCAGGCCCTCAAGGCCGCGCCCAATCCCGTGTACCGGCTCGGGGACTCGCCGACTCCCTTCAAGGACGTGACGAGCTACAACAACTTCTATGAGTTCGGCGTGAACAAAGACGACCCCGCGCGCCTGGCCGGCACGCTCAAGCCGCGCCCGTGGACCGTCAAGGTGGACGGCCTGTGCGCCAGGCCCGGGACCTACGACTTCGATGAGATCCTGCGCATGGCGCCGCTCGAGGAGCGCATCTACGCGCTACGCTGCGTGGAGGGCTGGTCCATGGTGATCCCGTGGATCGGGAAGGGGTTCTTCAACTTCGCCTCGCTGAACTGGCCCTATACCGAGGGACTCCGGCTCGACGAGGCGCTTCACCCGCTCACCCTGCTCACGGTGGGCCTCTACGGCCAGGTGCTCCCGAACCAGAACGGCGCGCCCATCCGGGTGGTCGTGCCGTGGAAGTACGGGTTCAAGAGCGCCAAGTCCATTGTCCGGATCCGCCTCGTGGACCAGGAACCCAAGACGGCCTGGAACATTGCGGCCCCACAGGAGTACGGTTTCTATTCCAACGTGAACCCGAACGTGGATCACCCCCGCTGGAGCCAGGCGACCGAGCGCCGGATCGGCGAGTTCCGCCGCCGGAAGACCCTGATGTTCAACGGCTACTCCGACCAGGTCGCCTCGCTCTACACGGGGTTGGATTTGCGGAAGTTCTACTGAACAGGGACTCATGACTTGGAGTGACGCCAACGCCGCAGCATTCTAGTGTCCTGTCCCAGAAGCTTGTGGACGAAGCGCCGGGCGGGGCGGAGGGCCCCAACGCGGAACGCGCTGAGTCGCAAACCGCACCGGGCACTCGTAAGGAGTCACGAGAGTGAGGCTTTCGCCTCTGGCAACGCGCAGAAGCCACGGTTCCGCGGAGGGGCCCCCCCCGCCCCGCCCGCCTCAGGCGTGATCTGGTCGTGAATCATGTGGGCTAGGCGAATGTCGTCGCGCTCCCGCGTCGCGCTGAAGGCTGCGGCCTGGACCCTGTGCCTGGCGCCGCTCGTCTTGCTGCTCTCCCGCGCGGCCACGGGCGACCTGAGCGCCAATCCCATCACCTTCGTCACCCACTGGCTGGGCGACTGGACGTTCAGGCTCCTGCTCGCGAGCCTCGCCATGACCCCGCTGCGCATCCTGTTCCGTGCCTCGTGGCCCCTCGCGCTGCGGCGGCTCCTCGGGCTGTTCGCGTTCTTCTACGCGGGGCTGCACTTCAGCATCTGGCTCGTGGTGGATCACTTCTTCGACTGGCAGGAGATGGGCGCCGATATTGTCAAGCGGCCCTATATCACGGTGGGGATGACCGCGCTCACCCTGATGCTGCCACTGGCGGCCACCTCGACCACGGCCGCGATCAAGAAGCTCGGCGGGAGGAACTGGCAGCGGCTGCATCGGCTGGTCTATGTGATCGGAGTCTGCGGCGCGCTTCACTACCTGTGGCTCGCCAAGAAGGCCAACCCCGCCCCGTACTACTACGCGGCGGCGCTGGCGCTGCTCCTCGCGATCCGCGCCTGGGACTGGGGACGCCGGCGATTCGCGCGGCTCAGGGCGGCCACCGCCATTCCCGCCAGCGGCCCGCCAGCACTCGGAGCCCTCTCCCCGCAGGGGAGAGGGCAGGGTGGGGCGCGGTAGGCCGAGGGACGCCGCTACTTGCCGGGGACGTAGTAGGGATTCGCGCCCGCGGCGTGATCCGTCGTGTCCAGCACTTCCTCGATCTCGGGAAGCTCTTCCCTGATCAGCCGCTCGATGCCGGCCTTCAACGTGATGTCCGCGGCGCCGCAGCCCTGGCAGCCTCCCCCCAGCTGGAGATAGACCTTGTTGTCCTTGACGTCGATCAGCTGGACGTAGCCGCCATGCCCCGCCACCGCCGGGTTGATGGTGGAATCGAGCAACTCTTGCACCTTGGTCGCCAGATCTGTGCTCATGGTGTCACCTCTCAGATCAGTACTGTACTCGATTTCCCGCTCAGGGCCAACTGGCCCCGTGTGGGCTCGGCTCAGCAGAACCAGGGCTCCGTGAGCCGTGGGGGGCGCGGCCGGTCGGGGGCGAGCAGGGCCGCCGCGCTCGGATGGCGGGCCTCGCCGGCCGCCTCATCGGCCAATCCCCGCACCCGGTCGAACGTCAGGGCGGCGTCCTCGCCTCGCTCCGCCGCCCCGGCTACCGCGGCGGCCACGGCCTCCTGGAGCCTGTCCATCCGCGGGTCTGGGTGGGTCCAGCGGTAGGAGAAGATCTCCTGCTCGAGCGCACCGAGATAGGGGCGCAGGGCCGGACTCCGGAGGAGCAAGGAGCCCGGCGGAACGAGGAGCCGGAGCGAGTACTGAACCGGATCCACGTGGTCGATGATTCCCTCCGCCTCGATGAAGTCGAGCAGCTCCCGGTAGTCCTCGAGCCTCGTCCACGGCGTGAAGGCCACCCAGGTCGGCCGCAGCTCGATCCCGGCCTCGCGCGTCGCCCCGAGCGCGATGACGATATCGGCGCGCGTGTGGCCCTTGTCGAGATGGGCCAGCACCGTATCGCTCAACGACTCGGCGGCGGAGACGATGAACGCGCAGCCGAGCTCGGCCAGCTCGCGCAGACGCGCCCGGTGCCGGAGCAGGTGCTCGATCTTCGCCGTGAAGTCGAACGTGAGCTGCGGGAACTCCGCGTGCAGGCCGCGCGCCAGCCTGAGCGCGTGGGTGGGGCCGTTGAGGAAGTCCGGATCGCCGAAGGTGATGTGCCTCGCTCCCGCCGCCACCTGCTGGCGGATATCGGCCAGGACCACGTCGGCGGGCACGGCGAAAAAGCGGCCGCCGTAGACGGGCGGGATGGGGCAGTGGCGGCAGAGATGCAGGCAGCCGCGGCTCGCCTCGACGGACCCCACCGGCTCATGGCGCCCGCCGCGCTCGAGATGGGCGTAGCTCTTGAGCGGCGGGAGCTGGGCGCGGCTCGGCAGGGCGAAGTCGAGCCGCCGGAGATGTGGCGCGGCCTCGCGCCCCGGTCCCTGGACGAATGGCAGGGACCGCGCGTCGCCCGCCTCGAGGGCCTGCACCAGGTCGACCAGGGGGGCCTCGGCCTCGCCGCTGATCACGCTCTGAGCGCCGTGGGCGAAGAGGTACTCCGCGTTGAGACCGGCGTAGAGCCCGAAGAAGCAGACATGGCAGCCGGGATTCACGGCGCGCACGCGTTCGGCCACCGTCACACCCAGGCGCAGCGCCGTGTGCATGGGCACCGAGATGGCGACCACCTTCGCGCGCGCGGCCCGATCGGCGTCGAACGCCTCGACCGAGACATCCATCACCGCCGGCCGGTAGCCCATCCGCTCGAGGAAGGCCGCCGACCAGGCTACGGCGAGCGGCTGATGCCCGAGCTCGTAGCAGGCAACGAGGAGGATCTCGCCAGGGTCCTTCATGGAGTTCTCAGTCTACACCCATGCCGGGATTGGAGATCGTGTAGACGAGCCGCGCGCCGCTTCAAGTCCATGCGATAATCGGCCCGGAGGAGCCCCTCGGGAGGACGGAGGCCCATGGCGCACGGTGGTGGGAGACGCGAATCCGAGCAGCGCGTGGCTGAGGCTCCGGGCACAGACTGGCTCGTGGTGGCCCTGTCAGCGGCGGGCCTGCTCGTCTCGGGCTATCTGACCTGGCTCAAGTTGGCCGGCCGGGGCGCCGTCTTCTGCGTGGCGGGGAGCGGCTGCGATCTCGTGCAGGCGAGCCGCTATGCGGTCTTCTTGGGCGTGCCCACGGCGCTCTGGGGGGCCGCGCTCTACACGGCGATCGGCATTCTGGGCGGCCTCGGCCTGACGGCGCAGCGATGGCTGGCCGCCTTCCTGCTGGCGAGCGCAGGGGTCGGGTTCTCCGCGTACATGACCTACCTGTCTCTGGTCGACGTGAAGGCCGCCTGCGTGTACTGTCTCACGTCGGTGGCGATCGTCCTCACGCTCCTCATGGTGCTGCTCTGGCGCCGCCCCCCCGCGCGCGGCCGGAAGTCCCCCCTCCGCCCGGTTCGCCTGGCGACCTACGGGAGCCTGATGGCCGCCGCGAGCATCGTGTTCGGCGCCTTCGTGTTCGCCGCGCCCGCGTCGATCCCGCCCGATTTCCAGACGGCCCTCGCGCGCCATCTCAGGGACACGGGGGCGGTGATGTATGGCGCTTACTGGTGACCCGCGTGCAAGGAGCAAAAGGCCCGGTTCGGGCCTGCCGCGGACGAGCTGCCGTATGTGGAGTGCGACCCGAAGGGGATCAATCCCCGTCCCGATGTCTGCAGCCAGAAAGCGGTGAAGGCCTACCCAACCTGGATCGTGAGTAACGAGCGGCGGGAGGGTGTGCTCTCGCTCGACCAGCTCGCGGAGATGTCGCGGTTCCGCTACGCGACCAAGGCGGGAGGAGGTTAGCCGACCGACGCGGCACCGCGACGGGAGAGGGCCGCTCATGAGGCCGACGCGCTACGTCTCGTGATGCGCGCGACGGGTCCTCGCGAGGCACCACGGGAGCGTCTCTGGGGCGGGGTGGCCTCAGGTGAGGTGTCCGGGCACCAGCCGCCGACCACGGGCTTCCGTTAACTCGTTGATCCCTTGTGGGTCTTGTAGTGACGCATTCCGGCACCGGCCTTGCATGATTTCCCCAGTGTTCTGGTCAACGCAGGCAGGAGGCGCCGCTATGGATTGGACGCTAGGATGGTCGGGTGCGGAAGTCCGCGAGGCGTGGATCCGGGGCTTCACGGATGTCCTGGGCTGGGGCTTGCTCGGAGCGCTGCTGTTTCTGCTTCCGCTCGCCGTCCTCTTCTCCCGCGCGACACGGCAGCGCCACTTCTGGTGCGCCCAGAGCCGGCGCGAGGTGGAGGTGGCGTTCGAGGAGCGCGGGCTCCCGGGATTCCGGCGGGCAACGGCCGTGATGAGTTGCAGCGTGTTCGATCCCCCCACGGCGGTGGCCTGTCGTCGCCGCTGCCTGGATGCCGACTTCCGGTGCCAGTGGGAGCCGGCGCTGCCGCTTGGACGCCTGGAATAGGCCGGGCGACCGGGGATGCCCCACGGGCTCCTGGACAAGGAACGGAACATGATCGACGAACACAAGACGACGACAGGAGCGCAGGGATTCGATCCTGACAGTTGGTGGGAGGTCGACCGGGAGATCCTGGAGTGTCTGGCGGGCCACGGCGCGATGACGCTGGCGGAGATCTCCCGCCAGCTCGGTCTGTCCGAGGGGGAGGCCACGTCGTTGCTGGCCATGCTGGCCCGGGAGGGCAGGGTGCGGATCTGCCAGGTGGCGCTCGCCGCCTGAGGCGGTGGCTCGACCGGGCATGATCATCGATTGCCACGCCCATCTGCTCCCGCCCGAGCGGATGCGGAAACTGATTCGGTGGTCGCGCCGGTTCAATGCGGCCCATCCCGTTCCCGAGGACGTCTCCCTCGAGGCGCTGCTGCAGGAGTACTCGGAGGCGGGCATCACGTCGATCTGGAACTTCCCACACGCCATCTTCCCGGAGGAAACCGACGGGCTCAATGACTGGAGCCATCGGCTCGCCCGGGATCATCCGCAGGTGATCGCCTTCGGCACTTGTCACCCGCGAACGCCCGAGCCGCTCGCGGTGATCGACCGTTGCTTCGGAGACTACCGGTTCCCCGGGATCAAGTTCCACCCATTCGTCCAGCAGTTCACGCCCTGGGATGAGCGCTTCTTCCGCATCTACGAGCGTATCGCCGCCCACGGCGGCATCGCCGTCTTCCACACGGGCTTCGAGGAGTTCTACGGCGCTGCGCTCCCGCTGGCGGGCTTCGAGGCGATCCTGCGCGCCTTCCCGCGGCTCTTCACCGTGTTCACCCATTCCAACTACCCGAACGTCGCCCAGGCTTTCGACCTGCTGGCTCGCTACCCGAACCTCTACCTCGACACCGTGCACGTGTTCGCTGCGCTGTCCCGATCGTGGGAGCCCGGCGCCGACCAGGCCGCGGCCTGGGCCGCGCTGCGCCGTGGACTTGAGGCCTTCCCGGACCGCGTGATGTTCGGTACCGATCACCCCTCGGGCGCGGGCACCCTCAAGGAGATCTATCAGGAGTTCCACGACTTCGGCCTCGCGCCACACCTCGAGCGAGCCCTGCTGAGCGGCACAGCGGGGGCGCTCATGGAGCGCATCCGGACAGCTTGTTGAGGCGCCCGTGTTCCTTAAGGGGGGTCCCGGGGCGCCTAAGAGTTCCCATCGTGTTCGGCGACCGTCCCGGGCCACTCGCCATCAAAACTACAGGGTGTAACCGGCCGGGTATTGGACGGTCCCTTGACGTGGCGTGGCATGGATCCGTCCTGGCCTCGGTCCCTGGCGAATCAGGCAGATTGTCATGGGGGCCCTTCGCTGAGCGCCGGGCAGAACGCCCCTTGCAGACCATAAAAACGTGGATGAATTCTTACGCAACTAGCTGAATTAAAAAGTATTCTCTCTTGTTTGTACCCGCTGGCATTGCTCCTGCACAAGTCTCTTGTGGCGGTTGGATTTGGCCGGCCGACAAGAAGTCAGCGTTGCGGAGCAGAAGGGCCCCAGAGCTAGTGCTCGGGGGCGGTTGGGCGGTAGGGTCACATTAACCAGTATGAAAGGACGGCAATGATGAAGAAAGTACTCGTAGCGGTCATGAGTTTGGCGTTTCTTGTATCGTTCTATCCGGCGGTCAGCGCGGCTGATACCGCCTGCCCTGAGGTGGACGCGGCCAAGGCCATGCTGAAGCAGCAGGCGTCCCGGCCAGCCGACACCCAGGCTCCGCGCTCGCTCGCGGGCGCCCGGACCCAGGATATCCAGGCGCCGCGCAGCCAGGACGTGCAGGCCCCGCGGAGTCAGGATGTGCAGGCTCCTCGCAGCCAGGATGTGCAGGCCCCGCGCAGTCAGGATGTCCAGGCCCCGCGGTCTCAGGAGATCCAGGCCCCTCGGTCTCTAGCGGGTGCCAGGACTCAGGAGGTTCAGGCCCCGCGTAGCCAGAACGTACAGGCGCCGCGCAGTCAGGATGTCCAGGCGCCGCGCAGTCAGGATGTCCAGGCGCCGCGGAGTCAGGACGTGCAGGCGCCTCGCAGCCAGGACGTGCAGGCTCCTCGCAGTCAGGATGTGCAGGCCCCGCGGAGTCAGGATGTACAGGCGCCTCGCAGCCAGGACGTGCAGGCGCCTCGCAGTCAGGATGTCCAGGCGCCTCGCAGTCAGGACGTGCAGGCTCCTCGGACCCAGATGACGGCCGCACGCTCGGCCGACATGAAGAAGGCCACGGCGCTCGTGAAAGAGGCCGAGGCCGCGTGCAAGGCTGGTAAGAAGGACATGGCAGCCGGCAAGGCCAAAGCTGCCATGGAGATGCTGAAGAAGTAGCTCCTTCCCGCTTGGCAGCAGCGGGCTCCAGGGGCAACGCCCCTGGAGCCCTTTTCTTATCTCGCGAGGCCGGGCTCGGCGCGGTCAGTAGGGCAGGCTCTCGCGACCCATCAGCTCACGCGCGACGATGACCTTCATGATCTGGGCCGTGCCGTCGCCCAATTCCAGCCCGATCACGTCGCGCAGCCGTTGCTCGAAAGGCAACTCGTCGGTGTAGCCATAATGGCCGTGGAGCAGCAGGCACTGGTGAATCGTCTCCACGGAGAGCTTGGGTGCCCACCACTTCACCATGGCGGACTCCTTGGTGTGCGGTAGGCCTTGATCGGCCAGCCAGAGCGATCGGTAGCAGAGCCACCGCGCGGCGTCGATGTGGGTGGCCGCCTCGGCGATGGGAAAGGACACGCCCTCGAAGGTCGCCAGTGTGCGCCCGAAGGCCTTGCGCTCCTTGACATAGGCCATCGTTTCCTCGAGCGAGACCTGGGCCACGCCGAGACAGGCCAGCGCGATCAGCACGCGGTTATAGTCGAAGCCCTGCATGACCTGGTAGAAGCCCGTGCCCTCGCCGCCCACCCGATGGGAGGCGGGGATCCTCACGTGGTCGAACGAGAGCACCGCACGGACCACCGCTCGGGTGCCGAGGTCGCTGATCGGGCTCCTGGATACGCCGGGGAGGTCGAGGGGCACGACGAACGCCGTCACACCGCGCGCCTTGGCGTCGGCGTCGGTTCGGGCGAAGACGATGGCCGCCTGCGCCACCATGCCCAGGCTGATGCCGGACTTCTCCCCGGTGATCACGTAGCCGTCCGCCTCGCGCTCGGCGCGGCACGCGAGGTTGGCGGCGTCGGAGCCCACGCCCGGCTCGGTGAGGGCGAGGGCGATCACGCTCTCGCCGCGTGCGGTCGGCGGCAGCCACCGGGCCTTGACCTCATCGCTGCCGCTCTGACCCAGGATCTGCCCGGCCAGCCCCGCCAGCTGAATGCCGTAGGTCGCGCTGAAGTCGCCCCGCGCGATCTCCTCCATGGCGATCCCCATGCTTACCAGGTCGATCTCGTGTCCGCCGAACTGGCTCGGGTTGCGGAATCCGAGAAGCCCCAGCTCTCCCATCCGCCGCCAGGCCTCCCAGGGGAACTCGCCGCTCTTGTCCCACTGACGCGAGCGCGAGGCCAGCTCCTTCCGGGCAAAGGCGCGCAGCGTGCGGGTCAGCTCTTCCTGCTCCGGCGTGAAGGCGAAGTCCATGGCTCCCTCTGCGGTGCGTGTGTGACGGGCTCTCCGCGGCCCTCACATCATGGTGTAGCCGCCGCTCACGCTGAGCGTCTGGCCGGTGATGAAGCTCGCCGCATCCGAGGCGAGGAAGACGACGGCGCCCGCCACGTCCTCCGGTCGGCCGATGCGGCGAAGCGGATAGACCTTGGCGATCCGCGCGCGCATCTCGGGCGTGCCCCAGGCGCGGTTCGTCTCCGATGCCCACATGCTGAGCCCCCCGATCTCTTCGTCCGAGTCTGGGATGGTCATCCCGGGGCAGACCACGTTGAGCCGGATGCCGTAGCGGCCGACCTCGCGGGCCAGGCTCTTGCTGAGCGCGATCACCCCCGCCTTGCAGGCGCCGTATACGGCCTCGCGGAACTCACCCATGCGCCCGGCGTCCGAGCCCAGGCTCACGACAGCGCCCGACTGCCGCGCGATCATGCCATCCAGCACCGCGCGGGTACAGTTGATCATGCCCCAGAGATTGATCTGGACCTCCTTCTCCCACTCCTCTCGCGTCTTCTCGATGAAGAGCCGGTCATGGGTCCAGCCGACATTGTTCACAAGCACGTCCGCCCGCCCGTGCCGCTCCTCCACCGCGCGGACCATGACCTGGACGCTCTCCCACTTGGTGACGTCGGTGCGGACCACGGTGGCCGTGGCGGCGCCGGCGCGCTCCGCCTCGGCCGCCACCTTCTTGCCCTGCCCCTCGTCGATCTCGGCGATGGTCAGGTTCACGCGCTCGCGCGCGAAGGCCAGGGTGATGGCGCGCCCGATATTGGAGCCGCCGCCGGTGACGACGACGCTCTTCCCAGCCAGGTTCAGTTCCATCTGCCTGTCCTTTCTATTCGCCGTCGGGGCGCCTGCGCGCCCGACGGTCGGGGACGGTCGGGGAGGTCAGCCGTCGTATGGACGGTCTCGTCGCCGTCGGGGGCCGCCGGTCACCACGCGGTGGTCTGGCCGCCGTCCAGGTACACCGTCTGCCCGGTCATGAAGTCTGAGGCCGCCGATGCGAGATAGACGACCAGCGGCCCCACTTCTTCCGGCTCGCCGATGCGGCGCGCGGGCACCTTGGAGAGGAAGAGCGCCCGCTTCTTCTCGTCAGCCAGCGCCTCGCGCGGGATGTCGGTGTTCATGTACCCGGGCGCGAGACAGTTCACCTGGATCCCGTGGCGCGCCCACTCGGCGCCCAGGCACCGCGTGAGCGCCTCCACGGCGGCCTTGCTGGCGCAGTAGGCCGCGTAGCGCGGGACGCCGAGCGCTCCGTACATGGAGCCGATATTGATGATCTTGCCGCCGGCGCGCGCCATCATGACGGGCGCCACCGCGCGCGCCAGGCGGAACATGGAGGTGAGGTTGGTCGCGAGCACGCGCTCCCACTCCTCGTCGGTGACCTCCACGGTCTTCTTCTCGAGCGTGATGCCGGCATTGTTGACGAGGATGTCGACGGGGCCGAGCGTGGTCCCGACCTCGCGCACGGCGGCGTCGATCTCCGCGGCGCGCGTGACGTCCAGCCGGAAGCCGCCCGCCCGGGTGCCGTGGCGGCGGATCTCATCGGCTGTCTTCTCCGCCTGGTCCATCGAGCGCGCGCAGCAGGCCACATCGGCTCCCGCGGCTCCGAGCGCCAGCGCGATGGCCCGACCGATCCCCCGGCTCGCGCCGGTGACCAGCGCTACCCGTCCCTTCAAGGAGAACCAGTCGGGCATGTCAGCTCGGCCGTCGCGCTTCCGCCTCGAGCTTGTCCTTGATGAGCTGGCGGAGGCGATACTTCTGGATCTTCCCGCTCGGGGTCATGGGGAACTCGGAGACGATCTCCAGGCGCTCGGGGAACTTCTGCTTCGCGAGCTGCTTGGCGTCAAGGTAGGTCACCAGCTCGTCGAGCGTGACCGACTCGCCGGCCCGCGGGATCACGAAGGCGCAAGCGCGCTCCTGGAGCCGTGGGTCGGGCATGGCGACGATTGCCACGCCGGCGACCTTGGGATGGGCGAACAGCAGGTTCTCCACCTCCGCGACGGGGATGTTCTCGCCCCCGCGGATGATCAGATCCTTCGAGCGCCCGGTGATGGCGAGGTAGCCTTCGCGGTCGAGCGTGGCGCGGTCGCCGGTCTTGAACCAGCCTTCGGGCGTGTGGGCTAGGGCGGTGAACTCGGGGCGCTCGAAGTAGCCCACGAACTGGGCGGGGCCGGTGACGAGGAGTTCGCCTTCGACGCCAGGCGGCACATCGCGCCCGTCGGGATCGACCACGCGCAAGGCCATTCCCGGGAGCGGGGCGCCGTCGGTCCCGAACACCTTGTCCTCGGGGTCGGAGAGCCCGTTGCACGTCACCAGGCCGTTCTCGGTCATGCCCCACCCCGCCGAGATCGCGCAGCCGAGGCGGGCGCGGGCGTCGATCACGAGCTGGCGCGGGATGGACGCGCCGGCCGAGATGAAGAGCCGGAGCGAGGAGAGGTCGTGGCGCGTGGGCGTGTAGGTCAGGTCCTGCAGGAACGGCGTGGCGCCCATGGTGAACGTCACTCGCTCGGCCTCGATCACCCGCGCGGCCTCGGCGGCGCTCCAGAGATCGAGCCAGACGGCGGTAGCCCCGAGGAGGAAGTTGAGGCAGTAGCCGTAGAGATAGCCGGTCTGGTGGCCCAGGGTGGAAGCCATCAGGATCACGTCCCGCTCGGAGAACCGGAGCCGATCGATCAGGGAATAGATGGTCGACAGCGCGGTGTTGGGCGTCTGCATCACGCCCTTGGGCTCGCCCGTCGTTCCAGACGTGAAGACCACCTCGTGGACACGGTTCGGATCGCTGCCCGGGAGCGGGCGCCTCCCCTCGCGCGACTCCCACGGGGTATCCGTCAGCGTGGCCCACGGCTGCATCCCCTCCGCGGGCTCGCCGCGCACCACGAACACGTGCTCCAGCTTCGGCACGTCGGGGCGGAGGCCGGCCAGCATCAGGGCGTAGCGGAAGCCCCGGAACACCTCGGGGATCACCACTACCCGCGACTCGAGGAGGCTCAGCATGAAGCGTAGCTCCCTCGCGCGATAGGTGGGGGGAATCGGGTTCACGATGGCGCCGAGGCGGGCCGCCGCCAGGAAGAGCGTGATGCACTCGTTCCAGTTGGGCAGCTGGCAGGAGACGATGCTGCCTGGCTCGACGCCATGGGCCCGGAGCCCGTGAGCGACCCGCTCGACGAGCCTGGCCAGCTCCGCGTACGTGTAGCGGCTACGACCATCGACGATGGCGGTCTTGTGCGGACCTCGGGTCGCCCAGCGGTCCAGATAAACTTCCAGGCTCTCGTTCCGCCAGAAGCCGTGCTCGGTGGATTGCCGGATGCGCTCTCGAGTGAGCGTCGTGTCCATCACTTCCTGAACTTCGCGACGCCGTTCTTCTTCTCGTAGAGGATGTCCGTGTAGGTCATCGAAGCCTCCATCCGCCGTGAGGAGTTTACATGCGGAGCGCAGTGGCGATCAAGACGGGTTTCCGGTGCCCACAGGTGAGTCATGCGAGTGATCCCTTGACTCCCTTGCGCACCGCCCGCATCATGACCCCGCGCCGAGGGAGGGCGCCCCCCATGGGAATCCCACTGTCTGATGAGATCAAGAAGCTCCTCGACCAACCCAACTTCGCCCATCTCGCCACCCTGTTGCCCGACGGCTCGCCTCAGTCCGCGCCCGTCTGGGTCGCCCGCGAGGGCGACCGCATCCTGATCGGCACGGGCGAGGGCTCGCTCAAGGCCAAGAACACCCGTCGTGATCCGCGCGTCTCTCTCTCCATCGCTGACATGGACGATCCCTACTCGGAGGCCCAGCTGCGCGGCCGCGTCGTCGAGCGCCGTCCCGACGGCGACTTCAAGGGCTTGGACGCCATCTCGCGCAAGTACACTGGCCAGCCCTTCCCGTTCCGCAACCCCGACGGCCGCGTCGTCCTCGTCATCGAAGTGGACAAGGCCCGCTATACCAAGCTGCCACTCAAGCACACGCCGCCGAAGTGATCGCCGGGGGGCTTGACTCCAGTGCAAAGTGACCCCTCACCCAGGAGGCAAGCTGATGCGAGCGTCGTACTACCACGGTAACCGGACCTTCAGGACCGGCCCAGCCCCCATGCCCGCCCCCGAGGCCGACGAGGCGCTCCTCCGCGTGCGCCGCGTCGGGATCTGCGGCACCGATCTTCACATCTACCAGGGTCATCTCGACCACCGCGTCCCCAAGGGCGGCATCATCGGCCACGAGATCTTCGCCGAGGTGGCCGAGGCGCCGGCGGGCAGCGGCTTCAAGAAGGGTGATCGCGTCGTCGTCGAGCCCGTCCTGTCCTGCGGCGCCTGCCGCGCCTGCCGCATGGGCGCCTACTACCTGTGCTACAAGCTCCAGGTGCTGGGTGTCGACGTCCCCGGCGGCATGCAGGACTACTGGGCGGTGCCGGCCTCGCGCCTCCTCAAGGTGCCCGACTCGCTCAGCGACGACGACGCCGCCCTCGTCGAGCCGCTCGCCGTCGCCACCCACGATGTGAGCCGCGCGGAGGTCAAGGCGGGCGACGCCGTCGTCGTCTTCGGCGGCGGGCCCATCGGCTGCCTCATCGCCCTCGTCTGCCACCACCGCGGCGCCCGCGTCCGGGTCGCCGAGATCAATCCCTTCCGCCTCGACATGCTCCGGGGCTTCGGCCTCGAGACCATCGGCCCCGATCGCGACGTCGTCCGCGCCGTCAACGACTGGACCAACGGCGACGGCGCCGACGTGGCATTCGAGGTCTCCGGCAACCACGCCGCCGTCCGCTTGATGACCGACGTGGTGCGCGTCTGGGGCACGATCAGCGTGGTCGCCATCCACGCCGAGCCCATGCCGGTCCACCTCTACCCCATGTTCGCCCGCGAGCTCACCATGCACGGCAGCCGCCTCTACACCCGCGCGGCCTGGGAGGAAGCCATCAGGTTGGCGGCGAGCGGCGCCGTCCCCGTGGGGGCCCTCGTCAGTCGCCGCATCCCCCTCGAGGATCTGCAGAAGGGCATGGAGGAGGCGTTGGGTGGCGGCCCGGTGATGAAGGTGCTGGTGGATTTGACGGGGTGAGACAACTGGTCTGAGCCATGCCCGCCGAGTCTGGACAGGACGCCAACGCTGAAGTGGAGCGGCTCTTCGCGCTGGTCCGCGAGCGCTACGGGGATCGCCTGACGCCCGCCGAGCTCGACGGGGTGCGCGAGAGCGTGGAGGGGATCGTGCAGGCGGCGCGCGCCCTGCGCGCCGAGAGGCTCGAGATGTCCGACGAGCCTCTCCAGCCCTTCGTCCCGTACCGCGCGGACCGGTGAGCGAGAACCCGGCGTTCCTGCCCGTCCGCCGGCTCGCCCTACTGGTGCGCTCGCGGACGGTCTCGCCGGTGACGCTGGCCGAAACGTTCCTCGAGCGTCTCGAGACGCTCGGCCCGAAGTACAACGCCGTCGTCACCGTCACACGCGAGCGCGCGATGGAGCAGGCTCGCCGGGCCGAGCGGGAGATCGCCGCCGGCCGCTACCGCGGGCCGCTGCACGGCATCCCCTACGGCGCCAAGGATCTGCTGGCGACATCGGGCGGCATCCCGACGACGTGGGGTGCGGCGCCGCTCCGCGAGCAGCGCTTCGATTTCGACGCGACCGTGATCAGGAAGCTCGAGGAGGCGGGCGCCGTCCTCTGCGCCAAGCTCGCCATGGTCGAGCTGGCCGGCGGCATGGGCTACCGCCAGCCCAATGCCTCGTTCACGGGCCCCGGCATCAACCCGTGGAATCCGGACGCGTGGAGCGGCGGCTCGTCCAGCGGCTCGGGCTCGGCCGTCGCAGCCGGCCTCGTCCCGTTTGCGATCGGCTCGGAGACCTGGGGCTCGATCCTCTCCCCCGCCGGCTTCTGCGGCGTCGCCGGGCTCCGGCCGAGCTACGGGCGCGTGAGCCGCCGGGGCGCCATGGCGCTCTGCTGGACACTCGACAAGCTGGGGCCCCTCTGCCTCACCGCCGACGACTGCGGCCTCGTGCTGGAGGCGATCGCGGGCGCGGATCCGGCCGATCCCACCACGAGCGACCGCCCGTGGAGCTACGACGGCGCGGACGTCGCGGGGCGGCGGTTCAGGTTCGGCGTGATCAAGAACGTCACCACTGGCTGCGAGGAGGCGGTGAGCGCCAGCTTCGAGCGCTCCCTGGAGACGCTGCGCGTGCTCGGCGGCATCGAGGAGGTGGAGCTGCCTGAGCTGCCCTGGGAGGCGATCACCCGGACCATCCTTCACGTCGAGGCCGCCAGCGCCTTCGAAGACTTCATCGAGAGCGGGAAGATCGCCGGGCTGACGGCGCCCGAGGACCATTACAGCCCCTATGCGCGGGACGCCATCCTCGCCAAGGACTACGTGAAAGCGCTGCGATTGCGCGGGGTGATGGTCCGCGAGGCCGACCGCGTGCTCTCGCGCTTCGACGCGCTCGTCGGACCCGGGCGCGCCACGGTCGCGCCCGGCCTCGACCAGGAGTTCAGGAGCGCCATCCGCGGCGGCGCGCCCGATCTCATGGGTGCGATCGGCAACGGCGCCGGCCTGCCCGCCGTCTGCGTCCCCAACGGCTTCGTCACCCGCGGGCTGCCGACGAGTCTTCAGTTCATGGGCCGGGTGTACGAGGAGAACGCAGTCCTCGCCGCGGCGCGCGCCTGGCAGTCACTCACCGACTGGCACCTGCGGCACCCGGCGGTTGGGAACGACTAACGGGATTTATTCGATCGGCTTCGGGACGTGAAGCTGGAATCCGGCTCGCAATACCCCTGCCGGCCCCCCCCGCACTGGTCGCTCCGGTGAACGCGGCCCGGGTGTCGCCGTCCCGCGCTGGCGGCAGGTTGCGGGAACTACCGGATGAGCCCGATCTCGCGCAGGTAACGAAGGACGCCAGGATGGATCAGGTCGGGACGCGGGGCCGCGGCGGCGGTGTTGGCCGTGGTGGTCTCGCGCGCCTGAGGCAGGCGCCGGGCGAGATCGGCCTCGCCCAGGTGCAGCGCCCGCGCGAGCCGATACGCGACGTCCTCGGGCAGCGTGGGGGCGCCGAGGATGAAGCTCCACGAGCCCACCGACGCGATGGGCGCATCCTGGCCGGGATAGGAGCCGGCGGGAATGGTCATGGGCTTGAGGAAAAGATGCTTGGCCTGAATCGCGCGGAGCCCGTCCGCGTCCGGCGCGATGAAGCGTGCGCCCTGAGGCCCGCTGGCTACCGCCGTGAAGCCCGGCCAGCCGATACCGCCGCCCCACAGCGCGGCCACGCGTCCGTCCATCACCATCTTCGGCCCGTCGCCCGCTTGGTCCAGGAAGACCGGCCGGAAGTCGTGATCGCGGTCGAGGCCGAGCCCGTCGAGCACGTAATGGGCCAGGACAACGAGGCCCGAGCCGCGGGCCCCGAAGACGACCGGCTTGCCCCTGAGGTCCGCGACGGTCCGGTACGGCGTGTCCCCCCGCACCACGAACATGCCCGGCGTGCCGTACATCGCGGCGATGATGCGGAGGTTCGCCGGCAGCCGGCCGATCCCGCTCAGCGTCTCGTGCACGATCTCGCCCTGCACGAGGGCGATGTCGAGCTGGCCGGCCTCGAGCAATGGCACGTTCTCGGTGCTGCCCTTGGTGTGCCGCGTCTCGACACGGAGCGAGGGATCGATCGCGTTGACGGTCTCGGCCACGGCCTGTCCGTAGACAGGGAAGCCGCCGCCGGGCGTCGCCGTGCCGAGGACGATGACGCGCGACTCGGCTGCGGCAGTGCCTGCGGCCAGTGCGCCGAGCGCGGCGGCCAAGCCCAGGGGCCACATGCGGATGACCATCGCGCTTACCCTACCACAGGCATGCGGGTCTCCCACTCGCCGGGAACCCTCGACGCGCCCGGGAGGGTACGCATCCGGGAGAAGGCCGTTGACCGGGCGCGTCGGTTGACATCCCATCCGCCCGCGCAGAGCTCGGGCCGATAGAGGAGAAAGGGCATCTCCCTCTCTGGCGGTTCGCCCTGGACCGGCGAGGGCCCCGGTTGCCCTCTCAGGCTAGCTCCGCTATCGTCCGAGGCGGAGGGGGGCCCAGTCCAAGCGATGAACGACGGCACGCCAGGACCGACATCGCATACCTACTTCTCCCAGCGCCTGCGGCTGCACTACGTGGACTGGGGCAATCCCGGGAGGCCGCCGCTGCTCCTGATCCACGGCGGGCGCGACCACTGCCGGAACTGGGACTGGACCGCCGCGGCGCTCCGGGACGACTGGCACATCATCGCGCCCGACCTGCGCGGGCACGGGGACAGCCAGTGGTCGCCGGACGGTAGCTACACGATGGCGGGCTACATCTACGACCTCGCCCAGCTCATCCACCAGCAGCGGCTGGCGCCGGTCACGATCATCGCCCACTCTCTCGGAGGGAATATCGCGCTCCGCTATGCCGGCATCTACCCCGAGACGGTGGCGAGGCTGGTGGCCATCGAGGGGCTCGGCCCACCGCCGAGCGCGCTGGCCGAGCGCCGCGCCAAGACCATCGCGGAGCGCATGGACGAGTGGATCCGCGAGCGGCGCGCCCTCGCCGGCCGGATGCCCAGGCGCTACGCGTCTATCGAAGACGCCTTCCGCCGCATGCAAGAGGAGAACCCTCATCTCACCGCACAGCAGGCGCGGCACCTGACCGTCCAGGGCGTCAACCAGAACGAGGACGGCACCTACAGCTGGAAGTTCGACAACTATGTGCGCGCCTGGCCTCCCTACGACATGCCCGGCCGGGACATCCAGCTCCTGTGGTCGCGGATCAGCTGCCCCACTCTTCTCTTGTACGGGAAGGAGAGCCAGTCCGGGAACCCGGCCGACGATGGCCGAGCCCAGCCCTTTCGCCACGCGCGAGTGGTCGGCATCGACGGGGCCGGGCACTGGCTGCACCACGACTGCCTCGACGACTTCCTCCGCACTATCCGCGAGTTCCTCGGGAACACTCGGGAAGGCTGACCGGGGACGCGCGCGCCGCCCGGAATGTCTTACCGGGGCCGTCCTGAGGTATGCTTGGCGCTATTCGGAGGACCATGAAAGAGGGGGACCCATGAGGCGAGTCATCGTTCGCGTCCACGTTCTCGTCCTGACGCTCCTGCTGCTCTCCGGCAGCCCGGGGCCGGCGGCGGCCGCGCCAGAAGGCACGCTGACATGGGGGCTGCATGTCACGCTGGCTGCCCGCTGGCTCGACCCGGCCGAGACCGAGGCCCTGATCACGCCGTTCATGGTGCTCTACGCCATCCACGACGCGCTGGTGAAGCCGATGCCGGCGGGGACCAGTGCGCCGAGCCTCGCCGAGTCGTGGACCGCCTCGAAGGACGGGCTCACGTACGAGTTCGTCCTCCGCAAGGGAGTCAAGTTCCACAACGGCGAGCCGGTGACGGCGGAGGACGTGAAGTTCTCGTTCGAGCGGTACCGGGGCGCGGCGGCGAAGTTGCTCAAGGAGCGGGTGCGGGAGGTACAGGTCGTGGACCCAGGCCGCGCGCGCTTCCACCTCAAGGAGCCGTGGCCGGACTTCATGACCTTCTTCGGCACCTCGGCCACCGGCGCCGCCTGGATCGTGCCCAAGAAGTACGTGGAGAAGGTCGGCGACGACGGCTTCAAGAAGGCTCCCGTAGGCGCCGGGCCGTACCGCGTCGTGAGCTTCACGCCGGGCGTGGAGCTGGTCATGGAGGCCTTCGAGGGCTACTGGCGGAAGACGCCGTCCGTGAAACGGTTCGTGTTCCGGAGCATGCCCGAGGAAACCACGCGGGCCGCCGCCCTCAAGAAGGGCGAGGTGGATATCGCCTACCTCCTGAGTGGCCCCGTCGCCGAGGAGATCCGGCGAACGCCGGGGCTCCGGCTCGTGGCCGCGCAGCCACCCGGCGTCTTCTGGCTCGACTTGCCCGAGCAGTGGGATCCGAAGTCGCCGTGGCATGACCGGCGCGTGCGGCTCGCGGCCAGCCACGCCATCGACCGGCAGGCCCTCAACCAGGCCGAGACGCTCGGCTTCTCGCACCCCACCGGCGGCCTCCTGCACCGGAGCCTCGAGTTCGCACTCGCGTTCGAGCCCCTGGCGTACGACCCCGGGCGGGCGCGGCAACTCCTCGCCGAGGCCGGCTATCCCAACGGCTTCGACGCCGGCGACCTCTATCCCTTCCCGCCCTTCAACTCGATGGGGGAGGCCCTGGGCGGCTATCTCCAGGCCGTCGGCATCCGGACGCGCATCAGGACGATGGAGCGCGCGTCGTTTCTCACGGCGTGGCGCGAGCACAGGCTCAAGGGCGTGATCGTCGGCATCGCCGGCGCGGCGGGCAATGCGGCGACGCGGCTCGAGGCGTACGTCACCAAGAACGGCATCTACTCCTCCGGCGTCCTCCCCGAGGTCGAGGACCTCTTCCAGCGCCAGGCCAGGGAGATGGACCGGAAGAAGCGCGAGGCGCTGCTCCACCAGATCCAGCAGGTCCTTCACGACCGGGTTATGCAGGTGCCGGTCTACGAGCTCGCCTTCCTCTGGGGCGTCGGACCGCGCGTGGAGGAGGCGGGCGTGGACCTGATCAAGGGCTTCGCGTACTCGGGGCCCTACGAGGACCTGCGGCTGAAGCGGCCGTGAGAATGCAAGCTCAAGCTCAACTGCAGGAGATGCGGCGCCGCGCGCTGCCCGGCGGGGAGTCGGAGCCTTCCCCGGAGGAGCGGGAGGGTCGCCCACCGGGCGGACAGTATCTGTAGTCCCGAGGTGCGCGGGCCGCGGGTGGCGCGCCGAGGGTACCGGATCGCCGCGTTTTCGCCAATCTGCGTCGTGGGCTCGTCGGTTTGCCCGAGACCCACGGTCCCGATCAGTGCGCGTGGCGGTGGTGCGGGTCGGGAAAGTGGATGTGACTGTGCCGGAGCCGAGTGTGTACATGCGGGTGCGAATGGGGCTCACCGGCGGGCTCTGTCCCGTCGTGGGCGTGCTGGTGATGCTCGTCATGTACGTGGCGATGCTCGTGGACTAGCTCCTCGTGCATGTGCTCATGCTCGTGCCGCTCTGTCAGGTGAAGCCAGACACCCAGCGCCATGAGAGTACCGGCCGTGACGAGTCGCGCCGTGACGGGTTCGCGCAGGATCACGACGGCGATCGCCCCACCGAAGAAGGGCGCTAGCGAGAAATACGCGCCGGTCCGGGCGGCGCCGATGTGCCGGAGGGCGACAACGAAAAGCACCAGACTCACGCCGTAACCGCCGAATCCCACGAGCGCCGCGAGAGCCAGCGGTCTTGGTTCCGGCCAGGCGGATCCCAGCCCCAAGGCAAGCGTGACGTTCACCGTTCCGGCGACGCAGCCCTTCACCAGCGCGATCTGGAGCGGATCGGTCAGCGAGACCTTGCGGGTCAGGTTGTTGTCGGCGGCCCAAGCAAGGCAGGCCGCCGTGATCGCCAGCGGACCAAGCAGTCCGCCGGTAGCCGGATCGCCGCCCCCAGCGAGGACGGCGCCACCCGTCACGATGGCGACCATGCCCGCCGCGATCCGCCGGTCGAAGTTCTCGCGGAAGACGAACCAGGCCAGCACGGCTGTGAAGACGGCCTCGAGGTTCAAGAGCAGCGCAGTTGACGCGGCCGTGCTACGTGCCAGCCCGACCATAAGCAAGACCGGCCCGACAACACCGCCCGACAGGATTGCAGCACCCAGCGAGAGCCATTCCCGCCGACGGAGGCTGGCCTCGCCGCGCACGCCGCCGACGATCTTCACCAGGACGAGACCGAGACCGGAGCCGAGGTAGAGCACCCCCGCCAGCATCCACGGATCGATGTCCCGGAGCAGGAGCTTCGCCAGCGGTGTGCAAGCGCCAAACAGCGCGGCCGAGAGCAACGCGAAGCCGGCGCCCCGAGAGCCAATCACGCCGCCGAGACCTCCTGCCTCGCCGACTCCATGCCGCGCCCGCCCGGTCTCGCGATCAAGCCCGTGAATAATCCCCGCTAACCCAAGGTGGCCCGGAGGCCAACGGCCTTCGGGCGCCGGGGGGACGGACATGACGTTCTCGACGCGCGGCGCGTCCGGTCGGCCACCGGGGTATGCTATCATCCCGCTGGTTCTGACGCCGCGAAGGGGAGGCAGCGATGGGGATGTTCCGACTCTACACCGGCCCCGATGGGCAATCGCGCATCGAAGCGATCGACCTGTCGAGAAGCCCTTCGTGGACGAAGGGGCTGGCCACGACGCAGATCGCGTTTCGCGAGGACCCCGTCGGCCGGTACCTCGACTGGCATCCGGCCCCGCGCCGCCAGTTCGTCATCATCCTGTCGGGCCAGCTCGAGATCGGCCTGGGGGACGGCTCCAAGCACCTCTTCGGTCCGGGCGACGCGCGGCTGGTCGAGGACACGACGGGCCGGGGTCATACCACGCGAGTACACGGCAACCAGCCCTGCGTGACGGCGACGATCCCGCTGGCGCAGCAGTGAGCTGGCCGGCGACTCCGGCTTCCTCGGCCGACTTCACCCCGCCCGCCCCAGCAGTGTGAGCCGCAGGACGTCGTGGGGCTGGGGCCCCACGGTCCGAGGCGAGCGATCCGATGGCTGAGCCGCAGGACGTCGTGGGGCTGGGGCCCCACGGTCCGAGGCGAGCATCGAACAAAGGAGCCAGGCATGGCAGCCAAGATCCTGTTCGCTCCCCGCCAACCCCAAGTGGTCTTCGACATCGCGCGGTCTCTGACGCCGCCCGGCTTCGAGCTCGTGGTCGTGGACCCCGGCACGCCCGAGTTCTACCAGGCGGCCGCGGATGCCGAGTACTATCTCGGCCTCGCGCGGCAGATGGGTGGCGAGTTCTTCCGGGCCACGCCGAAGCTCCGGCTGGTCCAGCTCCTGAGCGCCGGGTACGATCGCGTCGACGTGGAGGCGGCGCGCAAGGCGGGCGTGCCCGTGGCCAACAACGGCGGTGCCAACGCGATCGCGGTGGCCGAGCACACGCTCATGCTCATGCTCGCTGTGCTCAAGCGCCTCGTCCGGCTGCACAACGACGTGGTCGCGGGCAAGTGGCGCGCGAGCGATTTTGCCGAGGCCCGCGTCTACGAGCTGGCGGGGAAGACGCTCGGGATCGTGGGGCTCGGCAATATCGGCAAGAAGGTGGCCCGGCGCGCGGCGGCGTTCGACATGGACATCCGGTACTATGACATCAAGCGGCTCACCGAGGACGAGGAGGACGCCCTCGGGGTGCGCTTCGTCCTCTTCACCGAGCTGCTTCGCGCGTCCGACGTGGTGAGCCTGCACGTGCCGCTCGACGACACCACGCGGAGGATGCTCGGCGCGCGCGAGCTGGCGATGATGAAGCCGAGCGCGATCGTGATCAACACCTGTCGGGGGCCGGTCGTGGACGAGGACGCGCTCCAGCGGGCGCTGACGGAAGGGCGGATCGCGGGGGCAGGGCTCGACGTGATGGCCGAGGAGCCCCCGGCGTCGGGTCACCCGCTCTTCGCGCTGCCGAACGTCACGCTCACGCCGCATTCCGCCGGGCCGACCTCGGAGAACTGGACGGCGCGGTTCCGGAACGGCTTCGACAACATCCAGCGCGTCGCCGCCGGCGGCCGGCCGCGGTGGGTGATCCCGGAGCTGGCTTGAGCGGGCATCGCCCTCGCTTGCGCTATGCTGGCGCGGAAGGAGGAGGCGCGATGATCGAGCGACGGGCATTCGGCCGGACCGGGCACTTGAGCACGGTGACGTTGTTCGGCGGGGCCGCGCTGGCCCAGGCGAGCCAGGCGGAAGCCGACCGCACATTGGATCTGCTGCTCCGTTACGGCGTCAACCACATCGACACTGCCGCGCGGTACGGGGACTCCGAGCAGCGCATCGGCCCGTGGATGGCGCGCCACCGCAAGGAGTTCTTCCTCGCGACGAAGACCGGGTCGCGAACAGCCAGCCAGGCCCGCGGGGACATCCACCGCTCGCTCGACCGGCTGCGCGTCGCCCACGTCGATCTGATCCAGCTCCACTCCCTGGGCCACCCGGACGACTGGGACCAGGCGATGGGGCCGGGGGGAGCCCTGGAGGCGGCGGTCGAGGCGCGCCAGCAGGGTCTGGCACGCTTCATCGGCGTGACCGGCCACGGCTGGACCATCGCCGCCATGCACCTGCGAAGCCTCGCGCGCTTCGACTTCGACGCGGTGCTCCTGCCGTACAACTTCTTCATGGCCCAGAGCGAGCGCTACCGGCAGAGCTTCGAGGACGTTTTGACGATCTGCCGGGAGCGCAACGTGGCGGTCCAGGTCATCAAGTCGATCGCGCGCGGGCCATGGGCGACTGCGGACCGGACTCATACCACCTGGTATCAGCCGCTCGAGGCGCAGGCGGACATCGACCGCGCCGTTCACTGGATCCTCGGCCTGCCCGGCGTCTTCCTCAACACGGTGGGAGACCTTGCGTTGCTTCCCAGCGTCCTGGATGCTGTGAGCCGCTTCGAGCACCGTCCCCCGGACGAGGAGATGGCAGCGATGCTCGGCGCGACCCGGACGACGTCCCTGTTCGGCCTCCCCACCTGACGGCTGCGCCATGATCATCCACGGTGTGATCCAAACCAAGGCCAAGGAGACTCTGCTTTGAGCCAGCTTCAGAACCGCCAATTCAAGCTGATCACCCGCCCCGTCGGCCTGGTCAAACGGAGCGATTTCGAGTTCGCGACCGTACCGGCCGGCGAGCCCAGCGCGGGCGAGGTCCTGCTCAAGGTGCAGTACATCTCGCTCGATCCGGCGATGCGCGGCTGGATGAACGAGGGCAAGTCCTATAGGGAGGGATTGCAATGACCGAGGAAGAGCAGCGCATCCGGAGCTATCTCACCACCCAAGCGGCGAAGCTCACGCCCGCCGCGATCGTGGAGAAGGTCCAGGCCGCCATGGCCGAGCTGGGCGCGGCGGCGGCGGCCGTGCCTGCAGCCCGGTTCGGGGAGCGGCCGGCGCCCGGCGAGTGGAGTGCCAACGCGGTGATGGCGCACGTGGTGGCGGCCGACACCTACTTCGGCGGCGGTATCGTGAGCATCCTCGACGATCGATCGCCGCCGCAGCGAAGGGAAGGCCAGGGCGTGGAGGGCGCACCACTCCGCGCCGCCGAGGCCTGGTCGGAGATCCTCGGGCGAAGCCGCGGGGCTCTCTTCGAGCGGGTGCTGGCTGCGGACCCGGCGATGCGCCTCGATCGCACGCTCGAGCACGGGACGTTCGGTCCGCTCAACTGGCGGGAGACGCTCCTGTTCCTGCGCCTGCACGACCTCGATCACGCCGGCCAGCTCCGAAAGATCGCGGCGGCGCCAGGAGAATCGGAGGGAGCCTCGACGGCCCCCTCCGAGGCCTCCCCCGGGAACAGGGTTGCGCCGGCGAAGCCGGCGCTCGAATCTTGATGACTCCTGTCGCAGGAGCTTTTCTCCGACACGCTGCTGGGATGATCGGCGTCCTCCAGACCACCCTCCTCGGGGCAGAGGGATGGTGTGGGCGTCTCGAGGCTTACCGCCAGGCCCGGATCACCACGCTCCGTGTCGTTTCATCCCGTCCACGGCCGAACGCTGTCACTTCCAGGGTTGCATCTTGGGGGCGAAGCCGCCGATTCGATCCACCTTGACCCGCACGGTCAACCGCTTCTCGCCGGGCTGGCGGAACGGGTACTTGTCCACGCCGAGGAACCGCTTCGCGAGCTTGTCGATGTGCGCGTCCGCGCCGGCTTCCGTCACCGTCGCGGTCCCGTGGATGACCATGTATGCCTGAGGCTCGTTCCGGTCCTGCACGGAGATGATGACGCGCGGATCGCTCCGCAGATTTCGCGGCTTCATGCGCCCTTCAGCCGTGTTGAACAGCACCTCGTCACCTTCGACATCCAGCCAGACCATCGTCACCTGCGGCCGCCCACCTGCGCCGAACGTCACAACGTGCCCATAGGCCTTGTCTTGCAGCACCTTCTTCGCCGAGTCCGGCAGCTTGATCGCCATGAGTTCTCCCTCCTCAACCAACGTTCTAGTCCATGGCCATCTCTGGCGCAAGAGCTATCCTGGACTGCTATAATCCCGGGAGCGCAGAAAGGAGGCCGCCATGGCCACGGACACCGCGTACACGCTCGATCACTTCTTCGCCGACACGCGTGCCACCATCAAGACGAAGGGCATCCCCGCGGGGCTCGCCGAGATCCGTGATCACCTGGAGAAGCTCCTCCGCAACCCCGAGCTGCTGAAGAAGCACCTCGGCGACCCGGTGCCGTACGCGGAGCGCGCGACGATCGGCCACGACCCGGAGACGGATGTGCACGTGCTCGTCCACGGCCGGCAGAAGGCGGGCAAGTCCTCGGTGCACGACCACGGTCCGTGCTGGGTGGTCTACGGGAACTACAAGAACCCGACGCGGATGCGCCGGTGGCGCCGGCTCGATGACGGCAGCCGGCCGGGCTACGCGGAGGTCACGCTGCAGCGGGAGTTCCTCAACGAACCCGGCCACGCCGCGGTGTTCGCCGTCGGCGACATCCATTCCATCGAGTTCGGCGACGACACCTTCTTCCTCCGGGTGACGGGCGGCGACGTCGAGACCAAGGACACCCTCCGCTTCGACGTCGAAAAGAAGACCGTCGAGGTGGCCAACCGCGCCAAGGGCCAGCGGTAACCGCGGTTACCAGGCCGCCCGGTACCCGGCCAAGAAGCTCGGAAGAAATCGGAGCTCAACCGCATCGGAGAAGGAGACTTCGCATGACTAGCGCCGCTCACAGCATACCGTCGCGACGGGACAAGGTCTCGCCCGAAGAATGGGCAGTGCGCGTGGATCTGGCCGCATGCTACCGGCTCGTGGCGCACTACGGCTGGGAGGATCTGGTGTTCACGCACATCACGGCGCGGGTGCCGGGCGCCGAGGACCAGTTCCTCATCAATCCGTACGGGATGTTCTTCGACGAGATCACGGCATCAAGCCTGGTCAAGATCGACCTCGATGGCAACAAGGTTGAGGACTCGCCGTTTCCGGTGAACCCGGCCGGCTTCGTGATTCACAGCGCCATCCACGCCGCACGGCACGATGCCAAGTGCGTGCTCCATACCCACACCCTGAACGGGGTAGCCGTGTCGACGCAGCGGGCGGGATTGCTCCCCATCTCTCAGCATTCGATCTTCGTGCTCGCGAGCCTGGGCTATCACGACTTCGAAGGCCCGGCGTTGCGGGACGACGAGAAGCCTCGTCTCGTCGCGGACCTCGGCGACAGGACCGCGCTGGTCCTGCGCAACCATGGACTGCTGACGGTGGGCGAGACCATCGCCGATGCGTTCGTCGCCATGTACTACCTGGAAGCCTCCTGCGCGATCCAGGTGCGCGCGCAGTCGGGCGGTGGGGAATTGATTCCGGTGCCCAAGGAGATCATCGATGCGGCCTACCTCCAGAGCATGAGCACGGCCAGACCCGGCGGCGGCAGGGGAATGCTGGTGTGGCCCGGGCTGCTCCGGCGGCTCGATCGCATCGATTCCTCGTACCGCGATTGAAGGGCCCCGCACCTTCAAGTGGGGCGTGATCAAGCAGAAAGTCGAGGCCAGTGGCCTCATCACCAACGAGCTGATCGAGGAGATCAAGCCGGCTCGACGCGGCCAAGATCGCCGCCGGCGCCAAGACCTACACGAACGCCCGATAGGCCGGGTCGAGGAGGAGACCGGAGTGCCGACGATCGCGAACAAGGCGAGGGAGCGCCTGGCTGCGGGGCAGCTCTGCCTGGGCATGGCCTTGCGGCAGGCGCGCACCGTGGACATCGGGCGGGTGCTGAGCGCGTGCGGATTCGATTTCGCCTTCATCGACATGGAGCACAACACGATGAGCATCGACACGGCGGCGCAGATCGCCGTGGCCTGCCACGACGCCGGCGTGACGCCCCTCGTGCGCGTGCCGGGCTACGAGCACTATCTGGCCACGCGGCTGCTCGATGCCGGGGCGATGGGGATCGTCTTCCCGCACGTGGACACCGTCGAGCAGGCCGGGCAGCTCGTCGGCAACTGCAAGTACCCGCCCAGGGGTCACCGCTCCCTCGGGGGCCCCATGGCGCAGCTCGGATTCCGGCCCTACCCGAGGGCCGAATCCACCACGGCGGTCAATACGGAGACGCTGCTCGTGATGATGCTCGAGACTCCGAGGGCGATCGAGAACGCCGAGGTCATCGCGGCGGTGCCGGGGGTGGACGTGCTGCTGATCGGCACGAACGACCTGACGCTGGAGATGGGCATCGCCGGGAAATACGACGACCTCGAGGTCGTACGCGCCTACGACACGGTCATCGCCGCCTGCAAGAAGCACGGCAAGTACCCGGGCATGGGCGGTATCTACGACCACCCGACCATGGAGAAGTACATCAAGATGGGCGCCCGGTTCATTCTCTGCGGGAGTGACATCTCATTCCTCATGGCTGGAGGCCAGGCCCGCGCCGATTTCCTGCGCAGCATCCGGGCGTAGCGAAAGCGCCCATGGCGGCGCATGTGCTGGTTGACGGCGCGTATCAGTGGCTGCGGGGAACGCGACCATCTCGCGCGTCCCGGCATCACCGTCGCCACGCAGGCCCGTGAGATCGCACAGCGCCTCTTCCATGGGATCTCCGAGCCGACGGATGATCTGGCGCCCGCCGAGACGATGCGGTACTCTCCCATCACCAGAAAGGAGGCCCCCATGATCTACGAGATCCGGACGTACCAGCTCAAGGCCGGCAGCCTCGCCGAGGTGGAGAAGCGGTTCGGCGAGGGGTACGAGTATCGCAAAAAGTACTCGCCGCTCGCTGCGTTCTGGCATACGGAGATCGGTCCGCTCAACGAGATCGTCCACATGTGGCCGTATACGGACCTCGCGGAGCGCGGCCGGATACGCGCCGAGGCCGTCAAGGACCCCAACTGGCCGCCCAAGATCCAGGAGTTCATCCTCCACATGCAGTCGGAGATCCTGGTGCCATTCCCGTTCGTGCAGGAGCTCTTACCAGGCAAGATGGGCCCGATCTTCGAGATGCGCTACTACACCATCAAGGCCGGCACGCTCCCGGACCTCATCGAGCGCTGGGAGTCGAAGATCGTCGAGCGCACCAAGCTCTCGCCGCTGGCGCTGGCCGGCCACGTCGAATTCGGCGAGGCCAACCGCTTCATTCACATCTGGGCGTACCAGAGTCTCGACCACCGCGCAGCCATCCGGACCAAGGCCAGGGAGACCGGCGTGTGGCCGCCGCCCGGCGGTGCCGAGACGCTCCTGACGCAGGCTAACAAGATCCTGCTGCCCTCGTCTTTCTCGCCGCTGCAGTAGGGCCGGCACCCTCCGCCACCCTCTCTCCCCCGCCCAGGGGGAGAGGGCGCGGCGAGGTGGGCGTCCCGTCCCACTCCGTGAAGGAGGAGGCCGCTGAGCGCCGCGATTTGAGAGAAGGGGAGTCCGGCCCGGTGGTTGGAAGACCGGGGCGTGTACAAGGTAGGCCGGCTCAGACCACGCCCCGGGCCCGGAACCCGGCGATGTCCTCGGCACCGTACCCCAGTTCGGCGAGGATCGCGTCGGTGTGCTCGCCCAGGCTGGGCGCGCGGTGACGGAAGCGGCCCGGCGTCTCGGACAAGTCCACCGGCGTCGGGGCCAGCGGCGCCGGGCGCGGCAGACCGGGATACTCGGTGTCGAGAAGGAGCCCGGCCGCGCGGATGTGCGCGTCCTCCAGCGCCTCCTGGGGCGAGTGGAGCGGTCCCGCGGGGATCTTTGCCGCCTCGAGCGCGGCGAGGGCCTCGGTGGTGGTGCGCTCGGCCGTCCACTCGGACATGCGCTTGGAGATGATCTCGCCGTGGTCGCCGCGCCCCTGATCGTCCTTGAACCGGGGATCGGTGAACCAGTGATCCTCGCCCATGAGCTTCGCCCACCGGGCGAACATCGGGTTCCCGATCGCGTAAGCGATGATCCAGCCGTCCTTGGTGCGGAAGAGATCCGAGGGCGCCGAGGTCTGACCACGGTTCAGCGTGGCCACGCGGTTGGCCCGGATGACCTGCTGCTCCACGAGCGCGGGGTTGTTGAAGGCGAGGGCGGTGCGGAGGAGCGCACCCTCCACTTTCTGGCCGCGGCCGCTTTTCTGGCGCGCCATCAGCGCGGCCAGCGTGCCGAAGGCCGCCAGAGACGCCGTTCCGCAGTCGACCCAGGCGACGGCCGCGCGCGTCGGCTCCTCCGGCCTGCCGCTCAGATAGGCCGAGCCGCACATCACCTGGCCGATGCCGTCGAAGCCGTGCTTGTGGCTCCACGGCCCGCCGGCGCCGAAGGCGGTGACGGTAGTGAGGATGATGTCCGGCTTCACCCGGCGGAGACTGTCCAGGTCGAGCGCGAGCGAGCGCAGCACCTCGGGCGGCAGGTTGGCCACGACGACGTCGGCGCTGGCCACGAGCCTGCGGACGATCTCCCGAGCTTCTGGGTTGACCGGGTTGAGCGTCATGGCGCGCTTGTTGCGGTTCATGGCCAGGTACAGCGCGCCCACGCCGTCCGCGGCGACCGGCGCGAGCCACCGGTCCTCGCCCCCGCCACGCCGCTCCACGCGGATCACGTCGGCGCCGAGGTCCGCCAACAGCGCCGCGCAGTACGGGCCGGCGATGTAGCGCCCGAAGTCGAGCACCCTGATTCCCGCGAGCACGTCGCCCATCTGCCCGTCATGGTCGCTCATGCCTCACCTCCTGCGCCCGTGACGCGTCACCGATGAGTTCACCGCCGGCGAGCCCAGACATGGTCATCACGCCGAGAGACGAATTCTAACATGATCGCGCACGAGGCTCGTCTCGGTCGCCACGTCCCGTACGTCCCGCGCCCGCCGCCAGCCCCTGCCGCGTCCTGCGGCTCGCCCCGCCTCTGAGGGAGGCGTGAGGGGGGGCGGTCGAGGCCCCCTCCGATCCTGCTAGGCTGGGGGGGTGCCGCTTCCCGCCGGCCTCCGCGCCCTCGCCAGCCGCGACTTCCGCGTCTATTTTGCGGGCACCCTCGTCTCCCAGATCTGCACCTGGATGCAGACCGTCACCCAGTCCTGGCTCGTCCTCCAGCTCACCAACTCCCCTTTCTTGCTCGGTCTCATCGCCACGCTCCAGTTCGGCCCCATCCTGCTCCTGTCCGTCTTCACGGGGATCCTCGCCGACCGTCTCACCAAGCGCAATATCCTGATCTTCACCCAGGCCGTGCAAGGCACCCTCGCCCTGATCCTGGGCCTCCTCGTCTTGAGCGGCCACGCTCGCTACTGGAACGTGGCGGTGATGGCGGTGATGTGGGGCGTCATGAGCGCGCTCGACCAGCCCACCCGCCAGTCCTTCATCATGGAGCTGGTCGGCCGCCCGCAGGTCGCCAGCGCCGTCGGCATGAACTCGGCGTCGTTCAACGCGGCCCGCATCATCGGTCCCGCCGTGGCCGGCGTCCTCATCGCGCGCGTCGGCCTCTTCATGGGCTTCTTGCTCAACGCGCTGGCGTTCGTGGTCTCGATCGCCGCCCTGATGCGCGTGCCGGCTCGACGCCCGACTCCGCGCACGAGCGCAGCGCCCCTCCTGGAAGAGATCGTGGAGGGTATCGCATACGCGGCGCGCACCCCGGCCGTGCGGTTCATCCTGGGGCTGCAGGTCATCGTCAGCTTCTGCGTGTTCAACTTCACCGTCTACGTGCCGCTGCTGGCGAGCAATGTCCTCGGGCTGGGGTCGGAGGGTTTCGGGTTCCTGATGGCTTCGCTCGGTGTCGGCGCGGTCGCGGCCGGGCTGTCGCTCGGCGCGATCGGCTCCCGCGAGCCACCCCCCGGGCTGATCGCTGCTGCCGTGAGCTTGGCGGCGCCCGATGCGCTGCGCGGCCGGATCATGAGCCTCTACACGCTGCTCTCGGGCGGCATCTTCCCCGTCAGTGCTTTCTTCGTGGGTGCGGTGTCGGAGGCCGCGGGCGTCTCGCGAGCGTTCGCCCTCAACGGCGTACTCGGTCTCATGGCCCTCACCCTGCTCATAGCGGCTCGCCGGCGCCGCCGCCCTCCGGCTCGAGCCCTTGACCCCCTGGAGCCTGGGGACTAAGCTCTCGACACCGTGACGACGCCGTCCGGAGAAGGAGAGCGCCATGGAATACCGCATCATCTCGGCCGACGATCATATCGACATGCCCTGGCTGCCGAAGGACCTCTGGCAGAAGCGGGTGCCGGCGCAATGGCGGGGGCGCGCTCCGCGAGTCGTCGACACCGCGGACGGCCCGTACTGGATGTGCGGGGACGACCGGTGGGATCCATGGGGCGGGCGCAAGGGAGCGGCCGGCGCGCTGGGCGGCCGGCGCTCGGCGCTGGAGCGGGGCGGGGTGCTCGAGCCCGGGGTGCTGCGGCCGACGACCACGGCGCTGCGCCTGGCGGACATGGCTCGCGACGGCATTGACGCCACCGTGATGTACGGGCCCATCGTGCCACTGCTGATCAAGGATCCCGAGCTCCGGCAGGTCTGCTACCGCGCGTACAATGAGTGGCTGGCGGAGTTCTGCGCCACGGCGCCGGCCCGGCTGATCGGGGCGGGACTGATCCCCATCGACGAACCCAAGATGGCGGCCGACGAGGTGCGCCATCTCAAGGATCTGCGCCTTCGCACGGGCATGCTCCTGGCCGCCCGCGTCGAGCTGCCGCTGTGGGACGAGGGCTGGGAACCGCTCTGGGAGGCGGCGGCGGAGACGGGCATCCCCATCGGCTTCCACCTGGGGGGCGGCCTGCGCACCGTGGTGCAGAACGGCCCTAGGATCAATGACCCCGGCAACATGGGCGTCCGCGTCGCCTGCGCCACGCTTCAGATGGACGAGCCGCTCGCCGCCGTGATCTTCTCGGGCGCGCTCGAGCGCCACCCCGGCCTCAAGATCGTCATGGCCGAGACCGGCATCGGCTGGCTCCCCTACATGCTCGAGCGGATGGACGACACCTACCGGAAGTTCCTCGACGCCGGCGAGTTCTGGCGCGCGCACGGCGGGCTCAGGCTCACCATGCCCCCAAGCGGATACTTCCGGCGGCAGGTCTGGGCGACCTTCCAGACCGATCACGCGGGGCTGCGTGTGGTGGACACGCTCGGCGAGGACCGCGTGATGTGGGCCTCCGACTACCCGCACCCCGACAGCACGTGGCCAGAGTCGCGGCAGGCCATCGAGGAGAACTTCAAGAAGGTCGCGCCCGCGGCGCGCGGGCGGATCCTCTGTGACAACGCGAAGGAGCTGTATGGGCTGTAGGAGGATCGGAGAGGGCTACACCTCCGGCTCCGTCAGGAGCTAGCGCTCATCCTCGGATAACCGGCCGCTGGACGAGGCGGGGCCCTGCACGTGGCGTGGCCGGCTGCCGCCGACCGCATCGTGGACGGCATCGCATCCTCGGCCGTCCGCCACCTCATGGCGGCCCCAGCTGCAAACCGTCCGCTCCACGATCTCGGGTCCTGAGCATCTGCTCAGTCCCATGGGCACCGCGAGGAAAGTAGCCACCACTCCGAGGATTTTCCTCCGAAGGCCAGTACGTTCTTGCCAGCCGGCATGCACCGTCCTCCGTGCACCCGCGCTGTCCGCCCCGTCGGTCGGGCCTCGTTAACCCCTTACCAAATCGAGAATCCTCGGCTTCGCGGGGGGTAGGCCCCTCGGTGGCTCGTTCCTTGCGCCACGGAGCATGCGGGTGATCGATTCTATGGACAGGCGAGACAGGCGACGATTCCAAGCCTCGGACATGTCAGTGAGGGGCCTCAACTCGGCCGCGCCGACCGAAGGCCCATGCGCCGACGCTCTCCGGAGAAGGGCATGGCGGTCCAGGCTGGCCAGGCTCTTGGCCCTCGTCGGCCTCGTCCTGCCTTTGGCGCCTGTCTCACCGGCGCAGGCGCGCGTCGTGCACTACGTCAACAACATGGACCCGACATGCCACGGCAAGTCACCGTGCCACACCGCCATCGAACGCGCCGTCAAAGCGGCGCAGCCGGCCGACACGATCGTGATCCAGGCCGGAACCTACCCCGAGCGTATCTCGATCAAGGGGAAGAACAACTTCACGGGGGCGAGCGAGGTCCACCGCATCATCATCGAAGCCGATCGTTCGGCAGGGGCCGGGAGTGTCGTGCTCACGGGAGCGGGCCAGAGTTGCGGTAACGGCGAAGTCATCCGGATCCAGAAGTCCAAGTTCATCACTCTGCGCGGGCTCACGTTCACAGGCATCGAGGCCCGGGCGATCCACCTCCGGGGCGGCAGCAACCAGAACCAGGCGATCCACATCGAGCGCAACCGGATCGTCGGCACCGGGAGCAGCACCTGCGACGGTGGGATCACGGTGGCGGACGGCAACCCCGACACCTTGATCGTCAACAACCTGATCCACGCGAATGCCCGCAACGGGATCGCGTTCACCGGGACGAGCGGCGGCCCGCACTACGTGGTTGGCAACACGATCCACGCCAACGGCTGGAACGGCATCGACGTCGCAGCCGCCCTCGAGGTCTTCCTCGTCAACAACCTCATCACTGGAAACGGTACCGCCACTGGCTCCACGGGAGGCGGGTTCGGGGTGCGCCGGGCAAGCGCGACGCCGGCCCATCCTGAGGCGATCCACCTCTCGAACAACCTGATCTGTGGAAACCGTCTAGACGAGATCAAGGGCCCGGCGCTCGACCTCTCGGATGCAGGCAACCTGACGCCGACCGGAGCGGAAGGGCCCGGCGTGAGCGCCAGCCCTGGCTGCGAGCTGGCGGCCACAGTCTATGCCGACGTGAACGGGCCTGCTGGCGCCGCGCCCACCCCCGAAGACGACTTCACCCTGGCGGCTGCGTCGCCAGCCGTTGACCGCGGCATGGACCCGCGCACCCTGGGCCTGAACCCCCTGTTCAACCCGCTCTTCGACGCGGATGTTTCCCGGGAGGCGGTGAGGCCGAGCGTCGCTACCGCGACGGGGAGTCGCGCCTTCGATGTGGGCGCCCTGGAGCTGACCGACGAGCAGCCGCCCCAGGTTACGATCCTGCAGCCGCCCGGCGGAGCCGCGGTGCGGGGGAGCATCATCCTCCAAGCGCGGGCCACCGACACCGGGAGCGGGGTAGCCTCCATCATCTTCTCCGTGGACAGCCGGGGGCCGGCGCCGGTAACCAACCCCGACCCGACGCAGCCATTCACCGGGAACTCCTCCTTCGGCACGCTGACGGTGCCCGACGGCATCCATACACTCTCCGCCACCGCTGTCGATCGGGCCGGCCACTCCGCCTCCGCGAGCGAGAGCTTCATCGTGGACAATACCCCGCCCGACACCCGGATCGACACCGGGCCCTTCGCTGAGATCACGATGCAAGACGCCACCTTCACCTTCGCGGGCACCGACAGCCTGACGCCACCGGGCAGCCTGCTCTTTTCCTGGCGGCTCGACGGCGGCGCCTATACCGCCTTCACGAGCGCCACCACGGTAACGCTGACGGGATTGGCGCAAGGCAGCCACACCTTCGAGGTCAAGGCGCGCGACCGGGCGGGGAACGAGGACCCGACGCCGGCGCAGCGGACCTTTTCGATCTCAAGGTCGCAGATCACGATCACCTCGCCGGCGTCCGGCGCCATGGTGACGGCCGGCTTGTTGCTGGTCCGGGGCACGGTGGAAGCAGGCGGAGAGGAGGTTGGGGTAACGGTCAACGGCATCGTAGCGGCGGTGGAAGGGCGCATCTTCGCTGTACAGGTTCCCGTGACAGTGGACACAACTCTGCTGACCGCTACGGTGACAGGACCGGGCGGGGCGACGGCCAGCCATGGCATCGCCATCGGCGTCTCCACCTCATCGAGTCCCGTACCGGTTCTCGCCCCCACCCCGGCCGGGGGCGTGGCGCCTTTGACGGTCCAGTTCGCGCTCGGGGGAATCACCCCGAGCAGTCTCATGTTGGACGCCGACGGTGATGGGCTCGCCGACTTCGCCGGCACGAGCCTCGAGGGCCAGCGATTCACGTTCACACAACCGGGGTTGTACTTCCCCACGGCCGCTGTCAGCAATGGGCAGGGCGGGCAGTTCACTGTCACGACGGTCGTCTTGGTCGAATCGCCGGCCGTCGCAACCGCTCGGTTCCAGGGTCTTTGGAACAGCTTCAAGGCTCGGCTGGTCGCCGGCGACACTTCAGGAGCGCTTCTGCATCTCTCGCCGACGATCCAGTCGCAGTTCGGGCAAGTATTCCAGGCCCTGGGGTCGAACTTGCCGACCATCGCGGCGAGCCTGGAGGACCTGGTCGTGGTGGAGCGGTTGGTCGATCTGGCGGAGGCGGCGATTGTGCGACAGGAGGGCGGCACGTCGTTCCTCTACTTCATCTACTTCCGTCAGGATGGTCTGGGGCGATGGCTGATTGAGGAGATGTAGCGTGGAGTGCTACAGCTCCTCCTTCAGCACATAGGCGCGGTGGATCCCGGTCATGTACTGCCAGCGCATCTCGGTCGCCTCGCGGACCGCCTCCACGGCCTCGGCCTCGCGTTTCGGCGTCGCGCACTGACGCTCGACGATCTGGTAGCCGCGCTCGCCGTGGACCTCGTCGGTCTCGATGTGGACCGTGAAGTACTCGATCTCGTAGTCGGCGAAGCCGTAGTGCGTCCGGAGCGGGGGGAGGTTACGCGTGTAGATGCCCGGCACCTGGGACTCGAGCCCCACGAGGAGCCCCGCCGCGGCGATATGGAAGGGCTGGCGGGCGGTCTCGGAACACCAGGCAGTGAGCGCGCGAGTGCTCGGGAGCTGCCGCGTGTTCAGTAGCTCGGCGCGATTCACGCCGCACGCCTCGGCGAAGCGCATGAGCAGCTCCACGTGCTTCGTGCCCGACTCTTCCTCGATGATGTTCTCCAGGAGGAAGTCGCGGGCGTCGGCGTCCGGGCACCCGCCGTACAGGGTGGCGCACCAGCGCGAGAAGTTCGAGACGTACTGGTAGTGCTGGGCGACCCAGGCACCCAGCTGCGCGCGGGTCAGCTCGCCGTTCACCCACTTCTCGGTGAAGGGGTTGAGACGGCTGTGGCGGGCGGTGACCGCGTCCTGAAGCCGGGTGCGAAACACGGCGCTGGTCATGATCGGACCTCCCGTCCTGACTGTCGAGGCGTCGCGGTCGTCTCGTTGAGGAGATCGAGCAGTGCGGGTTGTCTCCTGCACGATCAGGCGCGAGGCCGTCTAGCGGGCCTCCGAGCCCTCGGGCTGCGCCCATGCCGAGCCGGCCTTCGAGCCGCCCGCGGCGGTCGCCGGCCCGTCACATCGCGATGTCGGCCGACTGGATGCGCTTCACGCCGGCGCCAGTCATGTCCTGCCAGGCCTTCGCGAGCGAGCCGCCGGCATTGATCCCGCGCGTGGCGTCCTCGATCACCACCGACTCGAAGCCGGAGCGCCGCGCGTCGAGCGCCGACCAGGCCACGCAGAAGTCGGTGGCCAGGCCCACGAAGAAGACACGGTTGAAGCCCCGATCCTTGAGATAGCCGGTGAGGCCGGTCCTGGTCTGCCGGTCTGCCTCGAGGAAGGCCGAGTAGGAGTCGACGTGCTGGCGGTAGCCCTTGCGGATGATCAACTCGGCGTGGGGGATCCTGAGGTCCTTATGGATCTCGGCGTCGGGGGTGCCCAGGATGCAGTGATCCGGCCACAAGACCTGGGTGCCGTAGGGCAACTGCACGGTGTCGAAGGGCTTCTTGCCGGCGTGCGTCGAGGCGAAGGAGATATGCCCCGGGGTGTGCCAGTCCTGGGTCATGATCACGTGCTTGAAGGCCGGGGCAAGGCGGTTGATGAGCGGGATGATCTTGTCACCCTCGGGTACCGGGAGCGTCCCGCCGGGGACAAAGCAGTTCTGCACGTCGATCACGGCGAGGATGTCGTCGTCCCCCGGCTTGATCTTGCCCTGCGCCAGGGCTCGCGTGCCGATGCCGGCCAGGGCGAGCGCGCCCGCGGTAACCCTCAGGAACTGTCGGCGATCGCATGTCGTCATGGGACCCCCTCCTTTCCAGCGGTTGACCGCCACCATAGCGCCAGCTTCCGGACGGCGCAAGATGGCGCCCGCGTGGCGCCCGCGCCGCACCGCCCACATCATCATGTCAGGGAGCGAGATGCATGTGACATGTTCCGCTGATCGGAGCGCGGAATGGTGCGCGTGATCGTATTGGAGCAAAAAGGCCGGTAGCACGGCCAGGGTCAGCGCGCCGTGCTCGGCAAGATCGCCGACTTGGCGAGCGAGGCGGGGTTGCGCCGCGTCCAGCGCCCGGCGTCGACGGCGGTGAGGAAGTCGAGCAGCGCCCGGTTGAAGGCCTCGGGCTCCTCCAGGTTGATCGCGTGGCCGGACCTCGGGATGACGACCAGTCCCGCCGTCGGAATCTTGCGCTTCATGAAGATCGCCGGCTCCAGGCACGGCTCGTCCTCGTCGCCGATCACGATGAGGGTCGGCACCTCGAGACGCTCCATCGGCTTCTCCAGGTCGAAGACCGATGGCCGCGTCATCTGGACACCCCGCAGGGTGAGCGCATGGCCCTTCGCCGACCCCTGGGCGAACTGGTCCTGGAACTCCTGCCAGCCCCGGGGGTCCTTGTCGATGAACTGCACGCGCGTCGGCCCCCTCGAGTAGAACGCCGCGACCTTCGCCATGCCTTCTTCCTCGAAGCGCCGGGCCACCAGCTCGGCGTCGTTGCGAAACGCCGCGCGGTCCGTGGAGACGCTGCCGTAGCCGCAGCCCGCGACGGTCAGCGAGAGCGCCCGTTCGGGATAGGTCAGGCCGAAGATGAGCGTCGCGTAGCCGCCCATTGACAGCCCGCAGATGTGAGCCTTCGCGATCCCGAGATGATCGAGGACAGCCCTGATGTCGTCGACGGCATGTTGCTGGGAGTACGCCCCGGGATCCTCGGGGACATCGGATGGCGGGTAGCCGCGCGCGTTGAACGCGATGCACCGGTAGCGCCGCGCGACGAAGCGGACCTGGAGGTGCCAGCTCAGCGCCTCGCCGGCGAACTCGTGGACGAACACGAGGGGCGTCCCTGCGCCCGTCTCCTCGTAGTACAGATTGACTCCGTCGACCGGGGCCATGGGCATGTCGGATCTCCTCGCCGGGTACTGCCGGCTTCGGCCGGCAATTATCTCACGAACTCACGCGGACGGCCGCGCGCTCTTCGGGACCACGGCCGCCTCGCCCCAGGCTCGCCACCGACATCACCGTACTCGACCCCGAGCCAGGCCACCGCCTCGGCCGCCATCTCGGCGAAGAGCCTGTCCATGCGTTCGAGGGCGTCGGCGTCGAGGCGGGCGACGCAGCTCCTGACGGCGTCGATGCGCAGATCTCCAGTTGACGACGATCCCTCTTGGCCGTAGCGTGGGCCCTAGCGAGGTCCCGGAGCACGTCGATCCGGCGCTGCAGGCGCAGCGCGACGTTCACCTCAAGGCCAGCCGCGCCTGACGCTGGCCCGCAGAAGGGAGGTTCGTCATGGTGCGCATCTCGGTCCTGTACCCGAACGAGCCCGGCAAGAGGTTCGATCACACCTACTACGCCCAGAAGCACATGCCGATGGTCATGGACCGACTCAAGGGTTTCGGCATGCTCCGCTACGAGGTCGACAAGGGCCTCGCAGGGAACGGCCCCGGTGCGCCGGCCCCCTTCGTGGCCGCGTGTCACCTCTACTTCAATGCTGCGGCCGACTTCCAGAAGGGCATCGGCGCCAACGGCAAGGAGATCATGGGCGACGTCCCGAACTACACCGACCTCGCCCCGCAGATCCAGATCAGCGAAATCGTGGTCGGCTGAGCCGATTCGGTGCGGGCCCCGGGCCGTGAGCACCGGACCGGCGCTCACGCCCGCGGCAAACCCGATGCCCGCTCCCGACCCGAGGACGCCCAGCTCATTCATCAGACCCCCGTGAACTCCTCGAGGCCGATCACGCGCGCGATCAACAGCATCAGGACTAGCGTGACGCCGATGGCGACGGCGCTGGCCGCGGCGGCGGTGGGATCGAAGGAGTACTTGAGGTAAGCGAACAGCTCGATGGGGAGCGGCGTGAGCCTGGGGCTCGTGAGGAACAGCGAGAGAGTGAAGTTCGATCACGCCCGCGACCCGATCGGCCTTCCCAGGCGTCGGGGCGGCAGCACTGACCGGCGCGAGCCGGCCGGACGCGGCAGGCATGGGCCCGAGCGCGCCGTGCGGGCTAGAGGTGGACGGCGAAGTCCTCCATCTTGGGCTTCACGAGCCGCAGGTAGTCGCGCCAGGCCATCTTCGCCGTCAGCATGTGGGTTCCCGCGTTGAAGATGATCTCCTCGTCCTTCTCGAACGAGCGGTCGGCGTAGACAGGCAGGCTGAAGAGATTCCCGAAGGGCGGCATCGCGCCCGTCTCGCAGCCGGGGAAGATCCCGCTGAACTCCCCCTCCTGGGCCAGCCGCACGTTCCCCTTCAGGACCGTCGTCAGCCGATCGAAATCCACGCGGTGGTCGGCCGGCAGGACGAGCATGAGTAGCTCGGCACCGGCCCTGACCATCACCACCTTGGCGAGCGCCCGGCCCTTCACGTGGGACAGGCCGGCGATCTCCTGGGCCGTGTAGGCGGTAGGGTGGGAATGGACCGAGTAGGGGACGTTGTTGGCATCCAGAAACTCGCGCAGCTGGGTGAGGATAGGCATGATGGTTTACCTCCTGAACTTCGCCATCCTTCGTCCTTGGTCGTCGCCGGACTTCAAGTTACCACCACGTACGCCTCGGGTCGGCTCCTGCCTCGCGCCTCGTCTGGCTCTTTGCTTGGGCTAGCGCCGCTTCTCCAGCGGGCACGCGGGCGGCGCCCGCGGAGTCAGGCGAGACGCGGGGTGACGCGCTCGCTGAAGAGACGCATGGACCTGAGCACGCGTTCATGGGGGATCTGCCCGCCGCAGTTCATCCAGGCCGAGAGGCTCGAGAAGCGCAGGTCCTCGCGCAGAGAGAGCAGGCGGTCGGCCACCCCCTCGGGGGAGCCGTAGATCGCCTGCTCGCGGAGCACGTCGTCGTAGGAGATCTCGCCGAGGCGCTCGGCGGAAGCCTGGCGGGTCTCCGATTTCTTCAGCGCCTGGCTGATGGTGCGGAAGAAATGCATGGTGCTCGCCTCGGCCTCGTCGCGCGCTTGCCGCTCGGTCTCCGCCACGTACACCGGCATGCTCAGCGCGATGTCGCCGCGCCCGGCGCGCCCCGCCGCCGTCCAGCCCTCGTGATAGCCGCCGATGAAGCGCTTGAGCTCCGAGATGGAGATGGTGCGCGGGGCCACGAATATGGGCAGGCCCATGCGCCCGACCAGGGGGTACGTCTCCTGCGTAGTCGCCGCCATGCGGATGGGCGGGTGGGGCGTCTGGTAGGGCTTGGGCATGGCGCAGACGTCGTGGAACTGGAAGTACTTGCCCTCGTGGGAGAAGCGCTCCTGCGTCCAGGCCTTCCTCAGGATCTCGAGCGTCTCGAGGAAGCGCTCCCGGCTCTCGCTGTACGGGACATTGAAGCCCTGGTAGTGCCCCGGCAGGCCGCTCCGGCCGATACCGAACTCGAGCCGTCCCTTCGAGAGGTGGTCGACCGTTGCCACGTCCTCGGCCAGGCGCAGCGGGTGGCTGAGCGGCAGCACCTGCACCGCGATACCGATCTTGATCCGTCGCGTGCAGGTCGCGAGCGCGGCGGCCACGATGAGCGGCGAGGACAGCACCGAGCGGTCCTTCTGGAAGTGGATCTCCGCGAGCCAGACGGCGTCGAGGCCCAGGTCCTCCGCCGCCTTCATCTGCGCCAGGGACTCGTCAAAGGCGCTCGCCTGGCTCATTCCCGCCGGAGACTCGAACTCCGTGAACAGGCCGAATTCCATTCCGTCCTCCCGTGACGAACGGCCCCTATCCTACACCAGAAGGTTCGGGCGCGGGCCGGCAGTAGCGACCCGCGCTTCTTCCCGCTCCTGGCCGCAGGCGGCCGCTGACCCGCTGACCGCGGCATTTGTCTCGCCCCAGCCCCGGTGCGATACTCGCCCACGACCCCGTCGCCGCCATCGGCTCGGGAGGTCCCGTCCCGTGAATGTCGAGCTACCGTACGGCGAGAGCACGCAGCGCGCCGCGCTGCCCGGCCGCACCCGCGTCCTTTCAAGTCCATTCATGGCCGGGACTGCGCCATCGCCTACATCGCCCAGCGGACTCCCGCTCCTTGACCGCGAGCCCGCGCCCGTAGCGGAGAACTTGGGGCCCGCACGATGCGCTAGCTCATCGTACCGTGACCGCGTAGCCGCGCTGGTCCATGCACTTCGCAAATTGCAGACGACCTGTGTAGCCCATCCCCGTTTCGTCGTTGCACGCCTTGAGTCTCCGGCCCCACCGCCGCACCGCTCTGCCCGCGCGTCCCGCGTGACGGCGTGAGGCCTTTACCGGGCCCGGCCGCGGGCCTATGATCCGTCAGGGAGTGGGCTATGGCGCGGCGAAAGACGGTCGTGAAGAAGCGGGCGAAGCCTGAGCCGAATCAGTACGAGCTGGGCCTCGACCGGGTAGCGGCAAACTATGTCCCGCTGACGCCACTCTCGTTCCTGGCCCGGGCCGCGGGCGTCTACCCGCAGAAGCCCGCCGTCATCCATGGAGACCTGACCCTCAGCTACGCCGACTTCTACGCCCGCTGCCGGCGGCTCGCCTCGGCCTTGCGACGGCGCGGGATCGGGCGCGGCGATACCGTGGCGGTCATGGCGCCCAATGTCCCGGCCATGCTCGAGGCGCACTACGGCGTCCCCATGGCGGGCGCCGTGCTCAACGCGCTGAACTACCGGCTCGACGCCCGGTCCCTCGCCTTCATCCTGAAGCACGGCGGGGCCAAGCTCCTCATCACCGACAAGGAGTTCTCCGAGACAATCGAGCGCGCGCTCGGGCTCCTCGAGCTCCGGATCCCGGTCATCGACATCGACGATCCGCTCTATACCGGCGGCAAGCTCCTCGGCGAAAAGGAGTACGAGGCGCTCCTCGACGAGGGCGACCCCGAGTTCGACTGGCGGGGACCCGCCGACGAGTGGCAGGCGATCTGCCTCCTGTACACCTCGGGAACGACGGGCAACCCCAAGGGCGTGGTCTACCACCACCGCGGCGCCTATCTCAACGCGCTCGGCAATGCGCTCGCCTTCGGCCTTACGCCGCGCTCGGTCTATCTCTGGACGCTACCCATGTTCCACTGCAGCGGCTGGACCTACACGTGGGCGGTCACCGCCGCCGGCGGGACGCATGTGTGCCTGAGGCGGGTGGACCCCGCGCTGATCTTCCCCGCGATCAAGCGGCATCGGGTCACCCATATGTGCGGCGCCCCCATCGTCATGACCATGTTGATCCACGCTCCGGCCGAGGTCAAAGAGCGCGTCGATCACACGGTCGAGATGGCGACGGGCGGGGCGGCCCCGCCCTCGGCGGTGATCTCCGCCATGGAGTCCATGGGCTTCCGCGTCACCCATCTCTACGGGCTCACCGAGAGCTTCGGCCCGGCGACGCTCTGCGCGTGGCAGTCTGAGTGGGATGGGCTGGCGTTGGACGAGCGAGCGGCCTTGATGGCGCGGCAGGGAGTCGGCTACCCCACCCTCGAGGGCGTGCTGGTCGCCGATCCTGACGCGATGAAGCCGGTGGCTCGGAACGGCAAGACCCTGGGCGAGGTGATGCTACGGGGCAATACCGTGATGAAGGGGTACCTGAAGAATCCGAGAGCCACGCGGGCCGCCTTCAAGGGCGGCTGGTTCCACTCGGGTGACCTCGCCGTCTGGCATCCGGACAATTACATCGAGATCAAGGACCGCTCGAAGGACATCATCATCTCGGGCGGCGAGAACATCTCCTCGCTCGAGGTCGAGGAGGTTCTCTACCGGCACGCGGCCGTGATGGAGGCTGCGGTCGTCGCCAAGCCCGACCCGAAGTGGGGCGAGGTGCCATGCGCCTTCGTCACCCTCAAGCCGGGCGCGCCGCCCGTCACCGCGCCCGACATCATCCACTGGTGCCGCGACAACCTCGCCCGCTACAAGGTGCCCAAGCTCGTGATCTTCGGGCCGCTGCCGAAGACCTCCACCGGCAAGATCCAGAAGTACGTGCTCCGGGAGCAGTCGGGCACCGCCTGAAAGACACCCGGATCCGGCCGGCGACCATCGGGGACGCCGGGATCATCGCCGAAATGGCAACGCGCTCGATGTGCACGGTCAGGACAGGGCCGGCGTCGACAGCGGGGGGCGGGTGACCGGCCGGGGCGCCGGCCACCCCCCGAGGGACTACGCTCGCTTCAGCTCCTCCTGACGGATCGGCAGCGTCCGGATGCGCTTGCCGGTCAGCGCGAAGATCGCGTTGCACACGGCCGGCGCCACCGTGGGCACGCCGGGCTCGCCGAGGCCGCCCGGCGCCTCGCCCGAATCGAGGATGTGCGTCTCGGTGACGGGCGCCTCGTTGATCCGCAGCATCGGGTAGTCGTTGAAGTTCGACTGCTGCACGCGCCCGTGGTCGATGGTGATCTGGCCGTAGAACGCGGCGGTCAGCGCATAGATGGCGCCGCCTTCGATCTGGGCCTTCACCTGGTCGGGGTTGACGGCGATGCCGGGGTCGATGGCGGCGACGAGCTTGTGGACGCGCGGCTTGCCGTCCGGCGCCACCGATACCTCGGCCACGTGGGCCACGTAGCTGCCGTAGGAGAACGCGACGGCGATGCCGCGGGCGCGGCCGGCAGGCAGGGGCGCGCTCCAATTGGCCTTGGTGGCCGCCAGCTCGAGCACGCCCTTGTGGCGTGGCGCCTTGCCGAGGAGGGCACGGCGGTACTCGTACGGATCCTTGCCCGCCAGGTGAGCCAGCTCATCGATGAAGCTCTCCACGATGTAGGCGTTCTGCGAGGGACCCACCGAGCGCCAGAAGCCGATGGGGACGCCGTAGTCCTTGTTGGTCCACTCGACGTGGACATTGGGGATGTCGTACGGGAAGTTGCGCACGGCTTCCACCGCCGCCGCGTCGATGGTGCCGGCCTGGGCGCGCCCTTTCTGGATGAGGATCCCGGGCCCGATCATCCGGACCCACCACGCCGTGGGGTTGCCCTGCTGATCCAGCGCCGCGCGGAAGACGTTGTAGGTGGCCGGCCGGTAGAAGCCGTGCTGGATGTCGTCCTCGCGGGTCCAGATGACCTTCACCGGCGCCCCCACGGCCTTCGACGTCTCCACGGCGTCGACGATGAAATCCTGCTCGCCTCGCCGGCCGAAGCCGCCGCCGAGGAGCGTCGTGTTGACCGTGACGCTCGTAGGGGGGAGCCCGGTGATGCGCGCGCCGGTCGCCTGGGTGCCGCCGGGATTCTGGGTCGGCGACCAGATCACGCACGCGTCCGGCATGACATGCGCCGTGGTGTTCATCGGCTCCATGCACGCGTGCTCGAGGAATGGCACCTGGTACACCGCCTCCCGCGTCTTGCCGCCAGCGGCCAGCGCCTTGTCCGCGTCGCCATCGTCGCGTGCGGCCTGGCCCGGCTGCTTGGCGAGCGCCTCGTAGTCGCGGGTGATCTGAGCGCTCGAGAGCTGGGCCAGCGAGCCCTCCTCCCAGGTGATCTTGAGCGCCTTGCGTGCCTTGATCGCGGTCCAGAAGCTGTCGGCGACGACCGCCACGCCGTTCGAGACCTGGACCACGTGCTTGACGCCCGGCACCGCCTTGGCCGCGGTGGCGTCGAAGCTCTTGAGCGTGCCGCGGAAGACCGGGCAGCGCTCGATGGAGGCGATGAGCATCCCCGGCACTTGCACGTCAATGCCGTAGATCCCCGTTCCGTTGACCTTCTCGGGCGTGTCGCGGCGTGGCTGGCCCTTGCCGATATAGCGGAACTTGTCCGGTGTCTTGAGCTTGGGGTCCTGAGGCACGGGGAGCTGGGCCGCCTTGTCCACGAGCTGGCCATAGAGGAGCCGGCGCCCCGTCCCCTTGTGGACCACCGCGCTCGGCTCGGTGTCCACCTCTTCGATCTTGACGCCCCATTCCAGGGCCGCCGCCTGCATCAGCATCTCGCGCGCAGCCGCGCCGGCCTTCCGCCACATCTGCATGTGATCGCGGACGCCGCGGCTGCCGCCGTAGGACTGGGCGCCGGTCACCGGATTGGCGTAAAGCTTGGGATTGGCCGGGGCCTGCTCGACCTTGATCTTGCCCCAGTCCGCGTCGAGCTCATCGGCGATGATCATGGGCATGGTCGTGAGCGAGCCCTGGCCCATCTCCGGCACCGAGTTGACGATGGTCACCACGCCGTCACGGTCGATCCGAAGCCACTGATTCGGAGCGAAGGCTCCCTTGCCCTGGGCCAACGCCGCGTCGCGACCGGAGAGGGAGAGACGGAAACCGATGGCGAGCCCTGCACCCGCCGCGAGGCCGCCCTTGAGGAGCGTGCGCCGACTGAGTCTCGTCATTGTACTCTTCATCATGCGCCTCCCTTCCGGAGCGCTGCCGCCCGGTGGATGGCGGCGCGGATGCGCTGGTAGGTCCCGCAGCGGCAGATATTGCCCGCCATGGCGTCGTCGATGTCGGCGTCCGTCGGCGCCGGCTTCCGCGCCAGCAGAGCGGCGGCAGACATGATCTGCCCCGGCTGGCAATAACCGCACTGGGGCACGTCCGCTTCGATCCACGCCCGCTGCACCGGATGATCCGTCTTTGCCGAGAGCCCCTCGATGGTCGTCACCTTGCTCCCTGTCGCCGCCGAGGCCGGCGTGACGCAGGAGCGGACGGCCTGGCCGTCCACGTGCACAGTGCAGGCTCCGCACACCGCGATGCCGCAGCCGTACTTGGTGCCGGTCAGCCCGAGCTTCTCGCGCAGCACCCACAAGAGCGGGACGTCGGGCGCCACGTCGACCTGCTGCCGCTTTCCGTTGACGTCAAGTGAGATCATGGCCACCTCCAGGGGATGGAAACTTGGGAGCCATCTTACTTCACTCCGTGACTCGCCGCAGCCGCGACCCGCCCATGGTGGCGGGCGGACCCTCCAAGATCAAGATGCGGCGCGTCGTGCCAGCCGGCGGGGGCTTGCATCGCCGCCTTGACATTGTGTCCACAAGCCGTGACCATGTAGCTACACGGAGGCAGATCATGACCACGGTGGGGATCCGGGAGTTGAAGAACCAGCTCAGTCGCTACCTCAAGCGGGTGAGGGCCGGGGAACGGCTGCTGGTGACCGAGCGGGGGCTGCCCGTGGCTGTCATATCGCCTCCTGCCGCCACCCCAGTGGACCGGCGCGTCGAGACCATGCTTCGCCACGGCATGGCGCGCTGGGGGGGCGGGAAGCCGAGAGGCGCCAGGCGCCCGCCCCGGGTCAAAGGCCCCTCGGTGGCCCAGGCCGTGATCGAGGATCGGCGTTGAGGCTCTACCTGGATACGAGCGTCCTCGTCAAGCTCTACGTCGACGAGGAGGGCGCGCAGGCCGTCCGGCAAGCGGTCGGGCGAGCGGAGTTGATCGTGACCTCGGCCATTGCCTATGTCGAGGCGCGGGCGGCCTTCGCCAGGCGGCGGCACGAGCAAGGGTTGGCGGCGGGTGAGCACGCAAGGATCAGGCGGGACCTCGATGCCGACTGGCCGCGCTATCTGGCGGTCGAGGTCACGGCGCCGATCATTCGGGAGGCCGCCCGCCTCGCCGAGGCTCACCGGCTTCGCGCGTACGATGCAGTGCACGTGGCCTCCGCAACTGCCACGCGCGGGCAACTCGAAGGGCCCCTGGCCTTTGGCTGCTGGGACGCGGCCCTGGAGAGGGCGGCGCAGCGGGAAGGCCTTCAGCCGTTGCCCCGTTAGGACGGGCCTGGAGCGGTGGCGGGGCTCAGCTCCGGGAGCATCAGGCGAGCGCAGGCGCGCCGGATCGGGTAAGATCGGGCCTGCCCGGGACGCTCCCCGGAGGAGGCTCGACGATGCGATACGAGATCATCTCGGCCGACTGTCACATCGACCTCTGCTGGCTTCCGCCCGACCTCTTCGTCACCAGCGCATCCTCCGAGTGGAGAGACCGGATGCCGTATGTGACGGAGGGCCCGAAGGGGCCGGTCTGGACCACCAAGAAGGGCGCCAGCCTGGGCCGGGCCTGTGGCATGGGTTCGGCGGGGCGCGAGTACGTCCCCGGCCGGATCTACCGCTCGGACCGGATGGCGGCCACCGGTCTCTACGAGGATGGCAAGCGCGGGATCCGCCGCGTCACCGATCCGGAGCTGCGGCTCCGCGATCAGGAGCGCGACGGCGTGCAGGGCGAGGTGCTGTACGGGATTCTGGGCACGACCGGGCGGCTCAACGACCCCGAGGCCGCCGTCGAGGTCATGCGCATCTACAACGGGTGGCTCGCCGATTTCTGCGCGGCTCACCCCGACCGCTATGCGGGCCTCGCCTCGATCCCGAGCCAGCCCCTCGAGGCCGCTCTCGCCGAGGTCGAGCGCGTCGCCAAGCGCGGCGTGCTGCGCGGACTGGACATCGCCAACTCGCCGGAGCTCACGCCGCTCTGGAACCCGTACTGGACCCCTCTGTGGGAAGTCATCGACGCCTCCGGCCTGCCGCTTCACTTCCACACGGTCAGTGGCTACCTCCCCGAGCACATCCGGAAGCTGGTGCTCATCGGCGGCGACCCGTCGCGCGCCGGCGCCGACATGACGGCGGCGGACCTCCGCGTGGCCCGCTCGGCGTTCGCCGTCAACATCACCGCGTTCCAGATCAACATGGCCAATATCCTCACGTCGATGATCTACAGCGGCGTGCTGGAGCGCTACCCGCGCGTGAAGGTCGTGCTCGGGGAGAGCGGCATCGGCTGGATCCCCTACATCCTCCACCGAATGGACGCCGAGTGGGAGGACCAGTTCAAGGACCTCCAGCTCACGATGGCGCCGAGCGACTACTGGCGGCGCCAGTGCTGGGCGACCTATCAGACGGATCCGATCGGCGTCAAGCTGATCGACGATCTCGGCGCCGACAGGATCATGTGGGGCTCGGACTTCCCGCATCCCGACGGCATCTGGCCCGACTCCCGCGAGTACATCGAGAAGGAGCTCGGGCATCTGCCCGCTGATATCCGCCGCAAGGTGGTCTGCGAGAACGCCGCTCGGCTCTACGGCTTCCCGCTCCAGTAGGCCGTGCTCCTCAACGGACGCACGGTCACGACGTGGCGGGTGGGCCTCCGTCGGCTCTTCGCAGTTCGGGGACCCGTGTGCGGGTCGAGCGTGTGACGGCGGCCGACCGGCCTGGAGCGAGGCGGTGCGTTACTGCGGCGGCAGCAGGTCAGCGACCGTGATACGGGCATCCGGGGCGGCGAGCGGCGAGATCATCGCCTCACGCGGCAGGGACCGGACGCTCCGGTATTCCCAACCGTGGCGCGCAGAGAAGGACTGGACCGCGTCACGGTAGACCTCCAGCACCAGGTCCACGAGGTTCACGATCCAGTAATCCGCGATGTCCGCACGCGCGTAGAGCCCGCCCTTGTCCCGTCGATCGAGCGCGAGCATCGAGTCGGCGACCTCCACGACCAGGAGTGGTGCGGAGGGATGGCCGTGCTGATAGTCCCATGGCTCGCCGCGAACGACCGCAAGATCCGGCTCGGGTTCCGACGTATCATCCAGCGCCACGGGCGCCTGGTCGCGGACGTGGTAGCCCGGGCCGAAAGCCGCCGCCAACACTTGGCGAGCGGCCGTAACGGCGGCGGCGTGACGACTTCCCTGTGGCTCACGGACGACGAGGAGGCCGTCGAGCAGCTCCAGGTGCTCGTCCGGACGGAACATTCCCTGCTCCACGAGCCGCTCGTACTCGAGGCGGCCCCACCGCCGGGTCTTGAGTCGCATCGCGGCCATGCTAACGCATGCCCGGGGGCGGTTCAATGTCTCCTCCGAGATACACTGATACCGTACGCGTGAGACGCCCGCGCTGCATCGTCTCCGTGGAGGAACCGCTGGGAGGAATTCCGCCGGCATGTCGGTCCGCGTGGAAGGGGGATATTCCCCTCTTGTGGTCACGATCGTCGACGTGCCCTGACCACCGCGCCCCGCCCCCAGCGCCGCCGCCGGGTGGGGGCACTTGATTACGCCTCCGCTCGTGCTACGATCTCCCCGTCGTCGTCAGATTCACCCCCGAGGTGGAATGCTGGCCGCCATCGGTTTCACGCGCGGTGTCAAGCTCCTGGCTGTCCTCGGCCTCGGGGCGGTCCTGGTCGGGTTCGCCTCGCTGTGCGTCTTCACGGTGGGTGGGGGCGAGTTCGCGGTCGTCACCCAGTTCGGCCGGCCGGTGCGCGTGGAGTCCACGCCCGGGCTCAAGCTCAAGCTCCCGGCGCCCTTCCAGGCGGTCGCCCGGTTCGACCGGCGGCTCTTCGCCCTCGTCCCGACGCCGCGCGAGTTCTTGACCCTGGGCAAGAAGAACGTCATCGCCTCCGGCTTCATCCTCTGGAGGGTTCACGATCCGAAGAAGTTCATGCAGACGGTCTTCGACCGGGTCGGCGCCGAGTCGCGCCTCGGGGACATCCTCTTTGCCGAGCTCGGCGCCGCCCTCGGCGGGGCGCCGTTCCCGGCGTTCGTCTCCACCGCGCCGGGCGAGTACCGGGCCGAGGCGATCCTGGCCGGCGTGACCCGCCAGTACCGCGAGATCGCCTGGCGCGACTACGGGATCGACGTGGTCGACGTGCGCCTGCGCCGGCTGGACTTCCCCGAGCAGAACCGGGCGAGCGTGTTCGCCCGGATGAAGTCGGAGCGCATCCGGATCAGCATGCAGTACCGGTCGGAAGGCGAGGAGGAGGGGCTGAAGATCAGGGCCGCGGCAGAGAAGGCCAAGAGCGGCATCCTGGGTGAGGCCTACAAGCTCTCGCAGCGGATCCGCGGTGAGGGCGAGGCGCGGGCGGCGAAAATCTACGCCGAGAGCCTCACCCAGGCGCCGAACTTCTACCGGTTCGTCCGCTCGATCGACGCCATGAAGAAGACCGTCGACAAGGAGACGACCATGGTGCTGCCGGTGGACTCCGAGCTGTTCCAGCTCCTTCGGGACAGCCGGTTCCGCTTCCCGGAGCACTGATCTCCGGCGGACGCGGCCGA
>WNGA01000225.1_pt1 | contig 110219 bp, 110 predicted proteins | sample 5400061 | NCBI WGS metagenome assembly WNGA01 (sample SAMN13153366, study PRJNA577476) | soil metagenome | isolation source: 100 cm soil or saprolite under grassland replicate 2 | place: USA:California | collected 2016-06-15 | reverse complement strand
AGCTCACCATCCTGGTGAATGCTCCGAGGAACCTGTGGATCCAGGGCAACGACATCAATGCGGAGATCGGCCTCTCGGACGGTTTCCGCATCGAGTACGCCACCGAGCCGAGAGTCTTCGGCGACGTGAGCTTCCTCCGGGGGCGGCTCGACGTGTTCGGGCGGCGCTTCGACCTGCAGCGCGACTCGAAGGTGTCCTTCACGGGGACGGCGATGGCGCCGGGCCTGGACGTCACGGCGAGCTACAAGAACGAGATCGAGCAGGTGACGGTAAACCTCAAGGTCCAAGGCGAGCCCACGAAGTTGCAGCTGCAGCCGACCTCGGAGCCGCCGCTTTCGGAGACGGAGATCTACACGCTGCTCGCGACGGGCCACACGTCCCTGCATCACGGGACCGGAAAGACGTCGACGTCGGGAGAGGCCGCCTCGCTCGTGGGCTCTCTTGCGGCATCCCAGCTCAAGAAGACACTCTCCAGCAAGCTTCCGCTCGATGTCCTCTCCATCGAGGCGGGAGACAGCGGTGTCGCAGGCACGAAGCTCGAAGCCGGCACCTACGTCAACGACCGCTTCTACGTGGGTTTCACGGGCCGGATTGGAGCGGACCCCACGCGCGGGGAGAACTCCAACGAGGTGGGCCTCGAGTATCAGCTCTCGAAGCGCTGGAGCGTCAACGGCAGCTACGGGGACGCGCGCGCGGGCGACGCCAGCGTGAACTGGCGGAAGGAGTACTGATCCGAGAGCGGTCGCTCGCGGTCGCCGGGGGGGCCGGTGCCTGACGCCGTGGCGTTCGATCCTGCGGCCTACGCGGTCTGCCGATGATTGCATTGCCCGGCTTAGATCTGGCGAGACGGCGCGGCCCATCACCTCGCCGGCTGCCACGCGCGCACCCAGTCCACCTCCATCCCCGTGGTGCTCGTGGCGCGCTGCCCGTAGCCGCCCGCGGGCACGTACCCCGCCCAGCTCGCGTCCGCCACCTCGCACGTGAGGAGCACGTACTCGGGATGGTGCGAGACGGCGGTGGCCGTGGACCACAGCGGCACCTCGTCCACATAGAACGTGTAGCCGACCTCGTTCCAGAGGACGCCGTAGGTGTGCCACGCCCCCTGCACCGGCGAGCCGTCCGGGAGCGCCATCACCTTCTGGACCGTCTTCTTGTTCTGGTCGTACCCGTCCCAGTTGACGTTCATCGCCACCATGTCCGCGAGCGCCGTCCAGCCACCCGGATCGGTGACGCGGTGCTCGACGACGTCGATCTCCGTGCCCGCGGTGCCAGGATCGCCGAGGGGATTCCCGACACTCGGCGACAGGAGCCAGAACGCGCACCAGCTCCCGGGGGCGTCGTGGAACCGGATGCGCGCGGCGAAGTACCCGTAGAGCGCCTGGAAGTTGCCTGCGGTGGAGAGGAAGCCGGTGCGGTTGACGCCTCCCTCGGTATACGTGCGGAGCGTCAGGATTCCCCCCTGCACGTCGACGGCGTCCGGGGTCGCTAACGAATCGAGCCTTTCGCCCGAGTACGGGGTCCAGCGGCTCGTGTCGAGCGACGACCCGTCGAACTCGTCCTGGAACGCGAGCACGTAGCCTGCCGGCGGAAACGACTGCCGCGCCGGAGCGGGGGCACCACTCTGATCCTCGGGCGACATGAGCCCGCACCCGAGCGCGAGCGACAGCGCGAGGAGCGGTGTCGAGGACCGGAACGAGAACGAGCTGGAGCGCCGCTGCCGCATCATCCCCCTCTAGAACGCCCAGTTGAGGCCGACGGAGAGGATCCCGTTCCCGGCGCGCCAGGTGGGTCCCCAGTCGTGGTAGGTGACGAAGAACGTGCCGGGGTGCCAGTCCCAGCGGCCGAACCCGTAGACGAGACGCCACCGCGGCGTGCCGGGCGGCCCCTCGAACACGCTCGGGATCGTCCGTCCGAGCCCGCCCATGAGGAACCACTTACCCCTGAGCGTCAGCGTCGCGCGGACGTCGCCGTACGGGCCGCCCGAGAACGGCACCGTCACGGACGCGATCGGCGCGAGACAGACGGTCCGCGCGCAGGCGCGGAACGGCTTGTACCCGAGGTTCCCCTCCGCGCCGCGCCAGCCCGGGACGGCGTCGGGGCGCAGCGGTCCCCAGTTATGAACTGTCAGTGATACGGTTCCCGGCCGCCAATCGTCCCACCCGAACCCCCAGAGGAGCCGGGTGTCGCCGCGATCCGAGCGTGGCGTCGACTCCCCCCCGAACCGGAGGAAGCCGGCGCGCCAGGGCCACACGGTGAGGATCCCGCCCGCGCCCGGGCCCTCGGCGCCGCGGTAATCGAGCAGGAGCGCTCCCCCCGCGCGCAGCCCATCACCGGCGCGCGGGGAGCGTACGGGCGCTGACGCGGGCGCGGGCTGCGGCGACGGCCCCGCGCCGCCGAATCCGGCCCCGCTCGATCCCGCGGGCGCGGTGACCGGCGCGGGCGAGGGGCAGCCGTGGCGACGCGACGCGATGCGCGCGCGCCACTTCGCGCGACCCGAGCACTCGGCGCAGGCGGCGAGCAGCGGACCGCGCCGGCGGAACAGGATCGTCTCGAGCACCACCGCGTTCGTGTTGGCGCTCACGGAACGGTTCGTGCCGCCGTCCTCGTAGAGGCCCGCGAACCAGCCGCGCTCCGGGTCGCTGGCGCCGCCGACCGCCCGCCGCAGCACCTCCGAATACGGATCGTCGGGGTGGAGCGCCGCGAGGGCGAACGCCGCCTTGGTCGAGACGCTGCGCAGCCCCGCGACGGGCTTGCCCTCCGGATCGACGGTGCGCCACGAGCTCCCGTCCGCGACGATGCCGTCGTAGACGAACCACGGCGCGCGGTCCACGTGCTCCTCCGAGAGCGCCGTCACGATGCCGGTTCGCTCCCAACGCCGCTTCTGCACCTCGAACACGCGTGCGGCGAGCGGCGCCCCGCCGTCCGCGAGCCCGAGCTCGAGGCCGTCGAGCATCCACGGCTCGCTCACGAGCGCGTCCACCGCGCCGTAGCGCCTGCGATCGCGCGCGTCGTGCGGGACCGCCACGCCGAAGAGCGGGAGCTCGGCGAGGTGATCGCCGTAGCGGCGCGCCCGCGCGGTGTCGAGGCCGACCAGCGCGAGCGCCTTCGCCGCGTACTGCTCGTACCCGAGCCGCCCTTCCTGCAACGATTGCAGGGTTCCGTCGCTGCCGCGGTGGACGCCCCTGAGCTCGCCGTCCGCCACGGCGCGGCAGACGTCCCAGCGCTCGAGCGCGCGCTCGACCGCGTCGCGCGCGCCCGGGTGGAGATCGCCGGCGAGGACCAAGGCGGCGATGAGACGGCCGAGGTCCACGGCCGAGAAGCCGATCCCGGCGGCGGCGGGCTGGTTCCCGTAGTCGGTCATCGCCCCGGTCCTCGCGTCGTACGCCTTGTTCGGGAGCGCGCCCTCGAACAGCGGCAGAGTCCCGAGCGTCCGGAGCACGAGCCGCAGGCGGCGCTCGAGGCCGGCGTCGTCGAGGAGCCCGAGCTCGCGCGCCGCGAGCGCCGCGAAGATCGAGGAGCCGAGGTCCCACGCCGTCGTGCTCGGATATCCCTCGACGGAGCTCACGAGCCCGGTGGACGGCTGGGTGTTTCGCTCGAAGTAGCGCCAGGCGATCCGCGCCGCCACGAGCTCCGGGTCGTTGCCCGGCGACGGGTCCTCGCGGGTCGGCTCGCCGCTCGGTTCGGCCGCGACCGCGCCCGGGTCGATCGCGGTCGGGCGCTCCTCCGCCCGCGCGGCGATCGCGACGGCCGTGGCGAGCGCGGAAGCGAGGATCCTCATCGCGTCTCCTCCGTCGGATCCGCAGCGCTGGCCCGAACCGCGGGGCCGCGGACGCGGTACGCGAGCGCCTCGAGGACCACCGCGTTGGTGTTGAGCGACAGCACCCGGTTCGGCTCCCACGTCGCGTCATACCGGCCCGCCCAGATCCCTTCGCCCGGGACGACGAGCTCGCGGGCAGCCGCGAGCAGGCGTTCGGGATAGTCGCCGGAGAAGAGGACGCCCCACGCGACCGCCGCCTTCGCCGAGAACGTGAGGGCGCCCTCTGCGCGCGTGCCGCCCGGCGCGAGCGCGGTCCAGCGCTCGTCGCCATTCAGGACCGCGGAGTACGCGAACCAGGGTGCGCGGTCGAGCGCGTCCTCGGAGACCGCGGTGAGGCGTCCCGTGGTCGCGTAGCGCCGCTCCTGGGCGCGCAGGAGCGCCCGGGTCACGGGCAGCGTCACGGCGTCGAGGCCGTTCTCGAGCGCATCGAGCAGCCAGGGCTCCGGGACGAGCGCGGCGGGTGCGGCGTCGTGATCGCGCGCGCGCCGGGAGTCGAGCGGCACCGGCTGGCCGAGCACGTGCGCGAACCTCGCGTGCGCGCCGTAATCGAGGAGCCCTTCCGCCGGAAGTCCCCAGCGCAGGAGCGCCTTCGCCGCATGCTGCTCGTACCCGAGCCGTCCCTCCTGAGCGATCTCCAGCCGGCCCCGGCTCCCGCGCGAGGCGCCGTGCAGCCCGCTCCCGTCGCTCAGCGCTTCGAGGCGCCAGCGCGCGACGGCGGTCCGCACGAGCGGCGTCAGCTCGGGGTGGCGCCACACGACGAGGGAGAGCGGCAGGAGCGCGCGCGCCACGTCGAGCGCGGACCAGCCCACGCAGTCGGGCGCGGGGCGCCCTGCGGAGCTCACCATCTCGAGGCTGCGGACGTCGTACGCCTTGTTCGGCAAGCCATCCGGGCAGAGCGGCATGGCGGCCAGGCTCCGGAGGGCGCTGCCGAGGAGCGCCTCGCCGCAGCCGCGCGGCACGAGCTCGAGGTCCTCCGCCGCGAGCACCGCGAGCAGCTGCGAGCCGATGTCCCAGAGCGTCGTCGTGGGCTGGCCTTTCACCGACCCAGCGAGCCCCGTCCGGCTGTCGGTGTTCCGCTCGAAGTAGCTCCACGCGGCGATCGCGAGGGCCTTCTCGCCGTCGTCGAGCGCTCCGCTCGGCCGGATCGGGACCTCGCTGGCGGGTGGCGCGATCTCGGCGAACGTGGTCCAGGACTCACCGTCGGTGGAGAGCCGGTGGACCGCCCCGACCGTCAGGGCCGCCGTGACGAGGCCGAGCAGCACCGCGACGTGGGAGCGGCCGGCGATGAGTCCGCGCAGGAAGCTCACGGCCGCGCCCCCGCGCCGCGCCCAGAGCGAACGGCGGCGAGCACGAAGGGGGCGAGGCAGGCGCCGTTGTAGACCGTCCAGAAGACGTTCGCGACGTAAGCGTTCAGGGACGATCCCGACCCGGGAACGAGCCGGAGCGCAGCGACCACGACGCCGGCTGCCATCGCGGCGAGCAGGACGAGATGTGGCGCGGCGACGCCGATGCTGCGCCCCGTGGGCTTCTTCGGGGTCACCGTGAACCACAGCGGCCGCCGCGCGAAGACGTGAGCGAGCGCGCGGAGGTTCAGCCAGAACGCGGCCAGGTGGTACTGCTCGCTGCGCCACGTCGGGACGCCCCACGTTCCGGCGAGGAGTGCGAGCCGGCTCGCCACGAGGAACGGGAGCAGGTGTGCCCAGAACTCCACGTCGAACGCGCGGACGGGCGTCACGCCCGCGAAGAAGAAGGCGAGCGGCGCGAGCATGAGCGGCAGCGTCCACAGCGGCGCGAGGTACGCGTACATCGTCGCGCCGTACATGAGCTTCTGCCACGCGGTCAGGCCAGGGTGGCGCAGCGGGTTGTCCCGCAACGCGATGTCGAGCGTGCCGCTCGCGTACTTGAAGCGCTGGATGCTCCAGGCGAGCGGGTCCTGGGGTGAGAGCTGCCGGGTGAGGACGCGCGGGTGGTAGACGGAGCGCCACCGGCGACGCTCGTCCGCGTGGAGCAGCACGCTCGTGTAGATGTCCTCCGAGACGTGGAACACGTACGGCGTGAGCTCCACGTGCCGCGCCGCCTGGCCGACGAGCGCACGCGAGAGCGCCGCGCGCAGCCCGTCGTCGGCGACGCGCGCGGTGAACGGACGGACCCGGGCCTTCACCGCGGTCGCGAAGCGGCGCACGGCGGATTCCATCACCGCCTCGCGCCGGTGGACGCTCCCCGCGCCGCAGCAGAACGCCGCGTTGCACCAGTTCCGCCCGCGCTGGACGATGTCGTAGAAGGCGCGCGGGTCCGTTCCGAGCGGATCCGCGCCGACCGCGGCCGGCCCGAGGACGCGCTCGATCGCGTGCCCCAGGGCGCCTCCGACGCGGCCGAGGCGGGCGCGGCGCGCGAGCCACTCCGGGAGCGGCGTGCCGGGCTCCACGTCGTAGAACCACTGCGGCGTCTGGACCCACGCGACGCTCGGGTCGCGGAAGTAGCCGAGCGTCTCCTCGAGGAGCGCCGGGAGCGGCCGCGTGTCGGCGTCGCAGATGACGAACAGGTCGCCGTCCGTCCGCTCGATGGCATTCCGCAGGTTCCCTGCCTTGAACCCTTCTCGCGACGCGCGCGCGACGTATCCCACGTCCTCCTCGCGGGCCATCGCCGCCATCGCGGGGCGACGCCCGTCGTCGAGCACGTGGACGCGGAGCGCGAGCGGGTGGGGATAGCGGAGCGCCTTCGCGTCGCGCACGGAGAGCCGTACGAGCTCGACCGGCTCGTCGTAGGTCGCGACGAGCACGTCCACTCGCAGCGGGCGATCCTGCTCGAGCGGCTCGGCGCGGACATCGTTCGCGGTGCGAGGCGCCGGCCGGGGCCGCGGATCCTCGATCCGCCAGATCGAGAGGAAGAACAGGATCGAGGCGACGTAGGCGAGCGTCTCCGCGGCGGCGATCACCACCGAGAACGCGAGGGCGTCCCGGTTCAGCGACGACGTCCAGCGCCAGGCCAGATACCAGGCGCCGAGCGCCAGCGCGGCGGACGCGAGCGTCTGGAACGCGAAGCTGCGCCGCGGCCCGACGTCCACCGGTGCGGCGGGCATGCGCCCCTCGAACCGCGCGAAGTACGGCGCCTCGGCCGCCTCGACCATTCCGCTCGCCGGCGTCATGCCCGCGTGGCCGAGGAGGCGTCCTCGAATGCTGGGAACACCTCGTCGAGGTACGTGGCGGCGAGCAGCGCTCGGACGCGAGGTCGTGCGTGCGCGAGCCGCAGCTCGCCCGCGGGCGCCATCCGCTTCAGAATCGAGACGAGCGCCGCGAGCGCCGAGGCGTCGATGGTGTGGACGTGCGCGAGCGATAGCACGACGAGCGCGCGGCCCCTCGCCATCTCGCAGACGGCGTCACGCAGCTCCGGCGCCACCGCCGCGTCCAGCGCGGGCGCGAGTGGCGTGATGACGAGCGCGCCGTCGATCTCCTGGAAGCGTAGCTGCAGCATGCCCGGCCCCCACGGCGGCCAGAGCCGCACCGTAAGAAAAGGTACGGATCGGGAGTGTGGCGGCAAGCCGGGCGAGGACGGCGCGCTCGGACGTGGCGCCGCCTGCTGCCAGGCTCGTCGAGGGAGGTCTCGGCGGCCGCCGAGCGTCGCTCAAGGCTCGATGCGCTGCGAGCAGGTGCACGGGTTCCCCTGCCCGCCGACTCGCGAGAGCGTCATCGCCGAGTGGTGGCGCGGCAGGAGCGTGATGGCTGCCGCGGCGGCGAGCAGGACCGCCGCCCCGACCCCCAGCACCCATCGGGCTCGCGATCTCATGGGCGCCGTCCCGTCGCCGTGGACGGCGGCACGACGTGGCCGTCCGCGCCGATGCGCTCCGCGCGCTTCGCGGCGAACTCGGCGAGGTGCAGCACCGGGCGCTCCGCGGGCGAGAGCGACAGCACGTAGCTCGAGATGGCCCACAGATCCTTCTCGTTCAGCGCGCCGGCGTACGAGGGCATCGGCGTCCCATTGAGCCCGCCGAGGAGCGTCCGGTAGATGTCCTCCGGCTCGTGGCCCGCCTTGAAGGACCACTTGTAGGTGAGGTTCGCTGCGCGGATCGGCTGGCCCCACTCGTCCTTGAGAGTCCGGGCGGAGGGGCCATCGCCGAGACCGCCCGGCCCGTGGCAACTGGCGCATCCGGCGGTTCTGTAGACCTCAGCGCCGCGGGCGGCGAGCGTGGCCAGCCCCTCAGGCTTCGCGCTCGCGACGAGCACTGCGGGCTTCGCCCCGGTCTTCCACTCTTCGACGAACCGACTCGAGAAGACGACGAGGTAGCGCGCCACGTCGTGGATGTCCTGATCCGGCAGGAACTGTCCCCAGGCCGGCATGGCGGTCCCGGGCACGCCGACGCGGATCGTGCGCTCGACGTCGGCCATGGTCGGCAGCTCGCCGGTCTCCGTCGAGCGGAACTTGTAGGTCCCCGCGCGGAAGTCGCGCGGCTGCACGTCGAAGCCGCCCGCCAGGAAGCCCGCGCCGTCGCCGCGGACTCCGTGACACACCGCGCACTGCGCGAGATAGGTCTTCTGACCTCGGCGCATGGCGTCGGCCTCGGGCAGTGTGGCCGGCACCTCGACCGCGGGGGGCGACGGGTCGTAGCGGTGCGCCTCGCCGACGCCGGGCTGCGGCCCCTTCGCGTCGACGTAGCCCACCGCCCCCGCCGCGCGCTCGGGCGAGCTCTGCCGGGCCCAGTTGGCGCGCGCCGCGAACCCAGGGCCGAGCCGGTCGTACATCTCGAAGAAGTCGACGGCGCGACAGTCGGTCAGGACCTCACGCACCTCGTGGTAGTAGCGCTCGAAGCTGTAAGTGAAGGCGACCCCGTCACCGGCGATGAGGTACAGCTTGCGCGCGGCGGGGTCGACCACCGCGTCGCGGTGGAAGAGGTAGCGGTAGAGCGGGCTCTTCGCGCCGCCCGAGTACTCGAGGAACTCCACCCAGGGGTTCGGCGAGCGCGGGTCGATCTCGGCGAGCCGGTCCTTGATGTTGACGCCGTAGACGCCTCCGTACTTCTCGAAGAAGTCGGGGAACATGGTGTCCTGCCAGCGGTGCTCGCCCGTCACGTGGCCGATGGCGAAGCCGAAGCTCGCGAGCGTGTCCCGCTCCCAGTGAGACCCGGGCGCCCAGTGGAAGATGACGCCGCCCTTGGGACCATTCCAGTCGGTCCCGCCGTAAGCCTCAACCTGATGCTCGGCGACCTTGTTGTTGATCGCCCAGTACACGAAATCGAGCCAGCGCTGATCGCCGGGGACGAGCGTGAGCGTCGCGTCCGAGAGATCGCGGTCCGGATTGTAGGAGGTCCGCACCCCGCGGCAGCGCTGCTGCCAACGTTCGGAGGTCCAGGTGGCGGGACCGAGGTGCGGGAGCGCTGGAGCTGCTGGAGCTGCTCGCTGGCAGGCCGCGAGCGAGCCGAGCGCTGCGAGCGCGATGACGCCGCGTCCAAGAGAGGTCGCTTTCATGCGGTGGCCTGTAACGAGGCCGCCGAGAGCGGGTGAGGGATTTTGGGTTTGGGTGCTCGCCGAGAGGACGGGCTGACGCCCGCACGGGCCACCTCCATCGACGGGCTCGCGTCGCGGAGATGTTCGCGGCCGGGGCCGGCGCTTTCGTTCGGCTACCGCGACGACTCGACGAGCCGGACGATCGACTGCGAGAGCTCGTCGTCGCGCGTCTGGGTCGAGGCGTAGGCGAGCGCGGCGAGCCCGAGGGCGAAGGCGACCATCATCGCGACTACGATCTTCTGGCGCATGCGTCCCCCGAAGTAGGCGTCGGTGAGGAAGTGTGCGAGCGCCAGTCGCGGCGCTCAACCTTCCACGCGGGGCGCGGCGCGAAGCCGCACGGAACGTCAGGACAACGCGATGTCGCGCTCAGTGAAGGCCCGCGAACCGCTCCTCGGTAAGGCGGAGCGGTCTCGCGGCGAACCGGAGCGCGTCGGCGCTGATCGCTCGCACGATCACGTGCCGCACGCACGGCCGAGCGACGGCCGAGCCGGGGCGCGATCCGATCAGCTCTTCCCGCTCGCCAGATCACGCTCTTTAGCCTTCGCCGTCAACCACGCGCCCCCTCGTGGCGCGGCTCGACGGGCAGGGCCACGCTTCCGCCCCATCTGCGACGCGGCGCGCAGTTCAATCCGACGACGCGGGCGATTAGAATCGTCGCAGTAGAGTTGAACAACAAAGGAGGCCGTGATCACAGAGCCGTCGTATTTCCAGACATGCTCGAAGTCACGCCCGGCTTGACCGGGAATGCGCTCTACCCGAAACGAGCGCCAGTTCGTACGAAGAGGCCCGCCAGTCGGGCCTCTTCCCATTTGTGGGCGTCGTTCTCGGCCCGACGACCAGTCACGGAGCTCAGCGTGCTCGCCGCTGCCACAGCCCGAAGCACGCCGCCCACACGGGCCCGCCGAGGACGCCCACGACGAGCGCGATCGGCGCGATCACCGTGTACACCGCGGTGAACGCGACGGTGAAGGCGACTGACGAGACGAGGGCCTTCGACTCGTCGCGGATACGAAACGAGAGCGGCGGCAGGGCCGCGGTCAGGTGTGCCATGATTTTCCCCCTCGCTGGCGGCCGGGGGCCGCCTCCGAGGCCCCATCGATACCGCGGCTGCGCCGCCGCGCGCGATGCGGTGCAGCGCCGCGCCCTCTGACGGGTGAGCGCAGACGCGCGTTACGATCCGAGCGGATCGGACCTTCTCCTCAGCGCACCTTCACGCCGAACGACATGCCCTCGGCGGTCGGGAGCATCGTGGCGCGGAACCGGCCGCCCTGCGCGAGCTGCTCGCTGAAGCGCCGCAGCGCGGCCATCGCGTCGCGCGACTCGCCCGGGGGGCGCTCCTCGTGGACGTGGCCGAACCCGAAGGTGTTGTCGGCGAGCAGGATCCCGCCGACGCGCAGGTGCTCCTCCGCCCAGGCGAGGTAGGCGGGGTAGCCGGTCTTGTCCGCGTCCACGAACACGAGATCGAACGGCCCCTCCCGCTCGATCTCGCGCAGCGTCTCCGCGGCGGGGCCGATGTGGATCCGCACCCGATCGGCGACCCCGGCGCGCTCGAACGTCGTCCGCGCCACCTCCGCGTGTCGGCGCTCGAGCTCGAAGGTATAGAGGAATCCCTGCTGTCCCATGCCGCGCAGCAGGGCGAGGCCGCTGTATCCCCCGAGCGTCCCGATCTCCACCGCTCGGCGGGCGCCGGCGGCGCGGGCGAGCACCTCGAGGTGGAGCGCGTCGAAGCAGCCAACCTGGATCGGCGGGAGCCCTGCCGCGGCGCTGCGCTCGCGGATCTCTCGGAGCGCATCGTCCTCCGGGCGATAGACGGACTCCGCCCAGGCGGCGAGCGCCGCGTCGCCCTGCCCGAACTGCTTCACCGGGGGGGATCCCATCTTCGTCTCCGCGCGCATGACCTCGTCGCGGCGAGCGAGGCCCCTCCCACGCCGCGTGGGGACCCGCTCGTCGCGGAGCACCGTGCCCTACGGCGCCTGCGCGTCCGGCGACGCTCCGGCACGCGCGGCCCGCTCGCCCGCGCGCTCCTCGAGCCTTCGCAGGATCGCCTGGGAGAAGGCGGGAAGGTCGTCCGGCTTGCGTGACGTGATGAGGTTCCCGTCCTCGACCACCTCGCGATCGACCCAGCGCGCGCCGGCGTTGATGAGATCGGTCCGGATGGACGGCCACGAGGTCACGGTGCGCCCCTCCGCGACGTCGGCCTCGACGAGCATCCACGGCGCATGGCACACCGCCGCCACGAGCTTGCCCTGATCGAAGAACGCGCGCGTGAACGCGACCGCCGGGCGGCTCATGCGGAGCTTGTCCGGCGAGTAGCCGCCTGGGATGACGAGCGCGTCGAACTCGCCCGCGGAGACGTCCGTCACCCCCCGCTCCACGGTGAGCTTCTCCTTCCCCTGCTTTCCGGTGATCTGCTTCCCAGCCTCGAGGCCCACGAGCACCACCTCGTGGCCCGCCTCCCGCAGCCGGTCGTACGGCTGGCGGAGCTCCGAGTCCTCGAACATGTCGTCGGCGATCATCGCGATGCGTGCCATGCGAGACACGATGGCGCCGCGGCCGGCGGCCGAGTACCCCCGTCCTTGCGCCTTTCGGGTGCCGCCGCGCTCGGGCCATCCCGGCCTCGGCCGCCCGGTGGAAACGTCCGCCGCGCGCGTCGTATGCTCGCCGCGATGGACCTCGAGGAACGGGTCAGGGCGCTCGTCGCCACGGGCAATCTCGCCGACGCCGCCACCGCGGTGATCCAGGCCCAGGGGTCCGCCGTGTTCGGCTACCTCTGCCCGATCGTCCCGGAGGACGACGACGCGCACGATGCGTTCTCGATGTGGGCGGAGGACGTCTGGCGCGGGCTGCCCGGGTTCCGCTGGGAGTGCTCGCTCCGCGCCTGGGGGTACCGGCTCGCGTGGCACGCGGCCTGCCGCCTCCGGAGGGATCCATACCGCGCCCGCGGACAGCGGCTCGCGTCGAGTGCCGCCTCGCGGCTCGCCGCCTCGATCGCCGCCTCCACCATCGCGACGGGGAGCCGCCGCGAGGGACTGCGCCGGATCCGCGCGAAGTTGCCGCCCGACGACCAGACGCTGCTCATCCTGCGGATCGATCGGGAGCTGGAGTGGGACGAGGTGGCGGCGGTGCTGTCGCGCGAGGGGGAGCCGGTGAAGGCCGCGGCGCTGCGCAAGCGCTTCGAGCGCCTCAAGGAACGAATCGCGGAGCTCGCCCGGGAGGAAGGTCTCCTCGAGGGCAAGGACGATGAGACCCCCGCGGCGCGCAAGAAGGACAAGGGCGGGGACGGGGGCGGCCCGCAGCACTGAGGGTCGCGTCCCTCGGTCCGGGCGCTTTCGCGCCGCCCGTCCCCGTGCTCTCCTGTCCGGAAGTCCATGCCACGAGGCGTCACCCGCATCCTGCGCTCCCTGGGCGATCCCGTGGTCGATCTCGCCGGCTATGTCGCCGACGTCGCCGCCGTCACCGGCGAGACCGCCATCGCCCTGGGCGGCTCGGCCGGGCGGCTCCGCCCGGTCGTGCGCGACGTGCTGTGGCGGCAGGTCTATTTCACCGCCGTGCGGGGCACGCCCTTCACGCTCCTCGTCGCCCTCCTCGTCGCGCTCGCGGTGGCCGCCCAGTCGCCCTACTCGGCGGCCGCGGGAGGGGACGTGCTCGGCACGGTCCTCGTCGCGACGCTCGTGCGCGAGCTCGCGCCGCTCCTCACCGCCTGGATCGTGATCGCCCGCTCCGGCACCGCCATCGCCGCGGAGCTCGCCACGATGCGCATCGAGGGGGAGGTGGACGCGCTCGTCGGGATGGGGATCGATCCCTTCGAGTACCTCGTCATCCCGCGCGTCGTGGGGACGGCGGTCGCGGTCGTGAGCCTCACGGTATGAGGGCCTCGCTCGCGGCGCTGGCCGCGCTCGCGTTCGCGGGTTGCGCGCGGGCCCAGCGGCCGTCCGCCGAGGAGCTCGCGCTTCGCCAGCGGGCCGCCGGCGAGACGGCGCGCAGGTACGACGACCCGCGCACCGCCGCCGCGCTGTACGGCCGCGCGGCGCGCAACGCAGCGGCGGTCGATCGCCCCCGCCTCGCCGCCGACGCCGCCTGCCGCGAGGGGATCGCGCTGCTCGCCGGGGGCGAGCCAGGGCGCGCGCAGGCGTCGTTCACGCAGGCGGCCCACTTCGCGCGCGACGCCGGGGAACCCGCGCTCGCCTCCCGCGCACTGCTCGGCCTCCCCGTGCGCGCAGGATCCTGGGCATGGGGGACGTGGCGGGTCCGCTCCGCGAGGCGCGCGCGCTCGCGCAGGAAGCGAAGGACCGCACCGCCGAGGCGCTCGCCGAGATGGGGCTCGCGGTCCTCGCTCCACCCCCCGAGGCGCGCGAGCGGTACGCCGCCGCCACGAGGCTCGCGGGCGATGCGGCCGAGGTGGCGGGGCCGCTCCGGCTCAACCTCGCGCGGCTCGACGAGCGGGAGGGGCGCGCCGCGGATGCGCGTGCCGGCTATCGCGCCGCGATCGGTCCCCTCGCCGACGCCGACGATCGCGTCGGCCTCCTCGCAGCGCTCCAGGCGTCCGCGCGCCTCGCGGGCGCGGAGACCGCCGCCGGGCTCGAGGCCGCCGACCTGCACCGCCGCGCGGCGGCCGTGGCCGACGGCCTGAGGCGCGCGGAGGTCGCGGCGGCGGAGCGACGGGCCGCAGACGAGGCAGCGGCGCGCGCGCCGCGCTGATGCAGGCGCGTGGTCCTTCGGCCACGCGCGATCACGCCTGCGCCGGCTCGCCACCGACCGTCCGGAGCGCGCCGCGGAACCGCTCGATGAGCCGGACCACCTCGTCCCCGAGGTCGACCGCCTGCCCGCGCTCCTCCGCCTGACGGAGCATCTGCGCCACGCGCGCGAGCGCGGTGGCGATCTCCTCGAGCGCAACCGGCATTCGCACGATCCGGCGCGCCTCCTCGAAACGCACGAGATCGAGCTCGAGCGCGCGCGCCATGCGCCCCGGATCAGGGATCTCGAGCATCACCCCGAAGGTGGGGCGTCCCCGGCGATGGCGCAAACACCACGCGGGGAGCGTGCGCCCGCCGACCGCATCGGAACAGGATCGCGACTTACGTGCCCTCGGCGGGTCCGCCCCGCTCATGCGATCCCGCCGGCGCCCGACGTGCCGCAACTTCTCGGTGCCCTGCCGCCGGAGCGATGCCCCCGCGTCGCCTCCGGTCCCTCCCCGGCCAAGGACGAGGCGCGATGCGCACCCCCCTACCCATCCTGAGGCCGCTCCTGCTCGTGGCGGCCCTCCCGCTCACGCTCGTCGCGTGCCTCTCCGCGTTCGGCCCGTCCAGGCAGCCCGCGCCCGCGCCGGCGCCCGCTCCCGCCGCGGGGCCGCTCGTGTGGGTCTCGAACGAGGACTCGGGCGATCTCGTCGTCATCGACGCGGCGCGGGACGAGGTCGTCGCGCGCGTCCACGTCGGACCGCGACCGCGCGGCGTGCGCCTCGACCCCGCGGCGGGCCTCGTCTTCGTCGCGGTCTCGGGGTCACCGCGGGCGCGTTCCGGGATCTCGCCCGCGTTCACCCCGGCCGCCGACCGCGGCGCGGACGGCATCGCAGTCGTGGACGCCGCGTCCCGCCGCCTCGTCCGCATCCTCCCGTCCGGGCAGGACCCCGAGAGCTTCGATCTCGTTCCCGGCGGAAAGCTGCTCGTCGTCTCGAACGAGGAGACCGCCTCCGCGTCCATCGTGGACGTGGAGACCGCGCGGCTCGTCGGGACGATCCCGGTCGGAGAGGAGCCCGAGGGCGTCACCGCGTCGCCGGATGGCCGCCTCGTCGCGGTCACCTCCGAGCGGGAGAATCGGGTGGATTTCCTCGACGCGCTCGCCGCTCGCGCTGCCGGGACGGTCCCGACCTGCCGGCGCCCGCGGAGCGTCGCGTTCACGCCGGACGGCGCGCTCGCGTTCGCGCCGTGCGAGGAGGGCTCGGCCGTCGCCGTCATCGACGTGCGCGCGCTGCTCGGCGCGGGGGAGATCGCGCTCCCGCCCGGCTCGCGGCCGATGGGCGTCGCGATGTCGCCTGACGGGAACCGCCTGTTCGTCTCCAACGGGCGGGCGGGTACCGTGTCGGCCATCGACGTCGCAGCGCGCAAGGTGGCGGCGACCTCGACCGCCTTCGGACACCGCGTCTGGGGCATCGCCCTCACGCCCGACGGCCGCCGGCTCTACGTGGCGGACGGCCTCGCGAACGACGTGGCGGTGCTCGACGCCGCGACGCTCGCCGTCCAGCGGCGGATCCCGGCCGGCGACGCGCCCTGGGGCGTAGCGATCGCCCGTTGACCTCGCGCCGGCTCGGGGTCGTCGCGCTCGTGTCGCGGCCGGTCACCGGCACGGGGGCTCGGCAGGCAGGTGACGGAGACTCCGTCGCCCGAGGTACAGGGCGAGCGAGCCGCGCTGGCGCGCGACCCGCCCGTGCGCACCTTTCGTCGAACCGGGACGGGAGGGGAGATCGTGAGCCTCGATCTGAAGCGCGAGCGCGGGGTGCCGCTCGAAGAGCAGGAGTTCGACTGGAAGGAGCTCGCGGGCCTCCCGTACTCGAAGCTCGACTCGGACGCGTTCAGCCGCGTGCGCGTCATCCTCATGAACGGGATCGAGTCCGAGGCGCTCCGGTTCCAGCACGCGATGGCGCGCTCGCAGGACGGCGAGCTCCGGCGGGCGCTCGCGCGAGTCCGCCGCACCGAGCAGCACCAGCAGACGCTCGTCAACTGGCTGAACCCGGCGGACCAGTCGCCCCTCGAGACGACGATCGGATACGAGCAGGTGGCGATCGAGGTGACCGCTCACGTCGCGCAGCACGAGCCTGACGCGTACCTCGCGCAAGTCTATCGCTTCGGCCTGCTCGAGGACTTCGATCACATGTACCGGTACGCGGCGCTGCTCGACCGGCTCGAGGGGAAGGACGCGAACGCCATCCTGCAGGGCTACACCGACGTCATGCCGGGACGGCCCACCGCCGACGAGCACCGCCACCCCTACGACGACGTGCGCGATCCCTACGACCGTCGGACCGCGCACCCGCTCTCGAAGCTGAACGCGCTGACGCTCGTCGCGGGCGAGCACCAGACGCATGACTACTACATGCACGTCGGGCCGCTCTACGCCGATCCGATCGCGCGCCAGCTGTACGCGGAGATCGCGTCGATCGAGGAGCAGCACGTCACGCAGTACGAGTCGCTCGCGGATCCGACCGAGACGTGGCTCGAGAAGTGGCTCCTCCACGAGGCGGCCGAGGTGTGGAACTACTGGAGCTGCCTCCAGGACGAGGGGGACCATCGCCTGAAGGCCATCTGGCAGCGGTTTCTCGACTGCGAGCTCGGCCACCTCGCCTTCGTGCGCGAGCTGTTCGAGCGCCACGAGTCGCGCGACCCGTGGGAGATCGTGCCCGCGACGCTCCCTGAGCCGATCAGGTACACGAGCCACCGCGAGTTCGTGCGCGAGACGCTCGCCAGCGAGGTGGACCTGCGCGCGAGCGGCACGCGGTTCGTGCCACGGGACGAGGAGCCCGCGGGCTCGCTCGCGTATCGCGAGCGGATCAACCGGAGCGGCTCTCCTTCGGAGACGGTGGCAAGGGGCTGGACGTGGCGTCCGGGGGGCGAGCTGTTCGTCCCCGGCGAGGGCGCGGCGGTGCACTAGCGGCGGCGGGGGACGAAGATGACGAAGAGGAAGACGGGCGCGAGGAAGGCGGCGGAGGGGACGGAGAAGCCTTCCCCTCAGTCGCGCAAGAAGCCCACCGATCTCGGCACGAACCGCACGGGCCTGCAGACCGCTCCGGCCCGCGCCCGCGAGATGGCGGCGTCCACCGAGGCCGCCCCCGCCGAGCCGCGCCAGGCGACGGCGCTCGAGCACGCGCGCGAGGAGCTCTCGCGGGAAGCGCCGCCGGTCGGGACGATGCCCGTTCCCGGCAGCGTGAAGGGGGCTGCGAAGGCTATCGGAAAGGCGCTCCAGGGGGAGAAGGCGGCGGTCTTCCTCGACAAGCTCGGCGAGCGGCTCGCCTTCGAACGGACCGGCGTCCGGCTCTACGACGCGGTGCTCGCGAAGCTACCCGCGGCCCGCCTCGGGGAGGGGACGCTCACGGCCGAGGAGATGCGTCGATTCCGCGACGAGGAGCTCGCGCACCTCCACCTCGTCCGCGAGGCGCTCGAGTCGCTCGGCGGCGATCCGACGGCGGTGACCCCGTCCGCGGACCTGGCCGGGCTCGAGTCGTACGGGATCCTGCACGCGGTCACGGACCCGCGGACCACCCTCACCCAGTGCCTCGAGGCGCTCCTCACGGCGGAGCTGGCCGACAATGACGGCTGGAAGATCCTCATCGCGATCTCGGAGGCGGCGGGGCAGGAGGAGCTCGCGGAGCGCTTCACGAGCGCGCTCGCGGAGGAGGACCACCATCTGGCCGCCATGCGCGGCTGGATCGCGGAGCGGCTCGGCATCCAGCTCGGAAGGCCGCTCCCGTCGACCGATTTCGGCGAGCCGGCCCAGCCGGCGTGATCGGTCACGCGCCCGGCTTGAAGTCGTCCGAGCGGAGCCCGTACTTGCGCAGCAGGCGATGCAGGCTCTCCCGCTCCATCCCGGCGCGCTCCGCGGCGCGGGTGACGTTCCCGCCGAACTCGCTCATGAGCGCGACGAGGTAGTCGCGCGAGATGCGGTCGCGCGCCCCGGCCACCGCGTCCTTGTAGGGCATCGTGGCGAGCGCGCCCGGCGCCGGCGCCGCCGCGTGGGGTGCCGCGGTGAGCTCGGGCGGCAGGTCCTCCGGCGTCACGACCTCGCCGGCCGCGATCGCAACGGCCCGCTCCACCAGGTTCTCCAGCTCGCGCACGTTCCCCGGCCAGGGCTGGCCGGCGAGGCGGTGCATCGCGTCGGGCGCGAACCCCCGCAGCGGCCGCCGCAGCGCCCGGGCGTGCTTCTCGAGGAAGTGGGCGGCGAGGAGCGGCACGTCCTCCGCGCGCTCGCGGAGCGGCGGGAGAGTCACCGTGAAGACGTTGAGCCGGTAGAAGAGGTCCTCGCGGAAGCGGCCCGCCTTCACCTCCTCGCGCAGCTCCCGGTTCGTGGCGGCGATCACCCGCACGTCCACCGCGATCGCATGGGTGTCGCCCACGCGCCGGACCTCCTTCTCCTGCAGGGCCCGGTTGAGCTTCACCTGCGCTGCGAGGGGCAGCTCGCCGACCTCGTCGAGGAAGAGCGACCCGCCCTGCGCCTCCTCGAACAGCCCCGCCTTCGCCGCAGCCGCCCCCGTGAAGGCGCCGCGCGCGTGGCCAAAGAGCTCGCTCTCGACGAGGTCGCCCGGGAGCGCGCCGCAGTTCACCGCGACGAAGCGGCGCGCGCGCCGCTCCGACTGGTAGTGGATCGCCCGGGCGGCGAGCTCCTTCCCGGTCCCGGTCTCGCCGCTGAGGAGCACCGTCGCGTCCACCGCCGCCGCCTTCTCGAGCAGCCGATAGACCTCGCGCATGCGACCGCTGCCGCCGACCAGCGCGTGAAACGCGTCCTCCTCGCCGGGACGGGTCGCGAGCCGCGCCGCGTCCGCGATCCGCTTGTGCTCGGCGGCGCGCGCCACGACCGCGAGGGCGGCATCGGGGTCGAAGGGCTTCTCGAGGTAGTCGAAGGCGCCGCGCTTCATCGCCCGCACCGCGTCCTGCACCGTGGCGTAGCCGGTCATCATCACCACCTCGACGGCGGGATCGCGCGCCTTCACCGCCGCGAGCAGCTCGAACCCGTCGGCGCCGGGCATGCGGATGTCCGTGACGACCACGTCGTACGGGCGAGTCGCGGCGAGCGCGAGCGCGCGGGCGCCGTCCTCCGCCTCGTCCACCGCGTAGCCGCCCGCGTCGTGGAGGATCCGGGCGACGAGCCGGCGCATGTTCTCCTTGTCGTCGGCGACGAGCACGCGTACCTGGCCAACGGTCGCCATCACCCCTCCTCCGCGCGCCGGAGCGGGAGCCTCAGCGCGAAGCGCGCCCCGCCCGCTTCGGCGGCGTCCGCGGCGAGCTCCCCGCCGTGGGCGCGCGCGATGGCGCGGGAGACGGCGAGCCCGAGGCCGGTGCCGCGCGGCTTCGTCGTGAAGAACGGCTCGAACAGCTGCGTCCGCTGCTCGGGCGGGATGCCGGGTCCGGAGTCCTCCACCGCCACCTCCGCGGCCCCGTCGCGCTCGGCGAGCCGGACCGCGACCCGGCCGCCCGCCCCGGCCGCCTCCACCGCGTTCCGCACGAGGTTCACGAGCACCTGGCGGAGCTTCTCGGGATGGCCGGGCGCGCTGGCCCGCCCGTCCACCGAGACGCGGACGCCCTCGAGGAGGCGCGCCTCCCCGAGGCGGGACACGACCTCGTCCGAGAGCGCGCGGAGGTCGACCGGCTCCGCGCCGGCCGGCAGCGGGCGGGAGAGGTCGAGGAGCCCGTCGACGATCTCCTTCGCCCGCAGCGTCTCCTCCTGCACGACGGCGAGGTCCTCGGCCATGCGGCCGTCGCACTTCTTCTCGAGCAGCTTCGCGTAGCCGAGGATGACGCCGAGCGGGTTGTTGATCTCGTGGGCCACGCCCGCCGCGAGGCGCCCGATGCCGGCGAGCTTCTCCGACTCGACGAGCCGCTGCTGGTGCTCCTTCACCGCGGCCGTCATCGCGTTGAACCCGCGGGCGAGGGCCTCGAGCTCCGGCGCGCCGCGCACCTCGATGCGGGCGTCGAGGTCGCCCGCCGCGATCCGCGCCGCGCCCGCCTCGAGGCGCGCCACCGGCGCCGCGATCGAGCGGCCGATCACGAGGCTCACCGCCACCGCCACGAGGGGCGCCGCGACGAGCAGCGCAGCGAGGATCCGTCGCGTCCGGCGCTCCACCTCCTCGACGTCGGCGCGCACCGCGCGGATGGACGCCTCGAAGCGCTCGACGAGCGCCTGGGTGAGGTCCTCGATGCGGGTCACGACGAGCTGGGCGCGGCCGTGCTCCTCCTGGACGTCCTCGCGCTCGCCGCGGAGGACCGCCGGCACGATGCGCTCCCGGAAGATCGCGTCGAGACGCTGGCTCTCCTGCTCGATCGAATCGACGAGCGCGCGCTCCTCCGGCCGCTCGGCCGCCTGCCGCAGCGCGCGCGAGAGGCGGGCGACCTTCTCGCGCGCCTCGCCGTAGAAGCCGAGGTGCGAGGCGTCGCCGATGATGATCGTGTGCGCCTGGTGGGCGTACTGGTCCCGGACCGCGCTCGCGAGCTCGAGAGAGAGGCGCACCCCCTCCTCGCGACGCTTCGTCTCGGCGAGCCCGTCGTGCACCCGGGCCGAGCCGGCAAGGGCGACCGCCGATGCCGCCGCGATGAGCAGCACGAGGATCCCGAAGCCGAGGGCGAGCCGTCGCGAGGTTCCGAAGCCGTAGCGCATGCGTCCGGGTGACAGTCTAGCCGGCGGGCGCCACCGGCGCGGTATGATCCCCGGATGGCGCCGCGGTCGGAGCTCCAGGCCGAGGAGGCGAGGCCGGCCCACCGGCCGTCGCCGGCGGCCCCCATCGCGCTCTTCACCTTCCTCGCGCTCGCGATCGTCGCGGCGGGGCTCCTCTCGTACCAGCGGAGCGCGGCGGACCTCCGGCGGCAGAAGGAGCGCGAGCTCGCGACCATCGCCGCCCTCAAGGTGGACGAGATCGAGCGCTGGCGCGACGAGCGGCTCGTCGACGCGGGCGCCATCGCCGCCGACCCCACGCTGATCGCCGCGCTGGCCGCGGGCCGTGCGAGGGCGCCGTCCGCGAAGAGCGCGGTGGAGCGCTGGTTCGAGGAGGTGCGAGGCCTCGGGGAGTACGCGTCCATCGGCGTCGTCTCCGCGGACCGCGCGGTCCTGTTCGCGGCAGGAGACGTCGCGCCCGAGGCCTCCTCCGCCCTCGTCGTCTCGCTCGTGCGCCGCGCGATCCGGGAGCGGCGACCGCTCATGTCGGACGTGCACCGGCACGCCCCCGGCGATCCGCTCCACCTCACCGTCGCCTCGCCCCTGCTCGGCGACGGTCCCGGCGGCGGGGCGGTCCTCCTCCGCGTCGACCCATACCGGTGGTTCTTCCGGATGGTGCAGTCGTGGCCGACCCCGAGCCCGAGCGCAGAGACCCTCCTCGTGCGGACGGAGGGAGATCCCGTCACCGTCGCGAACGAGCCGCGCCACCGCGCGCCCGGCGGGGCGGTGGCGGTCTCGCTCGCCCGCTCCGACGACGCGATGGTCCGCGCCGCCCTGGGTGGCCGCGGCGTCGCCGAGGGGATCGACTACCGCGGGGTGCGGGTCCTCGCCGCGATGGAGCCCGCGCCGGACCTGCCCTGGATCCTCGTCGCCAAGGTGGACGCCGCGGAGGCGCTCGCGCCGATGCGCGAGCTGCGCGGGTGGGTCATCGTGGGAGTGCTCGCGCTCGTCCTCGCCGCCGCCGCCGGCACGGCGCTCTGGTGGCGCGTCGAGAGCGCAGCGTTCGAGCGGCGCCGCCTCCAGCACCTGGCGGAGCGGATCGCGCTGGAGCGCCGGGTCGACACCGAACGGGAGCAGGCCCAGGAGGCGCTGCGCGCGAGCGAGGCCAAGTTCCGCGCCGCGTTCGAGTTCGCGACGCTCGGCATCCTGCTCGTCGACGCGGAGGGGCGGCTCGTCGAGAGCAACCGCGCGCTGCGCCGGATGCTCGATCGTGGCGAGGACGAGCTGCGGGCGCTCACCTTCGCGGAGGTGCACGCGGTCGCGGATCGGCCGTCCGCCGGCGCGATCCTGCGCCGGATGCGAGAGGGGACGGTGAGCGCGGTGGAGCTCCCGCGCCGGCTCGTGCGGAAGGACGGCGCTCCCCTGGAGGTGATCGTCCGCGCGAGCGCGCTCCGCGACGCGGTGGGGGCCTTCCGCTTCGCGCTCGCCGTGGTCGAGGACGTCACCGACAAGAAGCGGCTCGAGGCGCAGCTCGTCCTCGCCGACCGGATGGCGTCGGTCGGCACCCTCGCCGCCGGCGTGGCGCACGAGATCAACAACCCGCTCGCCTTCATCCTCGCGAACCTGGAGTTCGGGCTCGGCGAGATCCGGGCCAGCGGGGGGGACGGCGAGGTGCTGCGCGCGCTCGAGGAGGCGCGAGACGGCGGGCTCAGGGTTCGGGAGATCGTCCGCGACCTGAAGGCGTTCTCGCGCGCCGACGCGGGGGAGCGCGAGACGGTGGACCTGCGGCGCGTCCTCCAGTCAGCGCTCGGGCTCGCCCAGAACGAGATCCGGCACCGCGCCAGGCTCGAGGTCGACGTCGGCGACGTGCCGCTCGTCACCGGGAGCGAGCACCGGCTCGGCCAGGTGTTCCTGAACCTGATCATCAACGCGGCCCAGGCGATCGCGGAGGGGCGCGCCGGCGAGAACGTCGTGCGCGCCGTCACCGCGACCAGCCTCGACGGCCGCGCCGTCGTCGAGATCTCCGACACCGGCAGCGGCATCGCGCCGGAGGTGCTGCCCCGCATCTTCGATCCCTTCTTCACGACGAAGCCGGTCGGCGTCGGGACGGGGCTCGGTCTCTCGATCTGTCACGGCATCGTGAGCGGCCTCGGCGGCGAGATCCAGGTGGACTCCAGGCTCGGCCGGGGCTCGACCTTCCGGGTCCTCCTCCCTCCGGCACGGCCGGCGAAGCAGGCCGAGCGGCCTCCCGAGACGCCCGCCGCGGTGCGCGCGCCGCGCGGGCGGATCCTCGTCGTCGACGACGAGGCGCTCGTCGGGCGCGCGGTGAAGCGCATCCTCGTGCCCCAGCACGACGTCGTGACGCACACGAGCGCCAGCGCCGCGCTCCAGGATCTCGCGGCGGGCTCCGCCGGGTTCGACCTCGTGCTGTGCGACCTCATGATGCCGGACATGACCGGGATGGAGCTGCACGCGAAGCTGAGCGAGATCGCGCCGGCGCTGGCCGAGCGGATCGTCTTCCTCACGGGGGGCGCGTTCACTTCCGGCGCGCGCGAGTTCCTCGCCCGGGTTCCGAACGCCCGCATCGAGAAGCCGTTCGAGCCGGACGCGCTGCGTGCCCTCGTCACGCGCGCGCTCGCGCAGCGAGCTGCGTGACCTCCTCCCCGGCGCCTTCCGTCGCCGAGGCGCGCGTCCGCGGCGTCCCGTGGGAGGCGCTCCGTGGCCTCGCGCCCGCGCTCGAGGCGACGCTCGCGGCGGTCCTCGCCGGGGCCGCCGCCGACAGCGCGCTGGCGCGCTTTCTCCGCGCCCACCCGCGGCTCGCCGCCGACGCGCGCGCCGCGGCCGCCGAGGCAGTGCTCGGGGTCGCGTTGTGGCGGCGCCGCCTGCGCGCCCAGCTCGGAGCTGCGGGCGCAGCCCCGCGCGTCCTGCTCGCGGCGCTCGTGCGCGATCTCGGGGGCCGGGAGGACGCCGAGGAGCTCGCGTCCCTCGCGCCGGGCGCGCTGCCCCCGCCCCGCGCGCCGCCGGCCGATCTCGCCGACCGGTGGTCGCTCCCGGACTGGCTCGCGGACGAGGTCCGGCGCGCCGCCGGCAGCGACGCGGAGGCCCTCGCGGACGCGCTCGACGCGCCCGGTCCGGTGTCCCTCCGCGCGAACCTGCTCCTCACGTCGCGCGAGGCGCTCGCGGCGCGACTCGCCGCCGAGGGGGTGGAGACCCGCCCCGGCGCGTTCGCGCCGGCCTGCCTCGTCGCGACGACGCCGCGCCCGAACGTCCTCGGGCTCGGCGCCTGGCGCGAGGGGCTCGTCGAGGTGCAGGACGAGGGGAGCCAGCTCCTCGGCGAGGCGGTCGGAGCGCGGCGCGGAGAGGCGGTGCTCGACGCGTGCGCCGGCGCGGGCGGGAAGACGCTGCTCCTCGCCGCGGCCGTCGGGGAGGAGGGGCGGATCCACGCGGCGGATCCCGACGCGGAGCGGCTCGTCCGGCTGCGGGCGCGCGCCGCGCGGGCGGGCGCCGCCGCCATCGTCGCAGTGCACGGCGCCGCCGTGCCGGACGGGCTCCTCGTGGATCGCGCGCTCGTCGACGCGCCCTGCTCCGGGCTCGGTGCGCTCCGCCGCGGGCCCGACCTGCGCTGGCGCCTCGACCCCGCCGCGTTCGCGCCGCTCCCGGCCGCCCAGCGCGCCATCCTACAGCGCGCCCTCCGTCACGTGCGTCCCGGCGGCGCGCTCGTCTACGCGACCTGCACCTTCCGGCGAGAGGAGAACGAGGACGTCGCGCTCGCCTTCGAGCAGGCCCACCCGGAGCTCGAGCGGGTCCCGCCGCCGGTCCACCCCGCCGCCGTCGGCGAGGACGGCTTCCTGCGGGTCTGGCCGCACCGCCACGGGACGGACGCCTTCTTCGCGGCGGCGTGGGTGCGGCGCCGAGCACGGGGAGGGCCCTTCCCGACCAGCCCCGTCGCGGGACCGTTGGTGCGCAGGCGCGGCAACGTGCGCGTCGAGCTCGTCCTCCGGCGCAGAGCGGCGAATGACGAGTCATGAGCCCCGACCCTCTCCCTCGCTGCGCGGGGGAGAGGGAGATCGTCGGACGGCGGCTACCTCCCGCCGCATTCGTCGGCGGGGCCCGGCCGCGGCACGACGCGCGCGACCTGCAGGCCGATCGCGGCGAGCGCCACGAACACGCCGAACAGCGACGATCCGAGCGCCGCCTTCACGATCGCGAACGTCGAGACGGCGAAGGACCCGGACTTCCCGAACACCACCGTCGTCACGAGCGGCGCGATGAAGATCATCGCGTCGGAGTACGCGACCCAGAAGGCGGCGCGCTCGCGGGTCGCGCACGCTTCGAGGAGGAGCCGGCGCAGCGGCTCCGTGAGGACCGCCACGACGATCCCGCTCACGACCAGGCAGAGGCCCATCTCCATGAAGAACATTGCAAGCGCGTCCATGTTGCCTCCCTCGTTCCTAGGGTTCACCGATAGTGCCGCGCGAGCTCCGATGCCCACTCGACCCCGAGCCGCTCCGCGTTCCTGTCCAGCCACTCCGTGAAGCGGGTCGATCCGGTGGGCGCGCCCCTCGAGACGAGGAGGTTCGCGGTGAGCCCCGCCACCTCGTCGCGGGTCAACACCACGTCGCGCACCAGCGCACCGACGACGCGTGCCGCCGCGAGGAGGAGCGTCCGCGGGACGAGGACGACGAGGGCGCGCGACCCGACGGCGCGGCGGACGAGGCGGACGAGCTCGTCGAACCCGAGCGCCTCGGGCCCCACGGCGTCGACCACCACGTCCGTTCGGCCCTCCCCGTGGGCCAAGGCGAGCCGGGCGAAGTCCTCCACGTGGATCGGCTGGAGCCGGTATCCGCCGGTGGCGACGCCGAACACGGGCAGGCGCCGCAGGAGCCAGGCGATGTTGTTCACGAGCACGTCGCGTCCCCCGAAGAAGACCGCGGGCCGCAGGATCGCGCAGGAGAGGCCCGTCTCGCGGAGCGCCGCCTCCGTCTCCGCCTTCCCGCGGAAGTAGGGGAGCGGGGAATCCGACGTCGGGTTCGTGATCGAGACGTGGACCACGCGCTCCACGCCGGCGTCGGCCGCGGCGCGGAACAGCGCGCGGCTGTTCGCGACCGCGCGGGCAAACGTGGAAGCGCCGTGATCGAAGCGCGTCCAGTAGGTGTTGTAGAGCACCCGCACGTCGCGGAGGGCGGCGCGCATCGCGGTCGGCTCGTCGAACCGGAACGGGACCACCTGCACGCGCCCCGCGAAGGGATCGGGCCGGCCCGGGTGACCGGTGAGGCTTCTCACGCGCTCGCCCCGCTCGAGGAGGAGCCGGGCGAGGTGCATGCCGCTGTAACCGAACGCCCCCGTGACGGCGTGGGTCGAGCGAGCCATGGCATGTCCTCCTTAGTGCGATGCTGCGTTCAGAATCTTCTGAACCTTCCGGGCGCAGGCGAGGCCGCGCCGCGCCCGGCGTTGCCGCCGATCAACCCTTCCGCTTCCGCTTGCCTCCGAACGGCGTGCCCGCGATGAACGCGAGCGCCGAGCGCGTGGAGGCGGGATCGGCGAGGAACCGGTTCACCACCGCCTCGACGGTGGTGAGGAGCTCCGCCATCTGCTCGAGGCGCCCGCGCACGGCGCCGGTGGCGCCGGGCTCGTCCACGAGCCGGTGGACCGCCTCCAGCGCGGGATCGAACTCCCGCCGCTTCCGCTCGCGCAGGATGCGGAAGAACATGGTCCAGACGTCGGGCTCGGTGACGTAGAAGTCGCGCCGGTCGCCCGGGGACTCCACCTGGCGGACCACCCCGTACGTGCGCAGCTCGCGCAGCGACATCGACGCGTTCCCCTTCGAGATCTGCAGCCGCTCGGCGATCTCGTCGAGGCTCAGCGGCTCCTCGTGGGCCATGAGGAGGGCGTGGACGCGGGCGACGGAGCGGCTGATGCCCCAGAGGGACCCCATCGCGCCCCAGGCCTCCACGAAGCGCTGCACCGCCTCGGCGCTCATCGTCGTCATCGTCAGTTCAGAATCTTCAGAACGTCAGACGTTGTCAACCGGCGGCGAGGCGAGCCTCCAGCGTCAGCGCCGCCGCATCGCGAGCGCGAGCCCGAGCAGCACGGCGGCGCCCGAGGCGACGAGCCGGACGGTGACCCGCTCGCCGAGGAGCGCGACCGCCCCCAGGGCCGCGACAAACGGAACGGCGAGCTGCACGGCGGCGGCGCGCGTCTGGCCGAGCCCCGGCAGGGCGGCGTACCAGAGGGTGTAGCCGACCCCCGAAGCGATCGCGCCCGACGCGGCGGCGAGCGCGAGCCCGGCGCCCGACGCGGCGAGCGGGCGCGCGGAGGCGAGGAGGATCGCCGCCGCGAAGGGGACCGCCCGCAGGAAGTTGTCCGCGGTGGTCTCCATCGAGTCGCCTCCGCGGCTGCCGTGCACCGTGTAGACGCCCCAGGCGCCGCCCGCGGCCACCATGAGGAGCGCGCCGAGCGGATCCGGCCGCTGCACGCCGGGGGCGACGAGGACCGCGACCCCGCCGAGCGCCAGCGCGATGCCCGTCCACTGCAGGGGGCTCGGCCGGATGCCGCGGAAGATCGCCCAGGCGAGGATCGTCACCTGCACCGCGAGGAAGAGCAGGAGCGCGCCTACCGCCGCCCCGATCCGGACGTACGCGAGCGAGAACGCCGCTGCGTACGCGAACAGGGCGAGCGACGATCCCCACGCCCCGCCGCGCGGCCGTCCGCCGCGCGCGGCGACGAGGAGCGCGAGCATCGCCGCGCCCGAGGCCACGCGCACGGACGTGAACGTCACCGCATCGATGCGCGCCGCGGCGAGCGCGCCGCGGCAGAGGAGGGAGTTCGCCGCGAAGCAGGCGAGCGTCGCCGCAGTGACGGCGGCGAGACGCGCTCCGCTCGCGGGCGGGCGCGCGGACGGCGGTGGCGGCTCTCGCACGGCGGGTCGGGCGAATCGGACCTAAACGACCGAGCGCGATTCGGAAACACCGGGAAGGTTCCGTTCGCCCTGAGCCCTTCGACTTCGGGGCCGCGGTGCGGCCCCTACGCTCAGGGCAGGCGAAGTCGAAGGGCGCCAGCGTTCCAAGGCGCGTGCTTCGACTCCGCGCCCGCTGATGCGGGCGCTACGCTCAGCACGAACGGGGGTTCTGGTGATCGCAAATCGTGCTCGCCCGTTTAGAGGTCCGTCCGCATCACGGCGCCCTTCGCCGAGTTCGTGACGAGGTGCGCGTAGCGCCGCAGCCAGGAGGAGCGGACGTCCTTCTTCTTCGGCCGGAACGACTCGCGGCGCCGCGCGAGCTCCGCGTCGGACACGTCGACGGCGAGGCTGCGCGCCTCCACGTCGATGGTGACGAGATCGCCGTCCTCGACGAGCCCGATGACCCCGCCCTCGGCTGCCTCGGGGGACACGTGGCCGACGCACGCGCCGCGCGTCGCGCCCGAGAAGCGGCCGTCCGTGACGAGGCCGACGCTCTCGCCGAGCCCCATCCCCATGATGAGCGAGGTGGGCCCGAGCATCTCCTGCATCCCCGGGCCGCCCTTCGGCCCCTCGTAGCGGATGACCACGAAGTGGCCCGCCCGCACCTTGCCCCCCATGATCCCGGCGATGCAGTCCTCCTGCGAGTCGAAGCAGATCGCCTTGCCGGTGAACTTGCGCATCGACGGCTGGATCCCGGCGGTCTTCACGACCGCGCCCTCCTGCGCGAGGTTCCCGAAGAGCACCGCCAGCCCGCCCACCGGCGAGTAGGCCTGCTCGAGCGGGTGGATCACCTCGGGGTCGCGGATCGCGGCGCCGCGGATCCGCTCGCCCACCGTCTCGCCCGAGACGGTGAGCGCGCCCTCGCGGACGATCCCGCCGCGCCGCGCCGCCTCCTTCAGCACCGCGGACACGCCGCCCGCCCGGTGGATGTCCTCGATGTGCACGGTGGAGAGCGACGGCGCGATCTTCGCGATGTGCGCCACCTTCTTCGCGATCTCGTCGATGGCGCGGAGATCAAAGGCGACGCCCGCCTCGCGGGCGATGGCGAGCATGTGGAGGACGGTGTTCGTGGACCCGCCCATCGCCATGTCGACCACCATCGCGTTGTGGATCGCGTCCTCGTTCACGATGTTGCGCAGCCGGAACCGCTCGTCCTCGGCGATCTCGACGGCGCGGCGCGCGGCGCGCCGGACGAGCGCCTCGCGCTCCGGGGTGAGCGCGAGGATCGTGCCGTTGCCGGGGAGCGCGATCCCCATCGCCTCGCAGAGCACGTTCATCGAGTTCGCCGTGAACATGCCCGAGCAGGAACCGCCCGATGGACAGCACTTGCACTCGATCTCGTACAGCTGCTCGTCGGTGATCTGTCCGCGGGCGCGCTTGCCGACCGCCTCGAACGCGGTGGTGAGGTCGATGGAGCTGCCGTCGGAGAGGCGCCCCGCCTTCATCGGCCCGCCGGACACGAACACCGTCGGCACGTCCACGCGGAGCGCGCCCATCAGCATGCCCGGCACGATCTTGTCGCAGTTCGGGATGCAGACGAGCGCGTCCAGGCAGTGCGCGTTCATCATCGTCTCGACCGAGTCGGCGATGAGCTCGCGCGACGGCAGGCTGTAGAGCATGCCGGCATGCCCCATGGCGATCCCGTCGTCCACGCCGATGGTGTTGAACTCGAACGGGACGCCGCCCGCCTTGCGGATCTCGTCCTTCGCGATTCGCCCGTACTCCTGGAGGAAGAAGTGGCCGGGGATGATGTCGATGTGGCTGTTCGCGATGCCGACGAACGGCTTCGCGAAGTCCTCGTCCGAGAGCCCCACCGCCCGGAGCAGGCTGCGATGGGGAGCCCGCTCGAAACCCTTCTTGATCTGGTCGCTGCGCACGGTTTCTTGTCGCGGGAAGAGGGCCGGAAGTCAACCGGGGCCGCCCCGGGCGGGCCCATCCCGGCGCCGAGCCTCGCCTCCGTCCGCTCGCACGTCCGGCGACGCGGCGTTAATGGACGCCGGTGGTCGCCCCGGGGTTCGCAGAGGCCGTCGTCCGGATCCGCGCCGCCGCCGCGGAGCGGGCCGCGGTCAGGCTCGAGGTGCCGGGCTTCCGCCCCGCCGCCGTCCTCGTGCCGATCCTCGACCGTCCGGGCGGCCCCACCATCCTCTTCACCCGCCGGACCGAGTCCGTCCCCTCGCACAAGGGCGAGATCTCGTTCCCGGGGGGCGCCCTCGAGCCGGGCGAGGACGCGGTGCGGGCCGCCCTGCGCGAGGCTGACGAGGAGGTGGGGCTCGCGCCGGGGCTCGCCGAGCCGCTCGGCGTCCTGGACGACGTGCCGAGCGTCGCGGGGTACGTCGTGACGCCGGTCGTCGCGGCCGTCCGTTCGCCGCCGGAGGCGTTCCGCCCTGCGGCGTTCGAGGTGCTCGAGCCGTTCGAGTTGCCGCTCTCGGCGCTCCTCGATCGAGGCCAGCGGCGCGCGTCGCTCTTCGATCCGGCCCGGCTCCCGCCCGAGCTCGCCGCGCTCGTCCGGCGCGCCTCGCTGCGCGTCCCGTTCGAGCAGGTGGATCCCGAGACGGGTCACTGGAAGGTGTGGTCGTTCCACGCCGATCCCGCGCGCATCGTGTGGGGGCTCACCGCACGCATCCTCTTGGACCTACTCGATCGCAGCTTGCGCGATTAGCTTCGGCCGATGCGCCGCCTCCCGACCGCCTGCCTACTCGTCCTCTCGGCCTGTCCGGGGAAGCACCACGACATGTCGTCGTCCGTCACGCAGGCGGCGTGCGCGACGCCGGTTCGCGAGTCGGTCCTTCCGCCGGAGATGGTCCAGGATCTCGGGACGCTCCAGGTCGGTGACCTCGTCGAGTTCGTCGTGACGGCGGGCACGGCGAGCTTCTTCATCTTCTCGCAGGAGGTGGACGGGAGCGCGGTGGACAACTTCTCCATCGTGAGCGGCGGCAAGAGCTTCACCATCCCGAACTCGGTCGTCCCCACGAACCTGAGGTCGCCGAGCGGGATCCTCTACTACGACGACTTCGCGAGCCTGCCGACCGACACGTCCGGTCTCCTCGCCTTCGACGCCGGGTGGCGACCCGTCTCCGAGGCGCTCCCGGTTCCCAACACGAGCGGCGCGCTGCGGCAGGTCGAGCAGGCGGGCGAGGTCGAGCCTGGCGTTTGGACGTTCACGGTCAACGACTGGGCACGCGAGTGCCTGTCGATCTCCGAATGCACCGGCGGCAGCACCTCGGGCAAGTACCGCGTCCACGTCGTGACGCGTCCCGGGTACGTCCCGTCCTCCGGCGGCGGCACGCTCGACCTGGAGGTGTACCTCGCGACCGACGAGACGGGCGTCCTCCCCAACGCGGTGGCCGCCGAGGGGAGCTCGCGGGTAGCGCGCTGGATCCTGGCCATCAGCCAATTCCTCGGGAACGCCGGCATCACGGTCGGGCAAGTATCGTTTCACGACGTCGCGCCCGAGGTGAAGAGCCGGTATGCCCCGAACGGAACGGTGGACCTCACGAACGCGGGCGACCCGTGCAGCGATCTCAATCAGCTCTTCACGGCGGCGGTCGCGCCGAAGCGGGCGGTGCACCTCTTCCTCGCCGAGGATCTCGTCGAGCCAAGCGCAACGAACGACGGCCGCCACATCGCCGGCGTCGACGGCTCCATCCCGGGCCCCTCCGGCTTTCCAGGGACGGTCTACGGCGGCGCGATCGTGGGGCTGTTCGGCGAGCTCGATTTCGGCAGCTGCACGGGGGCCACGGACCTCGCCAGCTGCGGCCCGGACTTTCTCGGCTACGTAGCGGCACACGAGATCGGCCACTGGCTGGGGCTGTATCACCCGACGGAACAGGACGGCGCGTTCTTCGATCCCATCTCCGACACGGCTCGCTGTCCGTGCTCATCGTGCGGCGGAACGAGCTGCGGCACCTCAAACGCGTACGTCCTCCCCTCTCAGTGCACGGGAGTCAGCTCGAGCTGCGGCGGGGGCAGGAACCTCATGTTCTGGTTCCTCGACGAGAACATCTCGACGGGCGAGCTGAGCGTCGACCAGAGCCAGATCGTCCGCCTCAATCCGGCCGTCCAGTAGGGGGACCCGATGCCGCTCGCAGCCCTCGCCCTCGCGCTCGCGCTCTCCGCCGGACGGGAAGCCGCCCCAGCGACGCCAGACGTCCGCGATCAGGTCCGCGCGCTCCTCGGCGCGATCGACCGTCCCGTCTCGCCGGAGACGTTCCGGGCGCTCGGCCCGGGCGCGGAGGACGCGCTCACCGAGTTCGCGCGCGGCAATGATCACCCCTTGCGCCGGGTGCGGGCGCTCGACGCGCTCGCCGGCCTCGGCGGGGCTCGCGCGGAGGCGGTCCACCGCGAGGTGGCGGCCTCGGCGGCGCCGAGCACGGTCCGCACGACCGCCGTGCGCGGTCTCGGCCGGCTCGCCGGCCCGACGCGGGCGCTCGGGGAGCTCTCGCCCTACCTCGAGAAGGACCGCGATCCCCGCGTCCGGGCCGCGGCCGCCGAGGCGCTCGCGACGCAAGCGCCGGCGGACGCCTGCGCCCGGATCCGCGCCCGCGCCAGGGCCGAGCCCGCGCCGGCACGCTTCGGGCGCGCGCTGTCGCACTGCGCGCGGAGCGAAGCTTCCGGGCGATGACGCCGGCCTCGCGCGCGCTCAGGCGGCCGGAGGGTGCTCCTCGACGACGCTGCGCGCCGCGATCGCGCGCGTGAGGGCGCGGAGCACCGACCGCTCGTCGATCGGCTTCACGATGAAGGAGTCCGCCCCGGCGAGGAGCAGCTCCCCGCTCGCGGCGGCCTTCCCGGAGATCCCCACGATTGCGGCGCGAGAGAGATGGCGGTCGCGGCTCCCGCGCACCGCACGGATGAGCTGCGATCCGGTCATCCCTGGCATCACCTCGTCGACGAGCCAGGCGGCAGGCGGCGCCTCGCGCCCGAGCTCGAGCGCGTCCTCGCCGCTCTCCGCCTCCACCGCCTCGAAGCCGGCCCCCTCCAGGATGAGGCAGAGGAGCCTCCGGATGAGGTGGTTGTCGTCCACGACGAGCACGCGGATGGGGGTCCTGCGCGACATCGCCGCAAGCTTGGTTCCTCGATGTGCGACCGGAAAGCCCCTCATCGCGCCTCCCACGGGTCGGAGGCGCGGAAAGGGACGCAGGGTGAACGAACCCGTGCGCTCCGCGTTGCCCCTCCTGAAGGGGGGCGCTACCATCGGCCGTCGCTGAGGCGCGTTACCCAGGGAGGACGGCATGGTCGGCGAGCACATCCGGGCGCTCAAGGGCGGGCGGTGGGTCCACGGGATCGACTGCGGTGACCAGACGGTCCTCCACCTCGCCGAGCAAGAGTCCCCCCGGCGGGTCCGCCGCGTGTACCGGCCCGAGTTCGTGTCCGGCGCCGAGTCGGTCGAGCGCGTCACGCACCGCGAGCGCACGTTCGCCCCGAGGGAGGTCGTCCGGCGCGCGTACAGCCGCGCCGCGGATCCGGCGCTCGCCGCGATGTTCGGCGACTCGGAGGCGTTCGCCGCCTGGTGCACCACCGGTCGTCTCGTCGAGCCGCGCAACGTCGCGCTCGCCGCGCCCGCACCGACCGCCGCTGCGCCCGCTGCGCCGCCCGCCGCTGCGCCCGCTGCGCCGCCCGCAGCGAGGTCCGCCCCGCGCCGCGAGAAGCGGCGCACGGCGCGTCCGAAGGCCGCCCGTCCGAAGAAGGCCGTGGCACGGAAGGCGAAGCGCGTCAGGAAGGGGCGCGCCCGGAAGCCGAGCCCTGCGGCGCGCGCGAAGACGGTAAGGCGCCCCCCGAAGAAGACGGCCGCGCGCAAGCGCCGGCGGCGCTGAGAATTCCGTTCCCCCCGAAGCGAGCTAGCGCGCCGCGGGCGCGTCGGCCGCCGTCACCTGGGCCCAGATCGCGCGAGCGTCGCGGAACTGCTCCATCACTGCGATGCCGAGGGCGCACGCGAGAAACACCGCGAGCGCCAGCATCCAGGGCTTGAAGTCGAGCAGGCCCTTCGCGGTGACGAGGGGGGCCCGATGCTCCAGCGGGTTCCGCCGCTCCATGCAAATCGAATAGCCCGCGTCCGGCCGATCATGCAACCCCTTCGGCGAGACCCCCCGCGGCCCCCCCCCGCTGGGCGACCCACCGGGGCGGCCATTGAGCGCCGGGGCCCGGAGATGCGTCCCGCAACATCCCTTCGCCCACCGTCGGGCGGGTTCCCGATCATGGCGCAGTGCGTTATGATTCGAAAGTCAGCCACGCCAGGAGGGCGCCCATGCCCGACAAGAAGACCGCGAGCTTCATGCGCTCGCTCTGCCTCGGCCAGATCGAGGAGGAGATCCTCCTCCCGTACCCCGAGCCGACGGTCCAGGAGAAGGAGACGCTCTCCGCAGTCGTCGCGAGCCTGAAGGCGATGCTGGCACCCCACGAGCGGGACTTCGCCGCGTGGGACGCGGCGGCGGAGATGCCCGCCGCGTTCGTGCGCGAGCTCAAGGAGGCGGGCCTCTTCGGCCTCGTCGTCCCGGAGGCGCACGGCGGGATGGGGCTCGGCGCCACCGCCTATGCCCGCGTCCTCCAGGAGATCGGCCGCTACGACGGCTCGACCGCGCTGACGGTGGGGGCGCACAGCTCGATCGGCATGCGCGGCCTCCTCCTCTTCGGGACCGCGGAGCAGAGGGCGCGCTACCTCCCCCGGCTCGCCACCGGCGAGCTCGTGGCCGCGTTCTGCCTCACCGAGCCGGGCGCGGGATCCGACGCCGCCGGCATCAAGACGACCGCGGTGCGCGACGGAGGCGATTGGGTCCTGAACGGCGAGAAGATCTGGATCACGAACGGCGGGATCGCCGATCTCTTCACGGTGTTCGCGAAGACCTCCCTCGACGGGCGCGGTCACATCACCGCGTTCGTCGTCACGCGCGACATGAAGGGGGTCACGAGCGGGAAGCACGAGGACAAGATGGGGATCCGCGCCTCGTCGACGACGAGCGTGGCGTTCGAGGACGTGCGGGTGCCCGCGGCCAACGTGCTCGGCGAGGTGGGCAAGGGCTTCAAGGTGGCGATGCGGATCCTGAACGCCGGCCGGACCGGGCTCGGCGGCGGATGCGTCGGCGGGATGAAGCGGCTCATCGAGCTCGCCTCGGCCCATGCGCGCGAGCGCGTGCAGTTCGGCCGCCCGCTCGCGAAGTTCGAGACCATCCGCCACAAGCTCGGCCGGATGGTGGTGGACTGCTACGCGGCGGAGAGCGTGGTGAACCTCGTCGCGGGGCTCGTCGACCGCGGATACGAGGAGGTGGCGGTCGAGTCCGCCGTCTCGAAGGTGCTCGCGACCGAGGCGCTCTGGCGCACCGCCGACGAGGCGCTCCAGATCGCGGGCGGCGCCGGCTACATGCGCGAGCTCCCCTACGAGCGCGCCGTGCGGGACAGTCGGGTGAACCGGATCTTCGAGGGGACGAACGAGATCCTGCGGCTCTTCATCGCCCTCGCCGCCGTGAACGACGTGTCGGACGAGCTCGCGGATCTGGCCGAGTCCATGCGCGGCGTCCTCGCCGATCCCATCAAGGGCTTCGGCCTCCTCTCCGACTACGCGAAGCGACGTGCTTCTCTCGCGACGGGGCTGGGCCGGCCGAAGGGGCGCTTCACGCTCATCGCCCCGCAGCTCGCCGAGGAGGCGCGTCAGTTCGAGGACCAGGCGCGCGCGCTCGCGCTCGCGGCGGACCGGCTCCTCCGGCGTCACGGCAAGCGGATCGTGGACGAGCAGCTCGCCTGCCGGCGACTCGCCGACGCCATGATCGACCTGTTCGCGCTCGCCGCGATCCTGGCGCGGGTCTCGACCCGCATCGAGGACCACGGCGAGACCGCGGCGGCGCCGGAGCGCGACGTCCTCCGCGCGTTCGCGGCGGAGGCGCGCGGGCGCGTCGACGCCGCGCTCGCCGGGATCGACGCGGACGGGGAGCGCCGCCTCCTCGTCCTCGGCGATCACGTCCTCGAGTCGGGCCGCTACGGCTGGGACAACCTTTGATCAGGCGGCGCTGAGGAAGCTCGCGACGAGGCTCGGGGTACCGCAAGCGACGGGCCACGCGCGCCGGCCACGAAATGCGCCGGGTTGCACCGAGCGCGGCGAAGTGCCGCGTCGAGGAGCTCCGCACCTGCCTGCGATGGCCTGACCGAAGTTCTGCGATGTCGCGGGTCTGCGCGAGTCGTCGAGAAGTTCATCAGGTGGTGAGTTCCTCGCCGGCGGCGATGGGGACGTGCTCCTCGTCACTCGAGCGCGATCTGCCTCCAGCTCCCGTCGGGCTGAAGCATCGTCCCCCACACCTTGTGCGACCCCTGGTGCTCCTGCGGCCCGAAGGAGATCCTCGTCCCGATCCCGAGGTCGAGCTCGCGGATCTGCTCGAGGGCGCCGACAAGCCGCTCGGTGTCCACGTCCGCGCCGGCGCGGCGCAGCCCCTCGGCGAGCACGTGGCCGGCGACCCACCCCTCTAGCGCGAGGAAGCCCGCGCGCTCGCCGCCGCCGTACCTCGCCATCGCCTCCTGGAAGGGCAGGATCGCCGCCGCCCGCGAGCTCGGGACCGGCACGACCTGCGTCACGACGACGCCCTCGGTGTAGCGCCGGCCGGCCGTGACGAGCTCCTCGGCCAGCGCGTTCGCGTCCACCGGAGAGACGTTCGTCGTGAAGACGGGGAGGCCTGCGTCGCGGAGCTTGCGGATGAAGGTGGCCGCCGCCTTGTAGGTCGCGACCATCACGACCGCGTCGATCTCGCGGGCATGCTCCTCGATCCGCGCCACGGCGGCCGAGACGTCGGCGGTGTTCCGCCTGTATCCGACCCGGACGATGCGGGCCAGGTCGGCCCCGCGCCTCTGCAGCTCGTCCGCCGCGCCGCGCCAGCCCGATTCGCCGAACTCGTCCTCCTGCGCGAACACGGCGACGCGCGACGGCAGGAGGCGACGTTCGCCGACGAGGTAGCCCACGGCGGCGGCCGTCTCCTCCGCGTAGCTCGGGCGGAAGTTGAAGACGACGCGATCGGGCGGATGCCTGCGGAGGAGATCGCCGCCCGACAGCGCGCCGAAGAACACGACCCTGCGCTCGATGCAGTACGGGACCGCCACCGTCGCGGTGGGGGTGCCGACGTTCCCGATCACCGCGAGCACCCGCTCGCCCTCGACGAGCTGCTTCATCACCGGCCCGGTTCGCGACGGCTCGTAGCCGTCGTCGAGCGCGACGAGCCGCAGCTTGCGCCCGTGCACGCCGCCCGCGGCGTTCACCTCGGCGAGCGCCGCCTCGATCCCGGCCTTCATGGCGCGGCCGAGCTCCCGGTTCGCGCCCGTGAACGGCGACGCCATGCCGAGCACGATCTCCGCTGCCGAGACGGGGCGAGCCCCGGAGGGTGAGAGCATCTGCTGCATCGCCTGGTCGGTGCGCTGCGCGCCGAAGCGGCCGGGGGGCGACAGGAGCAGGAACACGACGGTGCCGATGGCGAGGGCGACGACGCCGCCCACCGCGAGCGCGACGATGCCGGTGACGGACTTCCGCGCCGGCCGCCGGAGATCCCCGCCTTCCGCGGCGGGTCGCCCCTTCCCTCCGCTCCGCGCCGGCACCTCGATCACGGACCGGTCAGCCGGCTCCTGCTTCGAGTGGCAGGCCGGCTGCTTCACCCAGGGAGCGACCGTGAACGTGCCCTTCCTGAGCCGCAGGGCCTCGCGCAGCGCTTCGTCACCCTGCAGGCCCACGAGCCGCGCAGAGACGAGGTTCCCGCGCTCGAAGTGGAACAGCCCGTCGGGCTCGCCGGTCGACGGCCCGAACCAGACCGTGACCTCCACCGACTCCTTCGAGACCTCGCACGAGCGGATGAGGTCCGCGAAGTGGGTCTCGCGGAAGTCGCCGGAGAGAGGCACCGTGCTCTCGGCGTACCAGAACCAAGGGACACGCGCAACCGCTGCCGGCAAATCCTGCGCGCGCGGTCGCGCGCTTTTGACCCGGGAGCGCCGCGTCGAGCGCGGCGAGCTTCGGGGTGCTCGCGAACCAGCGAGCAGGCAGGCGGTCATTCCCCCAGTTCTGCCCCACCGGCGACACGGGCCGCGAGGCTTGCGCGCGCTCGGCCCGTTGCGAAGGTTCGCGTCGGAGGTTCCCGATGATCCGTCTCGCGCTCGCCGCCGCCCTCGCAGTCCTCGCGCTGCCGGTCTCCGCGCCGGCCGCGCCGCCCGCGGAGGGGCACATCGAGTCCGATGGGAGACGGATCGAGATCCTCGGCCGGCCCCTGCGGGCAGGCGACCGGATCGAGCTGCCCGAGGGTTACCTGCAGGTCGAGGAGGAGGGCACCGAGGAGGGCGCGGTGGGATCGTTCGGAGTGGTCTCGGCCGGATCCTTCGCGGCCGCGGAGCCCGCGCCTCTCCTGGCGACCACCGCCGGCGAGCCCGCGGACGCAGGCGAGACGCCGCGCGCGGCCGCCTGCGGCAAGGAGCGCTCGGCCTACCTCGCCGAGCTCTGGCGACAGTCGGGCATCGACTTCGGGCACCGCGCGGACGATCCCCTCCTCGATCCCGCCGCGCTCCTCGAAGGGCTGCAGAGCGGGACCGGCGCGGCCACCGGGTATTACTGGTTCGCGCTCGCGACCGACGCGTTCCGCCCGCTCGCGTGGTCGTCGGAGCTGCGCGACCGCGCCAAGGCGCTCGTCCGGTGCATGCGCGCGCTCTAGCGCCCGTCACTCCCAGGAAAGGTCGTACTCGGAGTCAAGAAGGCCGAGCTCGCGCCCCTCGGCGCGCGGGTTCTTCGCGTCGGAGGCCTCGAGGGCGGCCAGCATCACCGCGCGGTGGAAGGCGGGCACCATGAAGTCACGGCGGAAGACCATCCGCGCCGCCGTCTGGCCGCGCCACTCGACCGTCCGTTCTCCGTAGCTCACGGCGGAGCGGTAGCCGGAGGGCCCCGCGGCGACGATGCGCCGCGGGTCCCGCCCCGCGATCGCGAAGATCGTCCGGCCGAGCACGGAGGAGAGGAAGCCGGTGACGGTGCGCCGCCCGAGCTCGCTCCAGACGGCGTCGACGCCCCCGAGCCTCCCCTCGAGCCGGTCCGCGGCGTTCCAGGCGACCGTCAGGTACTCGGCCACCGGATACGAGAAGAAGTCGGTGCGCGCTCCCTTTCCTTGCGGATCGCACGCGCGCGCCGACTCCTCGCCCAGGTGATCCCGCACGAGGCCGAACAGCCGGTTGAAGTTGAGACCGCGTGAGGTGTCCGAGTCCTTGCACTCGGCGAGACGGCGCTCGAGATCCTTGCGATCCGCGGGCATGGGCTCCTTTCGAGGGGCCGTCGGTGACGCCCCGTCCGGGATGCAATCACACCCGCGGCACCACGGAAAGGCCTCGTGGCGAGGGATCCGTGGAGCTGACCCGCCCGCCACCGCCGCGATCGGCGGCCCCGCGGCGGCGACGTGGGTGGCGCGCGGCACGTCGGGGCTCCGTCGCTCGCGTCATCGGGCGCGGCTGCCCAGATTCTCGGCTGGAATGAGCAATCTCGTCAGGCGGGTGCTGCTCGTCGAGGATGACGCGGGGACGCGGGACGCCATCCAGGCGCTCCTCGAGCGGGCCGGGTTTCACGTCGCCGCGGCGCGCGACGGCGCCGAGGCGTGGGAGCTGCTCTCGCGCGGGCCTCGTCCGGCCGCGGTCCTCGCGGACCTCTACACGCCGCGGATGACGGGGCACGACCTCGTCGCGCGCATCCGGCGGACGCCGCGGCTCGCGTCGATCCCCGTCATCGCGATGAGCGGCGAGCGCGCCGATCGCGCGCGCCCCGCCGCCGAGGCGTTCCTCGAGAAACCCTTCTCGAGGGAGCAGCTCGAGTGGGCGCTCGCGCGCGTCGGGGCCTGAGGGGCGAGCTACTAGGGCTGGATCGCGGCAGCCGCCTCCGCAGCGCCGCGCGCGCGCCCGAGCTCGCGCAGCCGCAGCAGGGCCGGGAGCGCGACCAGCGCCGCGGCCAGGCAGGCCACCTCGCCGAGGTCGGCGAGGATGCCGAACGAGATGAGCGCCTGGTTCCGCGCGATGAGGAGCGACGAGTAGCCGATGATGGTGGTGACCGAGCAGAGCGCGACCGCGCCGCCCGTCGTGCGCACCACCTCCGCGATCGAGCGCGCCTGGTCGAGCCGGCGCCGCTGGAAGATGTTCGTCGCGTAGTCCACGCCGATCCCGAACGTGATCGGGAGGGCGATGAAGTTCAGCATGTTGATGCGGAGCCCGAGGCCGCCGGCGAGCCCGAGGAACCAGATGACGCCGAGGGCCAACGCGGCGAGCACCCACGCCGCGTCCGCGAGCGAGCGGGCAGAGCGCTTGCCGAGCCCGAACGCGACGAGCACGAGCACGACGACTCCGACGAGGGAGAGCAGCGTCGCGCGCGGTCCGTCCTTCGCGATGAGCTTCAGCACGTCGGCCATCATGAGGATCCAGCTCGCCGTCGGCGTGCCGGCGGGCAGCGGAATCTCCCGCAGCTCGTCGGCGAAGCGCAGCATGTCGCGCCCGTTCCACATGTCCATGCGTCCGGACGGATGGACGAGCACGGGCGTCCCGATCCGCCCGTCCACCTCGGTGAGCTGGCGCCGCAGGCGCTCGGGCAGATCGGCCGCGCCGAACGGGCGGAGGTCCGTGGGCGGGAGGACCTTCTCGAGCGCCATCCGCTTGTCGGGAGCGAGGAAGGAGAGGTGCTCGGGCGTCGCGAGCGCGCGGATCTCGCGGATGACGGGGAGCTTCTCGTCCTGTCCTTCCGGAACGATGCTCGCGATCGACACCACCGGCCCGATGAGCCCGTCGGGCCGGGCGCGCCGGTGCTCCTCCACGCTCCGCGCGATGACGCGCGCCTCGCGTTCGTCACTGGCGAGGATCACGGTCGGAGTGAGGTGATCGCCGAACAGCTCGTCCACCCGCTCGTCCCACCACGCCGGCCCTCCGTCGCGCAGCGCGCTCTGGTCTCGCAGCTTCGAGAAGTCGTACTCGAAGGGATCGGCGGCGATCCGGCCGATGCACCAGATGGAGAGCGCGGTGAGCCCCGCCGCGAGCACGGTGGCGAGGCGGGGAGCGCGCTCGATGACGGACGAGAGGCCCAGCGTGAACACGGGGCGCGCCGGGCGCTGCCCCTCGCGCGGGATCGGGGCGCGGCGCTCCCAGGCGAGCACCAGGGGCGGGGTGACGAGGTACGAGCTCACCCAGGAGAGCGTCATCCCGATCCCGCCGATCAGCCCGAACTGGCTGAACCCGCGGAAGTCGGTCGACATGAGCGAGGCGTACGCGGCGCCGGCGGCGAGCGCGGCAGTGAGGGTCCCGAGCCAGGTCCCGCGGACCGCCACCTCCATCGCCACGAGCGGCTCGTTCCCGCGCCGCCGCTCCTCGAGATAGCGGGCGAAGAAGATGAGCCCGACGTTGATGCCGTTGCCGGCGACGATCGAGCCGAGGAAGGCGGTGTTGGAGTTGAGGTGCCCCACGAACACGTCGGCGAGGCCGAACGTGACGAGCGCCCCGACGAGGAGCGGGATGCCGACCGCGAACACCGCCTTCCAGGTGCGGTTGTACGCGGCGACCGCCGCCGCGACCGCGAGGAGGACGAAGAGCGTCGCCCAGACGAGGTCCTCGGCGAGGGCGTCGTGCTCCATGATGTTCGAGGTGACGTGCCCCGCGTACGAGACCTCGAGCCCGGCCGCGTACTTCTTCGGGTCGAGCCGCCGCACCGCGTCTCTCACGACGCGGTCGAGGCGTACGACCTTCGCGTACGAGTCGGGGGTCCCCTCCATCCGGACGATCATGACGAGGATCGTCAGCCGCTCCGTGCGCGTGCGTCCCGGCACCTCGCCCACGTAGTAGCCGTCCGGGAACTTGCCGAGGAGGTCCTCGCGCGATGCTCCGAGACGCCCGAGCTGCCCGAGCACGTCGGGTGGAGCGCCGTCCGTCGAGCGGCCCGCGGCGGTCGCCGCCTCCCATTCGATCCGGGCGCGCAAGGTGTCGCGCAGCCGCTCGAGCTCCCCGCGCTCGGGGAAGAGCAAGAGCCGCGGCCTGAAGAAGTCGCGCACCTCGTCGGAGCGGTACTCGACCCAGCGCACCAGGTCCTTCGGGGCCTTCGACAGCTCGTCGGCGAGATCGTCGGCGAAGACCTCGAGCGTCACGCGGTCGGCGCCGTGCAGGATGACCGTGTGCTCTCCGAAGCCGCCGACCCGCTTCGTCACCGCCTCGAGATCGCGGGCGCTGCGCGTCGTCTCGGGGAGAAGCTCGCCGATGTCGGTGCGCAGGTCCGAGTAGAGCCGGACGGTCCCGAAGGCGCCGATCAGGGCGACGACCGCGCTCGCCACGAGGAGCGCCACGCGGTGGCGATCGGCGAAGCGGACGAAGGCCTGAGGGAAATCCATCGGGGTCGCCATCCTCTTCGCGGCGCGGCTCCTCTGCGAGCGGGCCCCGAGTTCTAACCCATTTCGGGGCGCGATCGATCGGCCGGCCGGACGAGCTCCGCCGTGCCGAGCGACAGCAGGCGAGCCCCCGACTGGTCGAGCGAGACGTACTCGAGCGTGCAGCCGGTGAGCGACCCCGCGTTCACGTAGCGGTCGCCCGCCACCACGTGGGCCGCGTGGACGTGGCCGAAGACCCCGAGCGCGAACCCCTCGCGCTCCACGAGCGCGAGGCAGCGGCGCCGGAAGAGGCGTCGCATCGAGCCCCCGGCGAGCGCGCGTGCCGTGCGGTCCGCCAGGCGTGCAGCGCCCCGAACGGCGTCGAGCCGGCCGAAGCGGCGCGAGATCGAGTCTCCGATCCTGCCGACCGACGAGACGTGCAGGGGATCCGCCGCGTGCCCGTGCATGACGAGAACGCGGCCGAGCCCGTCCACCTCGAGCACGAGGCGCGCCTCCCCCGCCCCGGGATCGTGGTTTCCGCGCGTGCGCAGGAGCCTCCCCTCGCGCTCGAGCGCGGCGATCTGCGCGAGGACGCGGGGGTGGGCGGCCCGGGCGAGCGCGGCGTCGGCGAAGAGCTCCTCGAACACGTCGCCGTTCAGCACCACCGTGGCGCCCTCCGCCCGCGCCCGCGCGAGGAAGGTCTCCGCGAGCCGGGCGTGGACCTCCGGGCTCGCCGGCGAGAGGTGCCAGTCGCTCGCGACGAGGAACATCACCGGCGCCCCTTCCGCCGCGCGATCACCGCCTCGTGGAGCGCCTGCGTCCGCATCCAGGCGAGCGCGTGCAGCGCCTTCACGGCTCCCCAGTCCGGCGCCGCCGCCGGCCTGCGGTCCACCGGCAGCGGCTCTCCGAGCACGACGTCGAGGCGCGCCGGGAGCGGCAGGGGCGCCCAGAGGGAGAGCCGCCCGGCGCGGACGCCGGGATACGCCTCGGCGCCCCCCACCACCGCGAGCGGCACGATGGGCGCGCCCGTCGCGAGCGCGAGCCGCGCGAACCCGTAGCGCCCCGCCCAGCGCAGCCGGTAGAAGTCGCGGGCGGGGCGCGCCTCGCGCATCCCGCCCGGCGTGAGGAGGAGCTGCTCCCCGCGCGCGAGGACGGCGAGGCAGCTCTCCTCGCTCGCATCGACGAGGCCCAGGTGCCGCTTCGCCGCCGGAAGCCCGGGCAGAACCTTCTCGATGCGGGACTCCGCCGCGGCGACTCGGAGCGGCGTCCGCGCCCCCCCGCGCTCGTGCCAGTCCTTCCAGGCGAGGAGGTACGCGGCGACGAGGAGATCGAGGACGAGGTACCCCGCGCCGTGGTGAGCCACGTAGATGCAGGCACCCCGAGGCGCCGGCCCACCCTCGAGCCGTGCCCGGTGGTAGCGCGTGAGCGCCCGCGCAAAGGGGAGGTAGGCGGCGCGATAGAACCACCGGGTCTCGTCGAGTGTGGACAACACGGTTCCGGTCATCGCGGCACCTCGACGTGTCCGACGAGGTTCGTGGTCGTGGTCACGTCCAGGTGGTCCACGGTTACCTCGCCGTCCGGACCTGTTGCGCCGCGGCGAGAAGGGCGCGGGTCTCCGCGGCGGCGCGGTCCGCGAGGCGCGCCACGGCTGCCGCGTCCTCCTCGCGCGGCGGTGACAAGGGGGCGCCGAAGAAGTAGTCGAGCGTGACCGGGAGCGGCACGGGCGGCAGCCAGAGCGAGCCCCGCGTACCGACCGCGAGCCGCAGCGGGTGCTGCTGGTCCGCGCCGCCGATGGCGAACGGCACCACCGGCGCGCCCGCCGCCGCCGCGATCCGCGCGAACCCACGCCGGCCGCGCCACGCGATCCGGTCCGGCGCGCCGTACAGCTCGCTCGCGCCGCCGGGGAACAGGAGGATCGACTCGCCCCCGCGCAGCACCGCGAGCGCCGCCTCCGCGGTGGCCGGGATGGCGCCGACGTGGCGGCGGAGCCAGGCGAGCCCGGGCAGCCGGTGCAGCGAGGTTCCGCGCTTCTCCATGGGCCGGAAAGGGACGCGGTCACCGTCCCAGAACGCGAGGAGGCCCATGAGGATCGTCTCGAGGTAGAGCCAGCTCCGCGGGTGCTTGCCGACGTAGACGACAGGCCGGTCCGCCGGGACCCGGTCGAGGCCGTGGACGCGCGGCCGGTACCAGAGCCGGAGCGCGCGCGCGAACGGCGCGATCACTGCGCGCTGCCTCCACGTCCGTGGGAAGGGCGCCGGCTCCATGCCCTACCCCGCCGCCGCGAGGGCGCCGTCCACGCGGATCGCGGCGCGGCGGTAGACGTCGAGGACGCGATCCGCGATGCGGCTCCAGCCGAGCGCCCCCGCCCGCGCGCGGCCGCGCTGCACGAGGACCGCGCGCAGCTCCGCATCCTGCCCGGCACGCCACAGCGCGACCGCGAGCGCATCCGCGTCCCCAGGCGCGACGAGGAGCGCCGCCCCGCGCGCGGCCTCGGCGTATCCCGGGAGATCGCTCGCGACGACGGGGCAGCCCGCCGCCATGGCCTCGAGCAGCACCATCCCGAAGCTCTCGCCGCGGAGCGACGGCGCGCAGAACACGTCCGCGGCGCGGTAGCGGGCCGCGAGCGCGGCGTCGGGGAGCCGCCCCTGGAAGCGCACGCCGAGCCGCCGCGCCCGCTCCGCGAAGCGCCCCGCCGGGCCCGCTCCCACGACCTCCGCCACGATCTCGCGCCCCGCTCCGCGCAGGAGCGCGATCGCGTCGAGGAGGAGGCGGAATCCCTTGCGCGACTCGCCGAAGCGACCGACGAAGAGCACCCGCAGCGGTGGGGGCGCGACGCGCCAGCCTCTCCCGGCACGTTCCGGGGGGGCAGATCCGAAGCCCGGGGCGGGCGCGAACTGCGAGAGATCCACGCCGTTCGGGATCACCGCCGTGCGGCCACGGTACACCGCGCGCGAGAAGGCCTTCGCAGCCCGCGAGACCGCGATGCCGAAGTTCACCCGCGAGAGCGCCCCCGACGCCGCGGCGCGCAGCGCGCGCACGAGCGGCAGCTCCCCCTCGTCGCTCGCGTGGAAGGTCGCCACCACCGGGACGCGCGCGTAGCGGAGCGCGTGGCGCGCCGGACCGGGCACGAGCGGCTCGTGGACGTGGACGAGGTCGAAGCCGCCGCCCGCGAGGTAGTCGCGCGTCGCCGCGGGCGCCACGAGGAGCCCGATGTGCGCGACGGAGCCGTTCGCCGGAACCGGGACGGCGCGCCCGATCGCGTCGCACCCCTCCGGGGCGGGACCGCTCGCCGGGCCCACGACGCGCGCGTCGTGGCCGAACGTCCGCAGCGCGACCGCGAGCGAGAAGGCGTGGCGATTCACGCCGCCGTCGCGGCAGAGGTCGTACGGCGTGACGATGCAGACGCGCACGGCACGTCCCCGCTCGCTCGGCGCGGACCGACGCGGTCAGCGCGTCGCGCCGGGGCCCGAGCCGCCCTCGGCGCCACGCTGTTCCTCGGTGCGGCGCAGCCGGTGATGGATCACCACCATGCGGCCGAGGGCGGTCGCGGCGGCGCCGACCGCGATCACCGCACACGCGCCCTCCACGACGAGGACGCCGGCCCGGGCCGGCATGAGCGGCGCGAAGAGCATCGCGAACATGAGGAGGACGACGCGGTGCGGCCGTTCCATCCCGAAGTTCGGGCACTCGACGCCGAGCCCCTCCCCGCGCGCCCGCGCGTAGCTCACCATCAGCGAGGCCGCGAGCGCCCCGAACGCCCAGAACGAACCGGCCCGCTCCGGGAACGAGGCGGCGAGCCCGGCGAAGAGCGCGATCTCCGAGAGCCGATCGAGGTTCGAGTCGAGGAAGGCGCCCGCCTTGCCCTGGGTGCGCGTGGTGCGGGCGATCTCTCCGTCGATGAGGTCGCACCAGGAACCGAACACGAGGAGGAACGCCGCCCACCCCCATTCGCCCAGCGCGGCGAAGACTCCGGCTGCGAGCGCGATCGCTGCGCCGAGCGCCGTGATGGCGTTCGCGGAGAGGCGGAGCGCGACCGCCACGCGCAGGAGCGGTCCGGTGACCCAGTACGCCCATCGGCCGAGCAGGCCGATCACGCCCGAGTAGGCCTTCGCCCGCTCGTGCGGGGGGGGGCGCACGAGGGCGTAGAGGGCTCCGGTCGCCGCGGCGGCGGCGAGGACGAGGAAGGTGGCGACCCGCGACGATTCGCTCATGCCGCCCGCGATTGTATTACCTCTTCGGTCAGCCGACCGCGCTCTGTGACTTGGCCGCCGCGTCGGCGTACCGGCGAAGCTGTGCCTCGAGGTCCGCCTGTTGCCGGAACAGGTCGTGGATCGCGGCCCTCCCGGGGCGGGTGACCGGGCTCTTGAAGAAGAACGAGAGCCACTCCTGCGGCCCCTTCTCCCTCGCCCGCTGCGCGAGGTCCCCGAGCAGCGCGAGATCGAGCACGAGCGGGGCGGCCAGGATCGAGTCCCGGCACTGGAAGTTCACCTTGATCTGCATCCCGTAGCCGAGCCAGCCGAAGATGTCGATCGCGTCCCACCCCTCCTTGTTGTCGCCTCGAGGCGGGTAATAGTGGATCGTCACCTTGTGCTGGACGTCCCCGTAGAGCTCGGGGTGCTCCTTCGGAGACAGGATCTGGTCGAGCACCGACTTCTTCGAGACCTCCTTCGTCTTGAACGACGCGGCGTCGTCGAGCACCTCCCCGTCGCGATTGCCGAGGATGTTGGTCGAGAACCAGCCTTCGAGGCCGAGCAGCCGCGCGCGGAGCATCGGCGCGATCGTCGTCTTGATGAGCGTCTGGCCGGTCTTGAAGTCCTTGCCCCCGGTCGCGACGCCGTCGCGCTCCGCGAGATCGCGCAGCGCGGGGATGTCCTGCGACAGGTTCGGCGCGCCGTTCAGGAACGGGATGCCCGCCTTGAGTGCCGCCCAGGCGTAGACCATGGAAGGCGCGACGGTGGGATCGCTGCGGTCGAGCGCCGCCTCGAACGACTTGAGCGACTGGTGCGATGGGCCGACCTCGGCGTACGTCTCGGTCGAGCCCGTCCACACCATGATGCCGCGCGCGCAGCGGTTCCGCTCCATGAAGCCGCGGATGTCCTGCACGAGCGCCTCGGCCTTCTCGCGCAGCGTGCCGATCTTCACGTTCGGTCCGTCGAGGCGCCGAACCCAGGTCTTGTCGAAGACCGCCGGCATCGGGCGGATCGCCTCGAGCTCCTCCCGGACCACGTCGAGGTGTTCGCGCCGGAGGACGTTCGCGCGCACCGCCGCGTGGTAGGCGTCGTCCGGGATGGGGTCCCACCCGCCGAAGACGAGGTCGTCGAGCTGCACGAGCGGGAGGACATCGCGCAGGAGCGGACCGTGCTCGCCGCCCGGACCGGGCAGGTGGCCGAGCTGCGTGAGCGATCCGACGGGCACCGCGAGGTTTCTCTTCACCGCCTCGACCCCCGCGATGGCAGTCGTCGCGACGGCGCCCATTCCGGGGAGCAGCACGGCGAGCTTGTCGCCTCGTTTCGCGAGCTTCAGGCCGGAACCGACTCTCATCTCCACCTCCCCGTTGGCCGAACCAGCTGACCGTCTCCCCGCCTGTCCGTCGATCGAGCGGCCGGGCAGCACCTCGCGGTTTCTACCGCATGGCGCTGCGCGGCGAAAGGGTGGCTTGAGGGTCGACCCCGCCGGCCGCCCCGCTTGCCGGCTCGCCGCCACGGCGTCTAGGCTCGGCGTGTGCTCGCCGCGCTCGCCACCGCTCTCGCGCTCGCCGCGGCGCCCCCCGAGCCGGAGATCGTGCGCGCGCTCCGCTCGGCGCCACCCGGGGGCGCACGCGCGGCCGCGGCGACCCGACCGCTCGTCGGGGTTCCTTACGCGCCGTCGCCGCTCGGCGAAGGTGGAGGGCGCGACCCGGATCCGCGGTTCCGCCTCGATGCGTTCGACTGCATGACGTTCATAGAGACGGCGGTCGCCCTCGCGAGCGCCGCGTCGCTCGACGAGGTCCGCATTGCCCTCGACGACATCCGGTACTCCGGCGCTCCGACGTTCGCGGCGCGCAATCACGAGGTGCTCTCGCAATGGATCCCGGAGAACGTCCGGAAAGGATGGGTCGCCGACGTGACGGTGCCGATCGCGGGCGCGCTCGCCCGTCCGGCCGTGAAGGAGTACAGCGCCGCGTCGTGGCAGCAGGTGCGCGCAGCCGGCCGGGCGATCACGGGCGTGCCACGCGCGCGCCTGCCGATCGGCCGCTTCCAGGCCTCGGTGGTCCCGGTCGGCGAAGCGGCCGCCGTCGCGAGGCGGATCCCCGACGGCGCGATCGCCTTCGTCATCCGCGGCGACGCGCCGGACCGCGCCACGCTGGTGACGCACGCTGGGCTCGTCGTGCACGAACCGGGCGGTAGGGCGCTCGTCCGGCATGCGACCTCGACGAAGGGCGTCGCACGCGTCATCGAGGAGCCGATCGAGCGGTTCCTCGCGCGAGAGGGCAAGGCCTATCGTCGCTGGCCGCTCGAAGGGCTCGCGTTCTTCCAGATCGCGGACGCGACGGCCCGCCTGCGAGCCCTCAGGGCGCCGGCGGGACGGGCGGGCGAGCGGCCGCCTGACCCAGCGGCGCGGCGCCTGTAGGTGGTTGCCCACCGGTTCGCCGGTGGCGAACTTCGAGACCGGGGTAGGGGGGGAGCGGTGAGGGCGGCGGGCAGCGTCGCGGCACTCCGCGTGCGCGGCCTGCCGCCCTCGCCGTCCTTGGTCCCGGTCCGCTTCCAAGAGCCTGCGAGTTTCGGCCCTTCCCCGCCGCCGCGTGATAATCTCCGTCGCTGCTTCGGCCGTGGCGGGCGCTCGGCGCCTCGCCCGGCCCGCGCGCCGGGGCGAACCTGTGGCGCGCGTCGGCGGAACGGAGCGCAGCGCGCGTGGATCGGGCGAAGTTGATGAAGGAGATCCGAGGCTGGACCGTCACCATCCTCGCGGTCCTCGCCTTCCGGACGTTCCTCTACGAGGCGGTCTACATCCCGTCGGGTTCGATGATCCCGACGCTCCAGATCGGGGACTACGTCATCGTCGAGAAGTGGGCGTACGGCGCGCGCCTGCCGTTCACGAGCACGGCTCAGGCGACGTGGAGCACCCCGAAGCGGGGCGACATCGTGGTCCTCCTCGCTCCCCCCGGAAACCCGCGCGACGACGACCTCATCAAGCGGGTGGTCGGCGTGGAGGGAGACACGGTCGAGATCCGGGACGGTCACCTCGTCGTGAACGACACGCCGGTCCCGCGCGAGCGAGTCCCGGGGCCGTGCGTGTACCAGAACAAGGTGGACGACGGGGAATGGTCGGTGGAGCCGTGCGTGGACTTCGTCGAGAAGCTCCCTGGCCACGAGTTCCACACGCACTGCACGCCGTACCGGTCGTGCTTCGACGTGGCGCAGCAGCGGGTGCCCCCCGGCCACGTCTGGCTCGCCGGCGACCACCGCGATCACTCCGCCGACAGCCGGGTCTTCGGCCCGGTGCCGGTCGGGCGCATCAAGGGTCGGGCGTGGATGGCGCTCGTGTCATGGGGGCCGCGCGGGCCGAGGTGGGATCGGCTGTTTCACCACGTGAACCACTAGAGCCGATCGTCGCTCCGGGAAGATTCCGTTCGCCCTGAGCCCTTCGACTTCGGGGCCGCGGTGCGGCCCCTACGCTCAGGGCAGGCGAAGTCGAAGGGCCATCGCGTCCCACCCTTGTGCTTCGACTCCGCGCCCGCTGGCACGAACGGTGTCTGTCACAGCGTGATCACCTGATCCACCTTCACCCCCGCCAGCGCCTTGTACAGATCCGGGAAGCAGCCGATCGGGACGCCCTCGATGAGCCTGTCCGCGATCGCGCGCTGGTAGCAGCACTGGTCGCAGCCCATGAGCAGCATCCCGGTCTTCCGCGCCACCTGCGCGAGCCGCTCGCCCGTCGGGTTTCCGCGCACGAGCAGGTAGTTGTTGTCGACGAAGAAGAACATCCCCACCACGTTCGCGCCGTGCCGTCCCTCCTCGAGCTGCGGCACGATCATCTTCTCGAGGATGAAGGATGCGTTCGGGGTGGAGAAGACGTAGGCGACGTTCATCGATCCTCCGGTGCGAACGCGGCACGCACCGCGGCCGCGACGAGCGCGGCGCGCTCGAGGTGGGAACGGTGGACGCCGCGGACGCGGGCGCGGAGCGCGGGCGCGTCGAGCGCTCGCCCGGGGACGCCAGCCTCGAGCGCGGCGCAGGCGACCTCAGCGTACGCGATGAGGGACGCGCAGGCGGTCGCGCGGAACCGGACGCGGCCGTCCCGGAACACGCCGATGCGAACGATGCGCCCGTCTGCGCGGGCCTCTCCGACGCGCGACGCGCCGTCGAGCGGCCCGGCGTGCGCGGGGGCGTCGATGCACTCGGCGACCGTGCGGCGTGCTCCTGCGCCTCGCGGTGGGGCCATGTCGGCTTGCACGGGACGTACATGCCACCGCCCCGGCCGCTGCGCCACCGGAATTGGGCTCAGCCGAGGTCGGCGACGGCGCGTCTCACCGCCGAGGCCGCGGCGGGGACCGCCCGCTCCACCTCGGCGCTGAGCCCCTCACCGACAGTCTCCATGTCCGCGACCTCGATCGCGACGACGTGGATGCGCGCCGGGACCGGCACCCCGGCGGCGCGCGCCCGGGCGAGCGCGGAGGGGAGGCCGATGGAGTGGGGCGACGGCCCCTCCGGCGCGCGGAGGTCCTCGAGGCGGAAGGAGAGGACGGTTCCGGGCGGGTGCCGCCCGGTCCTGACCGCGTCGACGACCACCGCGCGCTCGAACCCCTCCATCTCGTCGATGAGGTAGAGCCCCGATACCGCGGTGCGCCGCACGACCACGTCGGGCAGCGGCGCCGACTCGAGGAGGTCCGCGGTGTGGAGCGCCACGGCGTCGTCCCGCCGGAGCGCGTTCCCCAGGCAGAGGACGAGGATCACTGCCGCCGATCCTCGCAGACGTTCCGCCGCAACACCTCCCGCACCGCGCCGTCGGGGCCGCGGAGCGTCACCACGAGCGGAAGCTCGCCCGGGAGCGCGTGCGAGGCGCAGGCGTTGCACGGGTCGTAGGCGCGGAACGCCATCTCGAGCAGGTTCAGGAGCCCGTCGTCCACCTTGCCGTTCCGGATGAGCCCGCGTGCCGCCTTGCGCACCGAGACCTGCACGCACGCGCCGTTGTGCTGGGAGGCGACGACGAGGTTCACCGCCGTGAGGAGCCCGGCGGCGTCCGCCGCGTAGTGGTGGATGAGCGTCCCGCGCGGCGCCTCGACCGCCCCGACCCCCTCGGCCCGGCCCGGGAGCGGCGCGGGCACGTTCCGCACCTCGCGCGAGGCGAGGTCCGGATCCTCGGCGAGGAGCTCGACCGCCTCCGCCGCCTGCAGCGCCTCGACGAGCCGGGCCCAGTGGAACGCCAGCGTCTGGTGGGCGGGCCACCCGAGCACGTCGAACAGCCGCTGCCGCTCGCGCTCGGCGCGATTCGTGGCCATCGCCTTCGCGACGTTCAGCCGGGCGAGCGGACCGACCCGGTAGAGACCGCTCTCCTGCCCCTCCACGAACCCCTTCCACCCCTTCGCCTTGAGGAAGGTGAGCTTCGCGTAGGTCCAGGGCTCGACCCGCTCGGCGATGTGGTCGAGCCAGGCGGCGGGCTCGAAGAGCGACACCTCCGCGCCTGCCGGGTCCACGATCCGGATCTTCCCATCGAGGAAGGTGAGCCGCCCCGACCCGTCCACCATCCCCATCGAGTGGCAGCGGACGCGGAACACCTCGCTCGCGATCGCCTTCGCGTACTCCTCGCTCTCGAGCACCGCGGCGTGGAAGGACTCGAGCGTGTCCTCCGCGAAGCGCACGAACCGCGGGGCGGCGTCGCGCACACGGCGGATCGTCTCGGGGTCGAGCGCCCGCGAGATCCCGCCCGGCAGCGCGAAGACCGGGTGGATGGTCCGCCCCGCGATGGCGGCCATGAGGTCGCGCGCCTCCTTGCGCACCGCGACGATCCGGCCGCCCAGCTCGCGCCCGACGCGAGCGACCACCCCGAGCACGTTCCGCATCGGCGCGGGGGCGCGCGGGCCGACGTAGAAGTCGGGGCCGCCGAGGTACCAGTAATGGAGGAGGTGGTCCTCGAAGAGGAACAGGTTGTAGTAGAGCGCCTGGATGCGGCGGGCGGCGACGGGCGGCGTCGCGCGGTACAGCGCGTCGAGCGCCCGCACCGAGGCGATGTGGTGCGCCGCCGGGCAGACGCCGCAGACGTGCGCGGTGAGCTGCGGCATCTCCTCCGCCGCCCGCCCGACACAGAACCGCTCGAACCCGCGCAGCTCCGGAACCTGCAGGAAGGCGCTCTGCGCGTTCCCCTGCTCGTCGAGGAGCACCTCGATTCGCCCGTGCCCCTCGAGCCGGGTGATGGGGTCGATGGTGATCCGCCGCGTCATGTTCCCTTGTCCGTTCGCCCTGAGCGTAGCGGCGCCGCAGGCGTCGCGGAGTCGAAGGGTCGCCCTGCCGCAGGGCCCGCGTAGTCGAAGGGCCGCGGCCGCCGCGGCAGGAGCCCCGCCGCGAAAGAGTAGCGCCAGAAGGTGCCCGCCGGATCCGGGAGCTCCGCGGCGAGCGCCTCGAGCTCCTCCTCTCCGCCCGCGAGGAGGGACGCGAAGGCGGAGAGCATCGCCGCGCCCGCGTCGCGCACACCGTCGAGCGGCCCGAAGCAGCCGCGGCAGGGCATCCCCGCCTCGACGCAGCCGGGCTGGCAGCCCTGGCGCGTCCCGGGGCCGAGGCAGACGAGCCCCTGGGCGAGAAAGCAGCGGTCGTCGAGCGCCGAGGTGGCGAGCCGGCGCAGCGCCGCGACCTCGATGCGCTCCGGCTTCGAGTCCTTGCGCGGGCACGCCTCGCACAGCGCCGCGTTCGGGGCGAGCACCGCGCCGCGCGGCGGGAGGTCTCCGGAGAGCAGCCGCTCGGCGGCGGCAGCGATGATGGGCGGGGACGGCGGGCAGCCGGGCAGCACGTAGTCGACCTGGACCACCTCGCCGAGCGGGAGCGTGCGCGAGAGGAGCACCGGCAAGGACAGGTCGTGACCCGCCGCCTGGACGCGCTCGCCGGGCAGCGCCGCCTCCGGGTTCGAGATCGACGGCTGCCGGCGGTACGCCGCGTCGAGGATCTCCTCGGGCTCGGACAGGTTCCCGAGCCCGACGACGCCGCCCATCTGCGCGCAGGCCCCGAAGGCGACGAGGATCTTCGCCTTGCGGCGGAGCAGCTGCGCCCACTCGTCCTGCTCGCTGAGCCGCACGGCGCCATTCACGAACGCGACGTCGATGCCGCCGTCGGGGATCGCTTCGACGTCGCGCCGCTTGAAGTCGAGGGCCACCGGCCAGAGGACGACGTCGACGCGCTCGAGCAGCGCGCCGAGCCCCTCGCCGAGGTCGATGACCGCCTCCTCGCAGCCGCCGCACGAGGCGTTCCAGTAGAAGGCGAGCTTGGGGCGCGCCGCGGCCGTCGCGGGCGGCTGCGTCTCGATCCCCTCGAGCCGGTGCGGGGCGAGCGCGATCGCGTCGTCGAGCGCGTCGAGCGCACGGGCGCGGTAGTCGAGCGGCCCGAGGGCGCGGAGGTCCTCCGTCATCTCGCGCACGATCTCGGCGAAGCGCTCCGCCTCGCTCCCGCTCGCCCACGCGATCCGGAAGCGCGCCGGCTCGATCCCGGCCTGCGCCAGGGCGCGGGAGAGGACCGCGTGCCGCGCCGCGGCCCGGAGGTTCCCGTCGACGTAGTGGCAGTCGCCCGGGTGACATCCCGCGACGAGCACCCCGTCCGCTCCCTCGCGGAACGCCTGCAGGATGAACGCCGGCTCGACCCGGCCCGTGCACATGACGCGCACCGAGAGCAGGGTCTGGGGCACCTCGAGCTTGGCCTGGCCGGCGCGGTCCGCCGCCTGGTACGCGCACCAGTTGCAGAGGAACGCGACGATCCGGGGAGCGCGAGGCATGCGAGCTATTCGTCACCGGCCGCGGCGCGCGGCGGCTCGAGGGGAGAGAGGAGCGCGGAGATCTCGGCCGCGATCTGGGCGCGTGTGAAGTGACGTGCGCTCGCCGCCCCGGTGGGGCAGGCCGCCGCGCAGATCCCGCAGCCGCGGCAGTGGACGGCCTCGACGTGCGCGGTCCTGCGGGTCCCGTGAACGAGCCCAAGCCCGAGCCCGAGCGCGGGCGCGGGCGCGGGCTCGTTCACGGGGGTGGACGAACGGTCCGCGAGCCGAACAGCCCCGAACGGACAGACTGACGCGCAGATGCCGCACCCGCCACAGATCGCGTCGTCGATCTCGGCGCAGAGCGGCTCGAGGAGCCGGTGCTCTCCGGGCACGAGCGAGGCGTGGACGAGGCCTGCCGCCGCCGCGCCGTCCCGGATCGCCTGGGCGATGGTTCGCGGACCGGCGGCTGCGCCCGCCACGTAGACGCCCGCGATGCGGGTCGCGGTCGGCTCGAACGGGCTCGGCGCGCGGTCGAGCAGGAAACCTCGCTCGCCGGTCGGGATGCGCAGGAGCCGCGCGAGAGCGTCGGTGCCCGCGGCGGGCTGGGCCGGCCGATGGATGACGACGAGGTCCGCTTTCCGGACCTCCTCCGAGGCGCCTGCGGAGAGGCGCACGGCGAGCCGCCCGCCCGCCTGCGAGACCGCCTCGGTCGTGACGCGCCCGGCGAGCAGCTCGATCCCCTCGGCAGCGAGCTCGGCGGCGCGGCGGCGGAGCTGCGGCACGCGCGCGACGTCGCCCGCGACCGCCACCCGGGCCGCAGGCAGGCGCGCCTTCACGAGGTGCGCGAGCTTCAAGATCTCGAGCGACGCGAGGTCCCCGTCGTCGTCGGCATCCGCGGCGAGGAGAACCGCCTCGGGCGGGCCGCCGCCCGCGCCGCGCAGCACGCCGGCGGTGGGGCCGTTCGGGTGGAGCATCCGCTCGAGCCCGTAGGACGAGACGAGCCCCTCGGGCCCGGCCACCTCGCCCGGCGCGAGCCCGGTGGCGAGGACGATCGCCCCGACCGTCAGGGCGCGCGCGGCGGCAGGCTCGTCGAGCCGGATGGCGCCGAATGCGCAAGCGGCAACGCACGCGTCGCAGGGCGTCCCCCGGCCGCGCAGGCAGGCGGCGGGATCGAGGACCGAGACGTGGGGGAGGCAGCCGACGTAGGGGAGGCCGATCGCCTTTCCGGGGGCGAGGCCTGCGGCGAACGGGTCGGGCCGCTGTGCGGGGCAGGCCTTCGCGCACTCGCCGCAGCCGAGGCACGCGGAGGGGTCGACGCCGCGGGGGCGGAGCGCGACCTCGACCTCGAACCGCCCCGCCGCCCCGAGGACACGGCGCACCTCCGCGCCGGTGAGGACCTCGATGCGCTCGTGGTGGAGCACGCGGTCGAGCACCGGCTCCATGAAGCAGCTCGCACACTCGAGCTCCGGGAAGACCTCGTCGAGCTGGTTCGCGAGTCCGCCCACCGCGAAGGCGCGCTCGGCGACGACGACCCGCCGGCCCCTGCCGGCGAGGGCGAGCGCCGCCGAGAGCCCGGCCGGGCCCGCGCCCACGACGAGCACGTCGGCGGAGACCTCGATCTCCTCGCTCGGGAGAGGCAGGTGCAGGGCGAGGCGCGCCAGCGCGGCGCGCACGAGTCGGCGCCCCCGCTCGGTCGCGGCCGCCGGATCCCCGCCCGCCCATTCCACCTGCTCGCGCAGGTTCACCATCTGCAGGAGGAAGGGGGAGCGCCCCTCGCCCGCGAGCACGCTCCGGAACGTCTGCTCGTGCTCGCGGGGCGAGCAGGCGGCGATCACCACGCGCTCGAGCCCGTTCGCGCGCACCCGCTCGGCGAGCCAGGCCTTCCCCTCGGCCGAGCACAGGATCGGATGGGTGGCGACGTCGTGCGCCGCGGGCCAGCCGGCGGGATCCTCGAGCTCGTCGATCCGCACCACCTGGCCGCGATTCGGGCCGCATCGACAGAAGAAGATCCCCGTCCGTCCCGCCGAACCTCCGGCCGGACGTTCGTGGGCCCCCCGCGTCTCGTGCACCGTCACGCCGGTTCGTCGGCCTCAGTACTGGATCTGGATGAGCGTCTTCACGCCGTCGCCACGGACGGAGAGAAGGGTCTTCTTGCGGCGATCGCAGAACGTCCGGATGTCCTTCTCGAACGTGGGGCAGTCCCCGACGATCTCCACGACGGTGCCCGCAGGCGTCTCCGCCGTCTCCACCGCGAGCTTCAGCACGGGCTGGGGACAGCGCATTCCGGTGCAATCGATCCGCATGACGTTCGGTACCACGTCTCGCCCCTTTTCGCCGCGGAGCCGCGCGCGTCTCGAGCGCCTGCGGACAGAGATCCCTTGCTCCGGGATTCGTCAGAGATTACCCGTACCTTCCGTGCGCCGTCAAACGAGGCACGCCCGGGCGCGCGCCTAGTACTTCGCGTCCTCCGCCTCGATGAGGCGGTAGATGTCGTCCGACGTGGGGGCGTGCAGGATCGAGTCGCGGAATGCCGAGTTCTTGAAGATCCGGCTGATCCGCGCGAGCGCCTTGAGGTGGGCGCCCGCGGAGTTCTCCGGCGCGAACAGCGCGAAGAAGAGGTGCGTGGGCCGACCGTCGATCGCGCGGAAGTCGATCCCCGCCACGGAGCGGCCGAAGCTCGCCGTGAGCCCGGGGAGGGCGGGGACCTTCCCATGCGGGATGGCCACGCCCTCTCCGATGCCGGTGGAGCCGAGCTTCTCGCGATCGAGCAGCGTCTCGACGAGCTTGTGAGCGTCCACCCCCTGCGACGCGGCGAGGGGACGGCACAGCTCCGCGAGCACCGCCGGACCCGTCGGCCCGGAGAGGTTCGCGATGACCGCGTCGGATCGGAGGAACTCGACGATCTTCATGGCCGATCGGCGTCAGCTAACACAGGTGGCAACGCGACGGCAAGAAGGCAAGACGAGGCGCGGCCGAGCGGCGCTCGCGCGCGGGACCCGACGCGCGTCTCGCGCCGGCGCCGGGTTACGGGATGCACTCTAGCCCGCCCGCGCCTCGATGAGGCCGAAGCCGCCCTCGTCGCGCCGGTACACCACGTTGATCGCCCGGTCGCCCGCGTTCTGGAAGACATAGAAGCGCGCGTCGAGGAGCTCGAGCTGCAGGATCGCCTCGTCCGTCGTCATCGGCCTTGCCTGGAACTGCGTGCTCTTGACGACGCGGTGGCTCGGCCGGTCGGGGTGCTCGAGGAAGTCGAGCACGTCGTGGCGGACCTCCACCGGCTTCCACTCCGCCGCGTGTCCGTTCGGCTTGTGGTTGTAGAGCTTCTCCTTGTGCTTCTTCAGCTGCCGCTCGATCCGATCCGCCGCGGCGTCGATGGAGGCGTACATGTCCTGGGATCGGCCCGTCCCGCGCAGCAGGAAGCGGCCGGTCTTCACCGTGATCTCCGCGTGGTGGTCGAGGTTCTCGACGTGCAGCACCGCGTGCGCCTCGCTCGGGCGGTCGATGTACCGCCTCACGTGCTCGACGCGATCGCGGACGTGGGTCTTGAGGGCTTCAGTGGGCTCGAGGTGGCGGAAGGTGATGTTCACAGGCATTGCCCGGCCTCCTTGCAGCGAGATGCGCGAAGATGGCTCGGCCGCGGCGGACGGGTTCGGAGATCCCGTCGCGACCGCGGCCGTGGCCGATGTTGCCCGGACTGGCAACATGCTCGAGACCCATCATAGCAGACGCCCCGCGGCGGCGATCCCGGTGGCCCGACCGGACGCTCGCGCTCTTCCGGGGCGTCCCGGCGGCGGTGCGATCGTTCGAACGCCCGGCAGCGCGTCCGATCAGAAGTACTTCTTCCGCTTCGACGACGGCAGGATTCCGAGCACCTCGCGGTACTTCGCGACGGTGCGGCGCGCGATCTCAATCCCCTGCCCCTTCAGGATCTCGACGATCTTCTGGTCGGAGTGGGGGCGCTTCGCGTCCTCGGCGGCCACGATCTGCTTGATGTGGTTCTTGACCGCCTCGCTCGCGATCTCGTCGCCGCCGGTCCTGTTGATGGCCGAGTTGAAGAAGAACTTGAGCTCGTAGATCCCCTGCGGCGTGTGGACGTACTTGTTCGTCGTGACGCGCGAGACGGTGGACTCGTGCATGCCGATGTCCTCGGCGACGTCGCGCAGGATGAGCGGCTTCAGGTACGCGATCCCCTTGTCGAAGAAGTCGCGCTGGAACTTCACGATCGAGTCGGTCACCTTGTAGATCGTGCGCTGCCGCTGGTGGATGGAGCGGATGAGCCACACGGCGCTCCGGAGCTTCTCCTGGATGTACTCCTTCGCGTCGCCGGCCTTCCCGTTCTTCAGCGCGGCGCGGTACATGCCGGAGATGCGCAGCTTCGAGAGGCCGTCGTCGTTCAGGACGGTCACGTACTTCTCGCCCATCTTGTAGACGTACACGTCGGGAGTGATGTACTGCGGCTCCTCCCCGGAGTACGCGCGGCCCGGTTTCGGCTCGAGGCGGCTGATCACCTTCACCGCCTTCACGACCTCGTCGATGGAGATCTTGAGGTCCTTGGCGATCGCGGCGTAGTTCTTCGACTCGAGGTGCTTCAGGTGCCGCTCGATGATCGCGACGATCTCGGGCGTGTCGGCGTTGAGGTGCCTCACCTGGAGCAGCAGGCATTCGCGCAGGTCGCGCGCGGCGACTCCCAGCGGGTCGAGGGCCTGGACCCGCCGGAGCGCACGCTCGGCGAGCTCGACGCCGACGCCGGCCTCGAACGCGACGCGCACGAGCGGGTCGCGCGGGGCGGCATCCTCGGACTCCCCCTCGACCGGCGGCATCCTGAAGTAGCCGTCCTCGTCGAGGTTCCCGATGACGAGCATCGCGACGCGCTCCTCGTCGGGGGGCATGTTCGTGAGGCGGAGCTGCCAGGTGAGGTGATCGACGAGGTCGGTCTTGCGGGTGAGCGTCGCCTCGTAGCCGGGCAGCTCCTCGTCGGTGAGGTTGCGGTTCGACGGGGCGGTGTGGCCCTGCAGCTGGTAGTGCTCGAGGTACTGGTCCCAGTCGATCTCGTTCGCGCCGTCCTCTCCCTTCACCTCCTGCGCCTTCTCCGCGTCCTTGTGCTCGGGCTTCGCGTCGTGGTCGGCAACCTCGGCCGGGCTGTCCCCGCTCTGGACCGGCTCCTCCTCGGGCTCGTCCGCCCCCTCGAGGAGCGGGTTCTCGGTCATCTCCGTGCGGATGAGATCGACCAGCTCCATGCGCGAGAGCTGCAGGAGCTTGATGGCCTGCTGCAGCTGGGGCGTCATCACCAGCTGCTGCGTCATCTTGAGGTGCTGCTTCAGCTCGAGGCCCATCGGTCAGTTCACCACCTGTTCGTCCAGCCTGAACTTCTCGCCGAGGTAGACCGCGCGCGCCTTCGCCGACGCGGCGATCTCGGCGGGCGTGCCCGCCTCGAGCATCGCGCCCGACGAGAGGATGTACCCGCGCGTGCAGATGCCGAGCGCCTCGCGCACCGCGTGATCGGTGATGAGGACGCCGATGCCGCGATCGCGGAGCCCGCCGATGAGCCGCTGCAGCTCGCCGACCGCGATCGGATCGACGCCGGCGAAGGGCTCGTCGAAGAGGATGTAGCGCGGCGAGGAGAGGAGGCTCCGCGCCACCTCGGCGCGCCGGCGCTCGCCGCCCGAGAGGTGCTCGCCGAGCGAGTCGGCCACGTTCTCGAGCCGGAACTCCGCGAGGAGCGCGTGCGCGCGCTCCTCCCGCTCACGGCGGCCGACCCCGAGCGCCTGGAGGATACCGGTGAAGTTCTCGCGCACGGTGAGCCGGCGGAAGATCGAGGCCTCCTGGGGGAGGTAGCCGATGCCGAGGCGGGCGCGCCGGTGCATGGGGAGCGAGGTCAGGTCCACGTCGCCGAGGAGCACCCGCCCGCCCTCCGGGACGACGAGGCCGACCACCATGTTGAAAGAGGTCGTCTTCCCGGCGCCATTCGGGCCGAGCAGCCCCACCACCTCGCCGGGGGCGACGTGGAACGAGACGCCATCCACGACACGGCGACCGCGGTAGCTCTTCACGAGCCCCTCGGCGCGGAGCAGGACGGGCGTGCCGTTCCCGCTCACCGGCGCGCCTCCTTGCGGTGCGGCTCGCGCTTCTTGCGCGAGATGGCGTCGACCTGGTCGCCCGGCAGCGTGATCATCACGGGGGCGCCGTCGCCGCCGAGGAGGTTCACCTCGTCGGTGCGGAGCTCGTAGACGAGCCGCTGTCCCCGTGCCTCCGACCCGCCGTCCCTGAGGACGGTGTTCCCCTCGCAGATCACGCGCGCCGCCGCGTCCTCGTAGGTGGCCTCGTCGCAGGTGACGGTCCGCTCGCCCCGCACGACCTTCACGGCGCCCTGGCACACCGCCGTGACGATCCGGCCCGACTCGTCGTTCTTCGCGACGAGCTTCCGGCAGCTGAGCGTGGCGTCGTCACGGGTCATCGTGACCGGCCGTTTCCCGCTGAACGTCACCTCGCGCTTCTGGAAGGCGTAGTGGACCTCTTCCGCGTCGACGCGCACCGGTCCGGCGCGCGCCGCGTCGGGGGAAGGGGGCGCCGCGAGCGCGAGCGCGACGAGGAGGGCCGTCAAGGCGCCTCCGGCAGGCCGGCGACGAGCTTGGCCCCACCGCGGAGGACGATCGTGCCGTCGGCGGGATCGAGCGTGAAGGCGGCGCCCTGGAGCCGATAGCCCCGCCCCTCCACCACGACCGGATCGTCTCCCTGGACGAGCCCGCCTCCCTCGCCGGGCTCGTGCGAGCGGAGCATCGCCTCCTTCGAGCGGGGCGGCGACGGCGGCGGCTCGAAGCGGGCGCGCGCCGTGCGGGCCACGTCGTCGCCGCGCGAGGCGACGACCCCGCCCGACGCCTCGAAGACGCGGGAGAGGAGCGAGCCCTGCCCGGTCGGCGCCGCGATCCGCAGCGGCTCGGGGTCGTGGGGGAGCGTGGCGTCGAGCCGCTGCGCGGCCACGTCGGAGGAGTCGCGCCGCAGCGAGGCGGTCTCGGCATCCCCGAACGCGGAGAGGCCGTCTCCGCGATAGACGCGGAACCGCACTCCCTCGAGCTTCAGCTCAGGAACCACCGCTTGCGCCTCCGAAACCTTTGCCGCCCGACAGCCGGGGGCCGCCAGGACGGACATCGAGACGAGCAGCCACACCCGGTTCGTCATGCAAGCGCGCTGAAACATAGCATTCTTTCCCTGCGCGATCGAAGGGCACAGACCTTGCTAAGTGCCGTTCGCGCTAGCCGCCGGAAAGCTCAGCACTTTTCGGCACCGCCTTTGCTTGGGGCGCCTCGCTGGCCTGAGCCGAAGGGAGGGTCTTCCAGCGCTCGTGCATCCAGACCCACTCGGGCGGATTCCGCCGGATCGCGTCCTCGAGAACGGCCGTGCAGGCGGCCGTGAGCCTGATGGCCTCCGCTTCCCTGTCCGGCGCGTCCGGATCGTAGGCGACCTCGACGACGGTCACCTCGTGCCCGTCGCCCGGGCGCGGGCCGCGCCGCCGGCACGTCCCCACGAGGACCGGAGCGCGGAACCTCATCGCGAGGTCGGCCGCCGCGCGCGGCGTGTGCGCGGGCCGCCCGAAGAACGGCACGAATACCCCCTGCACGTTCGTATCCTGGTCGATGAGGATGCCGAGCATCCTGTTCTGCTTGAAGCAGCGGATGATCGCGCGGGCGGTGGTGGGGTCCTCGCGCCAGAGCGTCTCGAGGCCGCCGTCGGCGCGCAGGCGCGCGACGAGCGCATTCAACCCCGGATCGGCGGTCGCCTTCGCGATCGTCGCCGAGCCGAAGCCGAGCATGGCCACGCGCTGCGCCATGAGCTCCCAGTTCCCGACGTGCCCCGTCACGTAGACGAGCCCGCGGCCCCTCGCGACGGCCGCCCGGAGCAGCCCCTCGGCGGCGGGCGGGAGCGCCACGTAGTCGGCGATGCGGCGGCGGTGACGCGGCAGCGTGACCACCTCCGCCGCGAGCCAGGCGAGGTGGACGAGCGAGGCGCGGGCGATCCCCTCGCGCTCGGCGACCGTCTTCTCCGGGAAGGCGCTGGTGAGCTGCGCGAGCATCTCCCGGCGCGTGTCGCGCGCGACGAGCCAGGCCGCGCGCCCGACGGCGGTCGCGAGCGCGAGCGCGGCGCGCGGCGGCACGCGCGCGAGGAGCCGCACGAGCGCGCGCAGGAGCGCCGAGCGGACGCTCCGCTTGAGCCGCTTGCGCAGGGGGACGGTCATCGGCGCGGGAAACTATCACCGTCGCGGCAGGATCGGCAGGGCCGGCCCGGGCGCCGCCGCCCGCGCGAAGCGCCCCGTGATCGCCCGCCCTCGTGTAGCCTGCGGAGCCGATGCGTCGTCCGAGCGCCAACCCTCGCCTCGAGACCGTCGCGCTCGCGGCGGTGCTCGCCTCCCCGCTCCCCATGCTGGCGCTCGCGCCCGAGGGTGGAGTCACGCTGCTCTACCTCCTCGCCGCCTCGATCCCTGTCGCGCTCGGGTGGGGGATCTACCGTCTCGCCCTGCGCGGCCGGCCACGGCCGCTCCCTCGTCCGGCGCTCGTTCCCCCGCCGCTCGGCCCGCTGCCGCCGCAGATCCACGGCTTGCCGTTCCACGTGGGCCGCGGCCGCGCGCTCATCGTGCAGGGCACGTTCGAGGACGTCCTCGCCGCTGCGCGCGCGGGGCGCCTTCGGGCCTTCGACGTCGTGGAGGGCGGCGGGGTGGCGGCGGCGCCGGCCGACTTCGCGGACCTCGTCCCGCACGTGCCGAGCCGCGTCGAGGCGCGGGCGCGCCGGCGCTATCTCGGCTACCTCGCGGTCGCCGCGGTGGCGGGGTGCACCGGGATCGCGGTGCTCCTCGCGGCGCGGCTGTCGCTCGTCGCCGTCGAGCTCTCGGCGCTCGACGTGCTGCTCTTCGCGGCGGGCCTCGTGCCGCTGCCAATCCTGCGCCGCGATTGGCGCCGGATCGCGGCGGGCCGGGCGCAGGGCCTCGTCCCGGAGCCTCCTCCGCGACGCACGCTCGGCAGCACGGCGCTCGACGCGGCCATGGCCGGGCCGACGCCCGCGACGCGCCGCGTGCTCCTCGTCGTCGTCGCGGTGTCCGTCCTGGCGATGCTGCTCCCTCCCGAGGCGCTCCTCGACCGGCTCGCGAAGGACAACGACGCCATCCGCGCCGGCGAGATCTGGCGGCTCCTCACCGTCGGGCTCGTCCATGGCGGCGCGTTCCACCTCTTCATGAACGGGGCCGTCCTCTCGAACGTGGGCGGCTTTGCCGAGCGGCTCATCGGCGCGCGACGCATGCTGGCCGTGCTCTGGGGCGGCGTGCTCGCGGGATCGCTCGCGAGCTTCGCCACGAACCCGCACCCGAGCGTCGGCATCTCGGGCGGGCTGTTCGCGCTCGTCGGGGCGCTCCTCGTCGTCGGGGTCCGCCACCGCCGCGCGCTGCCGCCGCCGGCGCGGCGCGTGCTCGTGCGGGCGCCGCTCGAGATCATCGTGCTCAACGTGGCGCTCGGCCTCGCGCTGCCGATCATCGACAACGCCGCGCACCTCGGTGGCCTCGGGGGAGGCGTCCTGCTCGGGCTCCTGTTCGAGGTGCGGAGCGAGGTCCGCTCCGCGTTGCAGGGACCTGGCCGCGATCAGGGATGATCGGCAGAAGCGCGGTCGCGATCGCTCGACCGCGCCGTTGGCGGCGGCACGCCGCCCGGCCAGGCACCGTCGAGAGCGGCGAGATCCTCCTCCCCCAGCGCGTAGACGAAGATCGTGTGGTTGATACGCGCGCGCGGCTCCTTCCCGCGCAGGTAGTGCGAGAGCCGCGCCATCCGCACCGAGGCGAAGCGGACCAAGTCGTCGAAGCTCGGCGCGCTCCCGGTCGCGCGCGCCCTCTCGAGGGCCCACGACGCCCTCTGGTACTGCTGCTCGCGCTCGGCGCTCCAGAACGTTCCGGTCGCCGCGAGCCAGTACACCCCCTGGAGCAGGGTCACGCTCATGCAGTAGACGCCCGGGAGCAGCGGCGGCACCGGCCAGACCAGCTCCTGGGGCGGGAGCCCGAACCCGGGGAGGATCGTCGCCTGGATGCCGTAGTACCGCACGTTCCCGTTCCCGAAGTACGAGATGTAGACGGGGACGCGGTCCTGGCCCTGCAGTCCGTGCTCGTCGAGCCAGCGCTTGAGCGCGGGAAGATCCTGGCCCCAGTCGAGCGAGCTGTCGACGAGGTGCTCGTACCCGTGGCGCGGCCCCCCCGCGAGGACGTTGAAGAACGCGAGATAGTGGGGGTGGACCGCCACGGACTCGAGCGGGACCGCGAGGAGCATCGCCGCCAGCCCCCAGCGCAGCGCGGGGCGACGCTTCGCGAGCCACCTCCCCGCGGCCCCGGCGAGGACGAACGAGGGCGCCATCGCCGGCAGCACGTGGCGCACCCCGAGGTTGAGGTGACTCGTCACCGCCAGTGTCCAGTAGACCGCGAAGAGCGCCCACAGCGGAGCCGTCCGGTAGACACCGCGCCACTGCCAGCGCGGTGTGCCGTCGCGCGCCCGGCTCCGCAGCCCCGCCGCGCCCGCCCAGGCGGCCGCCGCGAATGTTGCGAGCGTCGCGACCGGTGTCTTCACGAGCACGGCATACGGGAAGAACCAGGGCCATCCCGCCGTGCTGACCTCGCCGTTCAGGAATGCGAGTCTAGCGGCGGAGGTCCTGAGGGCGTAGCCGAATCCGTACAGCCATGCCTCCGGCAGGAGCCGGAGATCCCGCGCCCACGCGATGGCCCTCGCCGAGAGCGATCCCGAGTCGCGCGCGAGCTCCCAGGAGAGGCTCAGCCCGCCCGGAGAGCGCGCGACGAAGCGGAACCCGTAGCCGGCCCATATGGACACGCAGACGCCGAGGATGACGCCGGCCGCGGCGGCACTCAGCCAGGCGGCCTGGAGGCCCCGCGTCCGCACGACGAGCCGGTAGCCTGGGAATGCGACGAGAAGCGGTCGCCCCACCGCGAGTCGGACGGTGAGCAGGATCGCGGCGATGGGGACGATGAGCGGCGCCGACATCTTCGAGAGGAAGAGGCCGCCCGTCGCGAGGCCGGCGAGGAGCACGGTCCCGGGCGAAACCCGGTGGAGCAGCCGCCACACGGCGCCGCAGGCCGCGAGGAAGAAGAGGGAGGCCGCGACATCCGACGTGACGAGCGGCCCATGCGCGAGGAAGTTCGGGCAGAAGGCGAACAGCGCGAGGCTCACCAGCGCGCCGCCGCGGCCGAACAGGCGCCGCGACCACAGATAGACGAGCGCCCCGAGCGCGACGGAGAGGAGCGTCATCGCGGCGTGGGCGAGCGGCAGCACCCGCTCGGCCCGTCCGCGCTCGCCAAACACGACGTCCTGCGCCGCCTCGAACACGTCGGGCTGCGTCGGTGCGTCGGCGAATACGCCCGACAGCGACACGCCGTCGAGCACGAGCGGCAACGCTCCCAAGCGCTGCGTCACGAGCCCGCCGATCGGATCGAAGTCGTAGCGATGGGCGGTCCAGCCCGCGACGCCCGAGGAGAGGTACCCGCCCTCATCCCACGTCAACGTGTTGTCGAGCGTCGCGCTGAAGGCGAGCGCCGCGTGGATCGCGAGCAGGACGATTGCCGCCGGCCATCCTGCGAGACGGCCCCAGCGCTTGGCGCGGGGCTCCGTCGTCTCGGGCCCAGCGCTCACGATGCGATCCCCTTCGCCTGGCGGATGAGGTCGCACAGCTCGCGGACGGCGCCGCGTCCTCCGGGCGAGCGGGCGACGAAGTGGACCGACTCCTTCACGTCGGGGAGGGCGTCGGCCGGGCAGGCGGCGAGCCCGACCTTCCGGAGCAGTGGGATGTCGTTCACGTCGTCGCCCATGTAGGCCACCTCGTCGTCGGGCACGCCGAGGTGGGCGAGCTGCGCGTAGCCGTCGAGCTTGTCGCGCTCGCCGAAGACGAGGTGCTTGAAGCAGAGATCGCGCAGGCGCGCCTCGGAGGTCGCGCCGGACCTCCCGGAGATGACGCCGAAGTCCACCCGGTCGCGCAGCATCACGATCCCGTGGCCGTCCCTCACGTCGAAGGCCTTGAGCGCCTCCCCCTCGGGCCCGTACCAGAGACGGCCGTCGGTGAGCACGCCGTCGACGTCGAGGAGGACGAGCCGGATGCGCGCCGCGCGCGCGACGAGCGCGTCGGCCGAGACGCCGGCGCGCGAGCGAGGCCGCGCCCTCGGGCTCACGGCTGCCCCTCCCTCACGGCGGACGGGGTCATGCCTGACCGAGAGCACGCCGGACGGCGAGCACGTCCCCGAGGAGCCGGTCCGCCATCTCGAAGTCGAGCGAGTTCGGCCCGTCGGACTTCGCGACGGCGGGATCCTCGTGGATCTCCATGAACAGCGCGTCGATGCCGACCGCGGCCGCCGCGCGCGCGAGGGGCGCAACGAACTGGCGCTCACCGCCCGTGACGTCGCCCGCACCGCCGGGGAGCTGCACCGAGTGGGTCGCGTCGAGGCAGACCGGGACGCCCAGCTCGCGCATGACGACGAGCGCGCGCATGTCCACGACGAGGTTTCCGTATCCGAACGTCGCGCCGCGCTCGATGAGCATCACGTTCGCGTTCCCGGCCTCGCGGCACTTCGCCACGGCGTGCCGCATCTCGCGGGGCGCGAGGAACTGCCCCTTCTTCACCGAGACGCTCCGGCCGTGGCGCGCGCAGGCGATGACGAGGTCGGTCTGGCGGCACAGGAACGCCGGAACCTGGAGGAGGTCCACCACCCGGCCCGCCGGCTCCGCCTGCGACGTCTCGTGGACGTCGGTCGTGCAGGGGAGCCCGGTCTCGCGCTTCACTGCCTCGAACGCGGCGAGCCCCTTCTCGAGCCCCGGGCCGCGGAAGCTCTTCCCGGAGGAGCGGTTCGCCTTGTCGAAGCTCGCCTTGAACACGGCCGGCAGCCCGTGCTTCTCCGCGAGCGCCTTCACCTTGCGGGCATGGGCGAGCGCGTGCGCCTCCGACTCCATGACGCACGGCCCGGCGACGAGGAGGAGCTTTCGCCCATCGCCGATCTCGTGTCCGGCGATCACGCTTCGGACGATCATCGCCTACCCGTTCTTCCCGACCGGCAGCTTCGTCACCGCCGCTCCGGGCCGCTGCGCGTGGTCGCGGTGCTCGCGCGCCGCGGCGACGAGCCCGGCGAAGAGCGGGTGCGCCGCGAAAGGCTTCGACCTGAACTCCGGGTGGAACTGGCAGCCGATGAAGTGCGGGTGGTTGTTCAGCTCGATCATCTCGACGAGGTTCAGGTCCGGGTTCACGCCCGAGAAGAGCATGCCCGCGCCCTCGTACTGCGCCCGGTAGGCGTTGTTGAACTCGAACCGGTGGCGGTGCCGCTCGTGGACGAGGTCGGCGCCGTACAGCTCGCGCGCCTTCGTGCCGTCCTTGAGGGCGCAGGGGTAGCTGCCGAGCCGCATCGTCCCGCCCTTGTCGGCGACGCCCTTCTGGCCTTCCATGAGCGTGACGACCGGGTGCGGACACTGCTCGTCGAACTCGAGCGAGTTGGCGCGCTCGAGCCCGAGCACCGCCCGGCCAAACTCGATCACCGCCATCTGGAGGCCGAGGCAGATGCCGAAGAACGGCACCTTCTTCTCGCGCGCCCAGCGCGCCGCGAGGATCTTGCCCTCGGTGCCGCGCACGCCGAACCCGCCCGGCACGAGGATGCCGTCCACCTTGTCGAGCTCGGAGAGGTCGCCCTCCTCGAGCCGGGTCGAGTCGATGAAGACCTGCTTCACCCGGACGTCGGTGGCGATCCCGCCGTGCGTGAGCGCCTCGTTCAGGCTCTTGTAGCTCTCGTGCAGCTCGACGTACTTGCCGACCACCCCGATGCGGACCTCGCCCAGGCGCGGGTTCTTCACCTTCTCGACGACCGCCTCCCAGCGCTCGAGGCGCGGGGCGCGGCTCCAGATGTTGAGCAGCTCGGCGAGCTTGTCGTCGAGCCCCTCGCCGTGGAGCGCGAGCGGCACCTCGTAGATCGAGGAGACGTCCTTCGCGGTGAAGACCGCCGAGGCGTCCACGTTGCAGAACAGCGCGATCTTGTCCTTCATCTCCCTCGCGATCTCGCGATCCGAGCGGCACAGCAGGATGTCCGGCTGGATGCCGATCTCGCGCAGCTCCTTCACCGAGTGCTGGGTCGGCTTCGTCTTGAGCTCTCCCGCGGCAGCGATGAACGGGACCAGCGTCAGGTGCACGTACAGCGCGTTCTCCTCGCCGACGTCGTACTTCATCTGCCGGATCGCCTCGAGGAACGGGAGCGACTCGATGTCGCCGACGGTGCCGCCGATCTCGACGATGAGGATGTCCGCGCCGCCTGCCGCCTCGCGGATGACCGCCTTGATCTCGTCCGTGATGTGCGGAATGACCTGCACGGTCTTGCCGAGGTACTCGCCGCGGCGCTCGCGCTGGATGACGGTCTGGTAGATGCGCCCGGTCGTGAAGTTGTTCTTCCGGGTCATCTTCGCGCTGGTGAAGCGCTCGTAGTGGCCGAGGTCGAGGTCCGTCTCCGCGCCGTCGTCGGTGACGTAGACCTCGCCGTGCTGGAACGGGCTCATCGTCCCGGGATCGACGTTGATGTACGGGTCGAGCTTGAGGTGCGTGACCTCGAGCCCCCGATTCTCGAGGAGCGCGCCGATGGATGCGGCCGCGAGACCCTTGCCGAGGGAGCTCACCACGCCGCCCGTGACGAACATGTACTTCGTCTTCTTCCCGCGCTTCACCATGGCCCCTCCCCTTCAGACGCGCTGCGCCGCGAGGATCGCCCGAGCGCGCTCGAGGTCCTCCGGTGTGTCGATGCCGAATCCCGTATAGCGCGTGTCGGCGACCCGGATCCGGTGGCCGTGCTCGAGCGCCCGGAGCTGCTCGAGCGACTCCTCCGCCTCGAGCCGCCCCGGCGGCAGCGAGGCGAACACCTGGAGGAACTCCGCGGTGAAGGCATACATGCCCACGTGTGCGCGCGCGAGCGGGCTCTCGCCTCCGGCGCGGCGGTGCGGGATGGGCGCGCGCGAGAAGTAGAGCGCGTCGCCGCGAGCGTCCGTGACGACCTTCACGACCTGGGGGCGAGCGAGCTCGCCCTCGCCGAGCGGACGGGCGAGCGTCGCCATCGCGACGCCCGGCTGCATCGCCATGACGAGCGCCTCGATCGCTTCCGGCTCGATGAGCGGCTCGTCCCCCTGGAGGTTCACGACGACGTCGGCGGCGGGTCGCAGCCTTCTCGACGCCTCCGCGACCCGGTCCGTCCCGCTCGGCGCATCACCGGTCAGCATCGCCTCCGCTCCCGCCCGCTCCGCTGCCCGCGCGATCCGCTCGTCGTCCGTCGCGACGGCGACGACGTCCACTCCGCGCGCGCGGCGCGCACGCTCGACCACGTGTGCGATGAGGGGCCTGCCAGCCAGGTCGGCGAGGGGCTTGCCGGGAAACCGCTGGGCCCCGTGGCGCGCCGGGATGATGACAGCGATGCGTCTCAAACCGGGACGCCAAGCTACGGGATGCGATCGATCGCGTCAACCGGAACGTCGGATCCCGGCGACCCGCGCCTGAAACACCTCGCCGGTGCGGCTACTTGATCCGCTGGACCGCCGTCCCCTGCCCCTCGCTCGCCGACGGATTTGGGCGATCGCGCGCGGGGATGGGGTACAGGCGTGGCCGGTGCTCGACGGTCTCGTTCGCCGGGACGTCCACCCAGCTCGGCTCGGCGTCGACCCAGCCCGCGCGAGCGACCTTCACCTTGTGCTTCCCGGGCTGCACCCGGCGCTCGACCGGCGTCCTCCCGACGGGCACGTCGTCCACGAGGACGTCCGCGCCGGGCGGCTCGGTCTCGACCTTGAGGATGCCCGCCGCGTCCTTCGCGCCGGCGAGGAGCACCGGCGCCGCCGCCGCGACGTCCTTCTGCAGCCGGCGCGTGGCGATCGGGATGTCGCGCTCGACGCTTCCGAGCCGGGCGCCGGTCTTCGCGTCGGCGTGCACGAGCGTGACGCGGTAGGAGGGGCCCCGCTTCCGGAGCGAGCCGCAGACGATCCGATCGACCCCGAGCTTCGCGCCGCGCTCGGAGAGGCACTTCGCGTCGTCGCCGCAGGCGACGAGCGCGGCGTGACCCGCGCGCCCGAGCTGCTGCTGCACGGCGTCCGGCCCGACCACCTCGAACCCCGCCATGCCGGCCTCGCGCGCGAACGCCTCGGCCGCGCTCTTGCCGGTGAACTGGAGCTCGGGCGGCGCCTCGAGGGTGACGACGGCGAGGCGAGGGGTCCCGGCGCGGGCGGGCGTTGCCGAGAGCGCGAGCGCCAGGAGGAGCGGGCGAAGGTGCGTGGGCATGGATCTCGAATCGTCGCAAGGCGCGCCTCCCGGTTCAAGTGCTATGTTGGCCGCGTGACGCGGGACGTCGTGCGGGTGCGGTTCACCGTCGAGCCGAACTACGCGGGCTGGCGGCTCGACCGTTACCTCCAGGAGAAGATCCGCCGGCTCTCGCGCGAGCGGGTGCAGCACCTCATCGTCCACCGGCTCGAGTGCGACGGGCGACGGCTCAAGCCCGCGACGCGGGTCGCGCCCGGGCTCTCCTTCTCGCTCCTCAAGGACGCCGAGCCGGAGCCGGAGGCGCCGCTCGACTTCGGCGTCGTCCACGACGACGGCGCGCTCCTCGTCGTGGACAAGCCGGCGGGCCTGCCCGTGCACCCCACCGCGCGCTACTCCGCGAACACCTTCACCGCCGCGGCCCGCGCCCGCTTCCCGGGACGCAAGGTCGATCCCGCCCATCGGCTCGATCGCGAGACCTCCGGCCTGCTCGCCTGCGGGAGCGCGCCCGAGTGGACGAAGCGGCTCAAGGCCTCGTTCGCCGCCGGGCGCGTCGCGAAGACCTACCTCGCCTTCGCGCTCGGGCGCCCGCGCGAGGAGCTGTTCACGGTGGACGCGCCGCTCGCCCTCACCGGCGCCTCCGCGGTGCGGGTCCGCATGCACGTCCACGCGGGCGGGCTCCCGTCCGTCACGGAGTTCGAGGTGCTCGAGCGCCGGAGCGCGCCCGACGGCGCGGCGGTGGCGCTCCTCGCCTGCCGGCCGCGCACCGGACGGCAGCACCAGATCCGCGCCCACCTCCACCACGCCGGCCTGCCGCTCGTCGGCGACAAGATCTACGGCGAGGACGAGGGGATCTTCGACCGCTTCAGCCGTCACGAGATGACCGAGGACGATCGCGTCCGGCTGCGCCTCGGGCGCCAGGCGCTCCACGCCTGGCGGCTCGAGCTGCCCCACCCCCAAAGCGGCGAGCGGGTCGGGCTCGAGGCGCCGCTCCCCGAGGAGCTCGCGCGCTTCTGGGAGAGTTGCGCCGCGGGGTGATAGCGCTGCTCGGTTGGACTGATCCCGTAAACGCGCCCGCGCCCGAGCCCGCGCCCGAAATAGCCGGGCTCGGACTCGGGCTCGTTCACGGGCTCGGGGCTCAAGCCAACTGGGCACCGCTGTGAGGGGGTCGGAGCGGCTCAGCCGCGGGCGGGTCAGCGCCGCGCCCGGCGCGCGCGGACCAGCTCAGCCTTCGCGATCCGCGCGCGCTGCTTCACCGCCAGCACGTAGAAGCGCTCGCGCAGCGCTGCGGCCTCCGCCTCGGCGAGATCGCCGTGCCGCCCGCGCTCCGCCTCGCGCCGCTCGACGGCCTTCGCGAGCGAGATCGCGGCCGCGACCGAGACGTTGAAGGACTGGACGAAGCCGCGCATCGGGATCGCGAAGGTCGCGTCGGCGAGCGCGAGCGCCTCGGGGGAGACGCCGCGGCTCTCGTTCCCGAAGACGAGCGCCACCTTTCCGGCGAAGGAGAGCGCGCCGAGCGGTCGAGCTCCGGGTCCGAGGTGGGTGACGTAGATCGCGAACCCCTCCGCGCGGAGGTGGGCGAGGCACTCCCCGCTCGAGCGCCAGCGGTGCACGTCGAGCCACTTGTCCGAGTTCTGCGAGATCTTCTTGTTGCGGTCGAAGGCCTTCATCGGCCCCTCGACCACGTGCAGCGCCTGGACGCCGAACGCCTCGCAGGTGCGGAGCACCGCGTTCACGTTCTGCGGATCGCAGAACGCCTCCATCACGACGGTGAGGGTCCGCGTCCGGTTCGCGACGACCTCGTCGATGCGGGCCTTCCGCCCCGGCACGAGGCAGTGACCCGTCTGTGCGCGCTCGCTCACGCCGGTCGAGGTAACCACGGCGAGACCCGGAAGTCACCGGGCGACCGTCATGGCGCCGCTCGGTCGAGCCCATCCCGTGAACCCTGCGCCCGCGCCCGGGGTCTTCGAGCCCGGGCGCGGGCTCCGCGTCGTTCACGGGCCATCCGCCGCGATCACGCGTGCGCCTGCGCGGGCCGCGGCGCGCGCGCGGACGCGGGCTCGAACGCCGGCGCGAGCCGCGCAAGGGCGAAAGCCGAGACGGCGAGCGCCACGTCGCGGGCGGCGACATCGAGGAACCGGCCCGTCGTGAGCAGGTTCAGCGCGATGGCGAGGAGCCAGGCGGACGCCACCCAGCCGAACACCCTCGCGTACCCGGCGAGGACTCCGACCCCGACCGCGATCTCGATGACTCCGACCGCCATCATGAACGCGTGGGGGCTCACCGGCAGGAGCCGCACGGCGATCGGCGACAGGTAAGCCTGCCAGTTCGTGAGGAGGTTCGTGAACTTGTCGAGCCCCGCCGCGATCGGGATGACCCCGAACGTCAGGCGGAGCGCCCAGTAGGCCGTCTCGGTCCTGTGGTCCTGCATCGTCGTCTCCTTTACGTGATGGTTGCGTCTGCCGATCGGACGCCGCAGACGCCCGGAGGTGACCGGTAACCTTCCCGGCCCGCGCGCGTCCCTTCCGCGGATGGAGGTGCCCGTGCTCGTATCGCAGGAGCTCGCAGCGAACGCGTCCTTGACGGACGCCGAGGTGGTCCGCCGGGTCGTCGCGGGGGACGCGGGGCTGTTCGAGGTGCTGGTGCGGCGCCACGACGCCCGCGTGTACCGGACCGTCCGCGCGATCCTGAAGGACGAGACCGAGGCCGAGGACGCGATGCAGGTGGCCTGGCTGCACGCGTACCAGCACCTCCCCGAGTTCGCCGGCACCGCCGCGTTCACGACGTGGCTCGTCCGCATCGCCGCGAACGAGGCGCTCGGGCGGCTCCGCCGCCGCGCCCGGCTCCCGTCGGCCCCGGACGGCGAAGAGGAGGATTCGGCGATGGAGGTGCGACGGGACGACCCCGAGGAGCGCGCCGCCGCGCGCGAGGCGGTGCGGCTGCTCGAGCTCGCCGTGGACGGCCTCACCACCCCCTATCGGACGGTGTTCATGCTCCGCGAGGTGGAGCAGCTCTCGACCCGCGAGACGGCGGAGGCGCTCGGGATCGGCGAGGAGGCGGTCAAGGTCCGGCTGCACCGCGCGCGGGCGATGCTCAGAGCTGCGCTCGGCGAGCAGGTCGAGCGCGCCGCGCCGGAGGCGTTCCCGTTCCTCGCGCCGCGCTGCAACCGCGTCGTGGAGCAGGTGATGGCGGCGATCGCGCGCCTCGGGCGAGTCCGCCCAGGCGCGTCGTGAGCCGCGGCCCGCCTCGTGAGCCGCGGCTAGGCGCGCTTCTTCTTCTTCGCGGTACGCGGTTTCCCGAGCCGGCGCCCCCGCCCCGTATCGCGCGGCGCCGCCTCCTTGAAGAGGACGCGGGCGGCGGCGTCGAGCAGCGCGTCGATGCCCTCGCCGGTCACGGCCGAGACGAGGTGCACCTTCACCGGCTTCTTGCGGCGGGCGAGGAGGCGGGCGAGCTTCTCGCCTCCCTCGCGCGCCTCGGGGACGTCCACCTTCGTCACCGCGACGATCTGGGGCTTCTTCGCGAGCTCGGGTGAGTGCAGCGCGAGCTCCCGGTCGACGGCGTCGAGGTCCGCCTTCGGCGCGCGGCCGGGCTCCGGGTTCGCCCCCTCGACGAGGTGGACGAGCACCCGGCAGCGCTCGATGTGGCGGAGGAACTGGTGGCCGAGGCCGGCGCCGTCGTGCGCGCCCTCGATGAGGCCCGGGATGTCCGCGACGACGAAGCTCCGCGTGCCGCGCCACGAGACCACGCCGAGGTTCGGCACGAGCGTCGTGAACGGGTAGTCCGCGATCTTCGGGCGCGCCCGGGAGATCCGGCTGATGAGCGTGGACTTCCCCGCGTTCGGGTAGCCGACGATCCCCACGTCGGCGAGGAGCTTCAGCTCGAGCACGAGCTCCCGCTCCGCGCCGGGGGTGCCGTCCTCCGCGAAGCGCGGCGCCTGGTTCGTCGAGGTGGCGAAGTTCATGTTGCCGAGGCCGCCCCGGCCGGCCTTCGCGGCGACGAAGCGCTGCTCCGGCTCGCCGAGATCGGCGAGCACCTCGCCGGTCGCGGCGTCCTTCACCACGGTCCCGGGCGGCACGCGCAGGACGAGGTCCTCACCGTCGTGCCCGTTCATGTCCGAGCCCATGCCGTGGCCGCCGCTCTTCGCCTCGTGCTCGCGGAGGTAGCGGTAGTCGAGCAAGGTCGAGAGCTGCGGGTCGACGACGAGCACGACGTCCCCGCCGTTCCCGCCGTCGCCGCCCGCCGGGCCGCCGCGCGGGATGAACTTCTCCCGGCGCCACGCGACCGCGCCGTTGCCGCCGTCGCCGGCCTTCACGTGGATGCGGACCTCGTCTACGAACTTCATCGCTCGCTCGATGGCGCCGGCGGAGAAACGGAAAAGGCGCCGGCGGAGAAACGGAAAACGCCGCGAACCCGGAGGCCCGCGGCGCCCAGCGGCTTCGCCTCTCGTCCGTCAGGCCTCGGGGACGACCGCGATGACGCGGCGGTCGCCGCGGGTGCGCGTGTACTTCACCTTGCCGTCCACGAGCGCGAACAGAGTGAAGTCTCTCCCCATCCCGACGTTCGGGCCGGGATGGAAGAGCGTCCCGCACTGCCGGACGAGGATGTTGCCGGCGACGACCTTCTCCGAGCCGTACACCTTCACGCCGCGGTGCTGGCCGGGAGAGTCGCGCCCGTTTCGAGAGGAGCCCTGTCCTTTTTTGTGAGCCATTGTCTTCTACCTCCGTTCAACCCTGAGCGTAGGCCCGCGCTGCGGGCCGCGCTCCGAAGGGCGATCTCGCCTACGCGCGGACCTCGGTGATCACGACCTCGGTGTACGGCTGCCGGTGGCCGCGCTTCTTCGTCCAGCCTTCCTTCTTCTTGCGGAAGTGGATGACCTTCTTGTGCTTGGCCTGGCCGACGATCTCGCCCTCGACCGCCGCGCCCGACACGGTGGGGGTGCCGACCTTCGGCTCGCCCTCGCCGCCGACGAGCAGCACGTCGAAGACGAGCTTGCCGCCGACGTCGCCCGTGACCTTCTCGATCTTGACCCGGTCGCCCTTCGCGACGCGGTACTGCTTGCCGCCGGTCCGAATCACCGCGTACATCGCCTTCTCCTCGAATTCGGGGGAGGATCTCGCCGGGGCGACGCCACGCGGGCGCGCCTTCCGGCCCTCCGGAAGGGCGGTCATATACGATCGGCGCCCCGTCCCTGTCAAGGAATCCCGGGAGTTACCGGCCGTCCGCGGGCGCCGCTCCGGGAGGTGCCACCCCCCCCTTGATCGTGGGACGCGTTCGGCCGAAAGTCAGCGGATGCGCACCCTCGCTCTCGTCGTCGCTTTCGTGATCGGCCTGCCCGCGCTCGCGCGCGCGCAGGTCTCCGTGGACGTCCACTTCGGGCTCCCCGCCGTCCTTCCGCCCATGGTCGTCGTCTCCCCGGGCATCCAGGTCGTCCCCGAGATGCAGGAGGAGGTCTTCTTCACCAACGGCTACTACTGGGCCCGGCGCGACAACATGTGGTACCGCTCGCGCGTCCACACCGGCGGATGGGTGATGGTCCCCGGGCGCCGCGTGCCGCCTGGCCTCGCGCGGATCCCTCCCGGGCAGTACCGGAACTGGAAGGCGGCGAAGCACGAGATGAAGGCTGAGCGGCGCGCGGAGCGCCGCGAGGAGAAGCGCGAGCGCCACTTCGAGAAGCACGGGCACGGGCACGGGCACTGATCGTCGCGCGGGGTCGTTCCCGGGGGGCCGTCGCGTGAAGCGCGACGGCCCTCCGCTTATCAGGAGGGCGTGGCCCGCCTCGCCCGCGCCGTCCCGGGGAACGTCCCCGGCGACCTCTTCGTCGACGATACCTGCATCGCCTGCGACACCTGCCGCGCGATCGCGCCAGCGACGTTCGGGGGCGGCGAGGACGACGCCGCCTTCGTCGCCCGGCAGCCGTCCGGCCCGGCGGAGCGGCGCCGCGCGCTCATGGCTCTCGTCGCCTGCCCGGTCGCCGCGATCGGCGCGCGCTCGAAGGAGGGGATCGCGGAGGCGGCGTCGGCGTTCCCCGATCCCGTCGCGCCGGGCGTGCTTCGCTGCGGGTACGCGGCGGAGTCGTCGTTCGGCGCGGCGGCCTGGCTCGTCCTGCGGCCCGGCGGGAACGTCCTCGTGGACTCGCCGCGGTTCGCGGGGCCGCTCCTCGCGCGCATCCGCGCCCTCGGCGGCGCCCGCCTCATGTTCCTCACCCATCGCGACGACGTGGCCGATCACGCGCGCTGGCGCGAGGCGCTCGGCTGCGAACGGGTGCTGCACGCGCGCGATCTCGGCCGCGGGACGCGCGACGTCGAGCGCCCGCTCGAGGGCGACGCGCCGGTGGCGCTCGGCCCCGGGCTCCTCGCGGTGCCCGTCCCCGGCCACACTCCGGGATCGACGGCGCTCCTCGCGGACGAGACCTTCCTCTTCACGGGCGATCACCTGTGGGGCGACGCCTCCGGCCGGCTCGGCGCCTCGCGCGCCGTGTGCTGGTGGGACTGGGAGGCTCAGACCCGGTCGATGGAGCGGCTCGGCGCGCTCCGCTTCGAGTGGGTGCTCCCCGGCCACGGGCGACCGTGGCGCGCCCCGTCCGCGGAGGCGGCGCGCCGGGAGGTGCTCGCGCTCGCCCGCGCGATGAGGGACGGGTGAGGGCCGTCAGGGGGGTGGCGCGTCCGCCGGCGGCGACCCGCCGCCCTCCGCCGCCGGCTCCACGTCGTGGAAGCGGCGATAGTCGATGATCCGCTCGCCGCGCGGGCCGCGCACGAGCACGTCGGCGAACCGCCGGTTCCAGAGCACCTGGTCCATCCGGTACGCGTGGCGGGCATGAACGGTGCTCGCGAGGTTCTCGTCGAAGCCGCTGAACGACACGACGAGCACCGCCTCCTTGGCGGCGAGCGAGCGCGCATCCTCTCCCCGGAGCGGGCTCGCCTCGTCGATGGGGTGGATCGCCGTCCAGGTGAGGGCGAAGAGCGCGTGCTGGGCGCGCACGAGGCGCAGATCGGTGAGGCGGCGCACTTCGTCGCCCTCCGCGGTCCTCTCGGTGCGCACGAGCATCACCACGATGCGCGCCTCCACGATCTGCGACGCGCGCGCGTTCGCCATGCGGAACATGAGCGCCGGGGCGCCCTCCCACGCGCGGATCACCGCGACCTCGCTGAAGAGGACGCGCGCGGTCGGGCGCGCGAACCGCGCGAACGCGAGCCCGGCCATGAGGGCGAGCCCCACGCCGCCCACGATGATCTCCCCCGTGACGAGGACGTTCGCGGCGGGCGTTCGCGGCCAGAGGTTCCCGTACCCCACCGTCGCCATCGTCTGCACGCTGAAGAAGAAGGCGTCCGCGAAGCTCCCGGGGCGGGCGTGCTCGATCGCGTCCCCGAGCGCGAGGTAGGCGAGGGCGAAGAGCGCGTTCAGGGACACGTACGCCGCGACGACGAGGAGGAAGAACACCCACCAGCGCGCGGTGAGCATCGAGTGGTAGAGGTCCGCGAGCGGCCTCGGGCGGAGCCCGACGGTCTCGATCGTGCCCGCGAAGGCAGCGCGCCGCCCGCGTGCCATCCGCTAGAGCCCGAAGTGCGCGGGGCTGAGCCCCTTCCAGGCGCAGTACGCGCGGAGCTCCCGCTTCACGAGCCCCCAGGTGAGCGCGATGACGAGCACGTCGTCGGTGAAGCCGATCGGCACGAGGAAGTCGGGCACGAGATCGAACGGCGTCACGACGTACACCAGCGCGGCGGCGAGCGCGGCCACCGCGCGCCACGGCAGCTCGCGGTAGCTCCCGCTCGCGTAGTCGCGGAGCACCATCCAGAGCAGGCGGAGCTTCGAGCGGAACGCGCGCGGCGTCCGGCGCGCCCACCAGGGCGGCGCGGCGACGAAGCGGCCCGCCTCCGCGGCGTGGCGCGCGACCGCGTCGGGCGTGATGTCGGCCGCCTCGCGGGCGAGGTCACGGGCGGCGGCGTCGCGGCAGGAGACGCACTCGGCGTTCGTCCCGAGCGGGCGGCCGCAGGCAGCGCAGGGGCGGAGGGGCATGGCGCGATGGTAACCGCCCCGCGAGTCGCGCGCGCGGGGGAACCCGACCGCGACGCACCCGCGCGTCCAGGTCGATCTCGGGACGGGTCCTCAGCGCGCCTTGCGGCCGGGGCCCCGCTCGGCGCGGGCCGGCTCCTCCTCGACCGGCACGCTCTTGTGGAACTTGCGGTAGTCGATGACCCGCTTGCCGTCTTCGCGCAGCTTCACGATCTCGCGGAACCGCGCGTTCCAGCGGATCCGGCTCGCCGGGTAGACGTGCCGCGCGTGGACGGTCTTCTCGATCCCCTCGTCGAAGCCGGAGATGTTCACGATGATCTCGGTCTCGCTCCCGTCGAGCGTCGCCGCGCTCTCGCCGGCGAGCGGGCTCGCGCGCGAGATGGGGTGGATCGCGGTCCAGGCGTGGGAGAACAGCGCCGAGCCGCCGCGCACGAGGGTGAGATCGTGGGCGCGCCGCACGACCTCGCCGTCGAGCAGCTCGTTCCGCACGAGCATCACCGAGACCTTCGCGTCCACGATGTGGCTCGTCCGCTCGTTCGCCATGCGGAACATGAGCGCCTCACCGTCCTCGTGGGGCCCGATCACCGCCACCTCGGAGAAGAGGACGCGCGCGCGGACGAGGGAGAACTTCGCGAGCACCATGCCGGCCGCGACGACGACCTCCACCCAGTGGACGAAGCCCTCGAGCGCGGCGAGCGCGCCGGCCGCGAGCGCGCGCGGGCCGAGCGCCGGCCCGGCGTCCGCGGGCGCCGCCAGGGCGGCGGCGAGCGCCGGGAGGAGCGGGCCCCCCGCCGGCAGGCGCACCGCGACGAGCAGCCGCGCGAGGCCGAAGAGCGCCTGGGTCGCGAAGTAGACGAGGGCGTACAGCACGAGGAGCCGGCTCCACGGCCCGGTCACGAGCCAGTGGTAGAGGTCGCGCGCCGGTCGAGCGCGCGCAGCCCCTCGGCGTGGGGCGGGCGCACCACGCCGCGCTCCGTCACGATCGCCGTGACGAGGGCGGCGGGGGTCACGTCGAACGCCGGATACCGGGCGGGGACGCCCACCGGCGCGATGCGCTGGCCGGCGAGGGTCAGGACCTCCTCGCCGCCGCGCTCCTCGATGGGGATGTCCTCGCCCCGCGCGGTCTCGAGGTCGACCGTGCTCCACGGCGCGGCCACGTAGAACGGCAGGTGGTGATGAGCGGCGAGGACGGCGAGCGCGTACGTCCCGATCTTGTTCGCGACGTCGCCGTTCGCGGCGATCCGGTCCGCCCCCACGATGACGCAGGCGATCTCGCCGCGGGCCATGAGCCAGCCGGCCATCCCGTCGGTGAGGAGCGTGACCGGGATCCCGTCGCGCTGCAGCTCCCACGCGGTGAGGCGCGCGCCCTGCAGGAACGGACGGGTCTCGCCGGCGAAGACGGAGATCGCGTTCCCCGCCTCGATCGCCGCGCGCACCACCCCGAGCGCCGTGCCGTAGCCGGCGGTGGCGAGCGCCCCCGCGTTGCAGTGGGTGAGGACCCGCGCGCGCGGCGGGACGAGGGGGGCCCCGAGCGCCCCGATCCGGCGGCAGGCCGCCTCGTCCTCGTCCCGGATCGCGTGGGCCTCCTCGAGCAGCGTCTCGGCGCCGAGCCCGATCCGGCGGGACATCCGCCGCACCGCCCAGGCCAGGTTCACCGCGGTGGGGCGCGCATGCACGAGCTGCTCCGCGGCGTGGCGGAGGGCCGCCGGATCCGCGCCACGCCGGGCGTCCACCGCGAGCGCGTAGGCGGCGGCGACGCCGATCGCCGGAGCGCCGCGAACCGTCAGGTCCTTGATCGCGGCGACCACCTCGGCCGAGCTGCGCAGCTCGAGCCAGACCTCCTCGGCAGGCAGCCGGCGCTGGTCGAGCACGCGCACGGCGTCCGTGGCGGCGTCGTACAGCACGGGCCGGAGCGGCTCGCGCGTCATCGCTTCCTCCCGAGCCCCGCGAACGCGCGCAGGGCGAAGTAGACCGCCGCCGCCGCGGCAACGGCGGCTGCGAGGAGCCGGTCCTCGCGGGCGAGGAACGCCGCGACCACGGTGCAGCCGGCCAGCGCGGCGACGACGAAGGCGCGGCTCGGGCCGCGCCTCGCGGCGCCAGCCGGTCCTGCACCCCATCCCGCCCATCGAGCCATTCGCTTCTCCTCCGGCCCAGCGCTGAAACCACAGCTCATGATTAGCGATCACCGCAGAACCGTTCGTGCTGAGCGTAGCGCCCGCGCAGCGGGTGCGAAGTCGAAGCACGCACCTTGGATCCGGTGCCGCCCTTCGACTTCGGGGCGCTTCGCGCCCCTACGCTCAGGGCGAACGGGTGTTCACGAATCACGATCGGTCGTTCACTCCCCGAGCTTCTTCCTGAGCAGCGCATTGACGACCGCCGGGTTCCCCTTCCCCTTCGTCGCCTTCATCACCTGGCCGACGAAGAAGCCGAGCAGCTTCTTGTTCCCCGCGCGGTAGCGCTCGACCTCGCCGGCGCTCGTGGCGAGGACCTGGTCCACCGCCGCCTCGATGACGCCCGTGTCGGACACCTGCGCGAGGCCCCTCGTGCGCACGACCTCGTCCGGCTCCGCGCCGGTCGCGAAGACCTCCTCGAGCACCTGCTTCGCGCCGGCGCCGCCGATGGTCTGGGCGTCGAGGAGCTTCAGGAGCGCGACGAGCGCGGCGGGGGTGAGCTTCCAGGCGGAGGGCGCCTCGCCCCGCTCGTTCGCGAGGCGCGCCACCTCGCCGTTCATCCAGTTCGCGAGCTTCTTCGCCGGCTCGGGGCCGCGGCCGTACTGGTCGAGCGCCGCGTCGAAGAACTCCGCCACCGCCCGCTCCGAGACGAGGAGGCCGGCGTCCTGCGCGGAGAGACCGAGCTCGCTCCGGTAGCGCGCCGCGCGGGCTCGCGGCAGCTCGGGGAGCTCGCCCCGCAGCCGCTCGACGAGGCTCGGCGGCACGAGCACGGGCGGCAGGTCCGGCTCGGGGAAGTAGCGGTAGTCGTGCGCCTCCTCCTTGGAGCGCATCGAGCGGGTCTCGCCGCGATCCGGGTCGAAGAGGCGCGTCTCCTGCTGGACCTGCCCGCCGCCCTCGACGAGCGCGACCTGGCGGCGGACCTCGTACTCGATCGCGGCGCGCAGGAAGCGGAACGAGTTCATGTTCTTGATCTCGCAGCGCGTCCCGTAGCGGTCCGCCCCCTTGCGCATCACCGACACGTTCGCGTCGCAGCGGAACGAGCCCTCCTGCAGGTTGCCGTCGTTCACGCCTAGGGTCATGAGGATGGCGCGGAGCGCCTTGAGGTACTCGACCGCCTCGTCCACCGAGCGCAGGTCGGGCTCCGAGACGATTTCGAGGAGCGGCACCCCGGCCCGGTTGAGATCCACCCCCGAGGCGCCATCGGCCGAGACGTCGTGGAGGTTCTTCCCTGCGTCCTCCTCGATGTGGGCGCGGACGAGCCGGATGCGCTTGTCCTCGCCTCCGACCGTGATCTCGACCGCGCCGCCCTCGCAGATGGGCAGCTCGTACTGCGAGATCTGATAGCCCTTCGGGAGGTCCGGGTAGAAGTAGTTCTTGCGCGCGAAGACGCTCTTCTCCTTCACACGCGAGCCGAGGGCGACGCCGGTGCGCACCGCCATCTCGACCACCCGCGCGTTGAGGCGTGGGAGCACCCCCGGGAGGCCGAGGCAGACGGGGCAGACCCGGGAGTTGGGCTCGCCGCCGAACTCGGTCGAGCATCCGCAGAACACCTTGCTGTTCGTGAGGAGCTGGGCGTGAACCTCGAGCCCGATGACGACCTGGAAGTCCGCGATCGCCATCGTCATCCTCTTGCGATCGCCGGCGGCGGCAGCGGCCCGGCCTCGCGCTCGAGCGCGCGCGCGACGCGCAGCAGCGTGGCCTCGTCGAAGGGGCGCCCGACGAGCTGGAGCCCGACCGGCATCCCGCTGGCGGGCTCGAGCGCGCACGGGACGGAGAGCCCGGGCAGCGCCGCGAGGTTGCAGGTGATGGTGAAGACGTCCGCGAGGTACATCTGGAGCGGGTCCCGGGTCCGCTCCCCCAGGGCGAACGCGACGCTGGGCGCCACCGGCCCGGCGACGACGTCGCAGACGCGGAAGGCCTCGTCGAAGTCGCGCCGCACGAGGGTGCGGACCTTCTGGGCGCGCAGGTAGTAGGCGTCGTAGTAGCCGGCGGAGAGCGCGTACGTGCCGAGCATGATGCGCCGCTTCGCCTCGGCGCCGAACCCGCGCTCGCGCGTCTCGGCGTACATCTCCTTGAGCCCCCTCGCCTCGGCGCGCAGGCCGAAGCGGACGCCGTCGTAACGCGCGAGGTTCGAGGACGCCTCGGCTGGGGCGATGAGGTAGTAGGCGGAGATCCCGTACTTCGTGTGCGGCAGCGAGATCTCGACGAGCTTCGCCCCGAGCTTCTCGTACGTCTGCAGCGCCGCGCGCACCGCCCGCTCGACGCCCGCGTCCACCCCGCCCTGGAACCACTCGCGCGGCACGCCGATGCGCAGCCCCCGCGCCCCCTCCTCGAGGGCGGCGAGGTAGTCCTCGACCGGCCGGGAGGAGGAGGTCATGTCGCGGGGGTCGTGGCCGGCGATGCGGCCGAGGAGGAGCGCCGCGTCCTCGACCGTGCGCGCGAGGGGCCCGACCTGATCGAGCGACGACGCGAACGCGATGACGCCGTAGCGCGACACGCGGCCGTAGGTGGGCTTCACGCCCACGACGCCGCAGAACGCGGCGGGGAGCCGGATGGAGCCCCCCGTGTCCGTGCCGAGCGTGGCGTGGACCTGGCGCGCCGCGACGGCCGCCGCGCTGCCGCCCGAGCTCCCGCCCGGCGTGCGGGAGAGATCGTACGGGTTCGCGCAGGGCCGGTAGGCGCTGTTCTCGTTCGACGAGCCCATCGCGAACTCGTCCATGTTGAGCTTGCCGACGACGACGGCCCCGGCCTCCTCGAGCCGCTCGACCGCGGCCGCGTCGTAGGGCGGAATCCATCCCTCGAGGATGCGCGAGCCGGCGGTGGTCGGGACGCCCTTCGTCGCGAAGAGGTCCTTCACGGCCACCGGGACGCCGTCGAGCTCGGACCGGCGCTCGCCGCGCGTGGCGCGCTCGTCGGCGCGGGCGGCGGCCGCCCGGGCCCGCTCGGCGGTGACGGCGAGGAAGGCGCCCACCTTCCCGTCCGTCGCGGCGATGCGGGCGAGCGCCGCCTCGACGAGCTCGCGGGACGAGATCGCCTTCGCGGCGATGCCCGCGCCCGCCTCGCGGAGCGAGAGCGCGGTGAGGTCGGTCTTGCCGCCGCTCACTCGATGATCCTCGGGACCTTGAAGCAGGTCCCCTCGCGCGCGGGCGCCGCCGCGAGGGCCTCCTCCGGTGACAGGCCGGGCTCGACCTCGTCGGCGCGGAGGGACGGCGTTTCGCCGGCGGCGAGCGCGTGCGTCATCGGCTCGACCGCGGAAACGTCCAGCTCCTCGAGCTGGCGGACGTGATCGAGGATCGCCGAGAGCTGCCCGGCGAAGGTCCGCTCCTCCTCGGGGGAGAGGCGGAGACGCGCGAGGGCGGCGATGCGCCGGACCTCCTCGAGGGACAGGGCCACGGCCGCTCCTAGACGGGCGTCTTCGTCTCGGGCTTGAACCAGTTCAGGATCGCCGTCATCACGCCCTTCGACTCGGGCTTCTCGAGGCGCTTGATCTCGCCCTCGTCGAGGAAGATCCCGTTGCACGAGAAGCACACGTCCACGTCCACGCCGCGGTACGGGATCTCGTGCATGTCCATCCCGCACTTCGGACAGTGCATGAAGTGGAGGTCCTTCAGCCGCTTCAGCTCGGCCGCCTCCTTCTCGTGCTTCGCCTGCAGGGCGAGCTTCCGCTTCTTCTCCGCGTCCTCGCGGACGAAGTACTCCTCCTCGGTGATCGACGGCTTTCCCGGAGTTCCCCTGTCGGACATGTCGTTCATTTCCTCAGCTCTGCGAGTGCGTTCTTGGCCACCTCGACGTCCTCGCCGTCGGGATGCTCGGCGAGATACTTCTCGTAATGCGAGATGGCCTCCGATTTCCTTCCCTGGAACCGGTAGCTCTCCGCGAGCCCCAGCATCGCGTCGGGCTGACCAGGGTCCAGCCGGAGCGCCGCGAGGAAGCTGGCCTCGGCCGGGGGATAGCTCTCGAGATCGAGATAGCACAAACCCCGGCCTGTCAGGGCCTCGGCGTTGCGGGCGTCCTCCGAGGCGACGCGGCCGTAGAGCTCGAGCGCAGCCTCGGCGTTTCCGCTCTCGAGGGCCTTCTTCGCCTGGGCGAGGAGCGCCTTCGGCCCCTTCGGCGCCGCCCGCGCGGGCTTCGCGATCTGCTCGGGCGGGGACTGGAGCGCCGGCTCGGCGACCGGCTCTGGCGCCGGGACGGCCGGCGCCGGAGGCGCGGCGGGGGGCTCGGGCGGCGCGGGCGTGAGCTGGATGCTGAGCGGAACCGAAACCTCGGCGGAGGACGGCGCCACGCGGAACCAGGAAGAGAAGGCGTAGGCCGCGGCGCCGCCGGCGGCGAGGAGCGCCGGCACGAGCACGGCGAGCCGCGTGCGCCCGGTGCGGCGCGGCCGCGGGTCCCCGTCCTGGCCGAGGTCCACCTCGTGGACGGGAGCGAGGATCCGCGCGGCTTCCGGAACGCGGTACTCCGGCGCAGCGGCGCCCGCGTAGGGCGCGGGGTACGGCGTGAGCGGGCCCGCCGCCGGATGGAGCGGCGGCAGCGCGCCCCCGTACAGCGGCACGCCCGGCATGGGAAGCGGCGTCACGGCGGGCTGCGCGACCTGGGTCCGCGAGCGCTCCGCCGCCTCGACCACCTGGAAGAAGCTCGCCAGCTCCGCGATGTTTCCGAGCCGCTTCCACTGATCGCCCGAGAGCGAGATCTCGTCGTCGCGCGAGACCTTCTGCTCGATGATCCACTTCTGGAGCGTGGTCAGCTCACGGAACGTGAAGATGTTCCCGTTCGGCTGACGGACGCGCCACTCCCTCGGCCGCTCCGGCTCGCGCGGCCACTCCGCCTCCGCGTGCGGCGGGGCGGGCGACTGCACCGCAGGGATGGCCGGCAAGGACGCGCGCCTTCCGCCTGGCCGGGGCGCCGCCGCGGAGGCGGGGAGCGGCGCACCCTCCATCTCGCCCGGCTTCACCGGCACGGTGACGACGAGCTCCTTCTTCTTCACCTTGAAGACGTGGCCGCAGTTCGTGCACTGCACGGTCAGCCCCGAAGAGGTGACCTGCTCGTCGTCGAAGACGTACTGGGCCCTGCAGCGTTCGCAGCGGACGTCCATGGAAGCTCGCGGGAAGAGGCGCTTCTTTCCCGCGCATTGTACGACACCGCCGGGTTCCGACGAAAAATTGACCCCTCGCTACCCGCCGATATCCTCGGGCGGGCAAGCCCTCGTTCGCGCGAGGCGGCGGAACCTCGGGAGGCGGTGGCGGCGCGCATGGGGAAGGCCAAGGGGAATCGGCGGCTGGACGACGGCTCGAGTCGGCGCCCGGATCGCGAGACGCCTCGCCGCAAAGCGGGCGCGGCGCGGACGGGGATGGCGCGGGACATCGCCGCGGTCGCGCTCCTCGCCGCCGCGGCGGTGAGCGCGCTCGGCCTCGTCACGTTCTCCTCCATCGATGGCGCGCTCATCGCGCGGAGCATGCCGCCGACGAACCTCTGCGGACCGGTGGGGCACCGCGGCGCCGCGGCGCTGTACGGGCTCCTCGGCTTCTCCGCCCTCGTCCTCCCCGTCGCGATGGCCGCCGCGGCAGTCCAGCTGTTCCGCGGCGCGACGCCGCGGATCACCGCGCTCTCCGCCGCCGCGTACGCGGTCCTGACGCTCTCGGTCGCCTCGCTCGCGCACCTCGCCGTGGGCGATCGCGCCGCGGCCTCGTTCCCGGCCGGCGGCGTGGTCGGCGCGGCGCTCTCCGCGTTCTCGGTGCGCTTCCTCTCGACCTGGGGGAGCGCCATCATCCTCGTCGCGACCGGCACCGTCGCCCTCATCGTCGCCGCGGACGTGAAGCCTCAGGCCATCGCCGCCGCGCTGGTCCGCGCCGCTCGCGCGACGCTCTCGTTCCTCTTCGCCCGGATGACCGACGCGGTGCAGGAGCACCGCGTCGCCGTCGCCGAGCTGCGCGCCGAGGAGGCGTCGGTGCGCGTCCGGCGCGTCGAGGAGGAGGCTCGCGCGCTCGCCGACAGCGCGGAGATCGAGTTCTTCGGCGAGGAGGATCGCGCCGACGCCCGCGCCGTCGCTGGCGCGCTCGCGCTCGAGCACGTCCGGCGCAGCGGCACGTTCGAGGATCCAGCCTGGGCGGTGGTCCCGCCCGCGGTGGAAGGCGAGCCGCTGGAAGCGGCCGCCGAAGCCGAGGCGGAGGAGCCCCGGCGCCGCAAGCGCAAGGAGAAGGACGCCGGCGCGACCGTGGAGGCGGGCGCTCCTGCCGCGGAGCTCGCCCCCGCGACTCCGTCCGCGAAGCCGGAGATCGTGGTGTCGCAGGCGATGCTCGAGCGCAGCGCGAGGAAGAGGAAGGAGAAGAAGGAGGCCCCCGACTTTGCCTTCACGAAGGCGGGGGACGTCTTCCAGCTCCCCTCGACCGCGCTCCTCGACGTCCACGAGGAGAAGGCGAAGGCGGTCGACGAGCGCGGCCTCACCCGCATCGCCGAGATCATCGTCGCGACCCTGAACCAGCACGGGGTCGAGGGATCAATCCGGCACATCCGCCCCGGGCCGGTGGTCACCCTGTACGAGTTCTCTCCGGTGGCGGGCGTGAAGCTCGCCCGCATCGAGAACCTCGACAAGGAGCTCACGATGGCGCTGAGCGCCATCCGGATCCGGATCATCGCGCCGATCCCGGGCAAGGGCGTCGTGGGCATCGAGGTGCCGAACCACGACCGCTCGACCGTGTACCTGCGCGACGTCCTCGAGTCGGAGGCGTTCGCCCACGCCGGCGGGTTCCTGCCGCTCGGTCTCGGCAAGAACATCGAGGGGATCCCCTATTGCGTGGACCTGCAGCGGATGCCCCACCTCCTCATCGCCGGCACCACCGGCTCGGGGAAGTCGGTCGGCCTCAACACCATGATCCTGAGCATGCTCTACCGGCAGACGCCGGCCGAGGTGCGGATGATCATGGTGGACCCGAAGATGACGGAGCTCTCCGCCTACGAGGACATCCCCCACCTGCTCCTTCCCGTCGTCACCGATCCGCAGAAGGCGGCGCGCGCGCTCCAGTGGGCGGTGGACGAGATGGAGCGGCGCACCCAGATCCTCGCCGACACCGGCTCGAAGGACCTGAAGTCGTACAACGGCAAGGTCGAGAAGCTCCGCGCCGAGGGGAGGACCTTCGAGGAGCAGGACGCGCTGCCGGCGCGGAAGCTCGTCGTCGTCGACGTGACGGCAGGCGAGACCGAGGCGGAGGCCGCCGCGCGCGCGCAGGCGGACACCGTCGACTCGGCCGCTCACCCTGAGCCCTTCGACTGCGGGCCTGCTGCGCAGGCCCTACGCTCAGGGCAGGCGGAGTCGAAGGGCCGCGCCGCGAGCGCCGAGTTCGAGGATCCGACCGCCCCTCCGCCCGCCGACCCGGTCGCGGCGCGGGACGAGCGGAAGCTGCCGCAGAAGCTGCCGTACATCGTCGTCGTCATCGACGAGCTCGCCGACCTCATGATGACGGCGCCGCGCGAGGTGGAGATCTCGCTTGCGCGCCTCGCGCAGAAGGCGCGCGCCACCGGCATCCACCTCATGGTGGCGACGCAGCGCCCCTCGACCGACGTCGTGACCGGGATGATCAAGAACAACTTCCCGGCCCGCATCAGCTTCCGCCTCGCCTCGCGCCACGACTCGCAGACCATCATCAACGGCCCCGGCGCGGAGACCCTGCTCGGCGACGGCGACATGCTCGTCATGACCGCCACCCAGCCGGTGACGCGCGTGCAGGGCGCGTTCGTCTCCGAGGAAGAGCTCCACCGGGTGGTCGCCTTCCTGAAGGAGCAGGGGCGGCCGGTCTACGACGACTCGATCCTGAAGGCGCGCGAGACGGGCGATCGCGGCGGGTTCGACGACGACGACGACCCCGTCTACGACCAGGCCCTCGAGCTCGTCGCGCGGATGGAGGAAGTCTCGGTCTCGAAGCTCCAGCGCGAGATGCGGCTCGGCTACAACAAGGCCGCGAAGATCGTCGAGCGCATGGAGCGCGAGGGGGTGGTCGGGCCCGCGAACGGCGTGAAGCCGCGCCAGGTGCTCATCCGGCCCATCGGCGAGACGAGCGCGGTGCCGAACGTGTGATCCGAACCTCTCATCGCTCGACGGATGCCCGTCGGCGACGGGACGGCCCCTGGGCGGGGGACCGCACTGCGATCACTGCTGACGACGTTCGCGCACCAGCAGGAAACCACGGTTCTCCACCGTGTCCTTCGTCCGCATCGACGCGAAGAGCGCATGGGCCGGGACCCAGACCCAGGTGTGCCCCTGGTTCGGGTTCACGTCGAGCAAGAGGAAGGAGTCCGACGTCTCGTCGTAGGCCGCCACTGGCGAGATGTGACCGCGGCCCTTCTGTCCCAGCGCCTCGCGGGTGTAGTTCACGATGACGTAATCGTTCGCGGTCGCCAGGTTCGCCACGATCTCGGCCTCGAGCGTCTTCTCGTCGGCGCCCTCGCCGACGACGCGGATCTGCGAGTCGAGCCCGTGCTTCAGCAGCACTTCATGAAGCTGGCGGAGCTGCATGCCGGGGTCGCGCTTGCCGCCCTTGTCGGGGAGACCGAAGAAGACTGCCTTCGGCTTCACCGAGTTGAACTTCTCGTCGAAGAACGCGCCTTGCGTGTAGCGGTCGAAGACCGGATCGATCCCCTTGGGAAGGTTCGCGGAGAACTCCGCCGGGAAGAGCGACGGATCCCTCGGGCGAGCCACCTTGTCGTTTCCGGCGCGGAGCGCGTTCAGGACGATGACCGCCGTCGCGGGACCGCACATGGCGACGTTCTGTTCGCTCTCGAAGTGGTTCGCCAGCGTGAAGAAGTCGATCTTGTGCCTGCTGCGGTCGAGGCGAGCCATCGACTCGGTGGACGCAAAGGGAACGAGGCCCTGCGGCGGCTCTGGCGCAACGCTGCCGAGCGCCAGCATGAGGAGAAGCGCGAGCATCGGGGACTCCCAGGGCGGGTGTGGTGACCGCCGATCGGGTTCGAATGCGGCGACTTATCGACGGGCCGTCACGGTTCGCCGAGGTCTCGCGGGTGATGCCCACCGGGGCTCGGCGGACAGTCGAGCTGTCGGTGGCGAATAGGCCGAATGGCCACGTACTCTCTCGAGCCACGGGCTCAGAGCGTCGCGCGGTACCGCTCCCACTGCGCCTTCAGCTCGTCCACCAGCCCGACGTAGCCGGGGTCCTGGCGGATCCGCGCCAGGTTCGGATCGCTCGCGAAGAGCGGGTAGCACCGGAACCCGTTCTCGGCGGCCCAGCGGAGCCAGTGAACGGCGTCGCCTGGCTGCCCGAGCAGCGCGTACGCCGAGGCGATGTTGTACGCCGCGTGGTGGAAGTGGACGTACCCCTTCCACTTCTCGAGCCCTGCGGCGATGTCCGCTCGTGCGCGGCGCTTGTCGCCTGCCTTCGCGAACAACGTTGCGCCTGCGCTCGTGACGACCCCGCCGCGATCGTCTGGGTGCGCTCGCAGGTACTCTTCCATGAGCGCCGGCACCTCCTGAATGGGACGGCCTTCGCGGCGCTCCCTCGCCGTCGGCTATTCGCCACGCAAAGGACTGCGGGTGGCGACGTAGAGATCCCTTCCTCCGTACCCGCCCGGTCGGTCCGAGTAGAAGTACAGCGCGGTGCCATCCACCGAGAGCGCGGGCGCCCCCTCATTCGAGGTCGTGTTGATGCAGACGGGACTCGGCGCAGCGCTGCAAGGCTCGCCGTTCTCGTTCAGCGCATCGGCGTTCAGGTTCACGGGTGGTTCCCATTCGTCGTCGAGACTGCTCGAACGCATCGAGAACCACAGGTCGAGGTTGCGCGGCGTGGGCGGGCTGTCCATCTGCCCCTGGAACCCATCGCGATTCGAAGTGACGAACATGGCCAGGCCGTCGCTTCGGATCCCGGTGGGTGTGTCGCGGTAGGGACTGTTCAGCGCCGTCACGTCGTCGCCCTCGGGAAACTTGAGATGGTACAGGTCGAGGTCCCCGGGAACCCCTCGCCGGCTCACGTACTCGTCGAAGTCTCCCAGCCCACCTGTTCGCAGGATGCTGTTGAAGAAGATGCTGACGATCCCCGTCGTTGCGTCCACGAAGATTCGAGGAGCGTTCGTATCGTAGCTGGGGTCATTGATCCCGCCGCCGAGCGGCTGTGCCGGCTCCCATCCGAAGTCGTCGCCGGTGTCGTCGCGATGGGATACGTAGATCTGGCTTGCGCCGATCTGCCCGAAGGGTCGATTGGCGCGGCTGAATAGCAGCCAGTGCCCATCAGCCGAAACGTTCGGCGCGTACTCGCTGTCCGACGTGTTGATGCTGGGTCCGAGGGGCACGGGGGAACCCCACGGAGCGTCGATGCTTGCGCGGTGGGAGACCCAGAGATCCTCCAGCCCACTGCCCCCCGGGCGATTCGACGTGATGTAGAGGGACAACCCGTCCGGCGATATCGCCGGATGGAAATCGTTGTATGGCGAATTCACGACGCTTCCCAGGTTGACCGCTGGGGACCAGGGCCCGAAGCTTTCGCATGCGCTGCTCTCGGCAGCGGCGTCGGCAGGCCACGCGCACCCCGCCGCTGTCAGAAAGCCGATGCTCGTGAACGCTACCCACCGGAAATACGCACTCATGCCGATCCTCCTGGGCCACGTACGGGCCCGTTGAGCGGATGGCCGGATGGCCTCCGCAGAAGAGGTGCGCGATCGACCGAAATTGTCGCAGGAGGGCACCGAAGCGGGTGCTCAGGGCGAGAGCGTCGCGCGGTACCCCTCCCACTGCGCCTTCAGCTCGCTCATCAACGCGATATAGCCGGGATCCTGGCGGATCGGCGCCAGGTTCGGATCGCCTGCGAAGAGCGGATAGCAGGGGAACCCGTTCTCGGCGGCGTCGCGGAGCCAGTGCACGGCGTCGGCGGCCTGACCGAGCAGCGCATACGCGGACGCGATGTTGTACGCGGCGTGGTGGAAGTGGACGTACCCCTTCCCCTTCTCGATCGCCGCGCGGATGGCCGTCTTCGCGCCGCGAGCGTCGCCCGCCTGGGCGAACAGGATGGCGCGGTTGCTCGTCACCACGCCGCCGCGGTCCTCGGGATGCGCCCTCAGGTACTCGTCCACGAGTGCGAGGGCCTCCTGCTTCCGTCCGAGGTGCTGGAGCGTCCACGCGACGTCATGGCTCAGGTGGGATGGGTTCGCCTGCTGCGGGACCTCACGAAACTTCCTGAGCGCCTCGTCGTACTCTCCACGAAACGCGAGCACGAGCGCAATCCGCCGCAGGGCGTTGCTATCGGTGGGGTCGAGCAGCAGCGTTTTCTGGAGCTCCAGCGTTGCGCGGTCGAGCAGTCCGATGTGGAGGTAGACCACAGCGAGGAGATGGTGCGCACCGGAGAGGTTCGGGTTCAGCGACAGTGCCCGCTCGAGCTCCTTCGCGGCGCGCTCGTGCCAGTACCGGTCCGGAGGGACTCCCCAGAGGAGAAGGGCGGTCGCGTAGTGCGCCTCGGCCAGATCGGGATCGAGGCGGAGCGCTGCGTGAGCCGCGATGTCGGCGCGTTCGAGGGCGGCGGCGTCCCCCGGGGCGAGCTCGCCCACCCGCACGCCGTACGCGTACGAAAGCTCCGCCTGCGCTGGCGCGAAGCTCGGATCGAGGGCGACCGCGCGCTCGAGGAGCCGGATGGCCTCGGCGTTGTCGCGCTCGTTTACATGGAGGAGGTGGATCTTGCCGCGCAAGTAGAGGTCGAACGCTTCCGGACTGGTCGTCGGTCGCGAACGCGACCCCTCTTTGCCGACGAGCGACAGCGCGAGCGCCGCACGCACCGCTCGCACCGCCTGGTCTTCCAGCGCGAAGCCGTCGCGCGCGTCCCCCTCGAATCGACCCGCCCAGACCTGCTCGCCGCGGGCAGTCCGGATCATCCGCAGGTCGACGCGCACCTGGTTCCCCGCTCGCCCGATGCTGCCCTCGAGGAGTGCGTCCACATTCAGCGCTCGACCGATCTCCGGCACCGGCCTCGCGGTCGCCTTGAATGCGCTCGCCGAATGCCGTGAGGTCACCCGCAAGCCCCGTGTCCGCCCGAGGTCGGTCGTGAGCGCCTCGGTGATGGCGTCTGCGAAAGATGGCTGGGACGTGTCGCCAGCGAGGTCCTCGAGCGGCAGCACTGCCAGTGATCGGATTCCTGCTGCGCCCCCATTTCGCGTCAGCCGCTCTCGCCAGGGGCCCGCGAAGAGCGCGAGTGCGGCAAGCGCCGTGAGGAGCGTCACGGCGGCGGCGAGCCGCCTCCACGCGCCCGTTCGGCCGCTCTCGAGGGCAGCGACGATCGCCTCGATGGATTGGAAGCGCTCAGCGGAGTCGTGGCGCAGGCCGCGCACGAGCGTGCGCCTGAGCCAGGCCGGGACTTTTCGCCGCCGTGTCGAGTTCAGATCACCTCGCCGGATCGCGCCCTCGAGCTCCGCGAGCGACTCGCCGCGGAACGGCCGCTCGCCGTAGAGTGCCTCATACAGGGCCACGCAGTAGCTGAACACGTCCGCGCGCGCGTCCACCCGCTCGCCGCGGAGCTGCTCGGGCGCCATGTACGCGGGACTGCCGGCCAGCGCCGTGACCGTGACCGAGCGGACCGGCTGGGAATCGCCGCCCTCCGCGCGGTCGCCGGGGGCAGGCGCGAGGGCGCTCGCCAGGCCGAAGTCCGTCACCCGCACCCGCCCGTCCGCTCCCACGAGCACGTTGTCCGGCTTGAAGTCGCGGTGGATGAGCCCCGCCGCGTGCGCCGCCGCGAGGCCGCGCGCCGCCTCGAGGAAGACGTCCAGCACCTCCCGCCAGCTCCGTCGCTCCTCGCCGAGCCACGCCGTCAGGGTCCGGCCCTCGACGAGCTCCATCGCGAGGAAGACCTGGCCGTCGAGCTCCCCCACCTCGTACACCGCGAGGACGTTGGGGTGGGAGAGGCGGGCCATCGCGCGCGCCTCGCGCAGGAGGCGCTCGCGCATCCTCGCCTCGCTCGCGTCTCCGGCGCCGCCCGGCTGGAGCATCTTGAGGGCGACGGTCCGGCGCAGCTGATGATCGCGCGCCGCGTAGACGACGCCCATCCCGCCGGCGCCGATCGGCTCCAGCACCTCGTAACGTCCCGGTGGCTCTCCCGGAGCGGGCGGCTCGGGCCAGGCAGATCGGGCGAGCTCGGCGAGCGCCTGTCGACATCCGTTGCACCCGCGCAAGTGCGCCTCGGCCGCGGCAACATCTTCGGGCGCCAGGCGCCGCTCGACGTACTCCAAGAGGTCGTCTTCTGCGAGGCAGCCCATCGGTCACGTCGCTTCGGATGACACGCCGTTTTACAAAGAGCGAAGGCGTACCGCGCGTGCCACATGGGTGAGGCCGCTTCGCTATCTGGGATCCTTCTCGCTCGGCTCGGGCGAGCGCGAGAGCTCGCGCCCGCCGCCGAGTCCATCGAGTCCGCGCTGCGCGCCGCGGACGCGGCGGGGCGCGCGGCCTTTCCGGACGTGCCGCTCGACGCGGAGGCGTTCGCCGCGCACGTCGCCGGCCACGTCCGCACGCGAGCGGACGTGGAGGGGGCGATCGCGGCGCTCCATGCGGCGGATCTCTTCCTTGCCTGCGCTTGTTCCCTCGGGATCCCTGCGGCGCTCGCGGAGTTCGAGCGGGCCCAGCTCTCTCGGGTCCCGGCCCTGGTGCGGCGCATCGACCGCTCGCCCGCGTTCGCCGACGAGGTCGCCCAGGCGATGCGCGAGGCGTTCCTCGTCCCGGCGCGCGGAGGGGGTCGCCGGATCGCCGAGTACTCGGGGCGCGGCGCCCTCTCGAGCTGGGTTCGCGTCGTCGCGGTGCGCACCGCGCTGCGCCTGCGCGCGGAGCGGCGCGGCGCCGGCGTCCCGCTCGACGGCGAGCTCGAGGGCCGGCTCCCCGGGGTGGTCGATCCGGAGCTCGACTACCTGAAGCTCCAGTACCGCCGGGCATATGAGGAAGCGGTGGAGGCGGTGCTCGCCGCGCTGCCGGACCGCGACGCCCTCCTCCTGAAGCTGCATTACGTGGACGGCCTCAACATCGATCGCATCGGAGCCCTCTTCGGCATGCACCGCTCGACGGTGGCGCGCTGGAGGGCCAGCGTCCGCCGCAGCCTCCTCGCGAGCACGCGAGAGGAGCTGCGGCGGCGCGTCCCGATGACCGAGTCCGAGTTCGAGAGCGTCCTCGCGCTCGTGCGCAGCCAGCTCGTCGTCAGCATCCGCACGGCGCTGCACAGGCCGGCGATGCCCAACGCTGACGAGGTCGAGCCCCGATAGGACGAGGACCGGGCGGGCCTCGCTCGAGGCGCTTCAGAACCAGCACAGCGTGTAATCCAGGGTTGGGCCGCAGTACGCGTTGACGGTCGGTGGATTGATCGCGCCGCCGAGGGCGCAGAACGTCGAGGCGCCGATCGCGCAGGTGGCGAGATCCATGCAGTCGCCCGTCTCGGTCGAGGTAGCGGGATCGACGAAGCAGTACCCTTGGTAGGCGTAGTAGCCAGGGAACGAATCGAAACACCTCACCGTCACGCTCACGTTCGCGCCGGAGATGGTGCCGCTCGCGCTGGAGTCCGTCCCGTATGGCCCGAACCCGCACGTCTGCCCGGAGGGCTGCGTGGCTACCGTCACGGTGTAGCTCGAACCGTCCGGGAGCGGGGTCGTGAACACGAAGGAGCCGTCCGCGGTCAGCGTCAGGTTGTCGCTGCCGTTGTCCTGAAGGACGAGCGTACCCGTGAAACCGCTCACCGACCCACCCACGGTGTAGTACGTCGTCGACGACGCGTTCGGCGAGCAGCTCACCGCCACGTTCGTCACGTTCGCGCCCGAGATGGCGCCAGTTCCGTTCGCCACCGTGCACGTCTGGCCCGAGGGCTGCGTCGCCACGGTCACCGTGTAACTGGACCCGTCTGCGAGAGCAGTCGCGAACGTGAATGAGCCGTCCGTGCTCAGCGTGAGGTTGTCGCCGCCGTTGTCCTGCAGCGTGAACGTGCCCGAGAGCCCCGAGGTCGTTCCACCGACCGTGTAGTACGTGACGGGCGAGGGATTGGGCGAGCAGCTCACCGTCACGTTCGTCACGTTCGAGGTGATCGTGCCGGTCCCGTTCGCGACCGTGCAGGTCTGGCCGGAAGGCTGTGTGAGCACGGTGACGGCGTAGGCCGAGCGGTTCTTGAGCGGCTTCGCGAAGGTGAAGGTTCCGTTGGCGCCGAGCGTGAGCGTGTCGTAGCTGCCGTTGTCCTGCAGGGTGACTGCGTCGCCCGACAGGCCCGAGAGCGTTCCGCCGACAGTGAAGCGTGTCCCCCCTTTCCGGCTGGCCGCGTTCGCCGCCTCGTCGAGATTTCCACTCGCCTCATCCCCGGGATCCTCCGTTCCTCCGCATGCGAGGGCCACCGCGAAGGCGACCAGCATTGCCCAGCGCCGTTCCGTCCGGACGCGCATCGAATTCCTCCCCTTGCGGGGGCGTGCGGGCTGCTGTCACGCAGCGCGGCGCCTCCGCAGAGGAGGTGGGCGGCCGGCGAGAATTGTCGCGGAACGTGCCGCCGCCCGGCCGGCCGCACCCCGTGCCGTCCCCGGCGCCTGACGGTGCTTATCTCGAATCACGTACGCACGGTCGTGGCCCGACCGGACGAGGCGGACAGCCACGACGGGGGGGGAGGACTGAAGCCATGATCGGATCGGTCGTTTCTGGCGTGCTCCTCGCGGCGGTCGTCGCGGCGGCGCCGGCGGAGACGCTCCCGCGCAAGGCCGCGGAGGCGATGGGGTCGCAGGGGCTCGTCGGGGCGTGGCTCGTGTCCGCGAGCCGGGCCGGCGGCGAGGGGGTCGTGCTCGTCACCTTCTCGTCCGACGGGACGTTCTTCCGGAGCGGGGACACGCACCCGACGCTCAGCGTCGCGCACGGCGCCTGGAAGCGCACGGGCGACCGGCAGTACGACGGCACCTACGTCGCGCTGCGCTTCGACGACAACAAGAAGTACGTCGGGACGCAGCGGACGCGGATCCGCATCACCCAGTCCGGGGACGACGAGTTCACCGGGCTCGCGAAGGTGAGCGTCCTCGACGCGAGCGGCAAGGAGGAGAAGACCTCGGAGACGAAGCTCGCGGGGAGGCGCATCCAGGTGGAGCCGTTCTAGCCTCGGCCCGGCGTCACACCCGCATCTTCCGCTTCTCCTCGCCGGAGAGGATCCGCCGGATGTTCGCGCGGTGACGCACGACGATGAGGAGGGCGATGACGACGCAGGCCCACGAGATGGGGCTCGTCCAGCCGTACTGCACGAAGGCGCCGGCCGTGCACACGGCGGTGCCCGAGAGCGAGCCGACCGACGAGATGCGGGTCGCGGCGTAGGCGACGCCGTACGTGACGAGGCCGGCCAGGGCAGCCCAGGGCGCGAGGACGAGGAAGATCCCGACCGCGGTGGCGACGCCCTTGCCGCCCTTGAAGCCGAGCCAGACCGGGAAGAGGTGGCCCGAGAAGGCGGCCACGGCCACCACCACCATCCAGATCTCGCCCGCCGGCGCGCCGGCGAGGAGCCGCCGCGCGACGACCACCGGGACGACCGCCTTCACGGCGTCGAGGACGATGACGGCGAAGCCGAGCTTCTTCCCGCCCGCCCGCGCGACGTTCGTCCCGCCGATGTTCCCCGACCCGACCGTGCGCACGTCCACGCCGAGCACGACGCGCCCGAGCACGAAGCCGAACGGGATCGACCCCATGAGGTAGCCGGCCGCGACGAGGAGGATGCCGAGCGTCGTCGTGCTCACGAGATGCCCTCCCGCAGGACGAGCCACGCCCAGTTCGCGAGGAGCGCTGCGATCCCGAGCGCCGTCGCGGCCCGCAGCGCGCGCACGCTCGGGATGGGGAGCGGCGCTCCCACTGCGACGCGCACGGCGTCGGCGAGCGCGCCGAGCCAGGCGGCTCCGGCGAGGAGCGCGCCGAGCGGGCTCGCCGCGAAGGCACGGGCCGCCTCGCCGTGGGCGAGATGGACGAAGGCGTGGGTCATGCCGCAGGTCGCGCAGGGGATCCCGGCGAGCCCCCGGAGCGGGCAGACCCAGGGGAGGTCGAGCACCGGCAGGAAGCGCGCCACGAGGAAGGAGAGGAGCGCGATGGACGCGAACACCTCCGGGTGGCCGAAGCGGCCGGTCTTGCGCCTGGCGATCGTCATCAGAGGTCGATGCGCTGGCCCTGCCCCGCGCTCTGCGCGGCCTTGAGCAGCGCCGGGAGGGAGAGCCCGAGCGCGCCGCAGCAGCAGATGCACATGAGCAGGAGCGGCGAGAGCACGGCCGCGGCGGCCTTGCCCGGGCCGCAGCGCTGCGCGGCACCGAGCCCCGCGATGCACACCACGGCCGCCCAGACGAGCGCGATGAAGGTGCCGCACACCGGGGCCGCGAGCAGGACGGTCAGGCCCATGGCGTGCGCGACGACGGTGACGGTCGCGTCGAAGCCGCGCGTCGCGCCGCGGAAGAGCAGGAGGAGGAGGTGGAAGACGCCGGAGAAGACGTAGACGATCACGATCGCGATCACGGGCGCGAGCGCGACCTGCGCCAGAGTGCGCGCGCCCGAGGCGCCGAGGAGCGCCTCGCGGGCGGCGGCGACCTGCTCGGGCGACATGAAGCGCGAGAGGCGATCGACGAGCACGAGCATCTGCTCGCGGGAGAGGACCGTGTAGAGCGCCTCCGCCGCGCTCCCGATCGTGAACGCGATGATCGCGAAGAGGAGCGCGCTCCCGGTCTGGTCGATCCGCACGCGCGAGAAGAACTGCTGCGGCTGGGTCGCGACGAGCTTCAACGTCTGGACGAAGCCCGCGAAGAGCCCGCGCTGGGCGCGGTCGGCGAAGGGCGACGGGATCTCGGGACCCCCCGGGCCTCCTGGGCCGCCCGGGCCTCCGGGCGGTGGCGGGTACGGGCCCCACCCGCCGGGCGGAGGCGGCGGGGGAAGCCATCCGGCGGGCGGAACGTGACCGGCCGGCGGCGTCCCGGGAGGCGGCGGCTGGCCCGCGCCGTGGACCGGAGGGGACGGCGGAGCGGCGGGCGGCGCGGGCGCCTGCGGCTCACCACCCTGCGGCGCGGCGGGATCGGGGAGGAGCAGCTCGGACCCGCAGTGCGGACAGGTCTGGCGGCCGTACCGATCGGTCGTGAAGGTGCCCTGACACCGGGCGCAGCGCGCGAGCATGGGGCCGAGCTTACCGCGTCGTGCCGGCCGCGGGTCGCACTACTCGCGGAGCGCCCGGACCTCGTCGACGTTCACGCCGCCGCGGGTGCGGTAGATCGCGATGACGACGGCGAGGCCGACCGCCGCCTCGGCGGCGGCGACCGCGATGACGAAGAACGCGATGACGTGGCCGGAGACGTTTCCCGTCTGCCGCGCGAAGGCGAGGAAGGTGAGGTTCGCCGCGTTGAGCATGAGCTCGACGCTCATCATGATGATGAGCGCGTTCCGCTTCATGAGCACGCCGGACAGGCCGATGGTGAAGAGAATCGCCGCGAGGTAGAGGAACCAGGTGACGGGAGCCATCGTCAGATCCTCTCCTTCGCGACGACGACCGCGCCGACGATGGCTACGAGGAGCAGCAGGCTCGTCGCCTCGAACGGGAGCAGGTACTCCGTGAAGAGCACGGCTCCGACCGCCTTCACCGTCCCGAAGCCGGGGGCGACTGCGCGCATGCCGTCCTCGGAGATCCGCGCGATGGCGGAGGCGAGCACCGAGGCGAGCGCGATCGCGCCGAGGACGCCGAGGTACTGCATCGCCCGCTTCCGCTCCCTGCCGAGGCCCTCGTCGCCGAGCGAGAGCAACATGATGACGAACAGGAACAGCACCATCACCGCGCCCGCGTAGACCAGGACCTGCATGAACGCGATGAGGTGCGCGGTGAGGAGGACGTAGATCGCCGCCATGAAGAAGAAGGCGGCGACCAGGTTCATCGCCGCGTACACCGGGCTGCGCGACAGCACCACTCCGAGCGCGGTCGCGACGAGCGGGACGGCGAAGATGAAGAACATGACCTTCTCGGCCGTGAGCATGGCTCCGTCCCCTTCCCGCTAGTACTTCACCGCGCCGACCACCGCCGGTCTCGACGCCTGCTCGAGGCCCCAGCCGTGGTCGCCGTACGGGCAGCGCCGCTCCTCGACGTGGCGCACGAACTCGTCCCGGAACTTCTTCACGAACGACTGCACCGGCATCGCGGCCGCGTCGCCCAGCGCGCAGATGGTGTTGCCGCCGATGTTCCCGGCGATCTGATCGAGCTTCTCCACGTCGCCGGGGGTGCCATGGCCGTGCTCGATCTTCTCGACGATCCCCTCCATCCAGGAGGTGCCCTCGCGGCAGGGGGTGCACTGGCCGCAGCTCTCCTCCGCGTAGAACTTGGAGATGCGCGCGAGCGCCCGGACCATGCAGGTGGAGTCGTCGAACACGATGATGCCGCCGGAGCCCGACATCGACCCGGCCGCCTTCACCGCGTCGACCTCGAGCGAGATGTCGATCTCGTCCCCGCGCAGCACCGGCGAGGAGGAGCCGCCCGGGATGACGGCCTTGATCTTCCGGCCGCCCACGATCCCCCCGCAGTCCTCCATGATGAGCTTCTTCAGATTGTACGCGGCGGGCTTCTCGTAGACGCCGGGCCGGTTCACGTGGCCGGAGACGCCGAAGAGCCGCGTCCCGCCGGTCTTGCCGGTGCCGAGCGCGGCGAACGCCTCGCCCCCGTTCGTGACGATCCAGGGGAGGTTGGCGATGGTCTCGACGTTGTTGATGATGGTGGGCTTGCCCCACAGCCCGACCAGCGCCGGGAAGGGCGGCTTGAGGCGGGGATAGCCCTTCTTCCCCTCGAGCGACTCGAGCAGCGCCGACTCCTCGCCGCAGATGTACGCGCCCGCGCCCCGGTGGACGTGGATCTCGAGGTCGAAGTCCTTCTTGCCGAGGAGCTTCGCGCCGATGACGCCGGCCGCGCGCGCCTCCGCGATCGCCTCCTCGAGGATGCGCGCCTGCTTCGGGAACTCGCCGCGGATGTAGACGTAGGCGAGGTGGATATCGAGCGCGTAGCACGTGATCGCGATGCCCTCGATGAGCATGTGCGGGTCGTGCTCGATGATGTAGCGATCCTTGAACGTGCCGGGCTCGGACTCGTCCGCGTTGATGGTCAGGTACCGCGGCCGCACGTCCTTCGGGAGGAACGTCCACTTGAGGCCGGTCGCGAACCCGGCGCCGCCTCGGCCGCGCAGGTTCGACTTCTTCACCTGGTCGACGATGGCGGCGGGATCCATCCCGAGCGCCTTGTCGAGCGCCGTATAGCCGCCGTCGGCGCGGTATCCGCCGAGCGCGGCGGAGTTGGGCGTTCCCCAGCGCTTCGTGAGGATGAGCGTCTCGCTCACTTGAGCCCCTCCAGGATCTGCTCGACCTTCTTCACGTCGAGCCGCTCGTGCATCTCGTTCTCGTCGATGAGCATCGCCGGCGCGGTGCCGCACGAGCCGAGGCACTCCACCTCGCGCAGCGTGTAGCGGCCGTCGGGCGTCGTGTCGCCGTTCTTCAGGCCGAGCTTCCGCTTCAGGTGCTCGAAGATCCGCTCACCGCCCGTGAGACAGCAGGAGACGTTCGTGCACACCTCGACGAGGTGCCGCCCGAGCGGATGCGTGTGGAACATCACGTAGAAGGTCGCGACCTCCTCGGCCCGCGACGGCGAGGTACCGAGCCGCTCGGCCGCCAGCCGCTGCACCGAGGGAGAGCAGTAGCCGAAGATCTCCTGCCCGAGCCGCAGGGCGGGGAGCATCGCGGCGACCTTCCGATCGGGCGGGTACCGCTTCACGATCTCGGCGAGCTCGCGATCGAAGCGCTCGACCTTCTCCCGAGGCAATTCTTCGACGGCACCGACCGGCGCTGGATTCGTCATAAGGGTCCGAGAAATCAGGGCGAAAGCCCGGGCAGGCTAGTGAGGGGGTGTACGATTGTCAAGGACGGCAGCGCACCACTTTGCACGATCGACGGCGCGCTATACTCCCGGTCGCTCCATGGCGCACGACGACGAGAAACGGCGCGATCCGCGCGTCCCGCTGGTGCTTCGGGTGGACTATCCCGGCACTCCGGATGCGGTCCGCGACGCGACCGAGAACCTCTCCGCGGGCGGACTCTTCATCCGCACCGATCGCGAGCTGTCGCAGGGGGAGCGCCTTCCGCTGCAGATCAGCTTCCCCGGCCTGCTCGACGGGATCGAGGTCGAGGTGGAGGTGGTGCGGCGGCGTCCCGCCACCTCCGAGGCGCCCGCCGGCGTCGCCGTGAAGATCCCGCTCGAGCGGATCGACGAGCGCCACAAGCTCGCCCGTCTCGCGGAGACCGCCCGCGCCGGCGCAGGCGCCCGTGCCGGCGGCGCGAAGCGCGCGTACCGAGTGCTCGTCGTCGAGGACAACCCGCACGTCGTCGAGATGTACGAGTACGCGCTGCGCAAGCTGGGCGGCGGCGAAGGCGTCACGGTCTCGGTCGAGTACGCGCTGAACGGGCACGCCGCGCTGAAGCGGCTCGCCGAGCCGCCCCGCCTCGACCTCGTCATGGCCGATCTCTACATGCCGGTCCTCGACGGCTTCTCGCTCATCGAACGGATCCGGTCCGAGCCGTCGCTCGTCGCGCTCCCCATCCTCGTCATCAGCGCGGGCGCGAGCGACGCGCGGGCGAGAGCGCTCGATCTCGGCGTCGACGTCTACCTTCAGAAGCCGGTGCAGTTCTCGGACATCCTCACCACCGTCCGCACGCTCCTCCGGATCAGATCGTAGCGCGCACACCATGAGAAAAACCCGCCGGCGGTCGCCGGCGGGCTCGTGTCCGCGCGGTGCGCGGGAAGCGCTACGCCTTCTTGCCCTTCTTGTTGAAGGTGTCCTTCATCGTCTTCGACGGCGTGATCTTCACGACCGTCTTGGCCGGGATCTTGATCTGCTCGCCCGTCGCGGGATTGCGGCCGATGCGCGCCTTGCGATCCACGAGCTTCACTGCCCCGAGACCGCCGAGGGGGATCTTGCCCTCGCCCTTCAGGCGCTTCATGACCACGTCCTCGACGGCCGCGAACACCGACCGGACCTGCACCTTGGACACCTGGGAGCTATCGGACACCGCCTGATAGAACTGAGCCTGCGTCATGTAGGGGATCCCTCCTGTCGACCGCCGCCCGGCGGAACGAACTGGCCGGGTGATATCGCCTTCGGATCGCCCCGTCAACTTTGCAGACGCACGATCGCCCTGATAAATGGGCCTCTCGTGAGGATCGACCCGCCGTCCGATCGCCGTCCGGTCACCGGAGCGCCGCCACGATCTCGATGACGATGAGGGCGATGATGGCGACCTCGAGGAGCTCCGACCGGCGCGTGTCGGCGGCGTCCCCGGTGAGGTCGTTCACGTCGGCGACGAGCTTCTGCTTGCGGAGCACCGTCTCCTGCCACGCCTGGAGGCGGAAGCGGCGGACCGCCGCCTGGTAGAGCCGGGCGAGGTAGAAGTCCCCCACGATTTTCACAGCATTTTCGAGCCTTTCGATCATCTCGGAGAGCTCGAGGAGCAGGGCGGCGGTGTCGCGCTGCAGCTTGCGGTAGCGGGGGGTGAAGATGTTCGCGACCGGACTCCCCCCCGCCTCGATCTCGTCGTAGATGCGGTGCAGCTCCCGGTCGAGGAGCGCGTCGTAGTAGCGCAGCTCGAGCAGGTGGGCGGTCGCGAACTCGAGCAGGTCCGGGATGTCCGCTACCCCCGAGGGCTCGACCACCAAGGCGCTGTTCCAGTGGAGGACGGCGAGGTCGTCCTCGAGGTAGGTGAAATGGTGCGTCAGGATCTCCTGGCGCTCCGCGGGGGAGAGGGGTACCGCGCTCGTCTCGCCGAGGAGCAGCTCGGGGATGGGGGCCCGGGCGAGGAGGTCGAGGGCGCGGACCGGCCCGTCCTCGAAGCGGCGCACGAAGAAGATCTGGTAGCTCTCGAGGCCCTCCCAGGCGTGGGGCCGCTCGAGGGCGGACCCGAGGGCGCGCGCCAGCTCGTCCGCCTCGCGCCGCGCTTCGACGTCGAGCGCGGGGGTCGGGTCGACGAAGAGCTCCTCTGCGAGCGGGACGAGATCCGCGATCGTGGTGCCGGGCGGGATGGGGAGCCTGTAGAGGATCGAGACGACGCCGTAGTCGTATACGTGCGCGCTCGCCTCGGCGGTGCGGCTCCCCGACGGGAGCGGCACCTCCCGCGCGCCGAGGTGGAGGTGGACCGGCGGCCGTGGGAACTCGAGCGCTGAGCCGGACTGCGCCCCCTCGAGCCGCAGGCGCGACTTGGGCGCGCCGGCGGCCGCCTCCGCCGCCGCGAGGTCGATTGCGTCCGCGACGTCGAACAGCCGGTACACGTGCACCGTGCCGTCCGCGATGCGCGTGCCGTCCGGGAGGCTCACGCGGCGAGCTTAGCCGAGGGCGCCCGCGGCGTTCGCGAAATCCAGAGGGCGCGGAGGCCCTTCGACTTCGGGGCGCTCCGCGCCCCTACGCTCAGGGCGAACGGGTGATCGAGGATCCGGCCGGAGGCTAGCTGCCGACCACTCGCAGCGGCGGCGGCGCGGCGCGGTGCGGGGACTGGATGAGGTACTCGCCGGAGAAGCACGCGTCGCAGAAGCCCTTCCGCTCCCCGCCGACCGCGGCGTACAGCCCGTCGAGCGAGAGGTACCCGAGCGAGTCCGCCGTGACGTAGTCCGCGATCTGCTCGATCGAGTGGCTCGAGGCGATGAGCTCCTGCCGCGTGGGTGTGTCGATCCCGTAGTAGCAGGGCCACGACGTCGGCGGCGAGCTGATGCGCACGTGGACCTCGGTCGCGCCGGCCGCGCGGATCATCTTCACGATCTTGCGGCTCGTGGTGCCGCGCACGATCGAGTCGTCGATGACGACGACGCGCTTGCCGGCGAGCACGCCGCGGAGCGCGTTCAGCTTGAGCTTCACGCCGAAGTGCCGGATCGACTGCTGCGGCTCGATGAACGTGCGGCCCACGTAGTGGGAGCGGACGAGCCCCATCGCGAACGGGATGCCGCTCTCCTCGGCATAGCCGATGGCGGCGGGCACGCCCGAGTCGGGCACCGGCAGGACGAGGTCGGCCTTCACCGGGTGCTCGACCGCGAGCCGGCGACCCATCGCGTGGCGCGCCTCGTACACCGACTTGCCGAACAGGACCGAGTCGGGACGGGCGAAGTAGATGTGCTCGAAGACGCAGCGCCCGAGCCGCTCGGGCGGCCGCGCGCCGGGGAAGAGCCGCTCGCTCCGCATCCCCGTCTGGTCGATGACGACCACCTCGCCCGGCTCGACCTCGCGCACGTACTCCGCCTCGATGAGATCGAGGGCGGTGGTCTCGGAGGCGAGCACCCAGCTCCCCTTCAGCCGCCCGAGCACGAGCGGCCGGAAGCCCATCGGGTCGCGCGCGCCGACGAGGGCGGTCGGGGTGAGGAAGAGGATGGAGTAAGCGCCGGCGACCTTCCCGAGCGCCTCGCGGATCGCGCCGAGGAGCTGCTCGCTCGAGCCCGGCGCGCCGAGCGCGCGCGCCCGGGCGATGAGGTGGACGATCACCTCGGTGTCGGTCGAGGCCTGGAAGATCGAGCCCTGGTTCTCGAGCTCGAAGCGGAGCTGCTCGGCGTTGACGAGGTTGCCGTTGTGGGCGACGGCGACCGCGCCCCCCGCGTACTGCACCGCGATGGGCTGCGCGTTCTTGAGCTGGGACGCGCCGGCCGTCGAGTAGCGGACGTGGCCGATGGCGGCGTGGCCCTTCAGCCGCGCGATGACGTCGGCGTTGAAGATGTCCGCGACGAGCCCCATCTCGCGGTGGACGTGGAGGGTCTCGCCGTCGGTCGAGACGATGCCGGCCGACTCCTGGCCGCGGTGCTGGAGCGCGTGCAGCCCGAGGTAGGCGTAGTTCGCCGCCTCCTCGGACGCCCAGATCCCGAAGACCCCACACTCTTCCTTGCGCTTGTCGAAGACGGCGTCGTACCCCATGAGCGCGCGGAGTATAACGATCCGCGTCTGAAATATCTCCCCGCCCGTCCGGCATCTCGAGCCGCCCTGCTCGCCGTCGCGATCCCCGCGATGTTGCTCGCCGTGGCGTCGCTTCGGTGGAGGGGCGAGCGGGCGCCGGTCCCGCCGCGGATCGTCGCCACCGCGCGCGGGGCGGGCGGCCTCTCGGCCGGTGCCGCCGAGGTGCGCTTCGCGCTGCCGGAGCGGGGTCCCATCGCGGGCTTCGCGCGGCTCTCCTATGCCAGCGAGGGGCCCCCCGGCCCGGTCGGCGCACGCGCGCTCGTCCTGTCGGCGCCCGGCTGCAAGGTCGCTCTCGCGTCGGCCGAGATCCTGCTCGTTCCCGAGGCGCTCGAGGCAGCGGTCCGGGCGCGCATCTCCGACCTCGGCCTCGCCGGGCTCGTGCTCGTCGCGACCCACACGCACGCCGGCCCGGGCGGCTACTACGAGCACCCGCTGTTCGAGCGGATCGCGACGGGCCCGTACGACGCGGCGGCGCGCGACGCCATCGCGGGCGGGATCGCGGCGGCGATCCGCCGCGCCGCGGGAGCGCTCGTTCCGGCGCGCGCCGCGTTCGCGCAGGGGAGAGCGGACGACCTCGCGCGGAGCCGCAGCGGCGGGCCGAAGGACGCGCCGCTGACGGTGCTCCGGGTGGAGCGGACCGACGGCGCGCCCCTCGCCGAGGTGACCGTCTTCGCGGCGCACGCGACCATCCTCGGCAAGCGGAACCGCACCATCGCGGGCGACTGGCCCGGCCGCTTCATCGCGGGCGGGGCGCACGGGCTGCGGCTGCTCGTCCCGGGCGCGATCGGCGATCAGAGCGTCGACGGGCCCGACACGGGGAGCGTCGACGCCTACGCCGCGGCGCTCTCTGCTCGCGTGGAGTCGCTTCGCTTCGACGCGCCTGACGCGGCGCCGCCGCTCGCGTTCGCGTCGGTCGAGGTGGTCCTGCCCGCGCTCGATCCGGGCGCGGCGCCGGCGCTCCTCCGCCGCGCCGCGCGCAACCTCGTCTTCGACGCGCTCCCCGCGACGGCGCGGATCGAGGCGGTGCGGATCGGTTCCGCGCTCCTCGTCGCGGTTCCGGCCGAGCCGGTCGCCGCGGTGGCGGCGCGCTGGCGCGCGGAGCTTCCCCAGGGAACCGCCGTGGTCTCGCTCGCGAACGGCTACCTCGGCTACGTCGAGGCGGCGGAGGTGATGGCTCGGCGCGGGGGCGAGACCGGCCGCACCTACTACGGCCGCGAGCTCGCCGCGCGCCTCGGCGAGGGCGTGCGTGCCGCCGCCGGCGCGATCGCGCGCGAGCGAGCCGCTACGGGCGCTCCGGCAGCGGCGGCAGCTCGATGAAGGCGTCGGCGCGCGGGACCGAGCGCATCACGGCCGCAACCGGCTCGGGGGGCGCGATGAGCCTGCGCGTGCGCATGTCGAGCCATCCGCCCGAGATCACAATGCGCGCCGCCGGCTTGCCGTTCGTCTTCGTGAAGTCGTGGGCGAGCTTGAAGCGCGCCGTCTCGGGGGAGAGCCCGAGCACCGTGTAGTCGGCCTCGAGCGACTCGCTGAGCCGCATCTCGCGCAAGTAGTCGATCTCCTCGCGGAGGACGACGAGCCCGACCCCCATCTCCACGAACCGCTCCCACGCGAACCCGTGGTCGGCGAAGTTCGCGAGCCGGACCTCGGTCGCGTACTCCGAGTAGGCGGTGTTGCGCATGTGGCCGTTCGCGTCGCAGTCGGCCCAGCGCACCGTGAAGGTCTTGGCGTAACGCTCCATCGCGCCCTCCGTGGGGCGCAGTTGTAGCGCGGCGCCGGGCGCGGCGCCGCGACCGGGATGGGCGCGTCGGTCGCGATCAGAAGCGGAGCGCGAGGGCGGGCTCGTGCGCGGCGGCGCGCGACTTCCAGCCGAGCACGCCCGCCGTCGCGGCGAACACGACGGCGGCGCCGCCCGATAGGTACGCGTTCCGCGACGACGACCGGTACCCGTCGCGCAGCTCCCGGTAGCGGGTCGAGTCGGAGCCGGGCGCGAGGACGCCGTCGGGCCCGACCATCTTCCGGGCGTCGGCGGAGTCCTGCCGCGCCGTGAGCCCCTGCTGGATGGCGAGCCCGGCGAAGATCCCGACGAGGAGCGCCGAGCCGTAGGCCGCCGGGCGCATCCAGGCGCGCGGCGCCTCGCCGGTCGGCGCCTCCGCGGGGTCCGCCTCGCGGATCGGCGGAGGCGCGAACTGGCGCGGCGCGACGGCGAGATCGGCGGGCGCGCGGGCGGGCTTCGCGATCGCGGCCGGCTGCTTCGCCGCCGGTTCGGCGCTGCGGACAGCCGCCGGGACGTCCCCCGCCGCGGCCGCCGTCTTCTGCGCCGCGGGCGCGGCAGCCGGGGACGCGCGCGCCGCAGCCTGCGCTGCGTCCGCGGCGGGCGGAGGCGCGCCCCGCGCGGCCTCGGTCCGATCCTTCACGTCGCGTGACGGCTGGCCGGAGAGCAGGAACGCGGCGAGCGCGCCGAGGTTCGCCGCGGGGACGCTGCCCGCCACCATCCGGACGGAGCCCTCGCGCAGGAGCGCGCCGTTCCGGACGTCGTAGATGGAGCCGAGGAGGAAGTGGGCGTCCCCCTCCGCCGCGCGGCTCACCGCGATGACCCGGTCGACCCCGAGCCACGCTCCCGCCCGGACGATCGCCTCGCCGCGGCGCGGCAGGCCGAGGGCGAGCCCCGGCCCGCCGTGGAGGCGCAGCGCCTCGGCGAGGGCGAAGTCGAGGAGGACGTTCCGATCCTCCGCCTGGAGATCCACCCCGAAGCTCGGGACGTGGAGCGAGCCCGACGCGCCGCCGATCCGGTACACGCCCGCGGGGAGCCAGAGCGCGAGCGGCGTCGTCCCCATGGGGCGGCCGTTCACGAAGACGGTCCCCTGGAATCCCTCCGCGCTCACCTGGAGCTTGCGGGCAGGCAGCGCGCGGATCTTCGCCTTCGCCGCCTCGAACTTGCGGCGGTAGGTGGGCGAGTACTGGTCGGCGTCGGGCTGGACCGCGGGGTCCGTCCGGGCCACCGCGGACATCGCCTCGTCCGCGTCCTTCTCGTGCCCGATGGTCAGGGCGGCGTGAGCGAGGCGGAGCTGGGCCCGGACCCACTGCGCGTACGCCTCGTCCGACTCGGGCAGGCTCTCGAGGTCCTCGACGATCGCCTTGAGCGTGCGGATCGCGCTCTCGAACTCTCCGTTCTGGTAGACGGCGAGCGCGCCGCCGTAGGCGCGGTCGAGCTCGGTGACGGTCGCGTTCGAGCGCTGGCCGAGGAGGCGCGCCCGCATCGTCGGGACGTCCTCGATGCCGCCGACCCGGTCGCGGCAGCCGGCCCGGAGCTGGTGCGCGAGCTCGGCGAGGTCGGCGTCGGGGCCGGCGGGCGGGTCGGCCACGGCGACGACGGCGAGCGTCTCGAATGCGGCGGCGGGCGCGGCGGCGAGGAGCGCCGCGGCGAGGAGGAGCGGACGGGTCATGGCTGCGCCCCCGCGCGATTCGAGTTCCGCGGATCGTGGAACGCCTTCGGCCAGGGGGCGTTTCCGTCGAGCTGGCCGTCGACGATCACGGCGTAGACCTTGCCGTTCGATGCCGTGAAGTAGGCGAGGCTGACCATCACGTCGGCAGGCTGCCCCGCGGGAGTGTAGATGCTCGGAGCCCGGAGCTCGGGTGCGCCCGCCAGCGCGACGGACCAGACCGTCGAGCCGTCGCTCCGGAGCGCGTGGATCTCGCCGCTCTTCGTCGGAACGAGCAGCGTCGCTGCCGTCCCCGCGAGAGCCATCGGCGAGAGCACGGGCGCTGCGAGGTTCGGCTCGGTCGGCCACACCTGGGTCCCGTCCGGCGCGAAGCGGTGCAGGATGCCGCTCTGGTCTCCGACCACGACGTCGCCTCCCTGGAGCACGACCGGCGAGTCGATGACCGAGCCTGGCAGCGTCGCGACCGTCGTGGTGGCACCCGCGGTCGTCGTCTTGTTCAGCTTCGCGTCCTGGGAGCCGGTCCAGACGTTCCCGGCCGCGTCGACGGCGAGCGGCGCCGAGACGTTCACGCCGACGGTGACGGCGAAGTCTGGTGAAAACGCTCCGGCATTGAAGGTGTAGCAACGAAGGGTGGCGGTGGCGGTGGCGGTGGCGGTGGCGGTGGCTGCACAAATCTTGCCATCGGCGCGCACGACCGGACCCACCGTGAATGCGTTCGTGGGCGCCGATCGACCGTAATCGTACGAATTCGTGCTCGCGGCAGCGACCTGTCCGTTGCCGGACGTTGCAAGACCCCACTCCTTGGTCGAGTCCGGAAGGACGGCGATCGATCCCTTCACCGGACCGTTCGCATTGACTCCGACGTTCGCGAGCAACGCGCTCCCGTCGAGGCTTGACGCATACAGGTTCGAGTCCTCGCTCCCCACCCAGATCGCCCGCTCACCGATCGCGGGCACGGCCGTGATCTGACCGGCGCCGACCGCAAGTGAGTTGATTCCCGTCCCGTCCCACGCCAAGAGGTAGAGCCTCCCGTTCGTCCCTGCTGCGACGACGGTTCCATCCGCCGTCACTGCCGGCGCGGTCAGGCTGAACACGCCCGCGTCGAGCACCTTCTCCCACGCGAGCCGCGTGACGACGACCGGCGCCGCCGCCGCGCTCCGCTCGTTCCGCGCGCCGTCCCGCGCCGTCACGGTCGCGACGACCTCCGCCTCGAACGCCTCGAACGGAAAGCGCGCGAGCGGCAGGCTCGCCGTCCAGGTCGCGCCACCCGCCCGCGTGAGCGGGATCGCGGTGCTGCCGAGGACCGCCACGTCCGCGCCGACGAGCTCCGCGTCGTCCGTGATCGTGGCGGTCACGCGGAGCACGTCGCTCCGCAGGCACGGGCCAGGGTGGTCGCAGGCGGCGCTCACGCCCGAGACGACCGGCGCGACCGCGTCCCGCCAGCACACGTCTCCGTCGCCGGTCCGCGCGCAGTACGAGCCCGCCGGGCAGTCCGCGCTCGCGGAGCACT